>Ga0073928_10000600_pt1 | contig 81393 bp, 52 predicted proteins | sample PaiPotPPA55metaG_FD_76969 | JGI IMG/M metagenome (GOLD analysis project Ga0073928, IMG submission 76969) | Iron sulfur acid spring bacterial and archeal communities from Banff, Canada, to study Microbial Dark Matter (Phase II) - Paint Pots PPA... ...
AAGAGCACCAGCGCTTCGTCGCGCGCCTCAAGCTGGCGTAGCTTGGCCGGAGCGCGGAACCACGCACGTACCGGGCTTTTCACGATACACTCAGGCTAGAAAAGGACACGCGATGCCTTCTTCATGTGAGCACGCCGGAGGAACTGCGCCGCGCTGCCCGGAGTCATCTCCGCCGCCGCCCGTCAGCACCTTCCAGCTCACCGGCGAAAGCGAAGGCTGGGGCATGCTGGCCGACGACCCCGACAGCCGCTTCGTCACCGCGCGTGTGCGCGCCATCACGCCCGATTATTTCCGTACCCTCGGCGTCCGCCTCCGCGCCGGACGCGAGTTCAACGCCAACGACCGCGGCGAACATCGCGTCGCCATCCTCAGCCAGTCCGCCGCCCGCCAGCGCTGGCCCGCGCTCCGCGATCCGCTGGGCCGCAAGCTCAATCGTATGATCGTGGTTGGCATCGTGGATGACACGCGCGCTTCCGGCCTCGATACCGAAGTCGAGCCGTACCTCTACGTGCCTTTCTCCCAGTTCGCGCCGGAAGAGTTCGCTGTCACGGTGCGCGCAGCCGCCGATCCCGCCGCGCTCGCCGGCGCCGTGAAATCCGAAATCTGGCGGCTCGATAAGGACCAGCCCATTACCGACGTCGAAGTCATGCGCCAATTGGTCGCCGATTCCATCGCTCCGCGCCGCTTTCAAGCCGTCCTGAGTTAAGGGGACGCCGAACCGCCTTTGCAAATATGCAATTGTAATGCATAATTGTAAGTGGTGCATCGCCGTTACATTCCGCGTGCCTTGGAGCCAGTTCTGCGAAAGGCCGCCGCCCAGTTCCCCGCGGTGGTCCTGACGGGGCCGCGCCAATCGGGCAAAACCACATTGTTGAAGCATATCTTCGGCAAAGCGTCCGGCTATGTTTCGCTGGAACTGCCCGACGTGCGCGCCGCCGCGGCCGCCGACCCGCGTGGCTTCTTGGAGCTGCACCCGCCGCCGGCCATCTTTGACGAGGTCCAGTACGCGCCGGATCTGTTGCCGTACATCAAGGAGAGCGTCGATGCACGCCGGAACAAGCGCGGTCAGTACTTTCTGACGGGATCGCAGAATCTCCTTCTGACCGAACAAGTCACTGAGTCGTTGGCAGGCAGGGCAGCAATGTTGCGGTTATTGCCCGCCTCACAGCGCGAGGAGTTCGGGAGGTCGCTCGATCCGCTGCCTTGGGAACGACCGAAGACGCATCCTACCGTGATAAATATGGCTCCACGGGATCTGTGGCAGGGCTTTCTGCGCGGCGGATATCCGGAACTTGTCGCCGAACCTGATCGAGACATCTCGCTCTGGCATTCCAGTTACGTTCAGACTTACCTTGAGCGCGACGTCCGCTCGCTGCGCCAAGTTGGCGACTTGATCTCGTTTCAAAGTTTCCTGCGCGCACTTGCCGCCCGCGCCGGTCAACTGCTCAATCTGACTGACGTTGCGCGCGACCTGGGGATCGCGGTGAATACTGCCAAAGCATGGCTCTCGGTGCTCGAAGCTACCTTCCAAGTCATTGTGCTGCGGCCGTACCATGCCAACGTCGGCAAGCGCCTGGTCAAAACGCCGAAGGTGTACTTCACGGATACCGGAATGCTTTGCTACCTCGCTGGCTTGAAAGATCCGGATCACGCGGCAGCGGGTCCGCTCGGCGGGCCGATCTTTGAAACCGCCGTTCTTCTCCAAATCGTGAAAGCCTTCGTCAACCGCGGCGAAGAGCCGCAGGTCTACTTCTGGCGCACATCTGTGGGAGTGGAAGTCGATCTCGTGGTCGAAGCTGGAGGCAAACTGATTCCGATCGAGGTAAAGCTCTCCGCGACGCCTCGTCCAGCCATGGCGAGTGGGATTCGGGCCTTCCAGGAGGACCTCGGCGACAAGGCTGGGCAAGGGTTTGTCATTCACCCGGGAGAGGTCCGGCTGCCGCTGGCGCCGAAGGTCGTCGCCTTGCCGTTCGCTGAACTTTGACACCCCAGGGTCCGGTCGCGACCTGGCAGCATCCCGAGACGCGGGCCTCGCCCGCGTCGCCCCCCCCTTTATGTTATAGTTCATGCTCAATAGACATCCTACTGAGATGAATATAGTGAATGAACTATAACCAGGCCACCAAGACAGTTGGAGGACAGATGGCGAAGGTCGTGACGTGAAAGTAGATGTCACCCTCAGCGAGCATCTGGCATTTCCATCGGAGCGCCGCAAGTAGCCTCCTGGGCCACCCGGAATTCGCCGACTATCTCACATCGAACCAAGGCGTTGATCTGGGATCGCTCACGGCCGCGGTACGTGATAAGCTTGGGTTCCGTGGGTTGCCGTTTCAGGGCGCCGCCGAAGCAATCGCTCGAAAAGAGACACGTTTGAGGGCGCTCTGGACCAGCCGTTTGGGTAATCAGATGGCGCAACTGCCTCCGTTTGACGAAACGTTCCGGGTGGTCCGCCGGGCCCTTCGCCAAGTGGACTGGCCGTAAGGATTCAAATGAACCAGAATGACATGGATCGCTACTATTGGCGGACGGGCCACTACTGGAACAGAGATCCTCGAAACTCCCACCCATCTACCCGGGCGAGTTACTCCGGGATGATCCGCTCAGAGACCCGGCACAGAGAGCATCAGAGCCTTCATGCCAGCCTGCTCGAAGTGGTGGTCGGTGGTGAGTGCTTCGGTGAGGCGACGCCGTTCCATGACTACGACGGACAAGCAATCGGTGAGGCTCCAATTCTTGTCGCCGCGGCTCCGGTACAGATCGACTGCAAGCAACGTTGAGTTCAGGATCGAACGGACAACCTCGACCGCTTGTCGGAGTGAGCTCGGCGATAGCTTTCGGCCCGCGGCCGAAGCCGGGCTTTGGGAGTGGCTGGCCACTACCGTTGCTCATCCCCGGAGGAACGGCCATAGAGGTAGTGGTCATGCCTGTCCGCAAGGTCCACGGGCAATGCGCCGCTGTCGACGGCGTTGGCCGCGATCAAGCCAGCGACGACTCCTCAGTTGAGACATCCTTGCCACCCACGGATTGGATCTGCAGGATCAGGGCTTGGTTCGGAGGCAGATCCAGAGGCTCGTCAGGCACGATGACCTTGCCATCGAAATGTGCACTCACAGTCGTGGCTTCTCCTATGCGTGACCTCTTTCAGTATGACATGCTGTGGACATGCATACGCCGGAATAAGCGCGCCACTTGACGCTGCCCTTCGCCATGTGCTAACAAACACAATACCGAATCAGCGCTTCGAGACCCCATATGACCTGCGGAACCTTCGTCGGAAAAACCCTCGAGCCCTACCGCTCCGACAGGGGCGACCTGTACGGCGCAACCGTCGCCGAAAACCAACTCATCGAAGCCACCCTCTCCGCTGACACCGCCCTGAAGTGTGAATTCTGGAAGCCCGGACTCGAAATCTCCGTCGCCCGCAGCCCCGAGTTCGGCTGGGGCCAGCCCGATGTGCGCAACCTCCAACGCCAGTACGGCCCCCGAATCCTCGTCCGCGGCCTCCCCAGTCTCCCCAGCGCCGAAGAAGCCAGCGAGTACGTCTTTGTCGGAGGCGCGCCCTTGCTCCCGTTCTTCAGCGACGTCAGCGAACAGTTCCCCATCCGTGTTCCCATCTGCGGCGTGCTGCACGCCGTCTGCTTTCCCGAGCTGGCCTGGCAATGCGCCCGCATCCTGATGGCCGCCGAAGATTGCGACGTCATGGTCGCCACCAGCCGCGCCGGACATCAGTCACTCGAAAACTGCCTCGAAGCTGGCGCCGAAAAAATCTCCCGCCGCCTCGGCGTCCCCGAGGACGCGGTCCCCCGCATGCGCATCGTCGATATCCCGCTCGGCACGAATCCACCTCCCGAAGAAGCTCTCGACCGCCGGCGCGCCCGCTCTTTCCTGCACCTCCCCGAAAACTGCTTTTGTATCCTCTTCATAGGCCGCCTCACGCAAGGCTACAAAGCCGACCTCGACGTCCTCCTCTCCGCCGTCGCCCGCCTCTCCGCCGTCGGCCGCGATGTGCGCCTGATCCTCGCCGGCCAAAGCCCCAATCAGAACTACATCGCCTATCTCAACGCCCACCTCGGCTTCCTCCAACTCACCGAGCGCACCCTCATCCTCCAGGACTTCCAGGATTTCCTGAAACCCAGCATCCTGGCCGCCTGCGACGTCTTCGTCTCCCCCGTGGACTCCATCCAGGAGACCTTCGGCATCGCCCTCCTCGAAGCCATGGCCCACGCCCGCCCCGTCGTCGCCACAAGCTGGAGCGGCTATCGCGACCTCGTCGTTGACGGCGAAACCGGCTTTCTGCTCAAAACCAAATTCTCCCTCGAGGCCGCCGAGTACATCTCCTCCTATGCCGCCCTGCTGAATCCTGTCGAGCTAGCCGGCTACCTCGCCCAGCGCACCGTCATCGATGCCGACGAGTTCCTGCACAAACTGGAATTCCTCGCCGGCAACCCCGAGCGCGCCGCCGAAATGGGGACTCGCGCCCGCGCCCGCGTGCTGGAGCGCTTCACCTGGCCGATCGTCGCCCGCCAGTACCTCGATCTGTGGGCCGATCAGATCGAGCGCGCCCACCGCCTCCAGCCGCGCGAAAATGCCCGCCTGGATTACGGCGCGCTCTTCTCTCACTACGCCGACGAAGCCCTCTCACCCCGCGACATGCTGGTCACCGCCGGCAGCCACTGGAACGAGCGCAACATCACCGACTTCTGGGTCTTCCACAACGCCCGTCAACTTGCCGAAGTCCGCGACCTCATCCAGCTTTGCCGCATCGCTCCCGCCCGCGTCGCGGATCTCCTCGATCAGGGCTACTCGCGCGATTGCATCCTCTGGCTGGCCAAGAAGGGCATCTGCCGCCTTGTCTCCTCCGAAGACAGCCCCGCCACCGCATAGTGCCTTGTGGCGCACGTACTCTTGCGTGCCGCGTCGGCACTCCTGCCGACGCAAACTAACTTAAACGTCCGCCGCCAGCTATACTAACCCATGCAATCAAAATAAATGCGCATTGCATATATCCCCTCGAATTACACCAGCCACCGCCGCGCCGCACAATCCTACTGTCGCCTACTAAGCCAATCCCACACCCTAGTCACCCGTCTGGACCAAGCTGACCTAGTCATCCTCCACGAGGAACCCCACGACTACGCCTCAATTTTCCAAACCTATCACCTTGCCAATAAATACGTAATCGCCATCGCCGTCTGGGAAGCCGACGACTTACCCGATCCCTACAAGCGATCCATCCAACACGTCCAGGAAATTTGGACCCCTTCCCAATATTGCCACTCAGTTTTCGCCCGCTACCATCCTCGCGTCTACGTCGTACCCCACGTAGTCGAGCCGCCACCAGTAATTTCAGAAGCCGACCGCGCCCACATCCGCCGAACCATCTATCACGACGGGCGTTGCTTCTACTTCCTCACCATCACCAAGCTCTGGGATAAACGTAAAAACACCCAATTGCTCATCGACGCCTTCGACAACCTTCGCCACGCCATGCCGCTCGCCCGCCTCATCATCAAAGCCTGCGAGCGCGACGCACCGGTGCGCATCTCCGATCCGCGCATCATCGCCATCAACGCCCACCTGCCGGAATCCCAACTCGCCGCGCTCTACGAGTGCACGAACGCATACGTCAGCCCGCACCACTCCGAAGGCTGGGGCCTAACGCTAGCGGACGCCATGCTGCACCAGAAGCCCACCATCGCTACAGGTTACTCGGGAAACCTGGAGTTCATGGACGAAAGCAACTCCTTTCTCCTAGATTTCGAAGAAGATACCATCCACCCCGAGGACGTGTTCGGGCTTTTTACCACCCGTATGAAATGGGCCTATCCCTCCCGCGAAGACCTGCTCGACAAGCTGCTAATCCTCTATGGTTCGCGCGATGATGGTAACATTCGTGCGAAATTGCGAGCCGCCGCCAGCATCCACCGCTTTGCCCCCTCCCAGGTGGCGCCGGTGTTACAGGCCCGCCTCGACGCGGCCGCACCCAATTGCGCCGTACGCTCTTAGCATGCCAGGTCGAGACCAGACTTTAGACTAGACTCATCTCGACCGGGGAAAAAGTTTATGACAATTTTATGTCGACCCGGGTACTATTACTCCCAACCGCCGCGCGGTGCCACAACGGCAGCAAAGGATTCTGTAAAAATCCCATTGACTTCCGCCAAAGAGTGTTCCATACTGGTCAAAAGCACGGGAGTACACTATGGCTCATGAGCCTGACAATGTGGAGGGCAGCCAGCAGCCAGCAGCCAGCAGCCAGCAGCCCGAGTCGTGCCCAGGCGGCATCAGCCGCCGCAGGTTCCTCGGTGGCCTGACCGCCTCCGCGGCCGCTGGCGCCTTCGCCAGCCACCTCGCGAAAGCCCACCCTGAGCAGGAATGGTTTTACGACTCGCATGGCCGAGTCGTCCCCGCCAACCCCACCGCCCTTTCAAAGGGCCTGCGCCCACCGCCACTGCCGATGGGCGCGAAGCCGCCCGGGCGGAAGGGCCACGTAGTGCCGTACACCTGCGCCACCACCGACCCCACCTATGTCAGCGGGGGCTACCCACAGCCGAACATCCTCCTCATCATGGTGGACCAGATGCGGCAGCCGCGCTGGCTCACGACGGGCCAGTGGAACGCGTTTCAGGCATCCATCATGCCCAATGTCTACGGGACCCAGGCTGGCAGCTTGCTCTCGCAATCGTATGAATTCTGGAACTATTTCGTGCCGGCCACGCCCTGCACGCCATCGCGCTGCACGCTGCTGACCGGGCTCTATCCTCAGCAGACCTGCATGCTCGTGAATAACGAACCCTCCCAGAACGCGAACGGGGGGACCGGGCTGGTGTTGTCTCCGTCTCTTCTGCCCTACAACGGCGGCACAGGGTTCGCCTGCATCGGGGATGTGTTGCGCCAGTCGCTCAACATCAACTGCGGCGGCTCGACGCTGAGCAATCCGTACAATACGGCCTGGATCGGGAAGTGGCACGTGTCGGACTACAACTTCACCGAGGATCCGGTAGGAGGTAACGGGCCATCAGACTACGGCTTCGTCAGCGCATACAACATTCCCACGAACTCGAGTGGGGGCGCTTACATGAACGCGTATCCTTCGCCGAACGGTCTCCCTAACGAAGGTACGGGCGGAGATGAGCTGGGCAACACGTCTACGGGGCCGGCGCCGCCGGTCTTCACCTACAACATCCACGGAACGCCCATGGACCCGAGGGACGTAAATGCCGGCACCCTCGGGATTACCACACCCCCGCCCGTCTTCCAACTCAGCGACGCCGCTATCTACGACGCGTTCAGGGGCGGCTGGCTCCGTCACGGGAACGCGCAGGAGCCGTGGTTCCTAGCGGTGAGCTTCGTCAATCCGCACGACATGTCTGCCTTCCCCTGGGACTTCGGGCTGGCGACGGATGCCAGTGGCGAGCACTGCGGGGCTTTGCCGGGGAACGCCTACGAGTGCGCTGCGCACGGCGGTAACATCGGCTTCTATCCGCCGCCCGTGCTAGGCTGGAACGACACGTTTTTCCCAACAGCTCCGCTGAACTTCAATGGTCTGCCCTACTTGCTGTACAACTCGGCAACCGGGGTTGGGAACAATGCGCCGAGCGACTGGAACTACAACGAGATTCCGAACACGCTGCCCTACAACTACAATCCATCGACGTACCAGGGAAAGCCTGGGCTGCAGGCCTTTTTCGGCTCTCAGATCGATGCGGCCTCGGGCATCGTAAACGACAAGGAGCCGGGCTGGTACACCTTCCTGAACTATTACTACTGGATGCAAAGCTGCGTCGACACGCTGGTCGGCCTGGTGTACACCTCCGTGCAGAGCAGCGGGGCGAACGACCCGCTCATCATCTTCACCTCCGATCATGGCGATTTCGGCGGCTCCCATTGGTTGCATTCTAAGGGCGGCGCGCTCTATGACGAGGTGATGAATGTGCCGCTGCTGATCCACATGCCTGGGCAATCGACCGGCGGGCCAATCGTCAGCGACTTCGTGTGCTCCAGCGTCGATATCTTGCCGTTCATCTATTCCGCGGCTATCGGCAACGAAACCTGGCGCACCTATTCCGGCGATATTGTGAGCTACCTCAACGGGCGGGAGTCGATCTACGACGTCATCTATTCGAACGTGTACTCGCAGCGGCGCGTGGCGCCCTTCACGAACGCGGGCGGTTGGGGTGCTTCCGGCGCTCCCCTGCCGTATGTGCTGCACTGCGCGGATCAGTATTCGGCTGCGTACCTTGTGAACTCAAGCGGGGAAGACAGGAGCGTGCCGCAGCCGGGCCACGCAATCGGCTTCCGCACGCTCGACAACACGGTGGTAACCAAGGTCGACGCTACCGGCAGAAACATCTACGGCGGGGCCAAGCTGGGCATGTATACAACCTGGCTTCCCTGCACGACCTTTCCGAATGTCAGCGCGTCGGGCTTGACGCCGCCGCAGTTCGAGTTATACGACTATTACCCGCCAGCGAACAATTACGGCGAGATGGGCAACAACGCGTTTGACAGCAGCGGGAACTGGGTGGCCTCGAAAGCCGGCCTCTACGTGAACAGCTACAACAATATCATGGCCGGGGAACTCTACAAGATCGACGCGAAATTCCAAAACGCGTACAACACCGCGTTCATGGCATATATGACGTACCTTAACGCAGCCGTGCAGTACTACAACACCGACGCGTGTTTCGGGCTAGGGCCGCCCGGCGGCGTGCCGAACACGATACCATGGCCAGGGTAGCGGGCCTGGTAGCCCTCGTCGGCGGTGGAGAAGGGGCTTGGGCGGCGGCCCGGAACGCGCCGCGAATTTGGAGGAAGAGCGATGCAAACTAGCCGAATCTGGATTGACGCGCGGTCGAGGGCCGCGACTCTGGGCGTGACCCTGCTGGCGCTCCTGGGCGTGGCCGGATGCCTGGCCCAGGCCGCGACTTTCACGACCCTTTATAGTTTCCAAGGGGAGCCGGACGGCAAGATACCGATGGCGGCAGTAGTCCTCGATGCCGGCGGCGCCCTTTACGGCACGACTTACAGGGGCGGCACAAGCGGGATGGGGACCGTTTTCCAGCTTGCGCCACCCTCAGGCGTCGGCGCGTGGACGGAGTCGATCCTTCACAACTTTACAGGCCCGCCCGACGGTATGCACCCTTTTGCTGGCTTGGTCTTCGGCGTTGGCGGCAATGCCGGCTCGCTGTTCGGGACCACGGTCATGGGGGGAACGGGGGGCGGCAGCGGGGGCACCGTGTTTGAGGTGTCGCCACCCAGCGCTGGTGGGGGGAACTGGAGTGAGGCGGTGCTTTACGACTTTTCTGGCGGCGGCAAGGCCGGGCGCGACGGCGCCGGCGACCCGGAAGGTACCCTTCTGGTCGAGCCGGACGGTACTGTGTTCGGCACCACCCACGGTAGCTGCTATAGCGGCACATTCCCATCTACGGTGTTCAAGATGACGGGGCCTGCGTCGTCCGGCGGCGCCTGGACCCTGCATAACATATTCAGCTTCATACCGGGTCCCAGCGGCCACGTTGGGGGGGGAGGGGGAGCCGAGGGGTGGTGCCCTACCGCGGGCGTGATCTCGCAGGGCGGTGCTCTTTACGGAGCGACGTACGAGGGTGCATCCGCCTGCGGCGAGTACCCCGCCTTCGGCTGCGGGGCCGCCTACGCGCTCAACCCGCCCGCCGCACCGGGCGGCGTGTGGACCGGCACGCCCCTGCACGTGTTCTTAGGACCCCCCGACGGCGCGTACCCATCGGCCAGTCTTACCGCAGGCCCGGGCGGTGTGCTCTACGGGACGACCTACGTCGGCGGCACCGGTGGCTGCGGGCTAAACGGCGGGTTCCCATACGCCGAGGGGGGCTGCGGCGCGGCGTTCCAGTTGGCGCCGCCCGCCGCTCCGGGTGGCGCCTGGACTGAGAGCGTGATCTACAGCTTTACGGGCGGCAGCGGCGACGGGGCGTACCCGGCTGGGGGGCTTGTGCTGGGCCCTAACGGCGCCCTCTACGGAGCGACGGCGTACGGCGGCAGCGGGTCACCGTGCGTCAGGCCGTCGGGGACGGGTGGCTGCGGCACGGTTTTCCAACTCACGCCGCCGGCCTCGCCCGGCGGGGCATGGACGGAGACAGTCCTCTACAGTTTCTCCGGCCAGAACGGGGACGGCGCGACGCCGCTGGCGGGTTTAACGCTCGGCCCCGGCAATGTGCTTTATGGCACCACGTCAGCAGGCGGGACGGCTGCAGCGGGCACCGTTTTCTCGCTGGCACTCAACTGAGGAGATCCGCGAGTTCTCCCATGCCCTGGATGGTAAACGGTGAAATCCTGACTCCCAACCGCGTGCAGCTTTGAGGAGATACGCGTGCGCCGCGATCTGAGTTTCCAGGCTATCAGCGATCTGGCGCAGCGTGAGCGGAGTGTGCATACGTCCGGGCAGATCGCCGCTATTGATGTGATGCTGGTGGAGCAGGTGGCGGCGCGGGACCCCCGGCCCGTCGACCCTGCGCTGCTGGATCAAGCCATGCAGGCGCAGCGGCGCGCGGGCAACATCCGCACGCCCGGTGAAGCCCGCACCGTCTGGCAGGCGGCGGAGTGGCAGCTTCGCCTCTATCGCGCCGCCCACGAAATGATGGAGAAAGCTCCCCCGGTCAGCCCGGCAGACCTCCAAAGCTTTTACGACCACAACCGCGAAAACTTTTACGGTTGCGCTATATTCCGCGCCGCCCACATCGTCAAGCACATCAATATATTCCAACCCGAAGCCCAGGCCCGCGCGGGCATCGAAGTCGCCCTGGTCGACCTTGAAGCGGGCGTCCCCTTCGCCGAAGCGGTGCGATGCCATTCCGACTGCAAAGAAAGAGGCGGCGAATTCGGCCCATTCCGCGCCGGCACCATGGCGCCCGAACTCGAAGACGCCATCCGCGACCTCAAACCCGGCCAGCGCACCGGTATCTTCCGCACTAAGGACCACGGCTACCACATCGCGGAGTTACGCGAAAAAATTCCTGCCGGTCCCCTGCCCTTCGAAGAGGTGCGCGAGGACATCCGCCGCGTCCTCACCCGAATACGGGGGCATCAACAGTACCTGCGCGAGGTGGCTGCGATGCGCGCCGCCGCCGACGTCCGCTGGGTTCCGGAAACCGAAACGCCCCAGCCAGACCCAGTTGTCACGCACAACGCCAGCACCCCAGATCCATGCTCGGCCTCACTCTAGCCGGTGCCCTCGGCCTCGGCGACAAGCTCCAATACTCATTTTTCCCGGAAAACCATTACAAAAACACCGGCGAAAAGGTCGTCGACATCGACCGCTCCTGGATTTTCGACCACAACCCGTTCATAGTAAGAGACGAGGTGCCCACTCACGTCCTCAATCTCTGGACCATGCCCTGGCCCAAGCTGCTCGACACGTCACCTCGCGCCTATTATGCCAACCCGGTCTTCTTTTCCATCGCCGACCGCACCGCGCGCGCACTCCGTCATGTCGCCTATCTGCGCCACCCCCGCCTGTACGCCTATGAAGACCTGCCCATCATCCCAAACCGGGTCGTGCTGCACACCAGCGGCAAGCCAAACGCCCCCCTGTGGTCAAACATGGGGGAGGACCGCATTCGCGTCCTCTCCGAAGAGATCATCGACCACATCAAAATGCGATATAGCGACTACGACCTGATCCAGGTCGGCTCCAGGCAGGACTTTGACGCTCACGTCACCGACTGCCGCGGCCTCGACGACATCTGGGAAACCGTTAAGATCATAGCGCAGGCGGGCACCTTCATCGGCGTGGACAGCGGCCCGTCGTGGATCGCCGCCTGCTATCCCCGCATCTTCAAAAAGAAGGTGCTCATGCAGTATCCTCCTGAATTCCTCCGCACCTCGTGGGTCCCGCGTTTTGGACTGTTGCGCGCAGTAGATGCACGCCATCGTGCCGCACCACCATTGGCACGATTTCGCGTTCACCTACTACAACCGCACCCGCGAGGACGCCGGCGTCACCCACAGCTACCTGAAGCTGTGACTGAGCCCAGATGACTGGGAGAGTGTCCTAATGGCGGCCCCGCCCATCGATCCACGTACAGAGTTCTCCCTCACCATGAGGCGGGGGCTCGAATTTCAACACGACGCCTCCGTGGTTCTGCACCGTCTGAGCGAGTGCGCGGGCCGCGCTGAATGGCGCGAGCTGCTGCGCGGCATTCCGGACCCCCAACGCTTGGAACATTTCGGCCAAAAGATATACAGCCAGAACGACGAAGACGGCATAATATCGGAAATCCTCCGCCGGCTGGGCTACACTCCCCAGGACGGCATGTTCGTCGATATCGGCGTCGAGAGCGGACTCGAATGCAACACGCTCCTCCTTCTTTACCGCAGTTTCCCGGGCCTCTGGCTGGAAGGCTCGGCGAACGAGGTCGCCCGGGCACATCAGAAGTTCCACGGTCCGCTCAGCTCCGGCGCCCTCCGTATCAAGCACGCTTTCGTCACCGCCGAGAACATAGACAGCATCCTCGGCGAACAATGCCAGGGCAAACCCGTAACGCTCCTGTCCATAGACATCGACGGCAACGACTTTTGGGTTTGGAAGGCCATTCACAGCGTCGCGCCAGCGGTCGTCGTGGTCGAGTACAACGCAAAGTTCCCCCCGCCCATCTCGATCGTGCAGGCGTATCACCCAGACTTCGTCTGGCAAGGAACGGACTACTTCGGCGCCAGCATTACCGCGCTGGCGCGTCTCGCCGCGATCAAGGGCTACAGGCTCGTGGGGTGCAATATAACCGGCGTCAACGCCTTCTTTGTCCGGGCCGACCTGGTAGCCGACCATTTTCCCTACGCCCTCACCGCCGAAAACCTGTACCAACCCTGCCGCTATCACATGGAGCACGACTGTTTCAGAACCTTCGGGCACGCACCGGACTTTGGGCCGTACGTAAATATAGATGAGGACCTGTCCGGGATATCTGATGGAGGGCTGCCGCCGCCTTGAAATGAACACTCCAAGGCCACCGCCCGCCGCCGCTGCGCCTCTGCTATGAATCCTATTGCTGGCGATATCGCAATTGCGCCTGAACCGGAACCCCGCCCGACACCGCCACCTGCCATATGAGTTCCCGCGCCGTGCGTGATTTGTGAGCGCCTCTTGCGCCCAAGGATCAAAACGCCAGCCATACATTAGGTTAGTTAGGTCTTGTTATGATTGTTCTTTTACGAGGAGGCCAAAGATTTCCTGATGTTCCGGCCCTTACCCTTCACAGTGATCGTGCCGACTGTCTACGGGCTGATGCTTGTCAATCGGCACGATATCAACCAAACCAACGCCCTATTTAAGACGGGCGCCGCCATCGATCACGACGAGATCACCATGCTGGCGCATCTCTTGCGTAAGTGCAATCCAAACCCTGTCTTCGTAGATGTTGGCGCCAATGTCGGAACCTACTCCATTGCGCTGGCTTCCATCGTGGGTCCTCTCGGCAAGGTTCACTCCTTTGAGCCACAGCGCATTATTTACAATATGCTCGCTGGAAGCGTGGCGCTGAACTCGCTTACCAATGTCTATTGTTACAACGCCGCACTCGGTGACCATGAAGGTACCATAGAGCTTCCGCAGTTCGATTACTCCAGGCCTCTGAATTTTGGCAGCATCGAATTCGGGCCGGTGCAACGTGAGCAACTTGAACAGGTACGCGCACATGACCCCACCCGCGTCGAGTTTGCCCCCCTCACAACGCTCGATCACCTCGGATGGGAACGGGTTGACCTGATCAAGATCGATGTGGAGGGCATGGAAATCGAGGTGATCTCAGGCGCGCGAACGACCATCCAACGCTGCCGTCCAATTCTATACGTCGAATTCTTGAAAAATGACCGGTCGGCTCTTCGCGAACTAATCGCTGGCCTCGGTTATGTGCTCTTCAATGTCGGAGTGAATGTTTTGTCTATACCATCAGAAAGTTCAGGTCTTTTGACAGCAGCTCGCGAAGTGCTTGCCCCTAGGTAGGTAATATGGGGCACGGCACTTCGCTTCATTCGCACGTGGGACTACCGCGAGAGCATGGCGCCAGAGCCGTGCCTCGGCCCGGCCCGCAAGTCAGCGCCGCGACACATCCGTCACTTCGGTTTCCGCGCCGTGCGAAGCCTGGATCCCCCGCTCCAGCTTCTTCGACAGAAACAGGCTCGCCACGCAGAAGCCGATAAAGAGGTAGCAGCCAGGCAGTATTCTCGAACTGTCGGTCGGTATCGCCAGCTCTGCGCCGGTCTCCTGCAACCCGCCCATCGTGTTCGCGATCAGCCCGTTAAAAGCCACAAACGACATGAATATGGCCAGCACCATCACGTCGGCCATCGACCATTTCGAAGACTCCAGGGCAAAAAACCTCGCCACTCGATTTCTGCGAAGGAAACCGGGATGGTACAGACAATAGGCTGAGGTGGAGATCTTCAAGCTTGGGAAAACGATGCTGAACATCAGCACCAAAACGCCCACCACCCACATGTCCGGCCGGCCGTACGTGATCAGCGTATGGAATACTTCGAGCACACTCCTGCTCTGAAAGTAGAGCACCTGCTCTTGAAATGAGACCGGCTCCCCCAGGAACGTCATGCTCAGTCGCGTGATCTTCGCTTCCACCTCGATCATCGGGGTGAGCACTCCCCCAAGCAACAGCACTACGCAGAATAGCAGCAGCACTACGGTGGCGGGCCGCCCAAGAACCGGCCTTCCGGTCATTAGCAGGACGAACGCCGCCGCGCTCGCCACCAGTACCGCCAGGTACCAGTATGTAATCTTCGCATCCGCCTCACGAATCCGGTTGCCCAGTTCCTGTTGACAGGCGCTGGCGTCCGCGCATCCGTGCTGCCGCAAGATCGCCGAATACGATGTCATGTCCACGTTCCCGAACGTGTTCTTTTCGCCCTCGACAAGTACACCTTTGATGTATTGCTTGAGAGCCTCTTTGGCCTCCGGCTTCCCCAGTTCCGCCAGCACCACGTCGGCGTATTCCGGAATGTGCGGCCGGAGCGTCGCCACAATCATATTTACAATGATCGGATTTCCCTGGACCATGAATCCGCCAACTCCCGTGCTCTGGGAATTCTTCGTGCTCATGCTCTCTTTGACGTCGTCCAGTAGCCGGTACAGGGCGTTCTCGACGGTCGGCTTGAGGCTCGTTTGAGCCGCCTCTTTCAAATCCAGCGCATCAATCTTCGCCTCCAGAATGGGCACCATTTTCCCCACCCAGCGGTCCGCGTTCAGCAGCCCGTAACGCGCGTGGCTGATCTCGGCCAAATCCGTCCTGAGCCTGCGCCGCGAGGAAAGCCCTTCGATCGTCAGCCACGTGAACACCATCGCGGCGGCGAGCAGAACCACGCCGGCGACGAGTCGGAAATCAATCTTCAACTGCATAACAGTCCTGGAACGGTGACGTTGTGGGATAACTGATTATACGCCCAATCCAACCGCGACGAAGTCCCCGCGTGCCATCATTATTAATGGGCGCGGCGGCACGGACAATTGGCTTCGTTCCATTCAAAATCCTCGCCAGCCAACCCGACAAAACCCGACATTTGCCGGCACTTTTCGGCATTTTCCGCAAACTGAAGCCAGCACCCAGCACCCCCACGCAATGCCATACTAAGGACGTGCGCCCCACCACCAGCCCCACTCGCGTTGCCGTGCTCGGCTTGGGCTACGTCGGATCCGTCACGGCCGCCTGCCTGGCACACCTCGGTCACCGGGTCATCGGCGTCGACCGCGACGCCCACAAGGTCGATTCGATCCAAGCCGGACGTGCCCCTTTCTACGAACCCGGCCTCGAAGATCTCATCCGTGAATCCCACGCCGATGGCCGCCTCTCCGCCACCACCTCGCTGGCCTCCGCCCTCGAGCACGCCGAGATAGCCCTCATCTGCGTGGGCACGCCTTCCGAGCGCAGCGGCAACCTGGGCCTCGAACAGCTTCGCCGTGTGGCGACCGAAAGCGCCGAGGCGGCGCACGCAAGCCGGCCGATCATCGCCGTGCGCAGCACCGTCTTCCCCGGCACCTGCGAAGAGCTCACCGCCGAATGCCTGGGCGGCCCCGGCCAATTCGCCATCGTCTCGAACCCGGAATTCCTGCGCGAAGGGAACGCCGTCAGCGATTTTCTGCAGCCGTCGCTGGTCGTCGTGGGGGGGGGCGATCGCCGCGCCATGGAAAAGGTCGCCTCGCTCTACGATCCCCTCGGCGCCGCGCCTTGCCTCGTGTCGCTGCGCACCGCCGAAATGATCAAATACGCCTGCAACACCTTCCACGCGCTCAAAATCGCCTTCGCCAACGAGCTCGGATCGCTGTGCGGCGCGCTCGGCATCCCCGCCGCCGAAGTCCTCGACACGCTCTGCCAGGATGTCAAGCTCAACATCTCCGCCGCCTATCTCAAGCCCGGCTTCGCCTTCGGTGGCTCCTGCCTACCGAAAGATCTGCGCGCGCTGGTCTATCGCGCCGGCCGTCTCGATCTCCCACTGCCGCTGCTCTCGAGCGTGCTCCCCAGCAATGAGCAACACCTGCGCCGCGCCATCCAAAAAGTCATGGATCTGCCCGCCGCGCGCCTCGGCGTCTTCGGTCTCGCATTTAAGGAAAATACGGACGACCTGCGCGAAAGCCCCGTCGTCACGCTGCTCGAACAACTCCTCGGCAAAGGCCGGCAGGTGCGCGTCTTCGATCCGCACATCCGCCTGGAAGAGATCTACGGCAGCAATCAGCGCTTCGTGCTCAATGCCATCCCGCACATCGCCAATCTGCTCGAACCGAAATTGGAAAGCCTGCTCGACTGGGCCGATGCCGTCATCCTGACGCAGCGCCCCGCACCGCCCGCCACCGCGCTGATCGAGCAGAGCGGACGCGCCGTCTTGGATCTGGCCGGCGGCACAACTGCTACTGAACGCACAATTGCTACTGAGCTACGACCATAGGCAGCGGTTTCCCAAGCCCGCAGCGTGAGCCGTCGCACAGAAACATACGGGGTTCTCTCGTACAATGTTTAAAGGGGGCCCCTCATCCGGAGGGTTACTCGAAACTTGTGCGAAACATTGGGGTTATAAAAGTCATGATGCTGCGGAACTTCTTTTTCTCTCTGTTGGTGACGAGCGGGCTGTTGGTCAGCCATGCCGGGGCGCAATGTTCAGCCGCCCCATCTACCCAAGACGCGGCTGGCGATGCTACTTACGTTGCAATCTGCAACCAGCTCCAGGGCTACCTGACCAACTTCCAAGCCACCCTCAGCTCCCAGTGGGGCAACCCAGGCCCTAAATCGCCGGCCGCCTTCAGCGCCGAGCTCACCAGCGCCGATTCCAACCAGCCCCTGGGAGTCCTGACCAACCCCAAAACCATCAACGCCGTCAACAACCAACTCGACGCCTTTGCCAGCGTCGGAGTGGAATCGGTCACCTTCGCCGTAGGGTTTCCAATCCTGGATCCTAACTTCTACGCCCCTAAGTTCAGTCAAGGCCCGTCGCAGCAAGACATGCAAGCCATCCTGACCTTCTACAAAAACGTGGTCGCCACCGCTCGCCAGCACGGCATGCGGGTACTGATTGAAAGTTCCGTGATGTTCCCTAATTATACCGATCTGCCGTTGGCGGCCTATTACAGCACCCTGATACCCGCCGGGGCGCAGCCTCCGTTTGCGGCCGTCGACGCCGGCCGCATCGCAACGGCCCAAACCGTGGCTACCCAGCTCCAGCCCGATTGGTTGAACCTGGGTTCCGAGCCGGACACCCAGTCCGCCTTGCTCGGCCTCAATACGCCGATCACGCCTTCCGAATATGCCGAAGAAATTTCCGGGATCGTCTCCCAGTTGCGCGCAGCCGGTGTCCACGGCAGACCGCTGATCGGCTCCGGCGTGGGCACCTGGTCTCAGGAAGCCCCCGCCTACATCTCGGCCGAAGTTGGCACCGACATAGATTACATCGACTTCCACGTTTATTCCATCAATCACTACACCAGCTCCACTGTCACCACTCCCCTGGATTTCCTGGGCGCCACGGCGGGTTACATCGATATGGCACATGCCGGCGGCAAGGGCGCGGCTATCTCCGAATTCTGGATGAAGAAAGTCAGTGATGCGCAGCTTGCCGGGAAAACCGATTTGGGCGTCGAGGGTCAATTCAGCAACAGCACCACCGGCTCCATCGATACCTTCAGCTTCTGGGATCCGCTGGATGCCCAGTTCGTCACCGAAATGACCGAGCTGGCAAATTGGAAAAACCTCTATTACGTTTCGCCTTTCCCCACCGAGTTCTTTTATGTTTACCTGCCCTACAGCCAGGTGGAGGCCGATATGCCGGCCACCATCCTGTCGCAGGAGATCGCGGCGGAGGCGTTCGCATTTGGCCAATCTCCCGTTCCTATGACCGCCACCGGCCAGGCATACCAGACCGTCGTCTATTCCACCCCCAGTATGCTTTCGGCTGCCAGTTCTTCCGCGCCGGTAGCGCCGGATTCCCTAATCGCTCTTTACGGCAGAGGCGGGAACCTGGCCTCCAGCACCATGATCGCGACCTCGCAGCCGCTACCCACCAACCTGGATAATGTGAGCGTCACCATCTTCGATAGCGCCGGCATGACAGCTCCACTGCCCCTGTTGTTCGTCAGCACCGGGCAGATCAACGGAGCCATCCCGCCGGGCTTGCATCCGGGCGTGGCGCAGCTCGTAGTAAACGGAGTGACCACGGCTTCCGGATCCATTACCAGTTCCGTGAACCTGGTAACCGTGGCGCCCGGTATCTTCACCGCCAACCAAACCGGCTCGGGCGTGCCTGCCGCGCAGGTGGTTACCAATCTCCCGGATGGCACGCAGTCGACCACCGACGTCTTCAATGTCGGCTGCACGCCCGGAAACTGTCAGCCTGTTCAGATCGATCTCTCGGCCGGCCCTTCGGCCCTGGTGCTCTACGGCACCGGCATTCGCAACCGCAATGCGGTTTCTGACGTGACCGTGCAGGTCGGCAGCCAGACCATCCCCGCCCTTTATGCCGGTCTTACTTCCGGGTACACCGGCCTGGACCAGATCAACATCGCGTTGCCCTCGAGCCTGGCCGGCAGCGGCACGGTGAATGTCACCGTGACCATCGCAGGCACGGCCTCCAACACCGTTACCGTGGCATTTAAATAAAAGGGACGGCATCACATCCGCGCGACGAGCTTGACAATCATGCGTCGCTCGTTGTACGTTCCTTAGTTATGCTCGCAGCACGACGCGCGTAGCATAGCCCGCCTCTGATGGTGGGATTCCCGGCGAAATGTCTCTTGATCTGGTTCCACCAGGCTGCCGGTCAAGGGGCCTCCTTAACACCGCGTTGCTCGTATTTGGATGAGAGGCAAGCGCGCCGCTTGCGGTCTGTTCAGCACTGGAAGCGGGGGCCGGGATTGGTTGGATCATCGACGAAACGCAAAACTGAGGATAAATTTTAAAATGAAGCTATCGCAGAACGGGTTCCTCTGTCTCATAGGAGCGCTGGGGCTGTGCGCCCCGGCCTTCGCTACTGTAACCATAACGGCACTAACCCCATCCGTGGCATCGCCACAAAAAGCCGGCACGGTGATTACCTGGACGGCTACCGCTACGGACACGGGCACCGGTCCGCTCACCTTCCAGTTCAAGGTTGGACTGAAGGGCTCGACCCTGGCCGTCGTAAGGGATTTCAACGCGGGCACGCTGAGCGCCGGCACTTGGACTTCCCCGCCTTTCGTGTGGGTGCCTACCGGCATCGCCGGAACGTATTCCATTGAGGTGACGGCCCAGGACTTCTCCACCACATCCCCAGGGTCCGCCAATATGACCGACTCTTACACCGTGCATCCGCTGGCAAGCACGACCCCGGTAGCGGCCAAGACCGCCAATCCGCTGGTGGCCTTGTTCGGCTCGCCCGCTTGTGCCAGCGGCAGCACGCAGCGCATAGCCTTCCAGCAATCCGGCTCGACCACGGTGAACACCACCAATTACGTGCCGTGCAATCCGAAAGCCGCGCTGAACTTTGAAATCGCCGGCATGTATCCCAGCAAGGCCTACACCATGTACTCCGAAACCGATACCGGAGGCACCATCACCAACGGTCCCTCGGTGACGTTCAAAACCGGGGCGCTGCCGACCAACATTACATTCCCTACGTTCACGGTTGATACGAAAGGCGGCGATACCACCAGTCCCATGCTGCTGCTTGGCCCGGTCTCCTTCGGAACCGCCCAGTCCCCGTTGGTGGCCACTGATTTAAACGGCAAAGTGATGTGGTATTACTACGATCCGGTCGCGCCCAACTACACGCTGCTGACGCGGCCGCTGGCCAACAGCACGGTCAGCGGTAATTTCCCGTATCCCACCATGCTGGTGATTCAGGACGGCGTGGCCTGGAATCCGGCCGCCACCACGCAGCAGTATCTGCGGGAGCTCGACTTGGCGGGCAACGTGGTCCGCGAAACCAACACCGGTATCATCCAGCAGAACCTGGTAAAGATGGGCGCCACCGACGCGCAGTCCTGCGCCAACGTCCACAAGCCGCCGCAGATCGGCTCCGCTTGTCTGGGTGGCTTCCACCACGATGCCATCCAAACTCTGCCCAACGGCTATACCGCGGTCATCGCCAGCATCGAAAAAATCTACCCGCCGGGAATCCAGGGCGATACCAGCGGCCTGCCGGTGGACATCATCGGCGATATGATCATCGTCCTGGATACCAACTGGCAGCCCACCTGGTATTGGGACAGCTTTAATTCTACCTACGGCCTGAATGTCAGCCGGGCGGCCATCTTAGGCGAATTCTGCACGACCGGCGAACAGGGCTGCCCGCCCATCCTGCTGCTGGGCACCGGCATCGCGCCCGATGCCAAGGATTGGTTGCATGCCAACGCGCTCTACTATTGGCCCAGCGGCACCACGCCCGGCGACCTGGTCTTCTCCATGAAGGACCAGGACTGGGTCATCAAGATCGACTACAACAACGGCACGGGTACCAAGAAGATTTTGTGGACCATGGGGCTGGGCGGCAATTTCAGCTTCAATAATATCTTCAACGATCCCTACCCGTGGTTCTCGCACCAGCACGAAGTCGGCATGGAAAACAACGGCGCCGGACCCATGACCCTGTTCGATAACGGCGATACGCGCGTTGCCGCCCCGCCCATCGGTTTGGGCAGCCCCGGCTGCATGCCCAACGACTGCAACAGCCGCGGCATAGCTCTAAGCGTCAATGAGAGCCTCCTGCAGGTCTCGCCGTTGTTGAATTGGAATCTGGGGTATTATGCGTCGGCGGACGGCAGCGCCCAATTGCTGGCCGACGGTAATTACTATTTTCTGGTGGCCACCATCCTCAACACCTCGACTTTCACTTACTACAGCCAGGCGATGGAGGGCACTCCTTCCGGCACCACCGGCGGCGCGACCACGACCTTGAATATTGCCGGCCCATCCGGCTACCGCGGTTGGACGATGACGAACCTGTACAACCCGCCCATTACATAGCCCGGAACCGCCTTTACCGAGCCGCGACCGTTAGGGAGCGGTGCATCAGTCGCTTTACCGAGCCGCGAGCGCAGGGAGCGGGCCTGTCTGGCTATTAACTTGACAGGCCCCCTCCGCGCGTTGTACTGTGCCTAGAGGAGCACTGCGGGAGGAATCCATCATGAAAATAACTGGCACGGGTTTAGTGTGCCTTATCGGTCTTTTAGCTGGGATGTGCGTCCCGGCCTGTGCGACGGTCCAAATTCTCTCCTTCACGCCGTCGGTGAAAGCGCCGCGGGTGATCGGCACGCCCATCACCTGGACGGTGACCGCCACGGACAGCAATACCGGTCCGCTGACGTTTCAGTTCAACGTGGCGGCGCCGAAACACACGCGAGTGATGGCGCGGGATTTCAACGTTGGCACGCTCTCGAGCGGCGTTTGGACCTCCCAGCCCTTCGTGTGGGTCCCCCTCCTGGTCGAGGGCGCCTACGATATCCAGGTGATCGCCAAGGATTTTACTTCCGGAGAAAGCGTCACGAAAACGGTCATGTACACGGTGAATCCGCTGGTGACCGGTAGCATGCCGGTAGCGGTAGCCACCGCCAACCCGCTGGTGGCCTTGTTCAGCACGCCTTCCTGCCCGGCGGGCAGCAGCATACGGGTCAGCTTTCAGCAGCAATCCCTGGCGACACCGGCCACCACCACCCAGTACGAAGCTTGCCATCCGCCCACCACCTCCACGTTCGAAATTGCCGGCATGTACCCCAGCACAACCTACAACATGTTCGCGCAGACCAAGACCGGCAGCAATGTCACCAATGGCCCCACCATTACTTTCACCACCGGGGCCCTGCCCACCAATATTACTTTTCCCAGCGCGACCGTAATTGTTCCGGCCGGCTCGCATACCGACAAATCGGATGGGATGCTCCTGGTCAATCACATCGAGACAGGTATTAACGTGCCTTATCTTTCCCTGGCAACCGACCTCAAAGGCCAGCCGATGTGGTATTACTACCAGGCGAACAATGGAACTCACTTCAGCCTGCTCACGCGCCCCCTCGGCGGCGGCACCATGCTAACGATTGAAGACGGCCCGTCTTGGAACCCGCAGACGCAGGCGCAACAGACCATCCGCCAGATTGATCTGGCCGGCAATATCCTAAGAGAGACCAACATCGGCATCCTCCAGCAGGAGTTGCTGGCCATGGGCGCTACCGACGCGCAGCCGTGCAACACCATCACCCCGCCGGCGCCCGTGGGTGCGGCCTGCCTCGGCGCTTTTCATCATGACATCATCCAATCGCTGCCCAATGGCGGCGCCGCGGTGTTCGTCGACATCGAAAAAATATACCCGCCCGGCACGCAGGGCGACACCTCCACTCTTCCCGTCGATATCGTGGGTGACATGATCATCGTCCTGAATTCGAGCTGGCAGCCGGTCTGGTATTTCGATTCGTTCCAGCACGACGGCGGCGGCACGCAATTGGATATCAACCGGGCGGCGGTCCTGGGCGAAACTTGCGTCATCGGCCAGGCAGGTTGCCCGCCCATGCTGCTGCTGGGCTCCGGCATCGCTACCGCGGCCTTGGACTGGCTGCACGGCAACAGTATTTATTACTGGCCCACCGATAGTTATGGCGGTGCTTCCGGGGATATCATCTGGTCCTCCCGCCACCAGGACTGGATCATGAAGATCGACTACAACAACGGCGCTGGCACGGGCAATCTGTTGTGGCGCATGGGCCCTTGCGGTGATTTCACCTTCAACAACATCAATAACGATCCCTGGCCCTGGAACTCGCACCAGCACGAAGTCGCCATGGAAAATAACGGCGCCGGCCCCATGACCGTTTTTGACAATGGGAATACCCGGATTTCACCGGCCACCGGACACGGCAGCTCCACCGGATGCATGCCGGGGACGGGCAGCGGCGATAGCCGCGGCATGGGCTGGACGTACGATGAAAAAGCCCTGACTGTCACTCCCGTATTGAGCGACGACCTGGGCGTTTTCTCCACTGCCATGGGCAGCGCCCAATTACTGTCCGACGGCAACTACTTCTTCTTCGCCGCGATTGTGCTGATTAATATCGGCACGGTAGACAGCTATAGCATCGAGATCCTTCCCACCTCCGGCAAGACCACCGGTAAGCAGGTGCTGAACGTGCAGGACTTGGAAGGCTATCGCGGTTGGGTGATGCCGAATCTGTACAGCCCGCCGCTCACGTAGCCAAGGTGCACGTTGGTGTCGATGAAGACGCTCACCGGGCTCGCGAATTAGATTCTAGCGGCAAAGCGCTTTATCCGGCAGAGGCGCGCCTCGTGCTGGCCCTTTAGCGCTAGACGGGCTAGACCCCTCTACATTGACATCCATCCCTCTAGCGTTGTATTATGCCCCAAGACTTCCAGGAGGCGAAACGAGACCATACCCATGAAAATAAACAACTATCCGTGGCTTGTGAGCGCGCTGCTGGCGGTGCTGGGCGCCCCCGCTTACGCCACCGTCCAGATTACATCCTTCACGCCGTCGGTGGCGTCCCCGCAACTGCTCGGCACGCCCATCACGTGGACCGCGACCGCCACCGATAGCAATTCCAACCTCCTGGCGTTCCAGTTCAACGTGGCGCTTCCCAAGCAATCCCTCGCCCTGGTGAAGGATTTCAACATCGGGAAGCTCAGCAGCGGCATCTGGACCTCCCTGCCTTTCGTCTGGGTTCCCACCCACCTGGAAGGTACCTATCAAATCCAGGTGGTGATCAAGGATTTCGTCTCCGGGGAAACTACCTCGCAGACCGCCAGCTTCACCATCAATCCGCTGGTCACCGGCAGCACGCCGGTGGTGGCCGCGACTACCAATCCGCTAGTCGCCTTATTCAGCGCGCCCTCCTGCGCGGCGGGCAGCAACATGCGCGTCACTTTCCAGGAACAATCCAAGGCGAAACCCGCGGTTTCCACCACCTTCCAGGTCTGTCATCCCCCCGCCACCATGAATTTCGAAATCGCCGGCATGTACGCCAGCACGGCTTACACGATGTTCTCCGAGACCGATACCAGCGGCACGATCACCAAGGGTCCGGCCGTTACTTTCACCACCGGCGCGATTCCCACCAGTGTTCCAATTCCCTCTTACACTTTCCTTACCCCGGCGGGCGCGCATACGGATACTGCCGAGCCTCTGCTGCTGCTCGGTCCCGTGCAGTTTGGCGCCGGACCCATTTACCCCGCCATCGCCACCGACCTGAAGGGCAATCCCTTGTGGTACTACTACACCAACCCGCCGCAAAGCATCGTGCTGACGCGTCCTCTCAGCAACTCTACCATGCTATCGATTCAAAGTGGTATCGCCTGGACTCCGGGAGTGGCGAATCAGCAGTACCTGCGCCAGTTTGATCTGGCCGGCAACACCATCAAGGAAACCAATACGGGCGCCATTCAGCAAGAATTGCTTGCCTTGGGCGTCACCGATGGCGGCCCCTGTAGCGCGATTTCCAAGCCCGCGCCGGTCGGCTCGGCGTGCCTGGACGGCTTCCACCACGATGCCATCGAAACGCTGCCCAATGGCCAGATCGCAGTGCTGGTGACCATCGAAAAAATCCTCCCGCCCGGCACTCAAGGCGACACTTCCGGCCTGCCGGTGGACGTGGTCGGCGACATGATCCTGGTACTGAATAGAAATTGGCAGATAGTCTGGTATTTCGACTCCTTCGAACACGACTCCGGCGCGCCGCAACTCGACATCAACCGGTCGCCGGTTTTAAACGAAACCTGCGTTCCCACCCAGCAGGGTTGCCCCGGCATGTTCCTGATGGGCACCGGCATCGCGCCGTTCGGCAAAGACTGGCTGCACGGCAACGCTCTTTATTACTGGCCCAAGGATAGCTGGGGCGGGGTTTCCGGCGATCTCACCTTCTCCTCACGCAATCAGGACTGGGTGATGAAGATCGACTACCACAATGGCACGGGCACCGGAAATGTTTTGTGGCGGATGGGTCCGTGCGGGGACTACACGTTTAACAATATCTACAACGATCCCTGGCCCTGGAACTCGGCGCAGCACGACGTTGGCATCGAAAACAACGGCGCCGGACCGCTCACTCTGTTTGACAATGGCGCGACCCGGGTTTCCCCGCCGAACAGTTCCTCCGGGTGCATGAAGGGGCTGGGCAGCGGCAACAGCCGTGGCATGGCGCTGACCTTGGATGAAACCAACCTGCAGGTTACCCCGATCCTGAGCGTGGATCTGGGAGCCTTCTCTACTGCCGATGGCAGCGCCCAACTACTGTCAAATGGCAACTATTTCTACGTGCCTGCCACCGTGCTGGTGGCTCTGAACGATGTCAGCTACTCAATCGAAATCCTCCCCACGCCGGGCACGGATACCGGGACGCAGGTTTTCAATGTAGAAAGTGCGGACGTCTACCGTGCTTGGAGGATGTCGGACCTGTATCACCCGCCCATTACATGAGCCGTTCACGGTGCATTCATGTGGGGCGTGGAAACATAGCATGAGTCAGCATTCATTGAGGTTCCGATGAAACGGCAATTCGGTTTTTGGTTATTGTCGGCTTTCGCAGTGCCTTGGCTTACGAGTTCGCCCGCCCCAGCGGAACAACCGCAAGTGCAGGTCTTCCACGAAGTGCAGCACGGTATTTCCGCTCCGCTACGCAGCCTCGCTTTACATCCGCCGGCCGTGGCAACTCCACCGGTGGATCTGGAAGAAGACGAAGAGCGGCCTCTGCACAGCGCCCCGGCGATGGAGCAGGATGATCCGGTTTGGCAGCAAACCGTCTCCGGCCGCCTCCCCACTACGCCCGGCTTGAACCTGGTCGGCTTGGGAGGCGGGTTCACCGGACCGCAAGGCATCTTCAGCTACGGTTTCCCCCCCCCCGATCCGAACGGTTCCGTGGGCGCCACCCAGGTCTTGGAAACGGTGAACCTGGATATCGCGGTGTTCAACAAAACCAGCGGCGCGGTCACTCTCGGTCCTGTGAAGATTGCCACTCTCTGGAACGACTTCAGTGTCTCGGAGTGTTCAGGCGCTTACTTAGCAGACCCCATTGTGCTGTACGACAAGCAGGCCGGCCGCTGGCTGATCAAGATCGTGACCATCACCAACAGCCCCAACTACTACACTTGTTTCGCGGTTTCCACCACCAGCGACGCCACCGGCAAGTTCTATCTCTATGCCTTCGAGCAGCCCGGCCAAGGCATCACGACCGGGCAGAAACTGGGCGTCTGGCCGGACGCTTACTACATGTCGCAATGGGTCTTCAGTACGACCTATACCGGGCCGCAAGCCTGCGCGCTCGATCGCACGTCCATGTTAGCCGGTCGGACCGCCACCATGCAGTGTTTCCAGATCACCGATCCGAGTATCTTTGGCATGCTGCCCTCCGATCTGGATGGCGCCACTCTGCCGCCTACAGGCTCGCCGAATTATTTCCTGATCCAGGGGCCGGCGAAATCAAATTCCCTCTACATGTTCCAGTTTCATGTGGACTTTACCACTCCGTCCAATTCCACCTTCACCGGCCCGGCCACCATCAGCGTGGCGCCGTATGCCTCGGCATTGGCGGACGGCACAGTCAGCATTCCGCAGCCGGGAACCAGCAATTTGCTGGATGCCAACGGCAGCGATCTGATGCCGCGCCTGGCATATCGCAATTTTCCCTCCGCCACGCCGCCGCATGAGTCTCTGGTAGTCACGCACTCCATACTGGTCGGCACCGGCTCCAAAGCCAGAGTGGGCACGCGCTGGTATGAATTGCGCAGCCCGGGCGCCACTCCCGTGGTTTATCAAGAAGGCACCTATTCTCCCGATACCACCTACCGCTGGATGGGCAGCATCGCCATGGACAAGGTAGGCAACATCGCGCTGGGCTACACCGCTTCCAGCTCGACCATCTACCCGAGCATGCGCTACACCGGCCGCCTCTCGACCGACAAATTGAATAGCATGGCGCCCGAAGCGACTATCATGGCCGGCAGCGGCGCCCAGATGGTCAGCGGCCGCTGGGGCGACTACACCAGCATGAGCGTCGATCCCGCCGACGATTGCATCATGTGGCATATCGGCGAATATATGGCCGGCACCGGTACTTTGGAATGGGCCACCAAATTGTTCCAGTTCAAGTTCTCGTCCTGTAAATAGATGCCCGCAACGTACTCGTACTCGCTGGTTCTTGACAGCCCGCAAACGGTTGTGTATCCTGATAAGAATTTCGTAAAATATTTCCGCGCGTTGAGGCGGGAGGGTGATCCTCATGAAACCGGCTAGAGTACTTACGGCGTGCCTCGGCGCGCTGGCGGCAACCCTGTGTGCCCCGGCGTATGCCAGGGTAAAGATTACCTCCTTCACGCCTTCACTGACGGCTCCGCAAGTACTGGGTACCCCGGTGACCTGGACGGCGACCGCTACCGACAGTAATCCCGGTCCGCTCGCTTTCCGGTTCGATGTGGGCACCCCCGGTCCGCCCGCGGTCCTGGCGCGGGATTTCAACGTCGGTAAACTCAGCTCCGGCACTTGGACATCGCAGCCCTTCGTCTGGGTTCCTACCACGGTCGAAGGCTCGTACCAAATCCGCGTAGTCATCAAGGACTTCACCTCCGGAGAAACTAAGGCTCAAACCGTCAACTATACGATTACCCCGCTGGTCACCGGCACGATGCCGGTAGTGGTGGCGACCGCCAATCCGCTAGTGGCTTTATTCAGCGCGCCTTCCTGCCCGGCGGGCAGCGAGATGCGAGTCAGTTTTCAGCAGGCCTCCACGACCGGGCCCGCCACCAAAACCAGTTATGCAAACTGCAATCCGCCCGGCACCATGACTTTTGAAATAGCCGGCATGTACCCCAGCACACAGTACAACATGTTTTCCCAGGTCCGGCACGGCAGCCACATCACTAACGGTCCTACCGTGACATTCACTACCGGCACGATTCCCAGCAGCGTTCCGATCCCTCCGTTCACCATCAACGTACCGGCCGGTTCCAAGACAGATAAGGCCGATGCGGTCATTTTGCAGAATATGCTGCAGTTCGGCGCGATACCGATTTACCCGGCTGTAGCTACCGATTTATCGGCTAACATCATTTGGTACTACGACCCCGGTGAAAGCTTCTTTCTGACCCGGCCTCTGGGGGATGGTACCTTTCTGACGCTGGAAAACGGCCCCTCCTGGAATCCGCTGACGCAAACCCTGCAGTTCCTCCGGCAGATCGACCTGGCCGGCAATATCGTGCGCGAAACCAATATCGGCGCCCTCTCCGCGCAACTGGTTGCCATGGGCGCCACCGATGCGCAGATGTGCAACACCGTCACCAGTCCGGCTATAGGATCAGCCTGTATGGGCGCCTTCCACCATGACGCCATCCAAACGCTGCCCAATGGAGATACCGCGGTGCTGGCCGACATCGAAAAAATCTTCCCGGCCGGAACTCAGGGTGACACCACCGGCCTGCCTGTGGATATCATTGGCGATATCATTATCGTCCTGAATCCTAACTGGCAGGTGGTCTGGTATTTTGATACGTTCGACCATGCCGGCGGCGCGCCGCAACTGGATATCAACCGGCCGCCCGTGCTGGGAGAAGTCTGCCAGAGTTTTACCCTGGGCTGCCCGCCGCTGTTCCTGCTGGGCTCCGGCATTGCGCCCAATGCGCATGACTGGCTGCACGCCAACGCTCTCTATTATTGGCCGCAGGATCAGGATATCGTTTTCTCCACGCGCAACCAGGACTGGGTCATGAAGATCGACTATAACAACGGCGCCGGCACCGGTAATATTCTATGGCGCATGGGTCCGTGCGGAGACTTCACCTTTAATAACACTGAGAACGAACGGTGGCCGTGGTTTTCGCATCAACACGAATTCGGGGTAGAAAATTCAGGCGCCGGCGCCGCTACTATCCTGGATAACGGCAATACGCGCTATTCGCAACCCGGCGTTTCCACCGGATGTATGTCCGGCTTGGGCGAAGGTAACAGCCGCGGTATCGCTCTCACCATCGACGAAACCTCCCTCCAGGTGACCCCCGTTTTGAGCGTGGACTTACAGGTCAAGTCGTACGCAGATGGCAGCGCTCAATTATTGTCCAACGGGAACTACTTCTTCCTGGCCTCGGATGTTCTGCTCCCCGGTACTCTCTCTTTCGTCAGTTACAACGACGAAATCCGTCCGAAGACCGGCACTCTCGGCGGCGGACAGGTCCTGAACATACAAGCACCGCAAAATTACCGCGCTTGGCGGATGACGGACTTATATAATCCTCCGGCCACATAGGCGCACTCATGATGACCAGGCGAACACTGAATGCAAATTCACCTAAAAAGGAGAAGTCCGCGTGTCACTTCGATTCCGACTCACCACGCTGGCGGCAGCGGCGATAGCGATCGCAGCTTTAGCCTGGAGTTCCACGACGCCGGTCATTTATAGCACCGTAGTCAGCACGTCCATGAACACGATCACGATCAGCGGCTCAAATCTATGCCCGTCAACCACGGCGCCGGCAGTCAGTTTGGGCAACATCAGCCTCACGGGAGTAGCCTGCAACGGCAGCACGAGCGTGATGGCGAATCTGCCGGCCATTTGGACGCCCGGTTCCTATAGCCTGGTCGTGACCAACAGCAACAATCAAGTGGCCACCTTAAGCGCGACGATCGGGACTTCCGGTCCGATGGGGCCGCAAGGTCCTGCGGGCGCCACCGGACCCACTGGTCCGCAAGGTCCTGCCGGAGCGACGGGGCCGCAAGGCGCCACTGGACCGCAAGGCCCCGCCGGTTCAAAAGGCGCGACCGGACCCGCCGGACCGCCCGGCGCGGAAACGCTGCCGCTGAGCTTGCTGCGCTGGTACAGCATCGGCCAGAATGCCAGCTTTCCCGTCGGCAATACTCCCGCCGGTGTGGCCTTCGATGGCGCTACCATGTGGGTGGCGAACGCCACCGACGGTACGGTCAGCAGACTGCAAACCAACGATGGTACCTTGCTGGGTACCTTTACCGTCGGAACCAACCCCCACGGGGTAGCCTTTGATGGATCCAATATCTGGGTCACCAATATGAACGCAAACTCGGTGACCAAACTGCAGGGTAGCACTGGCTCGGTGCTAGGGACCTACACGGTGGGCACCAACCCGGAAGGTATCGTCTTTGACGGCGCCAATATCTGGGTGGCCAATAACGCCACCAACAACGTCAGCAAGCTGAAGGGCGTGGACGGTTCGGTACTCGGAACGTTTACCGTGGGTAGCGATCCCCGTGCTTTGGCTTTCGACGGCCAGAATATCTGGGTGACCAACTACAACAGCAACAACGTGACTGTGCTGCGGGCCAGCGACGGAGCGCTACAGGCCACGTTACCGGTCGGCTTGGATCCCACCGGCATCGCCTTTGACGGAGCCAATATTTGGGTGGCGAATGAAGCCGACGGCACGGTCTGTGAACTCCGCGCCAGCGACGGCTTCCGGATCGGGACTTACAACGTAGGCAGTAGTCCCTACGGCGTGCTCTATGACGGCTTCAACATCTGGGTGGTCGGAATCAATAACCTGACCAAGCTGCAGGCCAGCAATGGATCTCTGGTGGGGATTGTTCCCAATTTCACCGGCGGCCGGCTTGGTATAGCTTTCGATGGGGCTAGCGTCTGGGTGACGAACTCCAGCGCGAATACCGTTTCCAAGATGTAATTGCGGAGAAAAGGAGAGACTTAATATGCCATACAGATTCTTCGTAATGGTATTTGCCCCCATAGCCGCATTACTGGTTGCTTCCGTCGCTTGGGCCAACACGTCCATCGGCGTCAGCGGCGCCGTGGCGGATTACACTACAAACCAACTCACCATTAACGGACACGGTTTCCTCCCATCGGCACAGGCGCCGATTGTGACTATTGAGGGAATCACCACCACGCTCTTGCCGGGCTACACGAACAGCACCTTGGTGCTGCAACTGCCATCTAATGTGACACCGGGCTCGTACGGGCTCGCCGTTCGGAACAGCAACAAACAGACCGCGCATCTCGATGTCACGTTTGGAAGTCCCGGACCGGCCGGTGCGCCAGGCGCTACGGGACCCGCCGGACCCGCCGGACCTGCCGGACCCACCGGACCGATGGGTAACACGGGGCCACGCGGGCCTGTCGGACCCAGAGGCGCGACGGGACTCCCTGGCGTGCAGGGACTCGCCGGGCCGAATAGCTTGGCCATCGGTCTATTGCACTGGTATGCCGCCAACCTGATTACCGCTTTCCCCGTGGGTAAAGGCCCTTGGGGCGCCGCCTATGATGGGGCGAATATGTGGGTGAGCAACACCCTCACGAACAACGTGACCAAGCTACGCGCCAGCGATGGCAAACTGCTCGGCGCCTACACCGTGGGACAGTTCCCGACCGCCATCTTGTTCGACGGCGCCAACATCTGGGTCGCCAACGGCGCCAGCGGCACGGTGAGCGAGCTACAAGCCAGCACCGGCAATGTGGTGGGCACGTTTACCGTCGGAGCTAAACCCGATGCCATTACCTTTGACGGCGTCAACATATGGGTGGGCAACTACGGCAGCAATAATGTCACCGAGCTGCTGGCCAGCACAGGCGCGCTTGTGGGAACCTTTCCTGTAGGCGATGGCCCCACCGATCTGGTCTTTGATGGCGCCCATATCTGGTCGGCCAACTGGCTGAGCAACACGATTACCGAGCTCAATGCCAGCAACGGCGCGGTGGTAGCGACCTTGCCCGGCGGCGCTGTCCCTAACGGCCTGGCTTTCGACGGCGCCAATGTCTGGGTGAGTAACTTCTATAGCAACACAGTCACGAAAATACGGGCCAGCGACGCCACGGTGCTGGGTACCTATCCGGTCGGCATCGGCCCCAACGGATTAGTCTTTGACGGTAGCAATATCTGGGTGGCCAATCAGTTTACCAATAACGCTACCAAGCTGCGGGCCAGCGATGGCAAGCTGCTGGGTACCTACCCGGTCGGCAATTCCCCGGGTTTCGCGGGCTATGATGGCATCCACGTCTGGGTGGCCAACTATGGTACGAACAATGTCACCAAGTTATAACCTCAGCGGCGCGCGATCGGAGAAAAGTGCCATGACTACTCACCTTCCAAAGTCACGCAAGCGGAGCGGAATTCTGCTGCTGGCGCTCGGAATCCCCACCGCGTACCTGGCCGCCCAACCGCCTCCGCCGGCCCTGACGACTCTGTACAGCTTTACCGGCCAGGATGGAGACGGCGCCTTACCTTATGCCGCGCTGACACTCAGCTCCGGCGGAACGCTGCTCGGCACCACCGGCTACGGCGGCACCTACGGCGATGGCACGGTGTTCAAGTTAACCCCGCCCACCGGTGGTGGCAACTGGACCGAAGCCGTGCTCCATAGCTTCAGCGGCAAAGATGGCAGCTTTCCTTATGCCGGCGTCATCGTCAACTCCAAGGGAGTTCTGTTCGGCACCACGACTTTCGGCGGCGCTTTCGGACAAGGGGTAGTGTTCCAACTGGCGCCTCCCACCGCGCCGGGCGGCGTGTGGACGGAAACTGTACTCCACAGCTTCATGGGTAGCGATGGCGCTTACCCTTATGCCGGCTTGACGGTCACCGCTAGCGGCACTCTCTACGGCACCACCGAACTGGGCGGAGCTTCCAATGCCGGCACGGTCTTCAGCCTGACTCCGCCGCCCGGACCGGGCAAAACCTGGACCGAAGCCGTGCTCTACAGCTTCACCGATGGTAATGACGGCGGGTTCCCATACGGCGGGCTGCTGCGGGCTAACAACGGCGTGCTCTACGGCACCACCAATTTCGGCGGAGCGAATGGAGTTTATGGCACGGTCTTCGAGCTCGCTCCTCCGTCGGGGACCGGCTCCTGGACGGAATCGACGCTTTACAGTTTCACCGGCACAGGCGGCGGCAATCCTTTTGGCACTCTGACCATGGGCGCCAGTGGCTCCCTTTACGGCACTAGCGCCGGCGGCCTCGGGGACGGCTCCGGTACCGTCTTCAAACTGCAGCCGCCCACCTCTCCGGGCGGAACCTGGACCCCCAGCCTGCTCTATACCTTCAAGGGCAGCAGCGATGGTGACCACCCGCGCGGCGGGGTGGTCGTCACCCCATCGGGCACCAGTTTTGGAACCACGTTCGCCGGCGGAACCGGCATGGCATATTTGGGTTACGGCACGGTGTTTGAGCTGACACCCGGAGCGCCGGGCCAGCCTTGGACCGAGACCGTCCTCTACACGTTCACCGGAGGCGCCGACGGAGCGTATCCCAACGGCGCGCTGGTCGCTACTTCCAACGGACTTTACTATGGCACCACTCTGTCCGGGGGCACCGGACAAGGCACCGTATTCAGCTTGGTACCCTAAGGCTGGCCTGCCAGTACCGAAAATCGCCATACTGTCTAAAAGTCATTCTTTTACCTGCTTTCCGGGAGGTCTCCGGACGATCCTTATGGTATACTGATGCGAGTTATCACATTCCTGGATGCCGCGAATCGTGCTGGAGGCCTTCAGGCACGAGGGATTTCCCCCACGCCGGACCGCTGAGAAGAATCTGCTATGGAGACGTACCGCGACATGAAATTCACGGCTCGATTTCCCTTACGCACCATCGCCTGCCTGATTTTGGCCGGGCAAGCCCTGATGGCGCATGACCCGCATGATCCGATTCAAGCCATTGCCGTATCGCCGAATTTCGCCAATGATCAGACCATTTTCGCCGCCTCGGGTCTGCTGTCCCTCAAGTTCGGCATCTTCGTAGTGCTGAAGTCCACCGACGGAGGTGTCATCTGGTCGGTGGTGCAAAACATGTCCAACAACGCCGCCATTTACCAGATTGTCTTCTCGCCGAACTACGCCAACGATCAGACTCTCTATGTCGTAGGCGCCGGGGGGCTGTTCCAAAGCACCAACCAGGGAACTTCCTGGACCCAGTTAACCAGGACCGCTTTGCTGAGTGTGGCGTTATCTCCCAACTATGCCATAGATAACACGATGTTCGCGGTCACTACCGAACGCGTGGCTCTTATATCCAAGAACCGCGGGAGCACGCTCAAACCAGTCTCGGCTCCCCCCTCGCTGACCGCCGGCCTCACCACTGTCGCGATCTCTCCCAATTATGATGTGGATAGTACGGTGCTGCTGGGAAGCATGGCGAACGGCATCTTTCTGTCAACCAATAGCGGGGCTAGCTGGACCCCGGTAACCACCGGCCTACTCATCTCTCAGGTAACATCGCTGGCATTTTCTCCCAATTGGGTCAATGACCAGACGGCGTTCGCCGGCACTTATGGCACCGGCGTGCTGATCTCGACCAACAAAGGAAAAACCTGGAACCCCTCCAGTTTAGGAATCACGGATCTGTACGTGCTTTCCTTAGCGGTGTCTCCCAACTATTTAACCGATTCGACAATCTGGGAGACTTCCGCCACGGCCGGCGTCTTCCAATCCAACACCAGCGGCAGCGTCTGGATGCCGGGAACCACCATTTCCCGCACGCTTTCTACCCTGACCTGCAACCATTATCAACAAATTGTTCCCGCCACCGGTGGCCGCAACCCCCAGCTCTATCTGGCCACTTATGAGGGACTGTGGTCTTCCAACAACGGCGCGCAGTCGTGGCTTTATATCGATACGCTGCCCACCAGGCTGATCCGCCGTATTAACCTGTCCCCTAACTATGCGATGGATCAGACCCTGTTTGCAAACACGTATGGTGGCGGCAATTTGTGGTCTACGGATGGCGGCTTAAACTGGACCAACCCGAATACCGGGATGCTGCTTGCCTATACCGACGCTTCGGCTATCTCTCCCAATTTCGCCGTGGATGGGATCGCCTACAGCAGTGACGCCAAGGGCTTGCATATGACCTCCAACTTGGAGGACTCCTATTGTCCGACTCAGTCTGAGCAGGTGATCTGCTGGCAGTTAATGCAACCCGGGCTTGGGGCGGGTGTGGCCACTTATCCCAGAGCCTTGGCCATCTCTCCCGGGTTCGCGGAAGATTCCACCGTCCTCATCGGATTATCCGTGGATAGCCAGACCACCGGCTGCATGCCCCCACCGTCTCCCCCTTTCCCCGAAGACTACAACGGCACGTCCTCGACTACCGGAGTCTATGTCTCCACGAATCAGGGCGTCAACTGGCAATCCACCAGCCTGACTGGTGTGGCGGGCGTCGTTTCCATCGCGCTCTCCCCGGGATATTCCACGGACCGGACGGCTTTCGCCGCCAGCCCCAACAACGGAGTCTACAAGTCCATCGACGGTGGCTTCACCTGGACCTTGCTCACCCTGCCCGGCACCACGCAAGCCGCTGCCCAGGTAGTAGTCACACCTACGTTCTCCACCGACCAGACGGTTTACGCGGCGGGAGTTTCCGGCGGCTTGTTCAAGTCCACTAATGGAGGTACGACCTGGACGGAGATCGCCGGCACCCCCCCTATCAGAATCCTGGACATGCAGGTATCCCCCAACTATGCCAGGGACAAGAGCCTGTATGCCGGAACAGTGCAAAAGGGCCTGCTGAAATTCATCAACGGCAACAAGACTGTGGTGCTGGGTCTGCCGGACACCCTGGTCACGGCCGTAGGGCTTTCTCCCAACCTCGCCAACGATCATACGCTGTACGCCGCCGGCTATCACGGTCTCTTCATGTCCACTAACTACGGCTCGAGCTGGACATTTACCGGGGAGCCGGCGCGCATGGAAGAATCCCGTCAGGCCAACAGTCTCTATGCGCCCCAGAATCCGCCGAGCATCATCTATCAGGGCCTCTGGAGCGCTATGTACCCGGCGACCGCTTCCAGCACCAATGCCTTTGTCTCGACCAGCGAGCCTAACGATACGGCGACCCTCAACTTTACCGGCGACGGGGTCCGCTGGGTGGGTTGGATCGGACCCGACCAGGGCATGGCCTCCATCACCCTCGACGGCGTGCCTCAAACCACCGTCAATCTGTTCGCCCCGATGGATATGTACCAGCAGACCATCTGGCAGATGCAAGGCCTTACCTGCGGCCTGCACACCCTCACCGTTACCGCATTGCCCTCACAGCCCGGCAATACGGTTTCGGTCGACGCCTTTGATGTCTGGATCGCCACCTGCCCGACTCATTAAATCAGGCAGAGTGAAATGCGAGCTCTTGTCCTTTCACACTACGGTGGACCTGAGCACACGGCGCTGACCGACGTGCCCCAGCCGTCGCCGCGGGCTGGTGAGATTCTCGTCCACGTCCACGCCGCCGGTCTTAACCCCGTTGATTTCAAGACGCGCGCCGGCAAGCTGAAGATCATCCGCAACTATCCGCTGCCCATCGTGATGGGGAACGAACTCTCCGGCGTCGTCGAAGCGGTTGGCCCGGGAGCGATGCGCTTTGCCAAGGGCGACCGCGTGTTCGCGCGCGTGGACAAGGACATCCTGGGCGCCTTCGCCGAGTACGCCGTAGTGCATGAGGACCACGCGGCGCGCATGCCGGCGTCGCTGGACTTCCCAGCAGCAGCGGCGGTGCCGCTCGCCGCGCTCACCGCGCTGCAGGCACTGCGCGACGAGTTGCACCTGAGCGCCGGCCAGCGCGTCTTCATTCCGGGCGCCGCCGGGGGAGTCGGCACGTTTGCGATCCAGATCGCCAAGCACTTGGGCGCCCACGTGGCGGCCACGGCCTCTCCGCGCGGTGAGGCGCTCGTCAAGCGGCTCGGCGCCGATGTAGTGATCGACTACTTGCGCGAACGTTTCGAGGATAAACTGTCGGGTTACGACTGCGCCTTCGATCTCGTCGGCGGCGACACGTTGGCGCGCCTGTGGCCGGTGCTCAAGCCGGGTGGACGCGTCGTCTCGATCGCCGGCATGCCGGAGCCCCTGACAGCGCGAAAGGATCTGGGGCGCGGCAACGGCCTCGCTGCGCTGTTCTGGGTCGCCAGCCTGACCACGCGGCTGCGCGCCGCGCGCCATGGCGCCAGCTATCGCTATCTCTTCATGCACCCGAGCGGCGCCGGCCTGGCCTATCTGGCCTCGCTCATCGACGCCCATATGCTTGCAGTCGTCATCGACCGCGTCTTCCCGTTCGCCGAGGCTAAGGAGGCAATGGCCTACCTGGAGACCGGCCGCGCCAAGGGCAAGGTAGTCCTGGCGATGAGTTAACCGGCACGGCCATCGCGCGACCGGCTGGCGTGGCCGGCATTTTCTCGAATACCGGTCCGAGCAACCTTTCGATGCGATCGTGAATTTAGGTTTTAGGTTTAGGTGTCACCGAACACCTGCCCTATTACCGGCGGCAACTATTTTCTTACGTGCAAGAAGTGGGCGGAGAACCTGGAATCCGTGCGTGAGACGTCATCGCCCGCTGGGGGGCCCATCTTTACCAGCGCTTCCGGCTTACCTATGGGCTGCGGCAAATTCATTCGACCTCGGGAACGCTCTGCGCGCATCGAATGGTGCTGGAACTTCCCCGCAAAGGACCTCTATCGCAATAGTGGACTCTAGGGCAAATCCTGTAATGGACGCTGCCGCTTTCGGGCCGCCGCACTGCACCGGCAGGCTGTCCTGCACGCGGCGCGAATCTCCCCCATTCGAACAGGACGGCGGCCCAAGTGAGCCCGGCAATACGTCGGCCATTTTAGGCGCGACCCGCAAGGCTGAGACCCGAATCTCAGGTCAGGGAACTGCGAGGACGTCGAGGCATGCGTCTGCGAGTTGCAAGCGCACCGCGGAAGATCAGAATTCGGACGCTTGGTCGCGCGCTGCGACGGTATGGACCGCTTCATATTGCTTGGCCGGCGATTAGCTCATAACGAAATCCTTCTGCGATCTTACGCATTACCGGGTGGATGGATTTGAGTCCATCCGAATTGAACTAAGGAGATAAAAATGAAAAATACGAAACAACACAACAACGAAGCGGTCGCGGTGAAGAAGAGCTTCCTCGGGGCCCAAATGAAACAGATGATGTTCGCGGTTGCTTTACTGGGCACTTTCGCCATTGGCGCGCATGCCCAAATCGATCCTGGCAATTTTTGTGGTTCCTCCTGCGGCAAAATGGCGTTCATGGGCAGCTTGGCGGAACGGCAGCAATCCCCTTATGCCGCCAGCGCGGCAATCGATATCGCGCCGGATGCTAGCAGCGGCATGACGACCCTGCCAGCCGTTCCCGCGGGCAATCGCCTGGTCCTCGACTCGGTTAGCTTCTGCATTGAGCCTATGGCGCCCGGCGGTCTGGCGTTTGGAATTGTGGAGGTGGTTTCTGGCGGCACGCCGGTGTCGTTCTATGTCGCCCTGAACAAACTGGTGGATACCACCAACACCACCGAGACCTGGATCGGGAATTTCGCCCCTTCGCTTCATGCGGACCCTGGCACCTCAGTGTCGCTGGTAGTCTATCGCGACGCGCTGGGCATCCCTTCTTCCGGCAAGTATGCCCTGATCGGCCACTACGTACCGGCAACAGCCACGAACTGCGCGACTTGCATATCGAAGTAATCGAAGCGCAGCCTGATTTGCCATGGAACTCCTGGTGCCAGATCCGGCTCTCGAAAACCGGATCTCCAACAGCTTTGTCCTTCCTGCTTCAACTAAAGGTAAACCGTTGGCTCAGCGGGCGCCATTGGGCCGTGGGTCGCGGATTGCTCTCTCCAGAGGCCACGGCCCTCGCGCCTTGGCCCATTTCAGCAATCCTCGGCCCGTCGAGTGGATCGCGGAAAGTGCCCAGTAACTGAGCGGCCCGTTTCCAAACGGTAGCACGGCCTCTACGTGACGGGCCTGGTACGAGAGAATTTCATGACGACTACGAAAATATCGAAACGGCACGCAACCGACAAGAACCGCTATGCTCGCGGCCGGCATCCCATCCGCGCGGCAGGTTCGGACGAACTCAAGTCCTTCCACCCGGTAATGCGTAAAAGCGTGGGAAGACCTTCGTTGGATCCGCACAGGATCCCTTTTTCCTCTATTTCAGCGAAGGTCGTGGGGAAAAAGGCGGTAGCGCCCTATGGATCTCTGCCCTCCAAATCGCGCAGCATGGCCTCCGCCTCCTCCATCGCCTGGCGATGCGTGGCCAACACCGTCGGATCGTGAACAGCACGCCAAAGGGCGACCGCCCGCCTGGCGGACTCGCGCGCCTGCTCACTATCGCCCGCTACCCGCGATACCGAGGCCAGCACGAAGTAAGCTTTGGCGAGATGACCGGTGCGCGGCTCCGATTTCCGATCGCTGTCCGCAAAGGCCTGTGCGTGAGCCAGCGCGCTATTGGCCAACCCTCGCGCGGCGTTGAGGTCGCCGCCATCCGCATCGAGCACAGCTAGCGCTTCTTCATCGGTGAAGACCTGCTGAGCACAATAAGCAAAACCTGAGTGCACGGCGGCACACGGGCCGATCGTGGCCAGAGACTTCCGGTACTGCTCAGCCGCCGCGGACGTTTGCCCCAAACTCTGGAGCCGCCGTCCGGCAAACTGTTGTGCGACCGCCAACTGAACAGCAATGCTGGCCGACTTCGGATTGCTGCTAGCTACCGGTTCCATGATGGCTATCGCCTCCCGCAGGGTATCGAGCGACTCGGACAAACCGTCCGCAGCCGGCTCCACCATTCCCAAACGCGAAAGCGCCACCCCCAGATCGTATTGCGCAGTCATATCGCGCGGATCGGCTTGGGCCAGCCCGCGCGCCAGCGCCACGGACTTTTCACCGTACACCCGCGCTTCCGCATGCCGGCCGGGTTTGTCCCTCCAACCTGTATCTAAAAGCCGGGAGTAATTGCCATAGACCACGACCAGATCCCGGCGCAGCGTCATATCCTCCGGCCACTTTTGCAGGATCTGCTCCCGTATCTCGATGGACCGCTCGTAATAGTGTGCGGACGCAGGAGGGTCATTGCCGATCGAAGATGCCGCCGACGCGTATTCCGATCCGAGGTCCCGCTTGACGTCGGGATCCTCCGGAAATCTCCCCGCCAGATCCACCCAGATCGTGATGGCTTGGTCCGCCCGCACGAGCGATCCCCGCAGATCGTCGGAGTGGCGTAGCGCGAAGGAGAGGCTGTGGAGCGTATCGGCCTCCTGTTTGGCCCACTCCAGGTTGGATGGTCCCAGTTGACCCAGCAGGTGCGCGGCCGGCAAGAGCGCCGCATATCCCTGCGCGGCTTCGCGCGGATGGCCGTTCCTATCGGTCAGGTCAGCCACTCTGCGTTCGATCTGTAGCCAGCGCAAGATGACCGCAGGATCATCCGGGCGGCGTCTATACAACGGCGTCAGCACTGCCTCGGCCTTGTGATAGCTGCGCAAGGCCCCTTCGGAATCTTGCAAGCTGGGGTGGTCGGGATCGCCTTGGGCCGCGCCGATCTTGAGATAGGCGGCGCTCAGCACCAGTCGCATGCGGTCATTCAGGCCGTCAGTTTTTTCCAGGCTCTGCAGGTAGTCGAGCGTGGTCCTCACGATACGCTGCCGCGCCTCGACCGCTCCCGGCAGTTTGGCAATGGCATCGTGAATGTTGAACAAAGTGCGGTCAGCCAGATCCAGCAGTTCGGTGAGCCGCTGTTCGGCGCGGGCCGTCTCGCGCACCGCACGATCGCGCTGTTCATCGGCGATCCGGTGCTGCACCGCTTCAGAAAGGCGCGCGGCCTCCGCACGGGCCCGCTCCCGCTCCGCCACAGTCCGCTGCACCTCGGCCACCTTCCGTTGCGATTCCGCCGCCTGACGCGCGATTTCGGCCTGCCTCCCTTGCGAGAGCGCCATCACGATACCCACTACCAGGCTGGCCACTACCATGGCGCCGCCCGCCACTTCAAAGCGCCTCCTTTGCAGGAACTTCCGCGCCCGATACGCCACCGAATTTTGCCGCGCCCGCACCGGCCGGCCGGCCAGGTGCCGGCGAATGTCGTCGGCAAACCGGTCCACCGAGGAGTAACGCCGCTCCGGCTCCTTGCGCAGCGCCATCATCACGATGTTGTCCAGGTCCCCGCCTAAGCGCCGCCTGAGGCGTGCAGCGTTGGGCAGGCGCGGATCCACTGCCGCGCTAGGTCGTGGGATTTGCGTATCGCAGACTGCGCGTTGAATTTCCGCCGGTGTGCCGGACCCCAGCCGATGCGGCCGCGCGCAGCTCAACAGTTCGTAAAGAATGGCGCCTAATGAGTAGATATCCGCAGCCGTCGTGATGGGTTGGCCGAGAACCTGCTCCGGGCTGGCGTAATCGGGAGTCAGCACGGGTCCCGCAGCAGTCACCGACGGATCGCTGTCCGCTGCCAGTAGCTTGGCCACGCCGAAATCCAGCAGCTTCGGCGAGCCCTCCGCCGCTATCAGGATGTTCCCGGGCTTGAGATCGCGGTGCACCACCAGGTTACGGTGCGCATACGACACCGCCTCGCACACCTTCAGAAATAGGCGGCAGCGCTCCTCGACGGAGAGCCCGCGGTCGCGGCACCAGCAGTCGATACGGAGGCCCTCTACATAATCCATTACCAGGAACGGGCGCCCTTCCGGCGTGGTGCCGCCATCGATCAGCCGCGCGATGTAGGGATGGTCCAGGCTCGCTAGAATCTGGCGTTCATGCCGGAACCGGAGGAGCAGTTCCTCCGTGTCCATACCGGCTCTGATGAGCTTGAGGGCGGCCTCTTTTTGGAATTGCGAATCGTCGCGGACCGCCAGGTAGACGATGCCCATGCCGCCGCGGCCGATCTCGCGGCTCACCCGCCAGGGACCAAACCGCGCGCCGATCACCGGGTCGGCGCTCGCAAGTTGCTGCGCGGCGGCCGCCACCGCCAGGTCAATGTCGTGCGAATGGGTGCGCTCCGCCGCCAGCAGCGAATCGACCTCCCGCAGGAGATCCGGATTATCTCCGCAAGCACCTTCGAGAAAGCCCTGCCGTTCGGCAACCGGCAAGTCGGCCGCCGCGCAAAATATTTCCCGCACCTGCTCCCAGTTATCCGGCATGGCTGGCTACCGAGATGCACCTCTCCCTAACATGTAATGCGTAAAACAGACGTGGATCTAGCGGGCCGCGCCAACTTTTTTTGGGGGCCGCGTTCAGCGTAAGTTGGTGGCCTCACTCCGCCAGCGTCGCCGGCGAACCGGCCGCGGGTTGATTCATTTCCCGTTGCAGCCAAGCTTCTGCCAGCCGCAGTTGGCGGCGCACCACGTTGATTTCCAAGTCCAGCGCGGCACTGGATTCCTCTGCCGTAAGCCCGCCGAAATAGCGCATCTCCACCAAGCGGGCAAGCAGTGGGTCCTTCCCGGCGAGCCCGGCCAGCGCATCGTCCAGCGCGATCAGAATAGAGGGGCGTTCCAGGCTGCCGTCGCGCTCTTCATCAATGGCGAACTTCTCGCGCCCGCCGCCCCGCTTGGCGGCGTTGTGCCCGCGGGCATGATCGATCAGGATTTTGCGCATGGCATGGGCCGCGATGGCTAGAAAATGGGCCCGGTCACGATAGCCAGCCTGCTCCTGACCCACCATCCGCAAGTAGACTTCGTGAACCAGCGCGGTGGGCTGCAGAGTATGTCCCGGGCGCTCCCGCCGGAGCTGGCCCTCGGCGATCCGGCGCAGTTCCTCGTAGACTAGCGGAAGGAGGCGGTCGAGCGCTCCCTGATCGCCTTCGGCAACCTGGCGAAGCAGCAGAGTGACCGTCCGGGCGTCGGGCATTTGCAGCACCCCGTGGCCTTCAGCATAGCAAACCTCTCGCACGCTTTCTCAGACCAAGGCGGCGTAGGCATGCTATGCGCCGGCATCCCCCCACGACAAATCGTGCCCGCTGAGCGAACGGTTTACCGCAGTTGGAGCAGGACAAGGCTCCCGGATCCGGTTTTCGAGAGCCGGATCCCGCAGGAGCAGTTCCATGGCAAATCAGGCTGCGCTTTAATTACTTCGACGCGCACGTAGCGCAGCTCGTGGCTGCCGGTACGTAGTGGCCGATCAGGGCATACTTGCCGGAAGAAGGGATGCCCAGCGCGTCGCGGTAGACTACCAGCGACACTGCGGTGCCAGGGTCCGCGTAGAGCGAAGGGGCAAAATTCCCGATCCAGGTCTCGCTGTTGTTGGTGGTATCCACCAGCTTGTTCAGGGCGACATAGAACGACACCGGCGTGCCGCCCGTGACCACTTCTACAACTCCAAACGCCAGACCGCCGGGCGCCATGGGTTCAATGCAGAAGCTGGCCGAGTCGAGCACCAGGCGATTGCCCGCGGGAACGGCTGGCAGGGTCGTCATGCCGCTGCTAGCATCCGCCGCGATGTCTATTGCCGCGCTGGCGGCATAAGGGGCTTGCTGCCGTTCCGCCAAGCTGCCCATGAACGCCATTTTGCGGCAGGAGGAACCACAATAGGTACCAGGATCGACTTGGGCATGCGCGCCAATGGCGAACGTACCCAGTAAAGCAACCGCGAACATCATCTGTTTCATTTGGGCCCCGAGGAAGCTCTTCTTCACCGCGACCGCTTCGTTGTTGTGTTGTTTCGTATTTTTCATTTTTTCTCCTTAGTCCAATTCGGATGGACTCAATTTCATCCACCCGGTAATGCGCAAAATCGTGGAAAGCTTTTCGGTTAGTTTCCTGGAGAGCACCCACGAATAACGGAACGGTGTTAGAGCGGTGTATTCCCTGAAATTCCCTGACCGCGCCGGCATCTTCAAACGGACCCTGGACCGAAGAAGTGCTCTACTTCTTCGACAGCGAGAGTTCCAGAAGTACAGACGGCGTGGGATCCTCGGCCAGCCGAGCGGATCGAAGAGCAGCCCAACAACGCGAGACAGCGCTCCCATGCAAAGTACACGTAAAGCTCTCCACGATTTTACGCATTACCGTGTGGATGGATTTGAGTTCATCGGACTCGCCCGGATGCGGCAAGGCTAAGCGGCCGGCCAGTGGCCAGGACGTGAAAATGGCTGCACTACATACAGTAGGAGAATCTCTTTATGATGCCCAGGATATCGCAATGGCAAAAGACCGCGCTGCTCGCAGGCGCCATCTCGGCGAGCATGGTTTCCGTGGCTTGGGCCGCAACCCGGACCGCATGATGAACAGAATCAGCAACGGTGGCGCGATAGAAATGGCACATGTCGCAGCTATGCCGTCCGAACGCAAGATGGCGGCCTCCGGCCACCTCTGGACGATAGCCTGCGCTCTGCGAGATACGGTCCTTCCCATCGCTAAGCGGTCCGCTGAACGGCTGACTTTCACTGTCGGCGATCCCCGCCTCGGAACTGTTCGACTCGACGGTCTGTATCGCGAAAATGCCGCTGCCGGCACGCTCGCCGTCATTATCCATGGTCTAGGCGGTTCCGCCGCAAGCTCATACTGCGCGAACGCCGCGGCCGCCGCTGCCCGAGTCGGCCACTCTTCTCTGTGCCTCTCCATGCGTGGCGCCGACATGTCGGGTGAAGATATTTACCATGCCGGTCTAAGCGCAGACGTCCGTACCGTACTCGCCGAACCTCGGTTTGCCCGCTATCAGCGTATTCTGCTGCTGGGCTACTCTTTCGGGGGATATCTCGCGATTCGGTCCGCCATAGACCGGATTGATTCTCGCCTGAGCGCCATCGCCGCCGTGTGCCCGCCCCTGGACCTGGCGGGCGTCATGAACGCAGGCGAGGCCCCCTGCCGTTCCCTGTATCGGCGCGCGATCCTCGTGCGATTGATCCGCTGCTATGCTGAAGCCGCCGCGCGTAAGCGGGTGCCCACGCCGATCGACGTGGTGCGGCAAGCTCGGCGCTGCTCGGAATGGAATGAATTGACCATCGTGCCTCGGTTCGGATTTCGCAGTGTTGGCGATTATTATCGCAGTGTCGATGTAATTCCGGGGTTACATACGCTCGACGTGCCGTGCTTGATCGTCGCGTCTGAAAACGATCCGATCGTTCCCGCGCATCTCCTGCAAGCAGCCCTCGCTGAGGCGAACGGCCCGGTGACGGTGCGGTGGACCAGCCAGGGAGGGCACATAGCTTTCCCGGCCCGGGTGAGCTTGGGAATGAACGGGCCGCTCGGCCTGGAGAACCAGCTATTCAATTGGTTTGCAAACTGTTGACGATCTCGGAGAACCTCGATGAACGATAAATACATAACTGTTTCGACGGCCGGCCGGAGCGGTAGTGTTGCGACCGGCCAGGCGCCCCTGGGAGATCCCGCTATTCTTCAGGAACACTCCCCGGCGCCTCTCTGGCTGCGCCGCCTGGCGGCAAAACTCCTCGGCTCGTCGCGGGCCCTGGCCGTAACTCTACCTGATGGTCGGCGGCTCCGCTGTGGGGACGGTCCCATTGTGGCGCAGGTCCACCTGAAGAATTCCCGCGCGGTTTCGGCACTGCGATCTCTCGACGAGGGGAGCATAGCCGAGGCCTACATCGAAGGCGACTTGGACATGGCCGGGAATTTCTTGGAGCTCATGGACCTTAGGTCGGTCCTGTCGGACCGCCACTATCTGCGCTGGGCTTGGCGGTTTCTTGAGCCGTTGTTGTTTGGCCAAGTCAAGACCAACGCCCGCGCCATCTCCGTTCACTACGATCTCGACGCCGGATTCTACTTGGCCTTTTTGGATGAGACGAGATGTTACACCCAGGGTATTTTTCGGAGCGATGACGAACCCTTGCATGTGGCAATCCGGCGTAAGTTCGACTATTGTATTGAGGCCTGCGGCCTCCGCGCGGGCAGCCACATCCTGGAGGTGGGGCCGGGATGGGGCGCCTTTTCAGAGTACGCGGCGGCGCGTGGCATTCGCGTCACCGCGGTTACGAACTCCCGGAAATCGAAAGAGTTCGTAGACGGTCTGACCCAGCGTGAGGGTGCTGAACGCCAGGTCCATGTCGATGACTTCCTGGCCTACCGGCCTACCGAACGGTTTGACGCGATTGTCCTAATGGGCATTATGGAACACCTCCCCCAATACGACGCTGTCGTACGCCAGTTTCTGAGCGCACTGAAGCCAGGCGGGTTTGTCTATCTCGATGCCAGTGCCACACGCGCCAAGTACGACGTTCCCTCGTTTATCTATCGGAACATATACCAAGGAAATCATTCATTCCTCGTGCTCCACGATTTCCTTCGCGCCGTCTCCTGCAGCCCTCTCTATGTGCGCGCGATCAGCGACGATCGCCATAGCTACTTTCTCACATTCCAACACTGGGCAAGGCAGTTCGAGTCGCAGCGCGAAGACCTTGTCGCGCGCTTCGGTGACAGGGCTTATCGGAGATTCCACCTCTACCTCTGGGGATCCACTCACTGCTTTCTCACGGACCGCTTGCAATGCTACCGGGTCGTGTTGCAGCACCCCCAGGCGTGACCACGGGGTTTGTTACTGAGCCGCGGCCGTCAGGGAGCGGTCAGCTTTCACCGCTCAACTCCGTCAGCGGAGCGCCCGATTGACTTCAACCTCTACCACTGCACCGTAGTCACACTATACGGACCAATGGTGATCGGGTTCGCCGAGGTGGTCGTCTGCACCACCACGTTCGTCTGATTAGTCGCCGTGTTGGCGGCCGTCTCGCTCGCGTTGGTGACGTACGTCAGCGTCACCGGCTGCTCCAGCAGGCTGCCATTGACTTCAATAGCGAACGGCAGCGATTGGTTCGATTTATTGGTGATCAGCAGATAGTGTGTGCCGGTAATGCCTGCGTATGCCTGGGCAAACACCGCCGGGATGGGCGTGCCGCCATATCCCATGACTGCCTGCGTCGGCACCGTGGGAATGGTTCCGTTCAGCACCGTCGGCCAGATGGCGTTGCTGCTGTTGATCGCCAGGTTGGCGACTTCCATGGCCAGCGCGCTGGTCGAATAATAGAATTGGAATTGCGTATTGGGATCGGTGGCTGTGTTGTCTCTGAAGCTGGGGTTTTTAGCCAGCTGCCCGAGCAGGTAGCTCTGATAGTCGTTGACCGCCCGGATCAGCCCTTGCTGGAAGCCACTTCCATTCCCCAAAAACAACTCTTGTACGCCGACCACCTTGACATATGGCGACGTGGACATGCGCGCCACGTATTCCGCCAGGAAAATCCCGTTGTAGAGATAGGTTTCAAAGTTCAACGTAGCGAAAGCGTCCGAATTGACCTCGGTGATGTAAATGGGCTTGCCGCCCACAATCGGCGCCAGGTAGTTCTTAACATAGTCGGTGGTGGCGAACCCCAGAATGGCGTTCAACTGCTGTTCCTCCGTGGACGTGCTCAGGGTGGATTTGGTGATGGGGTAGATGTGGGTGGATACTGCGCCCCAATATTGCGGAGTATAGGCCTGCATGCCGGCATCCCAAGCCGGATAAGTCGAGGCATTGATAGAACTGAACTGGCCCTGGAAAAAGACTCCCGTATTCACATTGGGATTGACCGCAGTCATGTTGAGAAAGTAGTTGTTGTATTCGTAAGTCAGATAGGCCGCGGGGTTGGTTCCACCGTTATTTATGAATGGCCAGTAGCCCAGGTAGCCGTAAGGCTCGTTCGCCAGCTCCCATTCGATGATGTTCGAGCCAGCCGTCTGCGCCGCCTGTACCATCAGGCCGGCTGAGTTGGGATTGATGTCGGTGTAGCCGTTATAATCCACAACGCCGCCAATCCCCAGCGTATTGATAAAGGTGGTGAAATCCGAATAGCACGGGGGCGTAGCGGTGCTCGCCACGAAACAGCCGCCGCCTTTAACTTGGGCAATCTTTTGTGCAAGCTGGATCCCGCCCTGCTCGGTCGAGTTCAAATAAGGTGACAACGTGTTATACCAGGTCGTATTCACCAGGCCGCTCTGCCAATCAAAGGCCTGGGACGGTAGCCCAGAGGGGTAGCGGATCCATCCCGGGTGCAGGGCCTGCACCATGGGCACATACTTCGGGTCGTTGTACTCTACGGCATGCAGCAGGTACTCATCGGTGAAGCCGCTAAAGTTGGTGGCTATGGTGGTGGGCGACGTGGTATCGACGGTGATGAACGGAACGGCTGCATTGATTGTGAAAGCGCTGGTGAGCGAGACCTGCTCGGATCCCGTGGTCACAGTCACAGTTTGCATTCCCGTGGTCGCCGTGGAATTGATCGTCACCAGGGCTGTCGCGCTGGTAAGGCTGTTGACCGTCACCGGCCCTGCCTGTCCGGAAGCGCCGCCGCCCACTGTGGTGTTAGGTCCGAAGCTGGCCACCGTAGTGCCCTGCACTAAATGCGTGAACGAACCGGTCAAGCTCACTTGCAGGGTCAGCCCGGCGTTCGCTGCGTTGGGTGATACAGTCATCAACGTGGCGGCCGGATCGACCGTCAAGCCGAATGCCTTGCTGCCGGTTGCCTGATTGGTATCGGTCGCCGTGACCGTGAAGTTCGCCGTGGCGGTTGCGCTCGGAGTCCCGCTGATCAACCCCGAAGTGGATAACGACATGCCTCCCGGCAAACTGCCTGCCGTGATCGTCCAAGTGTAGGTTCCGCTGCCGCCGGTAGCCATCAAGGTCTGCGAGTAACTCACTCCCAGCTGTGCGTCCGGCAAGGGCGAATTGGTGGTGATCACCACCGGTGGATTGACGGTCAGGGAGAAAATTGTGTTCGTCGAGACATTATTGGTGTCCGTTACCTGGATGGTGAAAGTCGAAGTGGCGGCCGTGCTCGGAGTCCCGCTGATCACGCCCGTGGAGCCCGTCAGCCCAAGGTTTGCCGGCAAGCTGCCTGAGCTAACCGACCAAGTGTACGTCCCACTGCCGCCCGTCGCCATCAAGGTCTGTGAATAGCTCATGCTCACCGTGCCCTGCGGCAACGGGGAGTTGGTAGTAATCACCAGTGCCGGGTTGACGGTCATGGTAAACGGCGCGCTTACGGCGCCTCTGATGCTGTCTGTCACCGTCGCCGTAAAGCTGAAGGTGCCGGAAACAGTGGGTGTGCCGCTGATGACCCCCAAGACGCTCAAGCTCAGACCGCCTGGCAGAGCGCCGCTAGTGATCGCCCACGTGTAGCTCCCGCTGCCACCCGTTGCCATCAGCGTTTGGGGGGGGTAGGCAGCGCCGACCGTCGCCGTGGGCAGCGGTGACATGGTGGTAATCGTCAGGATCGGATTGATGGTCAAGGCCGCTGTGTTACTGCTCTTAAACGTCGCGCCGGTGCTGGTCTTCCCGGCAATGGAAACCTGGTACGAGGTGGGACTCGTGACGCTGACGCTCTTCGGAATGCGGAAAGTAATGCGTTCGGTGCTGCCGGAAACAACCGTCACCGCGATGGCCTTGGTCTGTGCGGTGGGCGGACCCGGTGAGGTCGGCGTCAAGGTTACAGTCACATTGCTGGGGGAGATGGTCCCGGTCGGGAATCCTGTGCCGGTGACGTTGACCTTGGTCAGCGTTGGATCTCCATGACTCGGTGAAGTCGGAGAAGTCAGTGTCACTAACGTCGGCGCGGCTAACAGCAGCGATCCGGACAATAATACCAACACTAATAGCACGCGCAGGCTCGCGTGCGCAGATAGCGGATAGATCGGTAGGTTCTTCATGGCATAACCTCCTTTTAGGACAGTCGGCTCTGAATAGCCAGTTTAACGTGCAGATCCTTACGAGTCAACAAAATCAGCCGCCGCCTTTACATCTGTAACACGGCGGTACTACCAGCACTAGCCCATTCATCCCAGTCCGTCCGGCTTACGTCAGTGGAGGACTGTATAAGTTCGGCATCCGCCAGGCACGATACCCCGATGGACCTTGCACATTCAAGACCTGCGTGCCGGTGGTGGCGCCCGGCGTCGGATAGATCTCGATCGAGTAACTCACCTCGCTGTTCAAGTTCAGCAGAACCACCGGCGGTATGAAGAAATAATTGCCATTGGGGAGCAACTGTGCGCTGCCGCCGGCGTTGGAGAAGACTCCCAAGTCCACGCTCAGGACCGGCGTCACCTGCAAGCTCGACTCATCGACCGTCAGCGCCATGCCGCGGCTATTGCCGCTGCCCAGACCGGGCATGCAGCCGCTGGAGCTGCCCGGCCCGCTGGGCCGCGAAACGCGCGTGTCCCCGTTATCGAACAGTGTCATCGGTCCGGCGCCGTTGTTTTCGATGCCCACCTCGTGCTGCGCCGAGAACCACGGCCAGGGATCATTATTAATGTTGTTGAAGGTGAAGTCGCCGCACACTCCCATGCGCCATAAGACGTTGCCGGTGCCCGCACCATTCTGATAGTCGATCTTCATGACCCAGTCCTGATCCTTCGAAGACCAGACAATGTCATTGTCCTGCGGCCAGTAATAGAGGGCGTTGGCGTGCAACCAGTCGTGCGCCTGCGTGCCGATGCCGGGCCCCAGTAGAAACAGCGGCGGGCAACCTTCTTCGTTCAGCGTGCAAATGTCCCCGAGCACCGCCGGGCGATTGATATCGAGTTGCGGCGCGCCGCCCGCGTGCTCGAAGGAGTCGAAGTACCAGACCACCTGCCAGTTGGCATCCAGCACCACGATCATGTCGCCAATGATGTCCACCGGCAGGCCGCTGGTGTCGCCCTGCGTCCCCGGCGGAAAAATCTTCTCAATGTCTACGATGGCCGCGGTGTAGCCGTTGGGCAGGGTCCGGATGGCGTCATGATGAAACGATCCAAGGCACGCCGACCCGACGGGCGCCGGGCTGGGAAATCCCGTGCACGGCCCCCCATCCGTGGCCCCTAGAGCCACCAGTTGCTGCTGTATGACACCGGTATTAGTTTCCTTGATGATATTGCCTATCAGGTCGATCTGGCGCAGCAACTGCAAAACGTTGGAAGCCGAATTCCAGGCGGCGCCGCTTTGTAGCGTCAGGATGGTGCCGCCATATAGAGGGCGCGTCACCAGCAATACCGGCGGCGCGCTGTAAAACCACAGCACCTTGCCGGAGAGATCCGTCGCCACATCCGGATAACGCGTCGACCCGCCGAACTGGCTCAGGCTGAACAGCAGCACAGACTCTGCGGTGTCGGTTTCCGAGTTAGGAGGCACTTCGACCGTGAAGCTGGGGAAAGTAAGGCTTTTCGGTAGAGCGCCGGTGGTGAAGCTCACTGCGGGGCCTTTGGTGATCTTGCCGCCGGTGGCGGTCTCGGAAAACATGGTGTACGCCGTGGTCTCGTACATGCCGGCAATTTCAAAAGTCATGGTGGCGGGAGGATGGCATGCGGCGAAGTTGGTGGTCATCGCCGGGGATGTCCCGGCTTGCGGTTGAAATTTAACCCGCATGCCGCTGCCCGCCGGACAGGACGGCGCGCTGAAAAGCGCCACCAGCGGGTTGACCGTAGCCGCCGCCACCGGCGTGCTGCCGGTCACCAGCGGATTGACCTGGAAGGTGGCGGTTTGCGAGGCCGTTTCCCCGGACGTGAAATCCTTGATCACCACCTGGATCTGATAAGCGCCTTCGATGCCGGTGGGGGTCCACACGAACGGCTGGGCTATCCATATTTTGTTGTGGAGCGTGCCGACGTTGAAGTCCTTGACCAGCGCCAGCGAGCCGCCAGGCGGGCCGACATTGAATTGGAAGGTCAGCGGACCGGCATTGCTGTCCGCCGCCGTCGCTTGCCAGGAGATCAACTGTCCGATGGGCTGTGGCGATGCCTTCGACGGCATAAAGGACCCGATCCGCACCGCGCCATGCGCCTGCGCCGTCAGTCCGGCCATCCCCGCCAGCCACAATCCGGCCTTAGCTGTTTTCATAATGACTCCCCTCTTCGAGTTATGAATGAATTAGCTCGACTGTATAACGCGGGGGGGTGACTGTCAAGACAAAAACGAGGCTGGCGAAGGACGGCTTCGAAATCTGGTACTAGACCTTCTCGCAATCCATGAAGTAGTACCCGATCATGTGGCACACGTTCATGTGGGCATCTTCGATACGCCCCATGTGCTGCACCGGCACCTGGATGTTGAGTTGCGCCTTGGGGCCGAGCTGGCCGCCATCGCGTCCGGTCAGCGCCACCGTGCGGCAGCCGATGGAATTGGCGTATTCCATGGCGCGCACCACGTTCGGCGAATTGCCGGAGCCGCTGATGGCCATGAACAGGTCGCCGGGCTCGGCGAAGTTCTTGAGCTGCTCGACGAACACCACGTCATAGCCGACATCGTTGGCATAGGCGGTGATGGTGGGAAGCTGGTCGGTCAGCGCCATGATGCGGAACCGCAACTCCCGGTTGAAGCTGCAGCCCTTCACGATGTCGCAGGCGAAATGCGAGGCGGTGGCAGCGCTCCCGCCATTGCCGCAAACGAAGATGTGCTTGCCGGTATCCCGGGATTCTTTGAACCACTGAATGGCTTGGTCGACCTTGCTCAGGTCGACCGAATTGATGGCTTTGAGCAGATCCGCTCGGTATAGTTCAGGGAAGGTCATAGCTGTAGATTGTTGATTATACCAGAGCCGGGCGGCGATGCTGGCATGGTTGGGCAGGGCGGTGAGTAAGTGGGGTACTGGGGAGGTCCACGCGGCCCGATCCGGCCAGCGTCACCTTCCCGATTTCCGGCGCGTGTGGCCTCCCGTCTGCAAGCCCAAGCTTACTCCTGCAACGCCACCGTGGTCTCCTGGCCACTCTCGGCTATCTCACGCTCTCGCCGACCGGCGACCCCAATTCTGTGGTCTCTACGCAGCGATGGCACGCAACTGGTGCTGGACACCAACGGATACTTCGTGCCGTAAGCGCGCCGTGTGCCCTGCGGTAGAATAGGAGCGGCTGCCAAATGAGTCAGGTCACCTTTTCCATACCGGATGAAATCCTGCTTGCTTTGAAGGTGACACCAGAGGTGCTGCCGTCCAGGATTCGTCTTGCGGCTGCCGTCAAGCTCTATGAGATGGGCCAACTTTCCTCCGGCGCCGCCGCCCAGCTTGCTGGCGTGCCGAAGCCGTATTTCCTCAGCCACTTGGCGGATTTTGGTGTGAACACATTCGACCTCAGTGAGGAGGAGCTGCTCCACGACCTTAGCAGCGCGTGAGGCGATCTGCGATACTTCGCCGATCCAATACCTGCACCACGCGGCTTCGCCTCGACCACCAGCATGAAGTCCGTGCCGTCGCCCGTGGTGACGATCCAGTCAGGTTCGAATACATCCGCCGGCATGCTCGGATTGTAGCACTCGCGGGGCCTGGCGGTATGGCATCCCTTAAATGGGGTGCTTAACCGGTTTGGGGATCACGGCTTGGGACCATGCTGTAGGTGGATGACCGGCTTGGGCGATCTTATCGGCCAGAACCCACGCGGCAGTCCTCGCACAGGCAGGCGAATGATTCCTATGCAACCACCACGCTCAATGGCTGCGACGTTTACTCCAACAACGTCACCCAACTGATCCTGGACACCAACGGGTATTTTGCCCCGTAAAAGACCCGTCGGCAAGAAAACCCGGAAATAATTAGCGCGCACCCCTTGCCCAGCCGCGGCGCGCGTGATACAGTGGTCCGCGCTGCTAGTTCATTTTCAAGAAAAGGAGCAGACTGTATGCCGGATGAACCAAGAAAAATGACGGAAGAACGCTGGAGTAGCTTGACGAGGAATGCGCTCGCAACTCTTGAAGACCTCCTGTTGGCTGCACGCGAGGCCGCCGAAGGCCACGAGAAGAAAGCAGAAGAGCATGCCAAGCTTGCCGAAAACCACTTCCACAAGGTCCTCGACTGTGTGATTATGAATCCCGGCTGCGGCCAGGACAATGGGCATTAAGCGATCCTAGCGCAGGGCCGGGTCGCGCCAAAGAGATTCCAACTCCGGGTCGTTCCTGAGGGAGGGCCATTCCGGACTGCCAGGCGGCAGCGCCCTGATCGCTTCCACCGCCCGGCGCCGGTTACCCGTGCGTTCGTACGCCAGCACCAGCCGGTCTGCGACCCCGACACGCGACGATTCCGGAATCCGGCTGATCTCCTCTAGGGCCTTCTTGCCATATCCCAGCTCAGCCCAATATTGCGCCAGGTCGGCGTGCGCATCAACGTCCGACTCCACCACTTTCAGGCGTGCTTCCGCCCCCACAATAGCTTTATGAAAGGCTTGTTGCGCTTTTTGCTCGCTGCCCGGTAAATGCTGGTAGATGGTGCCCAAGTTTCCCCATAGGTAGTAGAGGTTCGGATCGATCCCCAGCCCTAAATTGAACGCCGCGGCCGCCTCTTCATACCGGCGTTGGTAATAGTAAGCCGCCCCCAACTGGCCATATTCGCCGGAGTTTGGCTCGCTTTGCAAGTCCTTTGCAAACCAGTCAGACGCCTCTCGGAATTTTCCCTCGCGCATATTCAGTATCGTCAGGTTCCGATTAACCGTCCGGTTATGCGGAGTGAGTTTGTCGCCCGCCTCGAGGGCCGCGCGGGCCTCCTGATTGCGACCCGGAAGATTCATGTAGAACAGGCCGAGTGACAGTTGATTGAACCAATCGCCGGGCTGCAGCCGCACCGCCCGCTGATACTCCGCCTCGGCCCGGTCATTCAACTTCTTACCCTTGTAGATATCGCCCAAGATCCTGTACGCGTCCGCGTTCCCAGGATCGAGTTCCAGCACGCTTTGCGCCTCCCGCATCGCCTCCGCCGTCCGGTTGGCTCCGGCGTAAATCTCGCTCAGCCGGACGTGTGCTTCTCCCAGGTTCGGGGCCAACCGGATCGCCTCGCGTATGTTCTGGAGCGCCAGCTCCTTTTCCTGCGCGTTGCTCCAGCTCCGTGCCTTTCGCCAGTGCGCCCGGCCCAGTTCGGCGAAAGCCCCGGCATACCCGCGGTCCAGCCCCGTCGCTTGCGTCAGACTCTTGATCGCCTTATCGATATTGCCGCTCATATCGTAGCGCGACAGATACCCCATCCCCTCCAAATATGCCCTATAGGCCGCAGGATTAGCCGTCCCGCCCGCCTCGATGGCCTTCGTCATCTCCTGCGGCACGCTCAGCGACAGCATTTCAATAACGCCGCGAATGGCCGCGCGCGAATCCGCCGCCCCCAACTCCACCGTGCGCGAATCGATCTTGCCCTGCGTGGCTGTGTTCACCAGCTTCAGCGTGACCCGCAGGCGCTCCCCGCGCCGCTCGGTACTGCCCGTAATCGCCAGGTTGGCGCCGTAGTCCTTGCTTCCGGTCGCCCGCATGGCCACCAGCTTCCCCTTGGCCCCGTCTATCTGGGTGAGCTTGGAGGTGATGTTTTCCGCCAAGCCGGCTGCCGCCGCCTGCTCCGGCGACATGGAGGTGTAGGCCTGCCTCTCATCCTTCCCGGTTACCTCGACCGGTAGCACCGCAATCCGCTTTTCCAGCGGTACGCGCGGAGGCCGGACCATCAGCACCGCAGCCCCCGCCGCCAGGACCATCGCCGCCAAGGCCGCCAGTTTCACGGCCCTCCGCACCCTCCTGGGTAGCACGCGGCGCCCGGCCTTCACTTCCTCCAGGTCTACGCGCAACTCCCCCGCCGATTGATACCGCCGCTTGCGGTCCTTCTCCAGCGCCTGGAGAATGATTTCGCTCAGCCGCGCGGGCACTTCCGGATTCAACTTCTCCGGCGGAATCGGCGTCGCGTGCAAAATCGCATCGTGCACCGCCACCGAAGTTTTCCCGGTGAAGGGCCGCGAGCCCGTGGCCATCTCATACAGCACCACCCCCAGTGAGAACAGGTCGGTGCGCTCGTCCATTTCCTCCCCCAGCGCCTGCTCCGGCGACATGTAGGCCACCGTCCCCATCGCCACGCCGGGGCTGGTGAGGATCATTTCATCGCTAATCGTTAGCGACTGCCCAGCGGCTTGCGCGAACCCGCGTGGCGCCACCTTGGCCAACCCGAAGTCCAGAATCTTGGCCTGTCCCGGCTGGCTGAGCTGCCCGCTCGCGAACTCGCTGATGAAAATGTTGGCCGGCTTGATGTCCCGATGTACGATCCCCTTGGCATGCGCGGCCTCCAGACCGCTGGCGATCTGCATCCCCAGTTCCACCACGTCGCCGCTCGGCAGTAACCCGTCCGCGATCCGTTCACGCAGCGTTTGCCCCTCCAGCAGTTCCATCACAATGAACGGCCGCCCCTCGTGATCGCCGATATCGTGAATCACGCAAATATTCGGGTGATTGCACGCGGAGGCCGCCCGCGCCTCCCGCCGGAACCTCTCCAGCGCTGCCTGGTCTTTCAAATAATTGTCCGGCAGAAATTTCAGCGCCACGCGCTTGTGCAGCCGCAGGTTTTCCCCCTCGTACACCACGCCCTGGCCGCCCCCTCCGATCTTGCGCACGATGCGATAGTGCGCTACGGTCTCGCCGATCAGCCCTAGATCGTCTTCCGGCGGCCAATCCACTGCCTCCCACGCCGGCCTTTCCATGACCTTTTCGGTTTTTTCCGCATAGATCAGCAGCGACTCGACCTCGCGCCGCAGAGCTTCGTCGCCCGCGCACGCCTGCGACAGGAAAGCCGCCCGCTCGCTCTCCGGCCGCGCCAGCGCCGCCTGAAACAGCGTATCGATCTGCTGCCAGCGCTCAGCTTCCATCCCCGTTCGATTATCCCTCAACACTCTAACATCTGTAGATGCATTTTTCGCGCCGAAAGCCTTCCTACTTCCTGGTAACCTCATTAAATGCACCCGTCGAAAGCCTCCGCCGCGGACCGTCCTGTCATCATCCTGGGCTCCGGGCGTTGCGGATCCACCCTGCTGCAAGCCATCCTCAACACCAATCCCGAATTCCTCATCTGGGGCGAGCATAACGGCCTGCTGCGCCAGATCGCCGCGGCCTATTTCGATATCTTCGGCACCATCTCCAATTTCCCCGACGAACTGACGCTGGATGCCGTCGACCGCATGCAGCGGCTCAAAGACAGAGACCGCACCACCGCCTGGGACAATCTGTTCAACCGCGAAGGATTGATCGAGCGCTTCCGCATCTTCCTGCGGTCCATGTTCGCCGATCCCACCGGCCGCTGCCCGCGCTGGGGCTTCAAGGAAATTCGCTATGGGCGCGGCTCGGCCGATCTGGTGCTCCCGCTGCTCCGCGAGTGTTTCCCCGCCGTCAAGTTCGTGTTCCTGGTTCGCGAGCCTTACTCCACTCTCTTCAGCATGCTGTCCGCCTGGTTCTATGTGCGCACCAGCCGTTACAGTTTAATCGTTGCGCAGGCTGACCGGCAGATCCTCCGCCTGGCGCACTTGTGGGCGCGAACTTACACCTACTTCCATACGTATCTGCATGCCTATCCTTCCGAAGCTACACTGGTGCGGTACGAGAACCTGCACCAGCCGGAGACCTATGAGTTACTGGCGCATTTTCTCGATACCGCCGCGCCCTTCGATTACGCGCCACATGTGGCCATGCTGAAGGACGCCGCCGTCAAAGACGACGAAACCGCCGCCTTCATACGCGAGCGCATCAATGTGATGCGTCCCCGCATCGATGGCGTCATGCGCCAAACCCGCCTGGCCTTCGGCTACCGCGACCCGTAGCCCGTGTGGGGCAGGTGGTCGCCCGACCGGAGCAATGAGGCGTGGGTCTTTCCGAGCGAGCGGATCGTAAACCCGTTACTGCCGGACAACGTTTCTACGACGTCGTATTCACCCGCGCCTGGAGCCAAGTTATCGAAAAGATGGAGCGGGAGACGGGACTCGAACCCGACGTGACAAACCTGCCTTGAAATCCCACAATGCAATCCTTCATACTGTAAACAGGTGCTCACGTGATCCACAACGCTAAAGACTTATCGCCCGACCAGAAGGCCGTCGTCGAAAGCCTTCTTGGCCGCCGCATATTGGAGGATGAGGCTATCAGCATTCGGGCGTTCGAGCAGGCTGCCCTCTCGGACGAACGGAAACGTGAATTGGCAGCGCAGTTGAACCATTATTTTGCCGAGGTGGACGCCCAACGTATGCCCGGCTCACCCGAGGAAGCTGAGGATATCATCAACGAGGCCATCCGAAGCGTCCGTCCGAATTATCGTCCCCATCAGTGAAGATCGTTCTTGACACTACAATTCTGGTTCGGGCAAACGATCACGCTTTTGGCCTTGCTCGTCAACTACTCGTCACCATCGTTCATAGCGAACACACTCTCCTGCTCTCCAATGAGATGCTTCACGAGCTTGCCAGAGTCCTGCGATACCCGCGATTGCAGAAATTCTATCGCCTCTCGGAACGTCAGGTGTACGATTATGTTGGCTTCCTTCGCAATTCTGCGGAAATCGTGACCTTGAACCCGCTTGTAACCGCACCAATCCGCGATGTAAACGATGTCATCGTGATGCAGACGGCACTAATCGGTGAAGCGGACATTCTATGCACCAAGGATGAAGACTTCTTTGAAAAACCTGCTGGTGAATACCTCAACAGGATAGGCATCACCGTCCTCGACGATATCGCGTTGATGAAGCGCTTGCGCTCGTAACTCCCCTGCTACAAACGTCATGGCGTTATGACGCCATTGCACCAGCCGTCGCCGCTCAGGAAATGAAGAACTGACGCTACTCCATCCCCATATCAATCACCGCCGTATCCGCCGCCGCCGCCTGCGTACCCCGCGCCACCACCCGCAATCTATTCTCCGGCGCCGCACCCGGACCCTTCCAGTCCTCCCGCACAATCAAGCCCGCCATCGCCGACAGCATTGGATACTCAGTCCCCAACTCGCTGGTCACCCGGCACAACTCATCCCAACAGCCCGGCGCCGGTGCGCCCACCAGCAGCACGACTTGCTTATGCCCGGCCAATTCGCCCGCCAGCGCGCCGATGTAGGCCGCCAGCACCGTCCGGCTGCGAATCGGCGCGTCCAACTCTTTCACCACCAGCAACGGCAAGTAAGACAGAAGCACCACCGCCGCGCAGATTCCCGCCTCCACTGTCAGGCTCACCACCGAGCCGCCGCGCAATAGAAATACGCCCACCAAAATAATCAGCCGGATAATGACGGGCAGCCACAGTGACGCGCAATCAAACCACTGCAGCCGTGAAACTTGATGCTTCCCTGCGATTCGTTCAATTGCACGAAATCGTCGGCATAGCCGAACGTCGCCGTCAGCGCCGGCATGTAGCAAAACGCCAAGGCTGTGAGCAGCAATGCCTGCGCCGTCCAAGTGTGGGGAACTCGCTCTGCCATAGCGCAGTATAAAGCAGCGCACTGCGTTATGCTGATGTGGCGCAGGCACCGCGCCCAATGCCACTTAGGTTCTCCAAATTGGAATTCTGCGAAAGTCGTGGGGCAGACCCCCTGGTCTGCGCGGGTCCCCCTGGACCCGCTCGTTCCCCCAGGAGAATCGACCGACTCAAGTCGCGGCAAGCCGGCCGGGGGGCCGGCCGCAGGCGCGGGCGCCCGCCCCACAATTTAGTGCCATTGTCCGAAAGTGGGACAACTAAGTGGCATTGGGCACCGCGCCTGGCATCCGCACGCTGCATCGCCCCCTCGCCCCCTCGCCTCCTCGCCCGCTCGGCAGCCAATGCGAGATTTACGACGGAGCGCGGTATGGACGGACCGTTTGCCCCATAGCATCCTCATCGCCGGATACTTCGGCTTCGATAACACCGGCGACGAAGCCATCCTCGAAGCCATGATCGCGCACCTGCGCGATGCCATCCCCGGCGTTGATATCACTGTCGTCTCCGGCAATCCCGGCCACACCGCCGAAGCCTGCGGCGCGAAAGCCATCGGCTGGCGCGATACCTTGGGCCTCAACACCGTCGTCCAACGCTCGGACCTGGTCATCATCGGCGGCGGTGGATTGTTCCATGATTATTGGGGCTTGGACCCCGATACGGCCTTGACCAGCGGACACGGCGGCCTCAGTTACCTCATGACTCCCGCGCTGCTATCGGCCATCCACGGCAAGCGGCTCATGCTGTACGCGGTCGGCGTCGGCCCCTTGCTATCCGAGCATGGCCGCCAATACACCCGAGTGATCGCTAGCCTCGCCGCCCGCATCACCGTCCGCGATGCCGCCTCCCAAAGCCTGCTCGAATCCCTCGGCATCCCGCCAGAGAAAATCACCATCACCGCCGATCCGGCCTTCGACCTCGCCGCCGACGCACCCGCCGACATCCCCGAAGTCTCCGAGTGGTTGTCCCACAAGTTCGCGATCGCGGTCTGCCTCCGCCACTGGAACTTCGGCGTCGATGAAGGCTTCTGGGAGCGCCAGGTCGCCGCCGCCCTCGATAGCCTGCTCGCCAACGAAGGCGGCCAGGCGCTCTTCGTCCCCTTGCAACACGCCGCCGGACACGAAGATGATGTGGCCGTCGCCGAGCGCGTCCTCGCCCAAATGCGAAACCGCCGCCAAGCCGCCGTGCTCGAGCAGCCTGCCCCCCCCCGCGAAATCGCCGGCATCCTCGCGCAGGCCGACTTGGTGCTGGGCATGCGCCTACATTCGCTCATCTTCAGCCTCACCGCCGGCGTCCCCTTCGTCGCCCTCGAATACGATCCCAAAGTCTCCCTGCTGGCGGGCATGGCCGGACTCCAGGATCTCGTACTTCCACTTGGCGGAATCGACGCGGGCGTCCTGCTCCAACGCATGCGCCAGGCCCTCGCCCAGCCCGAAAGCCTGCGCATCGCCGCGAGCGCCCACACCGCCGAGCTCCGCCGCTGCGCCGTTCAAAACGCACTCATAGCCGCGGACCTGCTCCGCCAAGCTCCACTCCCGGCCCAGTGGACGGAAGATTTCCGCGCCGTCTTTTCCCGCGTGATCACGGCCCAGTTGGCCGACAACCGCGACCTGGTCCGCCGCCTTGACGCTACTATCGCCGAAAGCGATGCCCTTCGCCAGCAGTGGAACACCGAACGCGAATACCTCCAGCACCACCGCGATTCCCTCCAAAGCCAGCTCGAAAGCGCGCAATCGCGCATCGCCCAGCTCGCCAGTGAACTCGCCGTGGTCATCGAAGCAAAAGGCGCCGCCGGGGCGCAGGCAGCGGCCGACTTCGCCACCGCGACCGCGGTGATCGAAAGGCTCGAGCAGCGCATCGCCCGCCTCGGATCCAAAAGCCTCGCCGGCATCGCCAAGCGTGTCTTGCAGATCATGCTGGACGTGGTGGAAATCTGCACTCCCCGCCGCCTGCGCGCTGCCTTGCGCAAGTATTATCTGAATTGGTTTTACTTCCGCCTCTACCCGGACCAGCGTCCCAAAGACCCGCCGCCCAACCCAGTTGACGCCGGTCCTCCCCCCGCAAGCGCAAGTCCACGCCGCACCCTGCACCGTACGCTCGACACCGCGCAACGCCTTGTCCCCGAACCTGTCCGCAAAGCCGTCCGCCCCGCTTATCTCCGCGTTTACCGGCGCATCTTCCCGCGCGGCGTTTACGAGTTTTCTCAGCCAGTACTCCAACTGCCGCCGCCTCGCGCCGATGCCCCCCCCCAGGCCACGGCCCCCACGCCCAAAGTCAGCGTCATCTTGCCCGTCTGGAACCACGCCGCCTTGCTCGGCGGCGCCATTTCCAGCGTCCTCCAACAGACTTATCAGAACCTCGAACTGATCGTCGTGGACGATGGCTCCGCCGAAGACTTGCTGCCCATCGCCCGCCAGTTCGCCCACGATCCGCGCCTCCATTTCGTCCGCCGCCCGCACGAAGGCCTGCCCCGCACCTTGAGCGCAGGCTTTCGCTGCGCTTCCGGCGATCTCTTTACCTGGACTTCGGCCGACAACCTGATGCGCCCCGCCATGCTCGCGACCCTGGTGGATTTCATGCTGCGCCGCCCCGACGTCCAAATGACCTACGGCGACATGGACCTGATCGACGACCAGGGCGCGCCGCTGGCCAACTCCGACTATCGCGTCAACGCGCAGCGCCCCGGCGCGACTCATCAGCTCCGGTTGCCGCGCACGGTCGAAACCCTCGGCCTGGTGAATGACAACTTCATCGGCGGATGTTTTCTCTACCGCTCGGCCGTGGCGCGCGCCATCGGACCCTTCGACGATGCGCTGCTGGGCACCGAAGATTACGACTATTGGCTGCGCATCCAGTTGCTCGGACGCGTCGAGCATGTGGATTGCGATGAATGCCTCTATTCCTACCGCGTCCATCAGGATTCCTTGAGCGGCCGCCACTCGCCCCAAATCGTCCGCAACGCCAATGAGCTAATCGTGCTGCACAAGCACCGCACCGCGTTTTACCGGCAGCCGTTCCAGGTGGTCATCGCCATCAAAGATAGCGCCGAAAGCGCCGGTCCCGAGCTCCACACCTTGGCGCGCACGCTGGCGACGGCCTTCCAGCAGGACGGCCACTCGGTCACCATCACCGATGCTCCGGAAATTCTGCCGGGCAAGACACTCGTCATCTGCTTTTCGCCTGCCCTGGCATGCGAGTTGCTCGCGCGCACCACCCAACCCGATGCGCCGTTCCTTTTCCTCAGGGCGCCCGCGCCCGGCTGCCCCATTCCCCGCCCCGAGCTCACCTGGTTCCTGTGCGGCTCCCGCAAACTCACCGCCGAGCTTCCCGCCGGACTCACCCAGCACTGGTCTCTGTGCGTGCCTTCGGCTTTCTCGTTCGAAGAGCAGCTCATGCTCAACCTCAAAGCCCGTGATCTCTCCGGCCAGGCGCTCGTATATATAGGTCCACTCGACGAAGCCCTGGTCGATTGGAAAGCCGTCGCCGCCTTGGTGAGCGCTTATCCCGACCGCCCGTTTCTGTTCGCCTCCACTTCCGCGGAACACGACTTCGATCCGCGCCCGCTGTTGCCCGCCGGGCAAATTTATTATCTGGGCGTGCGCCCCTGGGACGAATGGTATGGGCTACTCTTGCAAGCCGCCCTCTTGCTGGCGCCCTTCCGCGAAGTCGATGGAATCGAGCAGCACATCTACCCCACGATGACCGCGTACCTCGCCGCCGCCAAGCCGATTCTCGCCACCAGCGCCATCCGACTCGCTGGCTTCGACGATGCGCCGGGCACGCTGATCGCCGATGACGCCGCCAAGGCCATGTCTCTCCATCCCGATCCCGCCGTGGCCGACTTATATCTTCGCGCCCATTCGCCCACCGCCATCGCCCGCGAGATCGCCGGCATCGCCAACTGTCGCTTATTCGTGTCTCCGCGTCCCCGCGTCTCCGAGTCTCCGCGTCTCTCTTGTCTCCTCGAAACCCGCTCCCTCGACACCGGCGGCCTCGAGCGCGTAGTCGCCGATCTCGCCCTCTCCCTGCACACCGCCGGCATTCCCACCGCCATCGCCGTCACCGGACGCGCCGGCCGCATCGCCGACGAGTGCCGCGCCGCCGGCATCCCAGTGCATGTCACTGGCGACGACCCCGCACAGTTCGCCGAAGTCCTGCGCAGCGCGCACATCCTCATCCCCCACTACTCTAACCTCGGCGCGCCCCTCGCCTGGCGCGCCGGCATCCCCGTTATCAGCTTCCTGCACAATGCCTACGTTTGGATGGACGCCACGGAAGATCGCGCCGTCCGCGATACCGACCTGTTCACCACCCACTACATCGCCGTCTCCCAAGCCGTCAAATCCTATTTCTGCCGCAAGTACGATGTCGATCCCCAGAAAGTCACCTGCATTCCCAACGGCGTGGACCTCGCGCGCCTCGAAGAGGCCGCCCACCGCACTCCACGTGTCACCCGCGCTTCGCTCCGCTTGGCCGCGGACGACTACGTCTTCCTCAACGTCGCGACCATTACCGGCGTGAAATCCCAAGTCCACGCAGTCTGTGCCATGCGCGCCTTGGCCGAGCGATGCCCGCGCATGCGCCTGATCTTCCTCGAATCCCACGCCGACCCGGTTTACGCCAACGAGGTCGCCGCCCTGGTGAAAGAGTTCGGACTCGCCGGCCGTGTGCTCTTCTGCCCCTCCACCGATCAGGTGAGCGATTACTACCGCCTCGCCGACGCCTTCCTGCTGCCGTCGCTCACCGAAGGTTGGAGCCTGGCCATGACCGAAGCCATGTTCTTCGGCCTGCCCTTGATCCTGACCGATGTGGGAGGCGCCGCGGAAGTCATCGAAGATGGCGATACCGGTATCCTGATCCCTCCCGCCTGCGATCCGCTCGACGTGACCCCCGCCAACCTGCACGCCCTTTCGCGCACCCGCACGCCGCCCAATCTGCCCGCCCTGATCGCCGCCATGGAGGACTTCTACCAGCGCCCTGAATACTGGAAGGCCAAAGGCCAATCCGCCGCCGCCAAAGCCCGCGCCCGCTTCGATCTCACCGACGTATCCGCCCGGCACCTCCGCGCCATCCGCACGCTCCTGGCGCAGCATTATGATACCAACTGAGGTACCTGGTATCGAGCTGTACTGTATGGTATGTATACCATACAGTACAGCGCTGAAGGTCCTTATCGCCCACTGCTGCTGATGGGGCTGCATGTTGTGGGATAATCTATTTTTGGGCGGTTGGTATATATACCAACCGTTGGAAATGAATTCATATGGCCCGAAGAGGCCCGCCTCCAAAACTCGAATCTGCACGTTCAACCATCCTCCGGTCTCTGGAACAGCTCGGCAAGCGGGTGTTCCATTCAGCAGATCTGGCAAGTCTTTTGACTGAGAATCGAGACGCCTGGCGCCTTCCAGCAAACACCTCGGTTGCCGAGTTCACTCGTTTCCTTTCGGAAAGAGGAAAGCTTCACGAAGTCGAATTGGTCCCAAAAGAGAACCACCCCGGTGCCCGTCGGCTCACCCGGTTCGTCTGGGGCGATGCCTCCCCGTACCTCATCGGGCTTTCAATCCGCAAGGGCGCTTATCTCTCCCACGGTACTGCGGTTTTCTTGCACGGCCTGAATGAGCAACTTCCGAAGGTCATCTACGTGAATCAAGAGCAAAGTGCAAAACCACGTGCAGCCGAACCTTCAGACCTCACTCAGCAAGCGATCGAAAAAGCCTTCAGCCGCCCTCAACGGCAATCTACGTTTGCGTATCGCTACAACGACTTTGAGTTTTTGCTGCTTAACGGGAAGCACACCAACAGGCTTGAAGTGGGGACAATTCAAACTCCAAACGGCGAGGCTGTGCCGGCAACCAAAGTGGAGCGCACCTTGATAGATATCACCGTGCGGCCTGCGTACGCCGGCGGAGTCTACCAGGTGCTCAATGCCTACCGTGGCGCTATGGAACGAGTCTCAATGGCAACCCTCATCGCCACCCTCAAAAAGCTCGACTACATCTACCCCTTCCACCAGGCAATCGGCTTCTACATGCAGCGCGCCGGCTACAGCGCGACACAGTACCAGCGCCTCAAGGCTCTCGGGCTGCCCCACGATTTCTTCCTTGCCCATGACCTCCGTGAGCGCGCTTATGACTCAGAATGGCGCCTATACTATCCGAAGGGATTCTAGCCGCTCAACTTCACGAAGCACAAAATCGAAATAGAAATCGAACCCCTCCAGGGGTCCTACTACGGAGCTTCGGACCGCATCCCAATCCGGACGATGAAACTCCCGGTACTCGTTTATTTTTGAGAGCAGATGCAGGGGCACCTCTTTGGCCGAGAAGACGTGGTTTATCAGCTCGCGGTTGGCATCGCTCGCGAGGTCAACGCCACATTTCCGGACCACAATATAGATGTCAAAAAAATCGCGCGCCCGTGCGGATGGCCAGCCCCTATGCGGATACTCCGGCATCTGCTGGCAGATTGCTCGAAGTTTTTCTACTGCAATCATCTCTGGAGTGTAGACGTAGATGGTGAAGCTGTCCATCTCACGCTCAGCCTTTCCGGCCGTATACTCACATTTGCTGAGGTCAACCCTGAACGTCTTATCTTGGCCGATCCCCGTCACCATTGCGTTGATCCGAAGCCTGTCGATGCGATCTTTCAGCGCCGCGTATTTCTGCTGCTCAATCAGCTTGAAACGTAATTCGTAGCCGCCCCACCAGGGCTTGAGGTCCTCCCCCTCCAAACGGGGCTTTGGCTCCAGTTGGACATCAAAGACAACCAGCCCCGCGGCATCGAATCGGTCGACAAGCGCCCGCTGAAGTCGCGCGTAAGCCTCTTTAAAATCCGGGAAATCTGAATCGATGGAGAAATCGAGATCGAGTGAAGTCCGGCCGCTCACGCCGTAAACCAAGCTCAGCGCGTTCCCTCCCTTGAGCGCGAGGTGCTCTAAGAAATAGTCGTCGGAAAACAACGCCGTAATGATCACTCTGCGAATCTCGGCGAAATCCATATCAAAGGCGGTCAGCCGCATCGGGCGGCTTCATCGGCAACGCATTATGATATCAAGTTAGTCCGCATGCCCCTCTCTGCCCACTCGAAAGAACTGATCCGGCCCCTATGACGCCATCCCCCCGCACGCGCCTGATCGTACCCGCCATGCTGCTCGCCGTCCTGGCGCTATGCTACCTGCCGATGCTCACCGCCACGTTCGGCTACGCGGACGATTTCGCGCAACTGGCTGAATCCATCAACAGCATAAAATGGCTGCAGCGCGCCTGGAACGAGGCTGCGCGGCCCATTGGCGGCTGGCTGACGGAATGGTCGTTTCATGCCGCCGGCACCATCGCCGGCCTCGCCTACTTGCGCGCCGCGGGCCTGCTGCTGCTGTTGCTGATCGCCCTGGTGATTTACCGCCACCTCCTCCCCTTATTGCGCGATCCCGCACTGGCGGGCCTGGCGGCGGCGTTTATATGCGCGCAGCCGCCTTTTTTGGTGAACGTGGGCTGGGCCTCCATGTGGCTCTATTTGATTCCGCCCCTGCTCAGCTACGCCGCCTACCTGGCCATCCTGCGCGGCGGCAAGTGGCTGTTGCCGGCTCTGCTCTTACTCTATATTGCGCTCAACATCTATCCGGTTAGTACGATGTTCCTGTGGTTCTGGTTTGGCACGGAAGTGCTGCTGGCGGATACCCCGCCCAAGCTGCTCTTGCGGCGGTTCATGCTCCTTCTAGTGGTCTGCGGCGCCGCTAGCGTACTCTACTACGGCCTCTATAAAGCTTTCGGCTACCACCACGCACGCGGAGAGTTCGTGACGGATCTTCGCACAAAGCTGGATTGGTTTATCCGCATCGCGGTGGGCATGGCATCGCGCCTCAACTGGTTCGACTGCTGGTCGCGCTGGCTGCCGCTCAGTGTGTGGAGCGTCATCGTGCTGGGCGCATTCCTGCTGCGCAAAGAGCCCCTCGCAAATGTGGCGCTCAAGTCAGGCCTCTGCGCGGCGCTGCTGTTTCTGTGCTATCTGCCCCTGCTGGTCGTCAAAGAGTTGGACGCGCCGTATCGCAGCCAGATCGTGCTGACGGCATATATCGCCATGCTCGCGTTTGTGGCGGTCTTGGGCATCCTCGTGCGTCTCAATGCGCCGGCCCGCATTCGTTACCTGGTGCTGGGCGCGCTGGTAGCGGCTGGTTTGGTGAAAGCTGAAGCTTCTGTAGCCTTCAATGTAGTCTTCCGGCAATCGCTGGACTACCGCTATTTGCGCGCGGCGCTGACCCGCGAATTGCCCTCGCATCAGCACATCGTGCTCATCTGCGGCGTACCCGAGCCCAACTGTTGGAATGAACTCTGCCGCGTGACCAGCGAACTGGGCACCACCTATCCCGTGCTCTACTCCATGGCCGTTCTGGTGGCGCGCGAGAGTTGGAACGGCCAAGGCCCCGACCCGGCCTATAAGCTGCATGTCGTGCCCTATGGAACAGCAGTCCCGCCAAGCCAGGATACCGCCATCGTCGATATGGAAGCTGCCACAGACATCTTGAACTTGAAATAGCGTGACCGTGGCGCGTCCTGCCCGCCCGCTCGACGGCCCTTGTCGGCAAACGCATTATGATACCAAGTTAGCCCGCATGCCCCTCTCTGACCACTGGAAAGAACTGATCCGGCCCTACTATCTCCGCTGGCTCTATTTCCCCCTCTTCCCCAGCCGCAAGCCCGCCGCCTTCCGCGATTGCTGGCGCTTTCCCTTCGAACGCCTCACCCCCAGCCGCCGCCTCGACCCCTCACCCGCCGGTCTGCCCGACCTGCTCTTCTATCCCATGACCGACTGGCACGCCCGCACCCAGCGCACCCGCCAGCTTGCCCACGCCTTCGGCTCCCTCGGCTATCGCTCCATCTATCTCAATCTGCACCTCGGCCGCGAATTTCCCAGCACCTACCTGTTCGACCGCCGCCCGCGCCTCTCCCAGCTCGAGCCCAACGTCTACGAGCTGCACGTGCGCCTGCCCCGTGAGCCGGTCTTCCATCACCGCCTGCTGCACCCCGATGAAGAAGCCCGCCTGCTCGAAACCCTCCGCAACCTGCTGCCCGCCACGCCCCGCGGCGTCGTCCAAATCCTGAGCCTGCCGCTCTGGATGGGAGTCGCCCGCGCCCTCCGTGATTCCGCCGGCTTCCCTATCATCTATGATTGCCACGATCTGCTCTCCGGCTTCCGCAACATTGCCGGCGACATCGTGGCCGCCGAAGCCGATCTGCTGCGCGCCTCCGACCTGGTGCTGTTCTCCTCCGAAGCCCTGCGCCAGGTGCATACCGGCGTGCGCGCCTCCCTCCTGCTGCGCAACGGCGTCGATAGCGAACATTTCCGCGCCGCTCGCACTCCCGCCGATCGTCCCGCCGCTGCCGGCTATGTGGGCGCCATGCAGGATTGGTTCGATATCGATTGCGTCGAGCAGGCCGCGCGCGCCAATCCGTCCTGCCGCTTCGTGCTCGTCGGCCAAGTCGATCACCCGCCCATCCGCCGCTTGCAATCTCTGCGCAACGTCGAGTTCACCGGCGAAGTCCCCTACGACCGCTTGCCCGAAATCTTCGCCCGCTTCCGCGTCGGCCTGATCCCGTTCCGTCTCGACGCCCTCACCCTAGCCACCAATCCCATCAAGCTATACGAGTACTTCAGTTGCGGCATGCCGGTCGTCAGCACCGCGCTGCCGGAAGTGGAAGCCATGGGCGATCTCGCCTACGTCGCCCGCACCCCGGAAGACTTCGCCCTCGCCGTCCGCAAGGCGCTGCTCGAAAACGACCCCGACCGCCGCCGCCGCCGCCTCGACATCGCCGCCCGCGAAAACTGGCTCTCCCGCGCCCAAGCTCTTGCCGCGCAGCTTCACAGCCTTTGAGATTTTCCATCTCCTTGAAACCACATAGGTAATGCGTCCCAACTGCACTTCCTACGCCTGCCCCCGCGCCATCATGATAATGATATGAACCTCTTCGCCTCCCCGCCGGCTCACCGAACCGCGAGCGGCAGCGACCGGTCTGCAACCCAAATTGGCTTTGCTCCTTCCAAAATTGGCTTTGCTCCGAAAAAAAACATACTGCCCATCTGGTGGGGCGGTGGAGCAGGCGCTTTCGCCTGCCAACGGCCAGGGTCTGGCACGCCGTCGAGCCCGTTTGGCTCCGTCCCAAATTGGCTTTGCTCCCTCCAAAATTGGCTTTGCTCCGAAAACAACGCCTTTGTTTCCAACAAAAATTGGCTTTGCTCCGCCAAAAAAAACATACTGCCCGTCTGGTGGGGTGGATGGGGCAGGCGCTTTCGCATTGCCGTCCTCCGTCAAAAATCGGCTTACCGTTCCTCGCCGTCCCCCCCCCGCAGCTACCTCAAACCAAACCACTTGCACGAAATTGGGTGCGTTCCTTCGAAAAATATTCACCACTGTTCGCTTTCTCTCGAAACTGTGCCCCCCACCACGCGGGCTTGGTACGGACCATTCACTCTGGCTGGTATACTGGTGTTTCTTTTGGGGGCACCTGATCTCGAACACTGCGATAAGGAGACTATCATGAGAGACTTACGTGGCTATCTATGGGGTGGCCTGGCCTTGCTTGGCCTGTGCGCCGCCACCTGCCAGGCGGCTACCATCGCCCATGCACAAGCCAAGGTAAGCGCCAATTACGGCAAGCTACCCATGAGCTTTGAGGAGAATCGCGGTCAGTCCGCGCCGCAGGTGAAATTCCTGTCTCAGGGCCAGGGCTATGCCATGTTTCTCACTTCTTCCGGCGTGACCATGAACTTGCAGCCCGCCGCGCTCTCCCACTCCGACCGCCACGCCCAAGTCCGCATGAGCTTTGCCGGCGCCCATTCCGCAGCCATCACCGGCGAAAATCAGCAGTCCTCCCATACCAGTTACTTCCTCGGTAACGATCCCGCCAAGTGGGTCACAGGCGTTCCGAATTACGCGCACGTACGCTACCGCAGCCTCTATCCCGGCGTCGATCTGCTTTTTTACGGTAACCAGCGCCAGCTTGAATATGATTGGCTGGTGGCCCCCGGCGCCGATCCGCGCGCCATTCGCCTCGAGTTCGACGGCATAGACAGCCTGCACATCGATGCTGCCGGCAACTTAGTGCTCGAAACCGGCTCCGGCCAGATCCTGCAGCACAAGCCCGTCGTCTATCAGCCCGCCGCCGGTGCGCGGCGCGCCGTCGATGGCCGTTATGTCATCCAGGGGCGCCATAGCGTGGCGTTTGAAATCGCCCGCTACGATAAACACCAGTCCTTAGTCATCGATCCCGTGCTGACCTTCTCAACCTATCTGGGGTACGATACTCTGGTCGATGGTCTGACCGGAACGTATCCCGCCGTAGCCGTCGATTCCCAGGGCAACGCCTATATCACCGGCTTCAACGGCGGCACCTTCCCGGGAAATCCCACCGTCATCGGGCCCGGAGGCACCGATGTCTTTGTCGGCAAGTTAAATCCTAGCGGTACAGCCTTGGTCTATTCTACGGTGCTGGGCGGCGGCGGCATGGATGTCGGAGGCGGCATTGCCGTGGATGCCTCCGGAGATGCCTATATCACTGGGTTTACCAATTCTTCCAATTTCCCCGTCACCTCCGGCGCAGCCCAGAATAGCATCAATGGCAATACCAACGCCTTTGTAGCGGAACTGAATTCCGGCGGAACCGCCTTGGCCTATTCCACCTACCTGGGTGGTAATGGCAACGATTATGGCCGTGCCATCGGCGTGGATGGATCCGGTAACGCCTATGTCACCGGCACCGCGCAGGAACCTGCGAACACTACCTTCCCTCTAGTGCGTCCCCTGTTCTCCGCGCCGGGGCCCGGATTCCTGACCGAGGTCAACTCTACCGGCACAGCTTTCGTCTACTCTACCTTCCTCAGCTACGGTATCGGTTACGGCATCGCTGTCAATACCGCAGGCAGTGTTTATGTCGCGGGTACCACCGGCACTAACTTGGTGCCCATTCCCGCGCAAGGATACGTTGTCAAAGTCACTCAGTCGGGTAGCGTTCCCAGCACGGCCTACGAAGTCCAGTTCGGCGGCGCCGGCGCTACCTTGCAAACTGTAGCTTTCGGCATCGCCATTGACTCCACGGGAAATGCCTATGTGACTGGTATGACCACCGACCCCAGCTTCCCTGTCACAGCGGGCGCCGCGCAAACCACCTTTGGCGGCGGCACTTCGGACGCCTTTGCCCTCAAGCTGAACGCCGCCGGTAGCTCCACTCCCGTTTATGCCACCTATATTGGCGGCTTAGGGAGCAGCGCGTTTCCCGAGCGTGGATCTGGTATCGGCGTGGATACCAACGGTAATGCCTATGTCGCCGGTACTACCCAGTGTATCAAATTCCCCGCCAAAAACTCTGTCCCGGGCGCGCTCATTGGCGGACCGGCAACCCTATTTTCAACCACCAACACCGGGACAAACTGGTCCGCGTCATCCCTGGCGGGCAGCTTCGACCAGGTTGACGCGTTGGCCTTCGACCCTTCGGGCAATATTTATGCCGGCACTAGCGCGTTCAATGCGTCCGGCGGCGGAATCTATAAGTCGACCAACCAGGGCATGAGCTGGTCCCAGTCCAACAGCGGCATTACTTCGACTACCATCGATGCCATCGCCGTCGATCCCAATACGCCGACTACTCTCTATGCCGTCGGCAGTGGCACTCTCTACCAGAGCACTACCAGTGGTGCATCCTGGATGGCGCTGTCGCTCGGTGCCAATAAGTCCATCGGCGCTAACGCGACCCTCGCCATAGCTCCTACCAGTCCTTCCACCGTTTACATAGGGTCCAGCACTGGAATGCTGTACACCAATAACGGCGGCACGTCTTTCAATGTAGTCTCGTCCGTGCCGGCGCCTGTCAATTCCATCGTTGTCGACCCCACCAACCACTTCAATGCATATGCGGCAACCGGCACCGGCGTATACAAGTCGTCCAATGCCGGCCCCGGCCCCTGGACGGCTGACAATACTGGCTTGCCCGCGGGCGCAGTGACCAGCTTGGCCATCACCAGCAATGCCGGCGTACTTTATGCGGTAAACAGCACCGGTTTGTACAACTTCATCAAGGGCGGCTCCAGTTGGAGCTTTGTGCTGATACCCGACGTCGCGGTCACTCTCAACCTGGTCGCTGTGGACGCTGCGGACAACGTCTATATCGCCGCACTTGGCGGGGGCATGGTAATTGGCACTAACAGCAGCGGCACCGTCAGCTTCAGCAAGCTCGTTTACAACGGCCTGACTCGCAACAATATCACCGCCCTGGCCTCGCCCGGCACTGCCGGCGCCGTCTTTGCCGGAATTATCGCACAGACGGATGCCTTCCTGACCCAACTCAATGCCGGTGGCAGCGCCTTTACGTCGTCGAGCTGTATCGGTGGTAACGACAATACTCTGGGTCAGAGTATCGCGGTGACATCCGCCGGCACGGCTTATATCTCAGGTGATAGCGTAGCTACGCTTTTCCCCGTCAGCGCGGGCGCGGTACAGGCTACGCTCCCTCCACCGGGCCAACCGGTCGGCAATTATGACCCCGTAGTCGTCAGGATCGATAATAGCTCACAGCTCATCCAAGTGAATGCCACGCTGAACGGCGCCCCCTTTGGCGGTGCGGTTATGTATCAACTGACCGGCGCAGCCACCCTGAACGGAGCGTCTGTGCCGATGGCCTATCCAGCGCAGCCCACCGGCAGCTATACGCTAACCTATTTGTCCGGCGGCCCTCCTGGCGCCGTGCTGTCCAGTATCACGCCCTCCGCCACTCAAACCCTGAGCGCCGGAGGCAGCATTACCTTTACCCTGAACTTCATGGGTTCGACGGGTGGTAATGGAGCTATCCAGATACTTGCCACTTTGAACGAGAGTCCTTTCAGCGGTTCGCTCACCTTCCAGTTGAACGGGCCAAGCCCCCAGAGCGGCACTAGTGTACCAGCTACTTACTTGAACGAGATGCCGGGCAGCTATACCTTGACGTATGTCTCCGGTGGCCCTCCCGGAGCCAGCTTCGTCAGTATCACGCCCTCCGCTAAACAGACCCTTGCCGGCGGCACGACCATTACTTATACCATCAACTTCGCCCAACTCCCCAGCACACCGCTGGTCTTTGTTCCCGTGACGCCTTGCCGCGTAGTGGACACCCGCAACCCGGATGGTCCCTTGGGCGGACCTGCCTTGAGCAATAACAGCCGCGACTTCCCCATCCCCACCGGCCCTTGCGGCATTCCCGCCGATGCTGCGGCCTACGCCTTGAATGTCACGGTAGTGCCCTCCGGCTCGCTCTATTACCTGACTATCTGGCCCACCGGGCTGCCGCAGCCGGTGGTCTCGACCCTGAACTCCATCAACGGCCTTACTAAGGCCGATGCTGCCATCGTGCCCGCGGGCACCAGCGGCTCGGTCAGCGTCTACGCCGATGGCACTAGCAACGTCGTGCTGGACATCAACGGTTACTTCGTGTCCAGCAATTCCTCCGCGCTGGCCTTTTATCCGGTGGCGCCGTGCCGGCTGGTGGATACGCGCACTCCCAACGGGCCTCTGGGCGGCCCCATCATGACCGCGGGCCAAACCCGCACCTTCCCGCTGCCTACCAGCACGTGCAACGATATTCCCGCTGGCGCGATGGCCTATTCGCTCAACTTCACCGTGGTGCCTTCAGGCCCGCTGTACTATCTGACGACCTGGCCCACCGGCCAGCCGCAACCGGTGGTCTCTACGCTGAATGCCTCCACCGGCCTGATCACGGCCAATGCCGCCATTGTGCCGGCGGGCACCAGCGGTAGCATCAACGTGTACGCGCAGGATCAAACCCAGGTCGTGATCGACATCAACGGCTACTTTGCGGCGCCGGGCACGGACGGCTTGTCGTTCTTCCCCGCCGTCCCATGCCGCGTGGTGGATACCCGCAATCCCAATGGGCCGCTGGGCGGTCCCGAATTGGCAGCCGGGCAGCCACGCACCTTCCCGGTAACCGGCGCTTGCGGTCTGCCTTCCACCGCGCAGGCTTATTCGTTCAACGCCACCGTCGTGCCGGCCGATGTGCTGGGATATCTGGAGCTGTGGCCCACCGGAGCCGCGCAGCCGGTCGTTTCCACGCTCAACTCGCCGGATGGCAGTATCGACTCCAACGCCGCCATCGTGCCCGCCGGCACCAGCGGCTCGATCAACGCCTTCGGCAGTGACAACACTCAATTGATTCTGGATACTAATGGTTATTTCGCGCCCCCGGCGCCATAATACTGGAGACCTTAAATATGAAACTTACTTGTCTGTCCCTATGGGCCGTTCGCCCGCTCGCCCCCTCGCCCGCTCGCCCGCTCAGTCCCTTTGCAAGCGGCTGCGTTTTTTCGACGCTCCCCGTGTCTCCGCGTCCCGCTCGCCCGCTCAGTCCTTTTGCAAGCGGCTGCGGGCTTTCGACGGTGCTACTACTATTGCTACTCAGCGTGCCCGCCCTGTTACCGGCGCAATCCCCGACCTTCGCCGAGTACCCCATCCCTACGCCCTCCAGCTCCGCTATCGAGATCACGGCGGGACCGGATGGCGCGCTCTGGTTCACCGAAGGCATCGGCAAAATCGGGCGCATCACTACCGCGGGGGTGTTTATGGAATACACGGTTCCCACACCTTTGTCTACACCGCACGGCATCACCAGCGGACCGGATGGTGCGCTCTGGTTCACCGAATTCGTGGGCAATAACATCGGCCGGATCTCCACCTCAGGTGTCATCACCGAATACCCCGTCCCCACTGCCGGTGCGGGCTTGCTCAATATCGCGGCCGGCCCTGATGGCGCGCTGTGGTTCACCGAAGGTGATGGCAATAAAATTGGCCGTATCACCACCGCCGGGACCATCACCGAGTTCCCGATCCCGCACATCTACGGGGACACCTACCCGGATGGCATCACCTCCGGGCCGGACGGCAACCTGTGGTTTACAGGATATTCGGGGCAAGGCATGTACGGCGTCGGCAAGATCACAACTTCCGGAATGATCACGGAGTACCAATTCCCGCCCGTCTCCGTCGACGTGCTCGACATCACCACCGGACCCGACGGCAACCTCTGGTTCACCCAATACTATTCCAACCAAGTCGGCAGCATTACCACCTCCGGAACAGTCACCGAGTACTCTGTGCCGGCCCCCACCGCTTATCCGTCCTATATCACCACCGGACCCGACAGCGCATTATGGTTCACCGAGTACAATGTGAACTATATTGCGCGGGTCACTACCGCGGGAGTCTTCACGCAGTACACCATTCCTACTGTTGCTTCCGGACCGCAGGGTATCACGCCCGGACCGGATGGCGCCCTGTGGTTCACCGAGCTTCTCGCCAACAAAATCGGCCGCATTAGCGTAACTCCGCCCACTCCGTTGCAATTTGTTCCGGTGACTCCTTGCCGCGTGGTAGATACCCGTAATCCCGATGGTCCGTTCGGCGGACCAAGCTTGGACAATGACAGCCGCAGCTTCGATATCCCCAACGGCGCTTGCAACATCCCCTCCACCGCCGCGGCTTACTCTCTGAACGTCACGGCTGTGCCTTCCGGCCCGCTCTATTACCTGACGATCTGGCCCACTGGCGAACCCCAGCCTATCGTCTCTACGCTGAACTCAGCCGACGGCATCAACAAAGCCGATGCTGCCATCGTGCCCGCCGGGCTCAGTGGCGGTGTCAGCGTCTATGCCGCCGGCTCGACTGATGTCGTACTGGATATCAACGGCTACTTCATGGCCAGCGACCCGACGGCCCTGAGTTTCTATCCGCTCACTCCCTGCCGCGTGGTAGATACCCGCAATGCTGATGGACCGCTGGGCGGACCTATCATGAGCAAGGGTCAGACGCGCACCTTCCCGCTGCTGGAAGGCTGTAACATCCCCTCCACCGCGCAGGCTTATTCACTGAACTTTACCGTGGTGCCCAGCGGCCCGCTCTACTATCTCACCACTTGGCCCGCCGGCCAGGCAGAGCCCGTAGTCTCTACCTTGAACGCTCCCACGGGCTTAACCACTGCCAACGCCGCTATCGTGCCTGCCGGTGGCGGCGGCGCTATCAATGTCTTCGCCGAAGACCAGACCCAGGTCATCATCGATATCAATGGCTACTTCGCGCCTTCCAGTTCCGCGCCGCCCGGTGTTACCCCGTTGTCATTCTACGCGGTCTACCCCTGCCGCGCCCTGGACACTCGCAATCCCGACGACCCACTGGGCGGTCCGGAGCTGATGGCGGGCATGGAGCGTGACTTCCCGATTTCCTCCAGTGGTTGCAGCCTGCCATCCACCGCGCAAGCCTTTTCTCTCAACGCCACCGTGGTACCGGCAGGCCTACTCGGCTATCTGACTCTCTGGCCCACCGGCGAGCCACAGCCCGTAGTCTCTACGTTGAACTCACCCAACGGCAGCGTCGTGTCCAACGCCGCCATCGTGCCGACGCTAAACGGCTCCGTCAGCGCCTTCGCCAGCGACGCCACGCAACTGATTCTGGACACTAACGGCTACTTCGCGCCGCCGCCCGCGCCGTAATACGCGCTAATCGCTTCCCGTATCCGCGCGCTGGCCCGGCCATCGCCATACGGATTGTGCACGCGTGCCATGCGGCCATATTCGGCCGCATCATCGAGCAGCCGCTCCGCCTCGTGCACGATGCGATCTTCATCGGTGCCGACGAGCTTCACCGTGCCCGCCTCGACCGCTTCCGGCCGCTCGGTCTTCTCGCGCATCACCAGAATCGGCTTTCCGAGCGACGGCCCTTCCTCTTGTATGCCGCCCGAATCGGTGAGCAGCAAGTGCGCGCGCCGCATCAGATCCACGAACGGCACGTACTCCAGCGGCTCCAGCAGCCACACGTTCGCCAAGCCCGCCAGCCGCCGGTTGACCGGCTCCAGCACCTGCGGATTGCGATGCACCGGATAGACGATCTGCACATCCGCCCGCCCGGCCAGCCGCGCCAGCGCCTCGCAGATGCGCTCGAAGCCCGCGCCGAAGCTCTCCCGGCGATGCGCCGTCACCACGATCAGCTTCTTCGCCGGGTCGAGTTGCGGCCAGTCGCCGCCGCGCAGGCGCCCCGCCTCCAGCGCGTCGCGCACATAGAGCACTGCGTCGATGCCCGAATTACCGGTCACCGCGATGCGCCGCCGCTCGACGCCCTCACCCGCGAGATTCGCCGCGGCGCGCTCGGTCGGCGCGAAGTGCAGTGCGGCCAGGCGCGTAGTCACCACGCGATTCAACTCCTCGGGGAACGGCTGCGCCATATCGCCCGTGCGCAGCCCCGCTTCCACGTGCCCTACCGGGATGCGCTGATAGAACGCCGCCAGCGCCGCCGCCATCGTAGTGGTGGTATCGCCCTGCACCAGCACCATGTCCGGACGCTCTGCCGCGAGCACCGGCTCCAACCGCTCCAGCACGCGCCCCGTGATCGACGCCAGCGTTTGCGACGGCTGCATCAGATCCAGATCGTAGTCCGGCGCCACTTCGAAAGCCGCCAGCACCTGGTCGAGCATCGCGCGATGCTGCGCCGTCACGCACACCCGCACCGCGAACTCCGCGCTGTGCCGCCGCAAGTTCAGCAATACCGGGCACAGCTTGATCGCCTCCGGCCGCGTGCCGAATACAAACAGGATTTTCCGCAAGAAACGATTCTAGCGCCTAGAGCCCCAGAAACCGGCTGGAACTGTCGCTCGGCCGCGCGTGCAGATAGCGCCCGGTAGTCACGACGCTGGCGTGGCCGAGCGTGGCCTGCACCAAATGAATCGGCGCGCCACGGTCGAGCGCGTGCGAGGCGTGCGCGTGCCGCAGCCAGTGCGGCGAAACCGCCAGATCGATACCCGCACGCTTCGCCGCCTGCCGCACGATGCGCAGCACCGCTACCGATTGGAGCGCGCCGCCCCGCTTACGGGACCGAAACACCGGCACGTCGCCCGACGCGTCGCCGCGCAACCGCGCGAGCTGCTGCCCGACTGTCGCCGGCAAACGGATCGCGCGCGTTTTGCCGCCTTTGCCGAATACCGTGATCTGCGCGCTGTCTCCGCTCGCCTGCATATCGCGCCAGCGCAACCCGCACAGCTCGCTGACTCGCACGCCCGAGGCGTACAGCAGCGTCACAATCGCACGATTGCGCTCGTTCGGCTCCAGGCTCAGCATGCGATGCACGCCCGCTTCCGGCAGGATGCGTTCGGCCAGCCTGCCGCGCACCGTCGGCAACCGCAGCGTGCCGCCCACGTCGAACGGCAGGTATCCGAGCCGATGCCCGAACGCCACCAGCGACTTCACCGCCGAAAGCGCCCGATACCGGCTCGCCGGCGCCAGCCCCGCCACAGCATCAGCGAAGCTCTGCAGGTCCGCCAGCGTGACCGCCGCCAGCGGCTTGCCCGTATGCGCGCGCAAGCGAGCCACATCCGCCGCATAAGCCCGCTGCGTGTGCGGACTGCGCCCGTGCAGCCAGATCTCGATCAGCCGGTCATCGCTGCCGGACTCAGGAGCCGCGACAACCCCTGTGGTCGAAATGGCGAGTTCAGTGGAGTCGCTCAAAGATCCAGCATAGCCCCGCGGCGGGTCGATGGGGAAGTCGCCTTACTCGCTGCCTCTCAAAATGGCGGCGATCACACGCGGGCTGCGGCGGCCGTGGAACACAGCCAAGACTCGCAACGGCGTTTTGTCCGGCTCGTATGCGATCACATACTCGCGCACCAACTTGAATCGCACCGTACGTGAGGTCAGATTAGGACGGCGGTAACCGACGTTGGGAAACTGCCCATGGCCTCGACCGTTTTGCCATCTTTACTTGCGTGAGCTTGCGCGCGTGCCGCAGTTCGCGCAAAGTCATTTCCTCGGCAATCAACTGAGCGGCGCGGGCCTCAACCTTCTTGCGTTGGGCGGGGCTCAGTTCCTTCATTTTGTCCTTCAGCGTGATTGGTGTGAAAATCCCCATCGAGATCTCGATAACAGAACGGGCCTCCCTGTTGCGGCGGAATTGTTCGACGAGGTGACGATTGACCACTTCATCGAAACGCAGCAGGAGTGGGAATCAGGTCGTGGCTTCCCTGCTTCGCAAGCTGCCGCGCCGCTTTCAGTACAATCGGACGCTTTTATGAGGATGGGCCGCTGATGAACACCGATGAACGCGGATACCGGAGAGCCGCGATTCAACGCGATAGGGAGCCGCTTGATGACTAGTGAGCGGCCGGGCCCGGGCAGTTGCCCTTACACGCTCGCGATCCGGTACCCGCTGCGCTGCTGGAAAATAATCCGGCTGCCGTCCGGATCGAGCGCGATCGGCAATTCCCGGTAAGCCTCCATGGCCTTGCGCACCGCCTTGTGATGCGCCGGGTCGCAGTACAGCAGCAGGAACCCGCCGCCGCCCGCGCCGCAGATCTTGCCGCCGGTGGCCCCCGCGCTCAGCGCCAGGTCGTACATCTCCTCGATCTCCGGGCTCGAAATGCCTTCCGCCAATTGCCGCTTGAGCTGCCAGCCGTCGTTGAGCACCCGCCCGACCTCCCATAGCCGCAGCCGCTCGACCGCCTCCGCCGTGCGCGCCACCAGCCCCTTGAGCTTGTGCAGTTGCTCCAGGTTCACCTCCGTGCGCTGATCCTGCACGCTCAGGATATTGCCCGCCTTGCGCGTCCGCCCAGTGTAGAACAGCAGGATGTTGCGCGACAGCCCGTGGTAGAGCTCCGAGCAGCGCTTGAATTGCCGCACGTCCACCGTATCGTCCTTGCGGAAGGTGAACTGGCACACGCCGCCGTACGCCGCGATGTATTGATCCTGCTTGCCGATGGGCTTGCCGCAAATATCGATCTCGATCTCGCAGGCTTCCCGCGCAAGCTGCTCGGCGGTGACCAGCTTGCCCTTGTAGGCGTAGAGCGCGTGCAGCAGCCCCACCGTCACGGTGCTCGACGATCCCAGCCCGGAGCCTTCCGATGGCACATCGGCCAGCGTGGTGATCTCGACGCCGTTCTCGACGCCGGTGCGCAGCATGGCTTCCCGCACCAATTCGTGATGGAGCTCGCTGACCTTCTCCACGGTTTCTTTCTTCGTGTAATTGACGATGATCAGCTCATCGAAGCGCGGCACCACCACCACGAACACGTACTTATCGATGGCCGAGCTGACCACGGCGCCTTCGTGCTCGCGGTAATAGCGGGCGAAATCCGTGCCCCCCCCCGCGAAACTGATGCGCAAGGGCGTTTGCGAAATAATCATAGGGTTCCCCGTTCCGAAACAGCCGCGCGGCAGGCGGCCGGATACTCCGTCTGCGCGCGTTCGTAATTTTCCAGCGTGCCGATATCCACGAAGTAATCGCGGATCTCCAGACCCATGGCGCGTCCCACCAGCTTCGGCAGCAGCCCGTGGCCCACGTCGGCCGGAAAGCCGCCCGGCAGATAGGCGCGCACTTCCCGCCGGAAGACGTACAGGCCGGCGTTCGCCAGGTTGCCCGGCGGATGCGCCGGCTTCTCCCAGAATCCTGTCAGCAGCCCGCTGCCATCCATCTCCACGATGCCGCAGGCCGATGGATTCGCCGCGCGGAACAGTCCGATGGAAGCGATCCGGCCGTGCCGGTGATGGAACGCGGTCAACTCCGCCAGCGAAAAGGTGGTGAGATTATCGGCGTACACCACCAGGAAGGATTCGGCATCCTCGACGAAATCCCAATTCGCGGCGATGGTGCCGGCGCTGCCCAGCAATTCCGGTTCGTAAGCCAGCCGCACCGGAACACCGCGGCGCGCCGCCACGAATTCGTTGACGCGATCCGCCAAATGGTGCGTGTTGACCAGCACCGCCTCCACGCCGGCGCGCTCGCATTCCCGCAGCCACAGCTCGAGCAGGGGCACCCCGGCGATGGGGACCAGGCATTTGGGAGTGGTGAGAGTGATCGGGCGCAGGCGCGTCCCGAGGCCGGCGGCCAGGACGATGGCTTTCATCGAGCGAAGTATCAATGGTAGCGCGCTTCGCGGGCTGGGGGCCGGGGGGAGTCTTGTCTCATACAGGATGAGCCTGGAGGAGGAGGCTGTTTCGCATACAAGATGAGCCTGGAGAGGGGATCGGTCATGCTGGGGATTGACCTTCAAGATGAAC
>Ga0073928_10000601_pt1 | contig 81310 bp, 84 predicted proteins | sample PaiPotPPA55metaG_FD_76969 | JGI IMG/M metagenome (GOLD analysis project Ga0073928, IMG submission 76969) | Iron sulfur acid spring bacterial and archeal communities from Banff, Canada, to study Microbial Dark Matter (Phase II) - Paint Pots PPA... ...
GACGTCGTCCTCCATCCGGCTTGCGGCGTAGGTGCCCTGGCGAGGCGAGTACATGGCGAGGTGGACCACGTCGAACTCCATCTCTTCGAGCAGAGCACGAGTGTTCTGGAACGCGGCCTCGGACTCTCCAGGGAAGCCGACGATGACATCCGTGACAAGGCCGAGGTCGGGCATGAGGCTGCGCGCGCGGTCGACGATGGCCCGGTAATGTCGCATCTGGTACCCGCGGGCCATCCGCTTCAGGATCGTGTCGTCACCCGACTGCACCGGCAGCTGCAGCTCGCGGCAGATGACGTCGCTGGCGGCCATGACCTCGAGAAGCTCGACCTCGAGATCCTGCGGATGTGAGGTCATGAAGCGAAGACGTTTGAGGCCGGGAATCCTCTCGACCTCGCGGACCAGGTTGGCGAGACCACCACGCCCAGACGGGTCTGTGTAATCGTCGACGTTCTGACCCAGGAGCACGACCTCGCGGGCTCCCTCGGCCACAGCCTGGCGGCACTCGGCGACCACCTGGTCCAGCGGGACGTGGCGCTCGCGACCGCGAACCTTGGGCACGATGCAGAACGTGCAGTTGTGGTCGCAGCCCTGGATGACACGCACGTATTGGCTGACGCCGGTGCGCCCGGCCTGCGGAAGGGCTTCACCATGCGAGTAGTCGTACCGGGCCTCCAGGCTGGCGAGGAAGTCCTCGTAGTCGCCAATCGGAACCACCGCGTCGAGCTGCGGGAACTTCCCGCGCAGCACATCGCCTTCCTTGCCGACGATGCACCCCGTAACCGCAATCGTCCGCCCAGGGGTCTTCCACTCCCTGAGCTCATGGAGCCTGGAGTAGACGCGATCCTCTGACGCCTGACGGACGACGCAGGTATTGAGGATCGCGATGTCGGCGCGCTCGAGCGAGTCCTCGACGTAGCCCGCGGCGAGCAACCGCCGCGCGAGGTCCTCCGAGTCGGCGAGGTTCATCTGGCAGCCGATGGTCCAGATGTTGAAGGAGCGCGCTGACCCTCCCACGGCCCTCTCCCCACTTCCCTCTCCCCTGCGGGGAGAGGGTGCCTTTGCCTGAAGAGGTGCCGTTATCGGCTCTCCACGAGCAATCGAATGCCGGTTCGTTCCTCGCCGTCGATCGAGATATCGATGAAAGCCGGGATGCACACGAGGTCAAGCCCTCCGGGAGCGACGTAACCGCGCGATATGGCGATTGCCTTGACCGCCTGGTTGATGGCGCCGGCCCCGATCGCCTGCACCTCCACCCGGCCCTTGCTGCGGATGACCCCTGCTATGGCGCCGGCGACCGCAACAGGCTTGGAGGTAGCCGAAACTTTCAGCACCTCTACTGGAGCGCGTTCGGCGGTCATTGTTGCTGGAACCCCTTCAAACATGTTCGCGATCGACTCGGTGGATCGATGTGGCTCGTCCGGTGGAACTGCTAATGGTAACCAGTACCGAATTGAATGTCACGGGTCCAGACGCCACCACGAAGCGGTTGGGAACGCCCGTGAGGAAGCGCTGCAGGACCACGTCCTTGTCCATCCCGATGCAGCTGTCCCTTGGCCCGACCATTCCGACGTCCGTGACGTAGGCGGTGCCGCCCGGGAGCACCCTGTGGTCAGCCGTCGGGATATGGGTGTGGGTGCCGACCACGGCGCTCGCCCGGCCGTCCAGGTGCCAGCCCATGGCCGTCTTCTCCGAGGTCGCCTCGGCGTGCATGTCGCAGAAAACGATCTCGATCCCTGGGTTGGCGGCCAGGATGGCGTCGGCGGCCCGAAAGGGATCGTCCAGGGTGTCCGAAGTGAAGATCCTGCCCATCAGGTTCATCACCAGGACCTGCTTCCCCGCCGCCTCGACAACGCATGAGCCCTGTCCCGGAGCCGCCGGCGGGTAGTTCGCCGGCCGCAGCACCCCTTGGAGCTTGGGCAGCTCCGGTACGAACTCCTTCTGGGCGAAGACGTGGTTCCCGGTCGTGATCACGTCGGCGCCCGCCGCCTTGATCTCAGCAGCGATCTTCGCGGTCAGACCAAAGCCTCCGGCGGCGTTCTCGCCGTTGACGATCACGAGATCCGCCTCCATTTCCTTCCTCAGGCCCGGAAGGATCGCCTTGATAGCGTCCCGGCCTGGATGGCCGACCACATCAGCGACGAAGAGGATGCGAAAGTCGTCAGCCACGCTCGTCAAGGCTAGCCGGAAACAAAAAGGGAGTCCCAAGCTGGGACTCCCTTCAATGTTTACTTTGCGTATTCGACGGCCCTGGTCTCACGCACCACGGTGACGCGGATCTGGCCGGGGAAGCTGAGCTCGGTTTCGATGCGCTTGGCGATGTCCCGCGCCATGAGCTGAGCAGCCGTGTCGTCGATCTGCTCCGGCTTGACCAGGATCCGGACCTCGCGTCCAGCCTGGATGGCGTAGGACTGCTGCACGCCGACAAAGGAGTTTGCGATCTCCTCCAACTTCTCGAGCCGCTTGACGTAGGCCTCGAGCGACTCCCTGCGCGCCCCCGGGCGGGCAGCGGAGATCGCGTCAGCCGCGATCAACAAGAGTGCTTCGATGCTGTGCGGTTCCTCGTCGTAGTGATGAGCCCTGACCGCGTGCACGACCTCTTTGGGAACACCATGTCGCTGCAGCAGGTCCGCTCCGATCACGGCGTGCGATCCCTCGACCTCGTGGTCGATGGCCTTGCCGATGTCGTGCAAGAGACCCGACAGTTTGGCGATGCGAACGTCGGCGCCGATCTCGGAGGCCATCATGGCGGCGAGATAAGCGACCTCCTTCGAGTGGTTCAACACCTGCTGCCCGTAGCTGGTGCGAAAACGGAGAATGCCGAGATGGCGGACGACCTCGGGATGAAGTCCCTGAAGGCCGACCTCCAGGACTGCGGCCTCGCCCTCCTCTTTGACCCTCTGTAGGACCTCAACTCGGGACTTGGCAACGATCTCTTCGATGCGAGCCGGATGTATCCGGCCGTCGACGATGAGCTTGTTCAGCGCGACCCGCGCCACCTCGCGGCGGACGGGGTCGAAGCCGCTGATGATCACTGCCTCCGGGGTGTCGTCGACTATGAGGTCGATCCCGGTGGCCTGCTGTAGGGCACGAATGTTGCGCCCCTCTTTGCCGATGATGCGACCCTTGAGCTCGTCGGTCGGCAGCGGCAGGACCGAAACCGAGACCTCGGCGGTCTGGTCGGCGGCGATGCGCTGTATCGACTCGGTGACGATCTCGCGAGCGCGACGCTCGCTCTCGTCGCGGGCGGCCAGCTCGGATTCGCGTACCTTGCGGGCGACCTCGTTCCGGAGCTCCTGCTCGACCTGCGCCATCAGGATCCCCGAAGCTTCCTGACGGGTCATGTTGGCGACCCGCTGGAGCTCCTTTTCCTGCTGGCGGACGCTGTCGTCGAGCTGAGCTCGGACCTCGTCCAGCCCCTTCTCCTTGCCGCCGAGCTCACGCTCGCGCCGGTTGAGGTCCTCACCCTTTCGGTCGAGGTTCTCTTCCTTCGAAAGAAGGCGCTTTTCGATCTGCTGAGACTGTGCCCGATACTCGCGGGCTTCCTGTTCGGCGGCTGTGCGGATCTTGACCGCTTCCTCCTTGGCTTCGAGCAGCTTCTCCTTGGCCTGGGTTTCGGCCTCGGAAACCGTCGATTGGGCTTTCAGCTCGAGTGCGCTGTTCCCGTCGCCCTGCCGGCGCTGAAGCAGCAGGTATGCCACTCCAAAACCGGCGAGGAGTGCCACCACCAGAATCGGTACGAAAACGTAGACAGGCATGTGACATGCACCTCGTTTATTCGATTGTCAAAGTGCGGAACCATGGCAGAACCCGCGGGGTCCCGCCTCGGGTTGGCTCTATGACTTACGGCCGCTCGAACGCGTCCGTGTATCGAAATTCTAGGCTTCGGAGCCGGGCGGCGTTCCTGATATCACCGCTCGGCAGGCCGCGCGCACCGTAATGGCTGAGAACCCCTGGCGTAGGAGCCTGGAACCGACCTTGTTCAGCATCTCCCTGTATTCGGTGATCTCCGTCTTTCCGTACCTTCGTACGATATTCCGCACAGCCGACGCAAGCTGCAGCGCGTCGTCGTAGCTGGCAAGCGCCCGCTCGGCCTGCGCCCGGCCTACGCCCCGCTTGGCCAGCTCGGCCGAGAGCGCCCGCGGGCCCCGCGATGCGGAGCGGACGCGGACGAGCCCCTCCGCAAAGGCGAGGTCATTCAAGTAACCGAGCTCGTCCAACCGGACCAGGGCAGCGTCGACCTCTTCCGACGTATATCCCCTCCGTGCGAGCTTCCGCTGCATCTCAACGCGAGAATGCGCTCGCCCACTCAGGAGGCGCAGGCCTGTGCCAAGGGCACTGTTCTGCGGCCGGCCGCTGCCGGCTGAGGCGGCCCGGCTAGAGTTCCTCGTCCGCACCAGCGGTGGCCCTCAAGAGCCCAGCGGCCTTCTGCACTGCGGATGCGGTCCCGCCGGCGGCCTTTTCCCTGACCTTCGTCTCGATCTCCTTGGCAAGGGTCGGGTTCTCGCGCAGGTAGTTCCGTACGTTCTCTCGTCCCTGGCCGAGGCGTTGGTCGCCGTACGACATCCACGTGCCGCTCTTCTCCAGGACGCTGTATTCGATCGCCGCGTCGATGAGCGAGCCTTCGCGCGAGATGCCCTCGTTGAAGAGGATGTCGAACTCTGCCGAGCGGAACGGCGGCGCGACCTTGTTCTTGACCACCTTGACCTTCACCCGGGCTCCCACCGAATCGAGACCTGACTTGATGACCTCGACCTTGCGTATGTCGAGGCGCACCGACGAGTAGAACTTGAGGGCGCGTCCACCTGGCTGGGTCTCGGGATTGCCGAACATGATCCCGACCTTCTCCCTGAGCTGGTTCAGGAAGATGACCGAGCAGTTGGACTTGGAGATTGCCGCGGTCAGCTTTCGCAGCGCCTGCGACATGAGGCGAGCCTGAAGTCCCATGTGGGAGTCGCCCATCTCGCCTTCTATCTCCGCCTTGGGCACCAGGGCCGCGACCGAGTCGATCACGATCACGTCGACCGCTCCTGAGCGGACCAGGACCTCGACGATCTCGAGCGCCTGCTCGCCGGTGTCGGGCTGGCTGATGAGGAGGTCGTCGATCTTCACCCCGATGCGTGACGCATACAGGGGGTCGAGGGCATGCTCTGCGTCCACGAACGCCGCCACCCCTCCCTGCTTTTGAGCTTCGGCGATGACATGGAGCGCGAGCGTCGTCTTCCCGGCCGACTCGGGGCCGTAGAGCTCGGTCACCCGCCCGCGCGGGATCCCCCCCACGCCGAGCGCGAGGTCAAGCAGCAATGCGCCGGTCGGGATGACCGTGATCTCGCCGCGCAGAGCGGCCTGCTCACCCAACTTCATGATCGAGCCCTTTCCATAGCTCTTGACGATCTGGGCCATGGCCGAGTCGAGGGATTTCTCTTTCTCTTTTTCCAATGTCTTGATTGCCTCCTAGGTGGTTGCGGCGAGTGTTCTACGTCGTGGAGTCGAGGTCAACGTCGTTAACAGCCGTCCGGCTCGGGAAGTGTAACGAACAAGTGTTCGGCGGTCAAGCCTTTACCGCCGGGACCAGCCTGTGAGTCTCATCGACGAGGAGCTGGATCGCCTTGGCCGCCGCCTCCCTTCGATTGGACCACCTGTCCCCGCCGAGGACGTAGTCGTGGCAGCGCGTCCCATCAGGCCCGGCGATCCCGATGTAGGTCAGGCCGACCGGCTTGCTCGTGCCGTCCGCGTCCGGCCCCGCGATACACGTGATGGACGCCGCCAGGTCCGAGCCCAACCGTGAACGCACACCGTCCGCCATGGCAGTCGCCACCTCACAGCTGACCGCGCCATGTTGGGACAGCAGCTCTGATGGCACCCCAAGCTGCTCGGTCTTGACCTCGTTTGCGTAGGCGATCACGCCGCCGACGAAGTAGGCTGAGCTGCCCGGTTGGTCCGTGAATGCCGAGCCCAGCATTCCGCCCGTGCAGGATTCGGCCACCGACACGGTCAGCCGCCCGCCGCGTAGAAGATCGCCAAGCTCGGCGGCACTCTGCCGGAGGGACGAGTCCGATTGCCGGCCGCCGTCCCCAATGCCGAGCACGTCGCGGAACCTCACCAGGTAGTCGATGCCGCTGACGATCGTGAAGATCACCGCCACGGCAACGACCACCGCGGTGAGCGGGACCACGACTGGATACGGCCTCTGCAGGATGAGCAATGTCACCGCCGACATCTGCATGACCGTTTTGGTCTTGCCCAGCGGGGCCGCCGCGATGACGCGTCCCTTGCTCGCGGCGATGGAACGGAGCAGCGTGATCAGCAGCTCGCGCGAGAAGATCACAACCACGACCCACGCCGCCACCAGGCCTTCCTGGACCAGCACGATGAGCACTGACAGGACGAAGAGCTTGTCGGCAAGCGGATCAAGAAACTTGCCGAGGTCGCTCACAGTGCCACGGCGCCGTGCGATCTGGCCGTCGAGCGTGTCGGTCAGCGAGAAGACGATGAACAGCGCGGCCGCGACCTGGTCATGGTCGGGAAAACGCAGGAGGAGGACGGCCATCAAGAGGGGGATCGCCGCCAGCCGGCTTACCGTAAGTGCATTGGGGATGTTCACGCGCTCTGAGGTCAAGTTTGGGACGCGAAGTCGCGCGTTGCCACCCCCGTGCCGAGGGCGCCGATCGGGCGCCCGTCGACGGTGATGAACGTCGATGCAGCCTTTCCACTCGTGATCTTGATGTCCACCCCGCTGAAATAGACAAGTGAGCCCGCCGCAAGCGTCTTGCCTCCATCGGCATAGGACGGTCTGCCGTCGACGAACACGTTGATCCACACCTCTTCAGTCACCCGGACCCCGACGACGATTGGTCGCGCCTGAGGTGAGGGGGTCGGGACAGGAGCTCCGGACGTAACAGCCGCCACCTGGGCGCTCGGTGAAGGAAGACCTGGCCTCTGGTCCGCCTCGACCTGGCGCCACGCATACCCGCCGAAAGCTCCGGCCAGCAGGACGAGCCCCGCGGCTGCGATGGCCGGGGCGGTGACGACCATGCGAGGTCGCGCAATGACATTTCCGATGCTGAGCAAGCGTCGGGCATCGTGCGGCGCGGGATTCAACTTCGCGACGAGCGGTTCTGGGTCCAGGCCAAGGAACAATGCGTAAGTCCGCAGGTGGCCCTTCGCGTAAACAGGCGCGGCGAGCCGTTCGAGCTCGTTTGACTCGAGGGCGCTCAGGTAATGGGCGCGGATCCTGGTGGCAGCCGCCGCCTGCTCGATGGTGAGCCCACGCTCGCCGCGCTTGGCAGCAAGGGTCTCACCCAGGGTCATTCGAGACCTAACCGCTCCAGGAGATCGTCGACGTCGGGAAGGGTCATCAACACCTCGCGCGATTTGGAGCCCTGGTAGCTGCCGACCACGTGGTGCTCGGCGAGCTGGTCGACGATACGTCCGGCGCGCGAGTATCCGACGTTGAACTTGCGCTGCACCAGCGAGACCGAAGCAGACCCTTCGGCCGCCACCGCCCGCGCCGAGCGCGCGAACAGCGGGTCCAGCTTCCGCTCTGTGGTCTCCCCCCTCTCCCACTCGGTGCCCGCACCCTCTTCGAGGATCTCCTCCATGTAGCGCGGCCCGCCCTGCGACTTCCAGAAGTTCACGACCCCCTCGACCTCTGGGTCGCTGACGAACGCGCCCTGGATTCGCGTCGGCTTGCCCGCGTCCACCGGCTGGTAGAGCATGTCGCCGCGGCCGAGCAGCTTCTCGGCGCCGCCTGAGTCGAGGATGACCCGGCTGTCGACCTGCGAGCCCACAGCGAAGGCGATGCGCGACGGGATGTTGGCCTTGATCAGGCCGGTGATGATGTCGGTCGACGGCCTCTGCGTCGCGATGATGAGGTGAATGCCTACCGCACGCGCCAGCTGCGCGATGCGGCAGATGAGCTCTTCGATCTCGCCTGCGGCGACCATCATCAGGTCGGCCAGCTCGTCGATGACGATCACGATGTAGGGCAGCGGCCGCGCGAGCTTCTGCGTCGCCTTGTCGTTGTAGGCGGCGATGTTGCGCACGCCCTCGGCAGAGAACATCTTGTAGCGCCGGTCCATCTCCGCCACGGCCCACCGCAGCGCCGCGGCGGCCTGGTGTGATTCGACCAGCACTGGAAGCGCCAGGTGAGGCAGTCCGTTGTACCCGGTCAGCTCAACGCGTTTCGGGTCGATGAGCAGGAGCCGCATGTGTTCCGGGGTGGCCTGAAACAGGAGGCTGGTGATCAATGCGTTGATGCACACGCTCTTGCCCTGTCCGGTCGCGCCTGCGATTAGAAGGTGCGGCATGCGAGTGAGGTCGGCGATGATCGACTGGCCCGAGACGTCGTTGCCGAGTCCGAGCGCCAGCTTGTTCGTACCCTCGCGAAACGCTGCGGTCTCGAGGACCTCCCGGATCGTGACGAGGCTCGCCGACTTGTTGGGGACCTCGATGCCGACGGCGGCCTTGCCCGGAATCGGGGCTTCGATGCGCAGCGGCGCCGCGGCGAGTGCCAGCGAGAGATCGTTTTGAAGGGCTGTGATCCGTTTGACCTGCACGCCCGGTCCGGGCTGCAGCTCGTATTGCGTGACCGCCGGGCCGGGGTTGACCCCGACCACTTTGCACGCGACACCGAAGGTCTCGAGCGTGCTCTCGATGATCTTTACGTTGCGTTTGATCTCGTCCGCCATGCGCTCCCGTCGCGCTGTGACCGTGTCGAGGAGCGTGATCGACGGCAGCTTCCAATCGATCTCGGGCAGGTCGTCCTCCAGCTCGGCGACCACACGGATCGCTGGCGGAGCTTGGGTCTCCTCGTCGTGAGGTTCGTTCGCTGCTTTGCTCACGCCCTTGGAGCCAGGCTCCGCGGCGGCTTCTTCCATTTCCCATGGTTTGAGCGGCTCCAGCACCGGCGGGGGCGCGGCAAAGCTGGCGGCCGACTTGGCCAGCTCGTCGCGCGTGGCCGGCGCGGCTTTCGGCTCCTTGACCTCCTTGGTCTTGGCCGAAGCCGGCGGGGACACGAGGTTTTCCAGCCGGGTCCGTTCGGCGTATCCGGCTTGCAGCGTCGCGACGACAGTCGCGAGGAGCTGGCCGGGGCTGAAATGAACCGTCACGATGAGACCGATCACGAGAAGCGCGATGAGCACCGCCCAGGCGCCGACGCGGCCGAAGACCTGGATGACCGCCCCGTCGATGCCAAGACCGACCGACCCGCCATGTCCAAGCAGCCCGAAAATCCCGACCAGAGCGATCACCGCGACGGCGCCGGAAACGATGTCGACGGGGCGTGGCCGCGGGGCTCGCGGCCACAGCAGATATGCGCCGAGTCCGAGCGCGGCGCCGACGGGAACAAACCACGCCCGGTCAAAGGTCGTGGTCAACCATTCGCGCAGTCCGGTCAGGATCGAGCCGGCGTTGCTCGCAAGGGCAAGCAGGCCGAGCAGCGCGATGAGGATCAGCAGTACGCCCGTGATCTCGCGGCCCTGTCGCCTTGTCAGATGTGGCCTGGTGGCGCGTTTGGTCCGGGCGGGCCGGGAACGCGCCGCGCGCGAGGTGCGGCGAGCGCGGGTTGTTGAGTGACGTGAACCTCGGGATGTGGTGCGACGCATGCTGCAGGCCCTGAGAGCCGTGCGCGAAATTCTACACCCCTCCCCGCCGCCCTCCAGATTCCACCTGGCGCCGCGCGCGATACTCTGCGCGTGGCAGTCGATCCATTCGCCGAAGCCGAGATCCGCTACAAGTTCCTGGTCGACGAGCGACGGGCGGGCGGGCTGCAGGCCAGGGCTTTCAGGCTTGCGGTGCGTGACCTGGCCGTGCTCGACAGCGAGGGGCGCCGATGGATGCTGGGACCGGAAGACGGAATCTGGTACCGCAGAGAAAACGAACGATGGCTGCAGGCAGATCCGCCACGGCGCCTGGTGTGCCCATCATGCGGGCACCACAACCTCGGCCGGCATAGCTTCTGCGTGGAGTGCGGACATCGGCTGAATCGTTGATCTGGCAAATCTCCCCTCCCCTCGCAGGGGGAGGGCGGCCCTGCCCGCAGGGCACGGTCGGGCGGGGGGTGCCCCGAGCCTGATCATGGATTCGACGACCCCCCCATCCGACCAGCCGCTTCGCGGCGGGCCACCTTCTCCCTGCGGGGGAAGGGAGATTTGATCAGTGACGCACTTGTGCTTGGGCGATGCCGTAGATCAGGCCGGCGACCAGTGGCACCAGAGCCGCGAGGAACCACAGCCGCCACCACAACGGCCGCGCCACGCCCTGCACCATCTCGTGCCCGCAGAAGCCGCAGTAGCGGTCGAATGGACCTGCGACTCCGCGGCAGCTGCCGCATTGGTGGAGCTGGAGGCTGCAGTGCGCGCAGCGGGACTCCTCGGCGTGGTTGAGGATCATGGCGGGCTGGTCGCAGCGGGGACAGAGACTCGGCGCGACAAGCGCTAGGGGTGGGAGTTTCACTGCCTTACTAGCGTGGCATGGCGGCCGAGTTCAGCTCGGCCGCAACTTTGTCCTTCACCACTGCCAAACATTTCCACGAGTAACTATTCCGGAAATCCCCTCCGCGGGAAGATGAGCAGCCCCGTCGGCGCAGCCGACCGGGCGATGAGAAGGAACCGGCAGGTTCCTCCTCATATCTCTGTTATGACGGGGATCACCATAGGGCGGCGCCGCGTCTGGCGCCAAACGGTCTTGGAGACCGCGTCGTGGATCGCCTCCTTCAGGAGGTTGACGTCGGCGTGCGTCTCGGCCAGGCGTCCAATGCTCTGGATCACGGCCGTCCGCGCATCCGCCATCAGCTTCGCCGACAGCTCCGGCTCGATCACCCCGCGCGAGATGAGATCAGGCCCCACGCGAACGGTGCCGGCGTCGCGGTCCAACGTCAGTGTCACGACGAGGATGCCGTCTTCGGCCAGGTGGCGGCGATCGCGCAGCACGACCTGTTCGACGTCCCCCACCCCGAGGCCGTCGACGTAAATGAGCCCCGTGGCGATCTTGTCTCCCCGCTTGAACGAATCCGCGTCGAGCTCGACGGTCTGGCCGTCCTCGACGACGATGATCCTGTCGTCTGCGATTCCCGCCTCGCGAGCGATCTCTGAATGCAGGAGGAGCTGACGATATTCACCGTGCACCGGGATGAAATTTCTCGGCCGCACCGCATCCAGCATCTCGCGCAGCTCGTCACGTTGCGCGTGTCCCGTGACGTGCACGTTGCCAACCTCGGCGTAAAAGACCCTGTCGGCTCCGTGGCGGTAGAGGTTGTTGACGGTCTGGTGGACGCTTCGTTCGTTGCCGGGAATCGGCCGCGCCGAGATGACCACCCAGTCGCCCTTCAGCACGTTGACGAACGGGTGGCGCTGCGCCGCAAAGCGCGCCAGCGCCGACATGGGCTCGCCCTGGCTGCCGGCGGTGAGCAGGAGCAGCTTGGAGGGCGGCACTTTGTCGATGTCGTCGAGTGGAACCGTGAGCCCATCTGGAACTTTCAGAAAGCCCAGCTCACGTGACGTTTTGAAGTTCGTCTGAAGGCTGCGCCCGACGACGGCGACGCGCCGTCCGAACTGGCTTGCCATACGCACCAGGTGCTGGATGCGGTGGATGTTGGAAGCGAAGTTGGCGACTACGATGCGGCCGGGTGCGTCGCTGAAGATCTGCTCGAGCGGCGCATGCAGGTCGCGTTCCGAGCCCGAGTGTCCCGCGCGCTCCGCGTTGGTCGAGTCGCTGAGCAGTAGAAGCACTCCCTCGTCGCCGATCGCTCGGAAGCGAGCCATGTCAGTCGGAAGCCCATCCGGCGGTGAGGGATCGAGCTTGAAGTCGCTCGTGTAGACGACCTTTCCGACCGGGGTGTCGATGGCCAGAGCCACGGCGTCGGGTATGGAGTGGCAGACCGCGATCGTCTCCACGCGAAATGGCCCGAGCTGCACCGAATCGCCGACACGCACCTCGCGGAGGTCCGCCTCACGCAGGAACCGGTGCTCCTTGAGCTTGGGCTTCACGAGACCGAGCGTGAGACGAGTGCCGTAAACCGGAACGTTGATCTTCTTCAGCGCATAAGGCAGCCCACCGATGTGGTCTTCGTGACCGTGCGTGAGGAAGATGCCAAGCACCTCTTTTTTAGGCTGCAGAAGATACGAAATGTCCGGGAGGACCAGGTCGATGCCGGGCATGTCCTCCTGGGGAAACATCAGGCCGGCGTCGACCACGAGGATCTTGTTGTCCCACTCGAGCGCCCACATGTTGATGCCGATCTCGCCGAGACCGCCCAGGGGGAGGTAACGAAGTCGCGACGAGCTCACAACAAACGGAGCTGTTCCGCTTCCTGTTTCGGCGGCGCGACCGGCGCCGGGGGCGGAGGTGGAGGAGGCGGAGCCAGCAGTGCCTCCAGGTATGCCTTCACGCGGTCGAAATCGTGCTCCAGGTCCGCCACGAGGGAGCCGTTGTGGAGCGCTGCGGCCGGATGGTACAGCGGCACGTAGGTGACGTCACCACGCTTGGCCATGGTTCCGTGGACCCGCGTGATCGAACCCTGGCCTGGCATCAGGCGCTCGAGCGCGTGGCGCCCGAGTATGAGCACGACCTTGGGTTGCACCAGCTCGAGCTGGCGCTTGAGATAGGGCGAGCACGACTCCGCCTCGTTTGGCATTGGGTCGCGATTCATCGGCGGCCGGCACTTGAGCACATTGGTGATGAACACGTCCCCCCGGCTGAGCCCGATGCGCGCGAGCAGCGTGTCGAGCAGCTTGCCGGCGGCGCCGACGAACGGTTCGCCCTGCCGATCCTCATTGAAGCCCGGGGCCTCGCCGACGATCATGATGTCGGACGGACACGGACCGGTTCCGGGCACGGCCTGGGTGCGCGTCGCATGCAGGCCGCATTTCGTGCACGAGCGGATCTCGGAGTGGAGCTGAGCCAGCTCCGCGGAACTAAGCGACTTTCACTCCCGCCTTGAAGGTGACGAGGTCCCCGGCCTCCCGGATCGTCTGCATGACCGACTGAAGCTGATCATCTGTCAAGGACACCAGGGGCAGGCGGAACTGGCCCGCAGGGAATCCCATTGCGTTCAGGACCGATTTGATCGGGACGGGGTTGGCCGCGGTTGTCATGAGCGTCTTGATCACCGGCAGCAACCCGAGGTGGATCTTCCGCGCGGCGTCGTTGTCGCCCTTCGTGAACGCATCGATGAGCATCTTTATCGATCGACCGGCAATGTGCGATACCACGCAGATCACGCCATAGCCGCCCGTGCCGAGCACGGCCAGCGTCCAGCTGTCGTCCCCGCTCCACACCTTGAACCTGTCCGGCTTGCCGGCGCAGACGAGCCCGATCTGATCGAGGTCGCCGCTCGCCTCTTTCACGCCCAGGATCCCCGGAAGCTCGGCGCACCTCAGCGTGGTCGCGACAGTCATGTTGACCGCGGTGCGGCCCTGGATGTTGTAGATGATCGTCGGCCCCACCTCGGAGATCGCCTTGAAGTGCTGATACATGCCTTCCTGCGGCGGCTTGTTGTAGTAGGGCACGACTGCGAGCAGCGCGTCGGCCCCCGCCTTCATCGCGCGCTCGGAGAGCTTCACCGAGTGATGCGTGTCGTTGCTGCCGGTGCCCGCGACGACGCTATGGCCAGGGATTGCCTTCCTCACTACTTTCAACAGCTCGATCTTCTCGTCGTCGCTGAGGCTGGGGCTCTCGCCGGTCGTGCCTGACACGACGACGCCATCCGATCCGTCGGCGACCAGCATGGTCACCAGCTTCTCGGCGGCCTGGTAGTCCACCGAGCCGTCGGCCTTGAACGGCGTGATCATCGCGGTCAGAAGGCGTCCTACTTCGGTTGTCACTTGATTACTCCCATCGCAATCGCTTTCTCTGCGATCTGGACCGCGTTCAGAGCCGCGCCTTTGCGCAAGTTGTCTGACACCAGCCAGAGAATCAACCCGTGGCTGGACGAGAGGTCGTCCCTGATGCGGCCAACATACACCTCGTCCTTACCGGCGACGTCGAGCGGCGTCGGATAGAGCTTCGCGTGCGGGTCGTCCTCGACGATCACGCCTGGAGCCTCGCCCAGGACCAACCGTGCATCGGCCGCGCTGACCTTCTTCGTGGTCTCGATCAGGATCGACTCGCTGTGGCCGATCGGCACCGGCACGCGCACGCACGTCGCCGCGATGGCAAGCGAAGGGTCGTGAAGGATCTTGCGTGTCTCGTTGACCAGCTTCATCTCCTCTTCGTTGTAGCCGTCGGCATCCGACTTCCAGCCGCCCGGGATCACGTTGTAGGCCAGCTGGTGCGAGGTGGCGCTCACGCTCGGGGTCTTGCCCGCGGCGATGGCTGCCGTCTGCTCCTCGAGCTCATCTAAGAGCGCCCGGCCAGCTCCCGAAGCGGCCTGGTAGCTCGAGACGACAACCCGACGCAACCCAAACTGTTTGCGGAGCGGCTCGAGCACCATGGTGAGCGGAATCGTCGTGCAGTTCGGACTTGCGATGATCCCCTCGTTATCGCGAATGTCCTCCGCGTTTACCTCGGGTACCACCAGGGGCACGTTTGCCTTCATGCGCCACGCCGAGCTCTTGTCGATCACCAGGGCACCGGCTTCGGCGGCACTCGGGCCGTAAAGAAGAGAGATGTCCGCACCTGCGGCGAACATCGCGACGTCGATGCCGTGAAATGCACTTTCGTCCAGGCGCCGCAGTGTGAGCTGCTCGCCGTTGAAAGTCACCGTCGACCCGACTGATCTCTCGGATGCAAACGCGCTCACGTTTCCCACGGGGAAATTGCGCTGGGCCAAAATCTTCAGCATCTGCTGGCCCACAAGTCCCGTTGCTCCGACGACGGCAACGTTCAATTGCTTGGAGGTCGACATCAAGCTAGTTTAATTCGATCCAGGCAGAGTCGGAACCTGCGGCGACCGTGCCACGCCTGCAGGCAGGACCTGGTTGACCGCGCTCGCGAAGTTCGGATGCACGTTACGAAGCTCGACGATCCGATCGGATTGGCCGGGAGTGATGGGCATGACCTTCCCACGCGGGCGGATGAAGGGCGAGATCAGCAAGCGCCCTGTAAAGCCTGCGGCCAGGAAGAGGAATCCCAGGCCGAAGGAGACCCAGGCGATCGTGGACACGTTCGGATCGGTGGTTGTCCAGGCAAGGATGACGGTGAGAACCCAGGCTGCGACCCATGCGATCAGCAGCCCGGTCGGGACCCAGAACGCGAGGGTCACGGTGCGGCTGCTGGAGCGTGTCAAAGGCAGATACCCGCTTGCGCGTTCAGCCACCGCCGCCATCGCGATGGCATAAGCGATGAATCCCAAACCGCCTGCGCAAATCAGCAACAGGAGCCAGTAGGCCCACATAGGCGGCGTCACGAAACTGAATTTCCTCCAGGTTTCGGCGGGACGGCCGCTCATAGCGCACACGGGAGGAAAGTCATTGGCCAGCAGACGGGACGCCCAGACCTGGACCCGGTCCGGGCGGCTAATCACTCACCAGGCCAAGCAGGTCGTCCAGGCGACGGTAGAAGCGCGGCTCTGCGGTGACCTTGCGGATCGCGAGCAGCACCCCGGGGATGTAGGCATCGCGGCTGGTTGTCCTGTGAACGATCGTCAGAGTCTGCCCAGGCAGCCCGAAGATGACCTCCTGGTCGGCGACGAAGCCCGGCAGCCGGACGCTGTGCACCGCGACATTTCCTTCCTCCCCACCTCGCGTGCCCGCCAGCGTCTCCTTCTCTGGCTTCTGGTGGCTGAAGGGTTTTTCGCGGCGCCGGGCGGCGAGGCGTCTCGCGGTCGAGAGTGCCGTGCCGGACGGAGCGTCAAGCTTGGTCGCGTGGTGCATCTCGATCACCTCGACGGCGTCGAAATGCGGAGCGGCGATGTCGGCCAGGTGCATCATCAGCACAGCGCCGACGGCGAAGTTGGGGCAGACGATCCCACCGATTCCCTTACTCTTGCAGGCGGTCTCGAGCTTGTCGACCGAGTCGGCGCTCAGGCCCGTGGTTCCAATCACAGGCGACGCTCCCGCCGCCACCGCGGCCAGAGCGTTGTGCAGGGCCTCGGACGGTTTCGTGAAGTCGACCAGGGCCCGCGGCCGCTTGTCGCGCAGGAACGCCGCCAGGTCGTCGCCGATCTCTACCCCGCCCACGTACTCAATCCCCGGCACGTTCTGGAACGCCGCGGCGAGAACCGAGCCGACCTTGCCGCGGTAACCGGCGACCGCGACTCGTATCGGCTCAGCCACTTATTTACCTAGTTACGGCGTGGGCCGCGACTACCGCCGCCGTTTCGGCCGCCGCGATTGCCGCCGCCACTGAAGCCGCCTTCGCGGGGCGGGGGCGGCGGTGAGGCCAGGGCAACGGCCATCGCCTCTTTGTCGATCTTCTCTTCGATCGGCAGGCCCTTTTCGGTCAGCTCCTCGATCGCCGCCTGGCGGCTCAGGTTGAGCCGGCCCTGGCTGTCGACCTCTGTTGCCTTGACCACGATCTCGTCACCGACGTTGGCCACCTCTTCAGGCCGCTCGACACGATGGTCGGTCAGCTTTGAGACGTGCACCAGGCCATCCTGGTTCGGCAGCACTTCCACGAAGAGGCCAAAGGGCATGATGCGGACGACCTTGCCCTTGTAGATCCTCCCGACCTCGACCTCGTCGGTGAGGCCTTTGATCCAGTCGATCGCTCGCTTGCCGCCTTCCTGGTCGACCGCGGCGATGAAAACCCTTCCATCGTCCTCGACGTCGATCTGGGCTCCGGTCTCCTCGGTGATCTTCCGGATCATCTTGCCTCCCGGGCCGATGATGTCGCGGATCTTGTCGGGGTTGATCATGATCGTGGTGATACGCGGCGCGTAAGGGCTCATCTCGCTGCGCGGCTTTGCGATCACGGCGAGCATCTTGTCGAGGACGAACAGCCTCGCCTCGCGCGCTTGCTCGAGCGCCTGCGCAAGGATCTCGTGCGTGATTCCCTTGACCTTGATGTCCATCTGCAGGGCTGTGATGCCGTCCCGCGTGCCGGCGACCTTGAAGTCCATGTCGCCGAGGTTGTCCTCGACTCCCTGGATGTCGGTCAGCACCGCGAACTTGCCCTCCCGCGTGACAAGCCCCATAGCGATGCCGGCGACCGGCGACTTGATCGGGACGCCCGCGTCCAACAGCGCCAGGGTCGAACCGCACACCGACGCCATCGAAGTCGAACCGTTGGAGCTGAGAATCTCTGAAACCAGTCGCATCGTGTAAGGCCACTCGTCGACTGAAGGGAGCACGGCAAGCAGCGCGCGCTCGGCGAGCGCGCCGTGTCCGATTTCGCGGCGGCCGGGGCCGCGCAGCGGCCGCGCCTCACCGACTGAGAACGGTGGGAAGTTGTAGTGATGCATGTATCGCTTGGAGGTTTCGTCGGTCAGACCGTCGATCTTCTGCGCGTCGCCCATCGTGCCGAGAGTCGCGATGGTGAGCGCTTGAGTCTGTCCCCGCGTGAACAGGCCGGAGCCGTGCGTACGCGGAAGCACCCCCACCTCGACGGTGATGTTTCGCACGTCCTTCAGGCCACGGCCATCGATGCGGACGCCCTCTTCCACGACGCGCTGCCGGACGCGGTCCTTGAGCGCCTTGTCGAAGAGCTTGCCGAGGATCTCGACGTGCTCGGGGAACCGCTCGCCCAGCTCGACGATCGTCTTCCTGCGCAGGTCATCGATGTCGGTCTCCCGCGTGGCCTTGTCGGCCTTGTAGAGCACCTGGTCCAGACGGAGCGCCAGGTATTCGCCGACGATCTCGATCATCTGCTCGGGATACGAGGGCGGCACCCACTCGCGCTTCTCCCGGCCGACCTGCTGCTGCAGCTCGACCTGGGCAGCGCAGATGTGCTTGATCTCCGTGTGAGCCATCTCCAGGGCGTCGAGCACGATCTGCTCGGTGACGCCTTTGGCGCCCGCCTCGACCATGAGGATCGCGTCGGCTGTGCCGGCGACCACCAGGTCGAGCAGGGACTCGTGCATCCGGGACATCGGCGGGTTGACAACCACATTTCCATCCAGGTGCCCCATCCGGACCGCGCCGACCGGGCCCCCGAACGGGATGTCCGAGATCACAAGGGCTGTCGAGGCCCCGTTGATGCTCAAAATCGTCGGGTCGTTCTCCTGGTCCACCGAAAGGACCGTCGAGACGACCTGGACGTCGAGCCGGAAGCCGTCCGGAAAGAGCGGCCGCAGCGGACGGTCCGTAAGGCGCGAGGCGAGGATCGCCGTCTCGCTCGGCCGTCCCTCACGGCGCATGAAGGCACCCGGGATCTTGCCCGCCGCGTAAAGCTTCTCTTCGTAGTCGCACGTGAGCGGGAACCAATCGATTCCCACGCGCGGCTCCTTCGCCATCACCGCTGTGCTCAGGACGACGGTGTCGCCCTGCCGCAGGATCACGGCGCCGTTTGCCTGCTCGGCCACCCGGCCGGTCTCGATCGAAAGCCGCCTGTCGGCGACCTCAACGTTCTTTGTGACTATTGCCATTGGCAATACCTCCATGTTCTGGGAGGACGGCCCCCGGAGGTGCGTACATTGGTCAGGTTCCTAGCAGCTGACGCTGAGTGCGGAGTTGATCCGCCTGAGTGAGAGCTTCTAAGAGCTGACCCGCCGCTACCGCGGTGGGGTCCTCCCGATTGACTTACGTGACCGGGAACAGCCCGGTCGGGCCTATCTCCTGATCCCGAGCTTGCCGACGAGCGCGCGGTAGCGCTCGATGTCGGTGTCCTTCAGATAGTTCAGCAGACGCCGTTGCTTGCCCACCAGGAGAAGTAGGCCGCGGCGCGAGTGATGATCTTTGGCGTGCGTCTTCAGGTGCTCGGTGAGCTCCCGGATGCGCGTGGTCGAAAGCGCGATCTGGACTTCAGGTGATCCCGTGTCCTTGTCTGCCCGCTTGTACTCCGCGATCAGCTTGCCTTTGACGTCCGTCTCTACTGCCAAACTGCCGAAAAGTATACGGGCGAGCCAGATCCGCCGTTTACGGGGCGAATTCGACTGAACCGTCCGACCGCGGGTCGGCGCCCGCACGCCACGCGGCGGGCCCGTCGATCAAGATCGCGTGCGCATGTCCGAACGAGTGATGTCTCGAGGGCATCAGCTCGAAGCCGCGGCCTGACCGGCCGAGCTCGCCCGCACCTGGATAGTCGGCTTCGATGGAGGTGCGCATGCCACCGGCCTGCACGCGGACTCGCGGGCGCGCCACCGCTTCGGTGGGTTCGAGACCGAGGTCGACCAGGTTGACCAGCACCTGCGACTGCAGCTGGGGCTGGCCGTCGCCGCCCATCGTGCCGAAGATGGCCCACGGCCGGCCGTCGCGAGCCGCCATCGCCGGGATCAGAGTGTGCATGGTTCTCTTACGTGGTTCCAGCCGGTTGACGTGGGCCGGATCCAGGCTGAAGTAGGAGCCTCGGTTCTGCAAGAGCATGCCCGTGTCCTCCGCGACGATCCCCGAGCCGAAGTCGAAGGCCACGCTCTGGATGAGCGACACCAGGTTGCCGTGCTCGTCAGCCGCGCACAGGTAGACGGTATCGCCGCCCTCACGAAGGCCCGCTCCACCCGCGATCGCATACGTCGGGTCGAGGAACGGCTCGACCGGAGTGACAGAGAACTCAGGATCCGTGATGTATCGATCGCGCAACGGGTAGCACGCGTCCCGGATTCTCTTGAAGCGTTCGACGAAGGCCGGACCCGGCGCCAGCTCCTCGCCACTCAGCTGGTTGATCCTCGCGATCATGGCGAGCGCCGCGAGACCCTGGGTGGGAGGCGGCAGCTCATACACAGTCAAGTCGCGATATCCGGTGCTGATGGGTTCGACCCAGTGGGAGCGATGCGCGGCGAGGTCGCGAGCGGTGACCAGACCGTCGCGCCGGCTGATCGCCGCGACAATGGCCGCCGCCACCTCGCCGCGGTAGAAGCCGCTGATCCCTCCGCGACCGATGCCGGCGAGCACGGCGGCGAGGTCTGGGTTGCGCAGCACCATGCCGGGCTCCATCGGCGGATAGAGCTTCTGCGCGGCGCTCTCCTTTCCCAACAGCTCCGCCGCCGCCTTGAGAAAATCGGCGAGCTGCGGCGTGATGACGTAACCATCGCGCGCGAGTATTGCGGCGGGCTCGAGCACGGCGCCGAGACCCAGCGTTCCAAAGCGCTCGAGCAGTCGCCCCCATGCCTCCACCGTTCCGGGAACCGTGACCGTGAGGATTCCGCGCTCAGGCATTGCATCGTGTCCGCGCGACCGGACCGCGTTGATGGTCGCCAGCTCGCCCGAGCGGCCGGCGCCGATCAATCCGATGGGCGCGCGTGCGCCCGCCGCCCACACGATCGCCATCAGGTCGCCGCCGACCGACGTCATGTGCGGATATACAACGCACAGCACCGCGTTGGCCGCGATCGCGGCGTCGATCGCGTTGCCCCCGTCGCGCATGACCTGGGCGCCGGCCTCGGACGCAATCCGATGCGGTGTGACGACGACCCCTTTGGTCACGCCGAAATTATCGCGGCCAACTATCTTGGCGTTATGAACTCGATCGCTCCAGGCTGGATTTCGAACAGCGCAGGGAGGAATCCCACCGCCTCGCCGTCGACGTCGAGGCGGACCTTCACGGGAGACGTGACCGAGATCCGCTTGCCATAGATCAGCTCGATCTTCGGGTTGTTCTGGTCGAGGTGCCTGCCCTGGCGGAAGTCGTTCATACCTCGCATCGTCTCGATCTTGCCGGCATCCTTCACGAGGATCACGTCGAACACGCCGTCCGTCGGTGAGGCCGACGGCGCCATCTGCATGCCACCGCCGAAGAACTGACAGTTCGCGACAACCACCTGCTGCGCCTTGGGAATCTCATGTTTGGTGTGGTCGATCTCCACGGTCATGGGCTTGTTCTTGAACCCGATCAGAGCGCGCAGGCCGCCGAGCGTGTAAGCCGCGCTGCCAAAACGTTTCGTGCCATTTCCCATCTGCTTCACGACGTCGCCGCCCAGGCCTGCGTCCGCGATATTGATGAAGTGCCTGACGCCGGTGCTTCCGTCGTCGTTCTGGTACGTGACGCAGCCCGCATCCAGCCGCCTCACGAGGCCTTCGCTGAGGACCTGGATCGCCGCCCTGGGCTCGAGCGGGATGCGCAGCGTGCGCCGAAAGTCTCCCCCGGTTCCCAGGGGCACCATGGCCAGCTTGGTCGTGGTCGGAATCGGCGCACCATTGTGGAAGAAGCCGTTGACGACCTCGTTCAGCGTGCCGTCACCGCCGACCGATACGACCACGGGCCTTGACTCTCGGACCGCGTGCTGCGCGATCTCAGTGGCTTCGAGCGGGCGCGTCGTGAGCACAGACTCATAGCGCAGGCCGGTGCCCGGCAGCCAGCTTTCAATCGCCTTCCACTCGCGTCCTGCCTTGCCCGCGCCCGACGCGGGGTTCACGATGAACAGGACGCCAGGCCGGGTGGCTATGGTGTTGACCCCACGAAATCAGAGCCTGCGGCGTGAGTTCGCGGGGACCCCGTTTCAATACCTCCAACCGCGCGAGGATTCATAACACCTTTCGGGTCAATGCTCTTTTTGATCGACTGCCACACTCGCATCCAACCTCCCATCTCATCGGCGACCCAACGGGCCCTCGCACGGCCTACCCCATGGTGATGGCTGATGGTCGCACCGAGCTCCAGTGCGGTGGTCATCGCGCCCTCCCAGGCCCGCATATAAGCCGACCGGGCCTCCTGCTCGGTGTCTCCGGAACCGCCGAACGTGAAATACGCGCAGCAGCCCTGCTCATAGGCGTGACTGAAGTGGCATAACGCGAGGCCGCCAACCGCTATTGCGGGCTTGACGCGGGCATGGAGCTCGGGAAGCACCGTCCAGGGCGCCGCCAGCTCGATCGTGTCGAGGTACGAGCCGGGCGGCTCGAGAAACCCCATCAAGCGATCTGCGGAGAGATCGAAGCGGTGCTTCTGCCAGCGCAGCCATGGATCGTCGCCGAGATCACCAGCAGCCGAGGCGATTTCCCTCACGGCGCCGGCTTCCGCCGTGGCAATGCCGGCGACCCCTGCGGTGGCCACCACCAGCAGACAGCCGCCGGCGGGCAGGTCGTACCCGTTGAAGGCGGTGTCCTCGGGGTCATATAGGCGCGCGACCAGCGGCCTGATGCCGCGCTGCATGATCAAGCGCATCGCCTCGAGGCCGGTCGCCAGATCAGGGAACCCGTACCCGCGACCAACCACCAGCTCGGGGAGCCGGTGCACTCGCAGTACGGCGCCCAGCACCACGCCCAGCGCGCCTTCGGAGCCAAGCCAAAGTTGATGGAGTGCAGGGCCCACCGCCGATCTTGGGCCGGCCCGGGGCGCAGCAAACGTTCCATCCGGAAGCACCACCGCAAGGCCCAGCACCATGTCCTCGATGCTTCCGTAGCGGCTTGACTCCTGCCCCGACGACCGGGTCGCGATGAGCCCGCCGAGGGTCGTACCTGGAAGCGAGCTCGGGAAATGTCCGAGCGTCAGGCCGCGCTCGTTCAGGTGCTTCTCGAGTACCAGTCCGTTCACGCCCGACTCGCAGCGGCAGGTGAGATTGACCTCGTCGACCTCGAAGATGCGGTCGAAAGCGCTCATGTCCAGGACCAGCTCGCCGGCCACAGGCGAGAGCGCGCCGCAAACGCCGGTGCCGCCGCCCATCGGGGTCACGGCCACGCCGTTGGCGCCGGCCCAGCGCAGGATCGCGGTGACCTGTTCGCGCCCCGAGGGCCGGGCGACCAGCACTCGGGCGGGCGCCTTGCCGGCGCGCTCGTCCATGATCCCGAGCGGCCACATGTCGCGCACCGGCCGTTGATCGAGCGCGGCAGCTCCAACGATCCCTTCTAATTCAGACCACATTTTGGCTTCGCGCTCGGCTCTCATGCCGGTTTTGCTGCGAAGCGGCCGGCCAACCAACCGGTGAGAATCGGAACGCCGAATCCGCATGGGCCGCCGTAGTCGTAGCCGCCGAGCACAGCACCGGCCGCGTACAGGTTCTTGTACGCGACCCGCCCTTCCCCATCCAGGGGGTGCAGCTGCTCGTCGGTCGAAACGCCGCTGCGGAGCTCCTCCGCCGGGTCGAGGTACTGGAGGTGCTGGAGGCGGGTGCCCATGCCCGTGACAGCCTCGCCTGAGTGAAACACGCCGAGCTTTAGTAGAGGCTCCGCCGGCAACCGGCCGCCCGTCAGTCCACCCCCGATGTGGTGCCCGGTCGCGAGGACGAAGGCGTCCGCGCGGAACGTTCGATCGGCGGCACGTGCCGCGGCGATCACTCCGGCGGTCGAATCGAACGATTGAACCTCGGCTCTGACGGCCTCGAGGCCGATGGCCTGCTGCAGGCGCCATCCATGGGGCGACGGAGGCGAGGCCAGCAATTCGAAGCCGTCGGGAGGCAGGTTGGTGAAGCCGGGCGGATACGCGATCGAGGTCGACCGGCCTCGCGGCTGCGGCGCGCGCCGCCCGTAGAGGTCGGTGAGCGAGGCTGCCTGGGGCAGATCCGGGATGCTCACCTCTTCGGCGACGGCCTCGACGCCGTGAACCTCCCGCAAGGCCTGCGCGGTCGAGGAGGCGTCATAGTCGCCGACCTCTTTGACCCCGACCACCGTCACCCGCCGTCCCACCAGCGCGCCGAGCTCACCACCGGCGACGGAAACAGGCACGACGTTGCCGGGCCGAGCCACTCCGTGAATATCCGCGTACAGGCCGCGCGTACGCCAGCCTCCCTGGAACTTCAGGCCCGCCTTTTCGAGCCCGAGCAGCAATGGATGGATGGCGGTATCCAGCTCGTGAGCCAGGCGCACCGAGTCCAGTCCGAGCCGGGTGAGCGGGTGGTGCTTCTGCGATTTGAGAATGGCGTCGAGGTCGTCCACGATCTCCATCGCGCCGGCATATAGCGCCGTCGCGCCGGGCGCGCGTGCCACGACGGTCACCTCGGCCCCGGCGCGGCGCGCCGCGAGCGCGGCGCAGTAGCCCGCGATCCCGCCTCCAATCACCAGAACCTTCGTCACGTGAAAACCCCACGAACTCTGAGGCTGCGCCGTGAGAGGGGTCCCCGCAAACTCACGGCATTGCCTCTGAGTTTGCGGGGCCTCTTCGCGGGGACCCCGTTCAAGAGCTCACGATGCGGCGCGTTTCGGCGACATCCTTGTGCAGCTGACGCACGAGGTCGTCGGTGGTAGGAAACCTGATATCAGGGTGGAGGTAACGGATGAAGCGAAGCTCGATGCGCTTCTGATAGAGGTCGCCTTCGAAGTCCAACAGAAACGCCTCGACGCGCAGCTGCGTGCCGCCGAACGTGGGACGGTATCCGACCGACAGCGCGGCGACAAAGTCGCGTTCGGAGGCGCGCGCTCTGCCGGCGTATGCGCCCAGGGCGGGGATCAGCTTGTTCGGCTCGACCCCGATGTTGGCCGTCGGGAACCCGAGCTGGCGGCCGACCCTCTCCCCCGCTTCGACCGGCCCCGCCATCGAGTACTCGCGTCCAAGGAGACGATTGGCTTGCTCGACCTCACCGGTGGTGACGAGCCGGCGCACCTCAGAGCTGTGCAGGTCGTGCCCGTCGATCGTGAAGGGCGGCACGACGTCGACGCGATGTCCATGCTCGCGCAGCCAGGTGGCGCTGCCAGTGCGCCCGCGTCCGAAAGCGAAGTCGTAGCCGATCACCCAGCTTCGCGGCTCCATCACCTTCGCCAGCCTGTCGACGAACTCCTGCGGAGACAGCGAAGCCAGCTCTCGGTCGAAGCGAAGCACGATCGCGTGCTCGATTCCGGCGGCTTCGAGGAGCGCGAGCCTTTCCTGGAGCGTGGTGATCGACTGCGGGCAGTTGGCCGGGTCGAGCACACACCGTGGATGCGGCTCGAACGTCAGGAGCGCCGGCTTGGCATCGACGGCTTTTGCGGAGGCGATGACGTGCTTGATCACGTCAAGGTGACCGAGGTGCACGCCGTCGAAGCTGCCGATCGTGAGCGCCACCGGCCCGATCGGGCTCGTAGGGAGCCCGAGATGTACTAGCAGGTGAGGCCTCCGGCGCGTCGACGGATCTGCGGCGCCCATGCGGCCGCATTGCGTCGTTGCCGCCTGCGCTCCTCGCGACGAGTATTGACGAATACTCTTAGCTGCGGTGCTCGGCGTCGCCTAGCACTGCAGCCACCTGGCCACCGCAGCTCTCGCCGCCGCGCCGCAGGTCTCACCTTCAGGTGAGGACCTTCTCAGGCACGAAGGTGCGCCTCAGGGGATCGGCGTGTCCCAGCGCGACCAGGCGGCCGGTCGAATCGTGCGCTCGGATCAGCCCCGGTCCGGGCTCAGGCAGGACACGCACCGCGCGACCCTGCCGGACCATGGCCTCCTGCTCCACGTTGAGCCTTACCCGCTCCATGTGCGGCAGTATGACTTCGGCCGGAAGGAGCCGGCCCCGCACCTCTTCAGCGGTTGTCAGCTCGGCAGCCGGGACCGCAGACCCGATCTCCAGTCCGCCGTACGCGGTACGGATGAGCCGCCCGAGGTATCCGCCCACCTCCAATCGCCGCCCTAAGTCGCGCGCGATGGAGCGCAGATACGTCCCGCTCCCACACACGACCTCGACCCGGGCCACCGCGTCCGCGCCAGGCGTGAACTCGAGCAGGCGGGCTTCGTAGATCTCGACCTCCCGCGCCTTCGGCCTCGGATCTTCGCCCTGCCGTGCCAGCTTGTACGACCGCTTGCCCTCCAACTTGACCGCCGAGTATGCCGGCGGCTCCTGCAGGATGCGGCCGGAGAACGCGCTCAGCGCCTCGACGAGGTCGGCCTCGCTCAACCCGCTGGGATCTCCGACCGCCTCGCGCTCCGCCTCGGCGTCGTCGGTCGCCGTGGTGTAGCCGAGGTGGATGTCCGCGACGTAGGTCTTGGGCAGGCGCAGCGCAAACTCGGCCAGCCGCGTCGCGGACTCGAACAGGATCGGGAGGACGCCGGTGGCCAGCGGGTCGAGCGTGCCTGCATGGCCGACGCGATGAGCGCCTGTCAGGCGGCGCAGCCGGTTGACGACGGCAAAAGAGGTCTCACCTGCCGCTTTGTCGACATTGAGGACTCCTGCGGGAAAGTCGCTATTGGTCGGACGAGGCGGCAAGGATCGCCTCCTTGGCGGCTGCCAGAACCGTCTTCACCGTCTCGTCCATCGGCCGTTCGATCTCCGCGCCGGCGGCGCGGATGTGCCCGCCCCCGCCGAACGTGGCGCACAGGGCGGCGGCATCCACCGGACCTCGGCTGCGAACGCTGATCTTGGTCAGCGAGTCGTGCACTTCCTTGAAAAGGATGGCCAGCTCCAGGCCCGCGATGCTGTTGAGCGTGTCGATGATGCCCTCCGACTCGGCCATCACGGCGTTGGCCTCTTTCAGCATCCTGCGCGTCACCCTGGCCCACGCCAGCTTGCCGTCGAGCTCCACGCGCATGGTGGCAAGCGCCAATCCATTCAGCTTGAGTGTGGTCTCCGGCCGCATCTTGTAGACCATCGTCGCGATGCGACCTGGGTCTGCCCCGAGGCGGGCGAGCCGCGCGGCGTCCTCCAGCGCGCGAGGCGTGGTGTTCTCGTGGCGGAAGCCGCCGGTATCGGTCAGCAGCGCGACGTAAAGGTTCGCCGCGATCGTCGGGGTGATCGGATAACCGAAGTGGTCGAGCATCTCCATGACCATCTGCCCCACGGCCGATGCCTCCGGGTCGATGACGTTCAGGTCGCCGAACCGCGAGTTGGACGGATGGTGGTCGACGTTGACGATGGTGGCGTGCGCCGCGATCTGCTTGACGCTCTCACCCGAACGCTCGAGGTTCCCAGAATCGAAGAAGAGCACCAGCTGCGGGTCGACGCCGTGCGGGGGTTCGGCCCGAATCTCGGCGAAGCCCGGCATGAACGTGTACATCTTCGGCAGCGGCGGAGGGATCAGCACCCAGACGTCTTTGCCCGCGGTGCGGAGCGCCTCCGCGAACGCCAGGCTGCATCCGAGCGTGTCGCCGTCGGCGTCCTTGTGACCGAAGATCAGGATCTCCTGGTTGGCGTCGATCAGCTCCTTGATCTCGTCGTACACATGCGGGGTCTTCTGCGGAGTGGCTATGACGGCTCCTCCTGAGGAGTGGCCGCGTCAGCGGGCAGCACCTCTTTCAGGAGCTCGGAGATGTGGACGGCGTACTCGATCGACGAGTCCAGCTCGAAGCGGAGCTCGGGAGAGAACTTGAGGTTCTGGAGCCGGCGGCCGAGCTCGTGACGGATCAGCCCACGTGCCGAAACAAGGCCGGCCATCGACTCCTTCTGCTGCTCAGGGTTTCCGAGCACGCTGACGCGCACCCGCGCCTGTCTGAGGTCAGGGGACATTCGAACCGAAGTGATGCTCACGAACCCGATCCGCGGGTCCTTGAGCTCACGCCGAATGACGGACATGATCTCTTCGCGAACCTGCTCCCCGACTTGATCCGCGCGGTAGCTGGTCATGACGACCTCCGCACTCAGCAACGAGTGATTAGATTTCTTCTCGTTCGAGACGGTATGTCTCCATCGTGTCTCCGGGCTCGAACGTCTCGTAGCCCTCGACGGCGATGCCGCATTCCTGCCCGGCAGGCATCTCGCGAACGTCTTCCTTGAAGTGCTTGAGCGAGGTGATCCTCCCTTCGAAGATCTGCTCCTTTCCCCGCGACAGCTTGACCCAGCCTCCACGACTGACCTTGCCCTCCAGCACACGGCTGCCGGCGATGATTCCGAGTCGCGGGATCTTGATCGGGGTGATGACCTCGACCTTGCCCTCGTGAATCTGGCGGTATGTGGGCTCGCGCAAACCCTTCGCGGCGCGCTCGACATCTTCCGTCAGCTTGTAGATGACGTCGTAGTAGCGAACCTCGACCTTGGCGCGTTCCGCGGCCGCCGTTGACGCCGGCGTCGGCTTCAGGTTGAAGCTGACGATGATGGCGTTCGAAACGCCGGCGAGAAGCAGGTCCGAGTCGCTCACCGCACCGATGCCCTGGCCCACGACCTTGATCGCGACCACGGGGTCCTCGATCTTCTGCAGCGCGCTGAGCACGGCTTCCAGGGTTCCCTGCGCGTCCGCTTTGACGACCAGGCTGAGCTCTTTGACCTCGCCTTCCTTCGCCCGTCGCGCGAGCTCTTCGAGGGTGACGCGCGGCGCGAAGTCCCTCGAAGCCTCCTGAGTACGCTTCTCCGAGAGCTTCGTGAGGGCGATCTGTCGAGCGACCTTTTCCGAACCGACGACCTGGAAGATGTCTCCCGCCTGGGGAACCTCGCTCATACCGGAGACAACCACGGGGGTCGCGGGCGGCGCGTCGGTGACGCTCCGGCCGAGGTCGTCCGCCAGGGCGCGCACACGACCGTAAATGTGACCGCACACGAAGTCATCGCCGACCTTCAGCGTGCCGGCTTGCACCAGCACCGTGGCAACCGGGCCCCGACCGCGCTCGAGGTGAGCGTCGACGATCGTGCCGATCGCGTTCCGGTCTGGGTTGGCCTTGAGCTCGAGGATGTCGGTGGACAGAACGATCGTCGTGAGCAGGTCGTCGATGCCCTGTCCGGTCCTGGCGCTCAGGTGGACACACTCGTGCTCGCCACCGTAATGGCGCGTCACGATCCCTTGCGTCGCGAGCTCCTGGTGCACGCGGTCGGGGTTGGCGCCTTCCTTGTCGATCTTGTTGATGGCGACGATGATCGGCACCTTCGCCGCGCGCGCGTGGTGGATCGCCTCGATGGTCTGTGGCATCACACCGTCATCGGCCGCCACCACCAGGACGACGATGTCGGTGACCTGAGCACCGCGGGCGCGCATGGCGGTGAACGCCTCGTGACCAGGCGTGTCGATGAACACGACCGGGTGGCCGTCGGCGGTTTCTATCTTGTACGCGCCGATTCTCTGGGTGATGCCGCCCGCCTCGCCGGCCGCGACGCGCGTCTTGCGGATGGCGTCGAGAATCGAAGTCTTGCCATGGTCCACATGACCGAGCACCGTGACGATCGGCGGCCGCACGACCAGCTTGGTGGGGTCCTCGTTCGCGATCGAGAAGAGCTCCTCGCGTGAAGTGGTCACCACGTCTTCGCCAGCGGCTGACTCGACCGCGACCACGTCCTCGCTCAACACCGGCTCGACCGTGTAGCCGAACTCGTCGGCGACGATCTCAGCGGTCCCGAAGTCGATGACCTGGTTGATCGTGGCGAAGATCTTCGACGTCATCAGTTTCTTGATCACCTCGACCGGGCTCACGCTGAGCTTCTCGGCCAGGTCCTTCACCGAGAGGGTTGGCGGGAGCACGACGCGGCGGTCGCCGTTGGCTTCGATCTTGACCGCCACGGAAGTCGGTTTGAAGGCCGAACGCGCAGCTTCGATCGCTCCCGGCGCCAGCGGCGCGGCAGCGTTTCGGGTCAGCCGGCGCTGCTGGAGAAAGTTCACCAGCTCTTTCTGGCTGATCCCAAGTTCGCGTGCGAGTTCGTGTGACTTCATGCTCGAACTAAGAATTATGCCGTTCTGAGTGAATTCGAAACCTTAGGGGTGCCGCGGTCCGCCCTCTCCGCGACCCTCTCCCCTGCGGGGAGAGGGGGCAAGTTCTGCCCACATTTCCGGCTGGATTGTTGTCCGTAATGCGCGGTCCAGCGCCTTCCTCTTTCGGACCAGGTCTATACATGCGGCGTCGGCGTGGACGTAGGCGCCACGGCCTGCGGCGGAGCCGGTTCGGTCGATCGAGGCCCCGCCCTCCGACCTGCGGACGACGCGGATCAGGCCTGCCTTGCCAGCCTCGCCGCGGCACCCGACGCAGGTGCGCACGGCCTCATGCCGGGGCTTCGCCATCCGACTCGCCCGGCTTGATGTCGATGCGAAAGCCAGTGAGCTTCGCCGCGAGCCGCGCGTTCTGGCCGTCCCGGCCGATGGCCAGTGACAGCTGCCCTCGCGGCACCAGCACGGTCGCGGTCCTCGTCATCCGGTCGATCGACACGGACTCCGGTTTGGCGGGCCCCAGCGAGGACGCGACGAAGACCTCGGGGTCGTCGGACCACGGGACGATGTCCACATGCTCGTTGGCCAACTCGCTGAGGATGGCTCGGTGGCGGACCCCCTTGGGGCCGACGCAAGCCCCGACCGGGTCGATCCCTGGCTCGGATGCCGACACGGCGATCTTCGTCCTCAGTCCCGGTTCGCGCGCGATGGCCCGGATCTGGACCGTCCCGGCCTTGATCTCCGGAACCTCTGCTTCGAGCAGGCGATGAACGAATGCGCGGGCGCCGCGCGAGACGCGCACCTGTGCCTGCCGGGGATTGTGCTGCGCCTCGAGGATGACGACCAGCACAGGCTTTCCGGGGACCAGCTCCTCCCCTGGGATCTGTTCCTCGGGAGGCATCACGCCCTCGATGCGGCCGAGGTCTACGTAAACGGTGCCGGACTCGACGCGGTCCACGATGCCCGACGAAAGCTCGCCCCTGTGCTCGGCAACGTCACGCACCGCCTTGTCGCGCTCGAGGTCGTGGATATGGCGGAGCACCGCGTGCTTCGCGGTCTGCGCGGCCATACGTTTGAAGTCCTCCGAGGGTAGGGACTCGATGACCTCGGTTCCGTCTGGGCGCACCAAACGGCTGCGCACGTCGAGGGCGCCGGTTTTGGTATCGAGCTTCACGGTCACGTAACCCGCGGGGTTGAAGGCGCGCACGTAAGCGGTGGCGAGCGCGCTCTCCACCGTGTGAAGCATCTCCTCGAAGGGAATGCCCACCTCGGCGCACAGCGCGGTCAGCGCTTCGCCGAGGCTCTCGGTGGACGGCTCAGATTGCGACCGCGAGCCTGCCCGCGACAACGTCACTCCATGAAATGTGGACGATTACCGGCGCCCGCCCGCGCGCGCCGTTCGCCTGCACGGCGATGCCTGCCCCGTCGACGGCCACCAGCTGGCCTTCGACAACAGTCTCCGACTCACCGGTGCGGTAACGCACATTCACCCGCTTGCCGTTGAAACGCTCGTACTCGCCGTGGTTGCGCAGAGGGCGCTCGGCGCCCGGGGACGAAACCTCGAGGTCGTACGGGCCGTCGAGGAGGTTCGAGTGGTCGATCAGCGGCCCGGCGACCCGGCTCACGCGCTCGCAGTCTTCAATCGTGATGGGCTCGGCATGGTCGATCGAGATCCTGAGGCTCCGTCCGGCGTGGCCCGATTGGTCAAGCGAGTAGAGCTCGTACCCCATGTGATTGATGGTGGGCTCGAGCAGCTCTCTGATGGACGGTATGGGCCAGGTTGGCATGTTGCGGTGTCTCACAACACCTTACACCGCTCGTGGAGCTAGAGGCGCGGCCGAAAAGACGTCGACGGATCTTCGGCGCCCATGCGGCCCATCTCCGGGTTCAGCGACTGCGCTGCTCGCTCACGCATGCACGACGCGCTCGCCGCGCTGCTCGTCGCTTCACCCGGATCTGGGCCACCTGGATCGCCGAATCTCTCGCCGAAGGTTTTCGGCCGCGCCTCTAACGAAGCGGCTGTACCCGCCTCCATACGACGAGCAGCGGCGACGCGTTGAAGATCGAGCTGTAAGTGCCCGACACGATTCCGATGAGCAGGGCGAGGGCAAAGCCCTTCAGCGTCGTTCCACCCGAGATCAGAATCGCCGTCAGAACCAGGACGACCGTGAAGCTCGTGATGATCGACCGCGCAGCGGTCTGCATGATGCTCAGGTTCACGACCTGCTCGAAAGAAAGCCGCTGGCTGACGCGAAGGTTTTCGCGGATCCGGTCGAAGACGACGATCGTGTCATGCACGGAGAAGCCGACCACCGTGAGCACGGCCGTGACGAAAAGGCTGTCGATCTCGCCGATTCGCAGGCCCAGGACCTTGCCCATGATGGAAAACAGGCCCGTGAGTAAGAAGACGTCGTGCAGCAAAGCGGCGAGCGCTGAACCTCCGAACTGGAATCCGGCTCGCCATCCACCTGGAACGTTGCGAAATCGGATCGCGAGCAGGAACAGGATGGCCGCCGAGGCGAGCACGAGGGCCAGCAGCGCGAACTCGATCGTCTCCCTCGCGATGGTGCCTCCGACCTCGATCACCTGCTGCGGTGCACCACCCACCATCGGGCCGAGACTGCCCGTGAGGTGGTCTTCCACGAGCTGTTGCTGCTGTGGAGTGAGGGGAAGCGAGCGGATGATGTAGCCACCGCCACCGGTCTCGATCACAGTGCCTCCCGCGGTCAACGGGTCGGCACCGACTGCCTTCTCGACGCTCGCGACGGACGGCTGGTTGGCGAAGGTGATGGTGAACTCCGTGCCACCGGCGAAGTCGATGCCAAGCAGGAAACCCTTGGTGGCCATCGACAGGATGCCGGGGATGATGATGATCAGCGAGATTGCGAAGAAGACATTGCGGCGACCGATGATGTTGAGCCGCCGCACCCGAGGCTGCGGCGGTGGAACCTCAGCCGGCGTTTCCTTCGGCTTCTCCGATGGGACGACTATGTCGGCGGCCTGCTCGGCCGGAGCGACGTCAGACAGCTCCGACACTGCGGTCCACTCCCATCAGGCCTGGACGCCGGAGGGCGCTGCCCGTCATCACGATCGCGAGCAGGTTGTGCGTGACGACGATCGCCGAGATCAGGCTCGCGAGGACACCGATGCCGAGCGTGATTGCAAAACCCTGGACGGCCGGAGGGCCGACGAAACCCAGGATCACGCACGTGATCAGGGTCGACGTGTTCGAGTCGCGAATCGCGGGCCAGGCGCGCCTCACCGCGGCGTCGACCGCCGCGGGTATGGTGCGGCCGGCGCGCACCTCTTCTTTGAATCGCTCGAAGATCAGCACGTTGGCGTCAACCGCCATACCGACCGACAGGATGAATCCTGTGATCCCGGCCAGGGTCAGCGTGACCGGGACGACTTTGAAAATAGCCAGCACGGCTCCCGCGTAGAACAGCAGCGCGATGCTCGCCAGCAGGCCTGGAACGCGGTAGTAGATGATCATGAACAGCACCACGATCGAGAGCCCGAGCAGCCCGGCCGCGAGGCTCAGCTTCACGGATTCGGCGCCCAGCGTCGAACCGACCTGCGTGACGTCCAGCACCTGCAGGCCCACCGGGAGCGAACCGTTGTTGATGCCTGTGGCAAGATCGGTCGCGCTTCCCTGGGTGAAGTTGCCGCTGATCTGCGCCTGGCCACCCGAGATCTCCTGCAGAGTGGTCGGGTCGGTCAGGAACTTGCCGCAGATGGTGTTCGCGGTCTGGGCGGCCAGGCACCCGGTGTCATACGGGGCGCTGACCTTGGAGACGTAGTTCGGATCCTCCCAGTTGTTGATGTCCTGCTGAGTCAGGTCCAGCCAGATCGTGAGGTGGCGCTGCGGGCAGTCGGTGCCGGCGCCGGGGCATGCCGCGACGTTGGCGCGTGTGAGGTCGTCGAAGACGGTCCCGCCATGGGATGTGAAGCTGATGTTGACCACCCAGCTCACACCGCTCTGGTCGATCGCCGCGGTGGCGCTCTGGATGTCGTCTCCGGTCAGGCCGGTGAACGCCGGCTTATACCCAGGCTCGGGTCCGTTGGTCACCTTCGAATCGGCGACCCACTTCGTGTAGACGAGCTTCGAGACCGCGCCGATCGTCTTCTGCGCCTGCTGGGCCGTGACGCCGGCAAGGTCGACCGTGATCCTGTCGTTGTTGTTGCCCGCGCCCCGGATCTGGGGTTCGCTCACACCGAGGGAGTTGACGCGCTTGTTGATCACCTGGATCGTGCGCTGCTGGACGTCGGCCCGCGACTGGCCGGCCGGAAAGTCGATGAGCTGGTAGTCGATGTGGGTTCCGCCCGCGAGGTCGAGCCCCCGATGGATGTAGAGCTGCCAGCCGCCGAAGTTTGGCGGCAGGCCGGCAACGTTGCCCGTCAACGGGTAGTGGTTGGCGATCCGGTAGATGTAGCCCGCGCCGTCGACGAACAGCGAGAAGACGAGGATGCCGATGATGAGAAGGCGGACGGGCCAGCTGAGGACTAATTGCACGGCAGCCGATCAGTCTACCGGCGGAGTGAAGGACGGCGCCTACCATGCCATTTCCGTGCTTCGCCACGGGCTCGCTGCCTATTGTCGCCCCGCACCTCAAGGTGGCCTGGGGGACCCAGGCCACCTTGCGCCATCGTTCACTTCGGTCTGAAATCCGCACCCAGCTACCGCGATTTCAGACCGGGAAGGAAGACGACGACTGGGATTAGTGGTTACCGGTGCCGGAACACGACGTTCAGGACCACGGTCAGCACGATCGACAGGATGATGCTGGTGGCGATCGGCACGTAGACGGTCACCCCGCCACTCCGGAACGTCAGATCGCCTGGCAGGTGAAAGCGGCCGAAGAGCATCAAAGCCCCACCGATGATGGCCAAGAGCACGCCAAAGACGAGGAGCAAGCGCCCGACGTCTTGCATTTGATTCTTAGAGTAGGCGGGTTTGCTGAGGTCCGGGATCCGGGGGCGTGATGCCCATGTGGCGGTAGGCAAGCTCCGTGGCAACCCGACCGCGTGAGGTGCGCGCCAGGAAGCCGATCTGGATCAGGTAGGGCTCGTGCACGTCCTCGATGGTCTCGCGTTCCTCCGACAGCGAGGTCGCGATCGTGTCGAGTCCTACCGGGCCTCCGTTGAACTTCTTGATCACCGTGTCGAGCAGCTGCCGGTCGAGTGGCTCGAGCCCCAGCTCGTCGATGTCCAGCATGGCCAGCGCCTGCCTGGTGGTGTCGACCGTCGCCCGGCCATCGCCGCGGACCTGCGCATAGTCGCGGACCCGGCGCAGCAGGCGGTTGGCGATGCGCGGCGTGCCGCGCGCGCGGCGGGCGATCTCCGAGACGGCGTCCGCGTGAATTTCGATGTCAAGGATCCGGGCGGACCTGGTCACGATCTGCTCGAGCTCCGCCTTCGTGTAGAAGTCAAGCCGGTAGACGGCGCCGAACCGGTCACGGAGCGGGCCGCTCAGAAGCCCTTGCCGCGTCGTGGCGCCCACGCACGTGAAATGCGGTAGGGGCAGAGTCGCCGCGCTCGCCCCCACTCCCTTGCCCAGCACGGCGTCGAAGCGGAAGTCCTCGAGCGCTGGGTACAGGGACTCTTCGACGGTGCTGTTCAGCCGGTGAATCTCATCGATGAAAAACACGTCACGAGTGCTGAGGTTGAGAAGGATCGAGCCGAGTGCTCCCTGGTGGTCGATCGCCGGGCCCGAGCTGACCTTGATGGCGACGCCGAGCTCGTTGGCGATGATGTGCGCGAGGGTGGTCTTGCCGAGCCCAGGCGGACCACACAGTAAGACGTGCTCCACGGGCTCGCCACGCCGGCGCGCGGCCTCGAGGAGGATGCTGAGGTTCTCGCGGACCTGCTGCTGGCCGACGTACTCGCTGAGCAGTCGCGGGCGGAGCGTGAGGTCGAACTGATCGTCGTCCACCCGCGCATCGAGGATCGGTTCGTTCATTTGCGGCCCAGGGCTTTGAGGGCCACAGCCAGAGCCTCCTGCGTGTTGGGCGTCGACTTCCAGTCGACTGACTCGATTCCGACGCGCGCCTCCTGCGACGAGAAGCCCAGGTTGCGGAGCGCCGACTCGACGGCCTTGGGCACCACCCCATCGCCGGCGAGAGCTGCCGCGCGTGGCACGACCTCCAGCTCCGCCATCGCGTCGAGGCGTGGCTTGAGCTCGATGATCACTTTCGCGGCCGTGCGCTGCCCCACCCCGCTGGCACGCCTGATCGGCGCAGGGTCTTCGCTCACGATCGCCCTCTTCAGGACCTCGAGGCTGGCGGCGCTCAAGATGTTGAGCCCGACCTTCGGACCGACTCCGTCGACCTGGATCAGCATCTCAAACATGTCCAGCTCCGGGGCGGAGGCGAAACCGTACAGGGCGAGCTGGTCCTCTCTCACGTGCGTGTGGATGTGCAGCTCGATCTCTCCGCCGGGTGCCGGCAGGAGCTGCCGCGTCGAGGTCGACACGCTGACCATGTACCCCACTCCGCCGACATCCACCACCACGAAGTCGGAACCTGCACGCCGCACAAGGCCGGTCAGGTGTGCGATCACTCGAATTGCTCACTTGACTGAAACTGCGCCCTGCGCGCGCCCGGCGGCGCGCCCGGCGTTGCGGCCGCCCGCGTGAAGCGGCGGCTGCGCGCGTGGCAGATGGCGATGGCGATCGCGTCTCGCGCATGCTCGTCCAGGCGCCCTTCCGGGATCTTCACCTGCGCGGCAAGCATGCGCGCGATCTGCGCCTTGTCCGCATTCCCGTACCCGGTGAGGATGATCTTGACCTGGCTGGGTTTGTACTCGAAGACGGGCACGCCGCGCTCTTCGAGGACGGCGAGGATCGCGCCCCGCGCCTGCGCCACCGCGACCGCGCTCGTGGCGTTGCGTCCCATGAACAGCTCTTCGAGCGATGCCTCCGCCGGAGGATTGGAGTCAAGGAGCATGCGCAGGTGGCGCGTGATGATGAGAAGGCGCTCGCCGTCGCGGCCAGGTCTGGTGACAACGGTGCTGCATGCAAGTACGAGGTTTGGCTCAGAGAGCAGGGCGAAACCGGTGCTCGCAAGCCCGGGATCGATGCCGAGGATTAACCCGTTGCCAGTGCTCGGCATTTGTTCAACAAGGTTCTACTCCTGTGATTCATACCTGTGCTGAGACGCGTTCTAAGACGTCTGTTGGAATGTCGAAATTCGCGTAGACCTGCTGAACATCGTCGTCCTCTTCCAGTGACTCCATCAGCCTCAGCACCGCCGCGGCTTTGTCTTCTTCGACAGCCACAGTCTGCTTCGGCTGCATCGTGATCTCGGCGTTGTCGATGGTCACGCCGAGCCGTTCCACGGCCGCCTTCACCTTCTCGAAGTCGTTGGGCGGCGTCGAGATCTCCACCGACTTGCCGTCGACCTGCACGTCGTCGGCGCCGGCCTCGATCGCCGCGAGCCCGACATCGTCAGGATCCTGCTTGCCCGCGTTCGCGGAGATGACGCCCTTGCGCTCGAACATCCAACCGACGGAGTTCGGCTCGCCGAGGTTTCCGCCAAGCTTGGCGAAACGGTGGCGGATGGACGCGCCGGTGCGATTGCGGCTGTCGGTGACCGCGTCGACCATGACCGCGACGCCCGCCGGTCCATAGCCCTCGTAACGCACTTCCTCCAGCCTCTCGCCGGCGAGCTCCCCCGTCCCCCGCTTGATCGCGTTCTGGATCTTGTCGGTGGGCATGTTGATCTCGCGCGCCTTCTGCATCGCGAGGCGCAGTCGGAAGTTGCCGTCGTTGTTGCCACCACCTTCTTTCGCGGCGATGGTGATCTCACGGCTGGCGCGCGTGAACGCCTGCCCTCGCTTGGCGTCGACGATCGCCTTCTTGTGCTTGATGCCGGCCCATTTCGAGTGACCTGACACCTACCGGAGCCCTCCGAACATTCTTTCGTGCATTCTACTTCAGGCGTATTCGAACGAAACTTCGTTTACCGGCCTGAAGGACGTCGCCATCGCGCAATTTGGTCTCCGCTGACGACTTCTCGCCATTCACCCGCACCCCGCCCTGCTCGATCAGTCGTTTGGCAGCGCCCCGAGTCGCGGCGAGCTCGACCTCAACCAGCGTCCCGACCAGGTCATCTGGATTCGAGACAACGCGTTCGGGAATCTCATCGGGGACCTCGCGCTGGCGGAACTTGCGGTCGAAGTCTTCCTCGGCTCGAGCCGCGGCCTCCTCGCCGTGCAGCCGCTTCACCAGCTGGCGCGCCAGCGCGGCCTTCGCATCCCTCGGCTTAAATGTCAGCGTAGCTTCGACCTCCTCCGCACTGAGTCCTGAGATCAGGCGAAGGTACTTCTCGATCAGCTGGTCGGGGATCGACATCGTCTTGCCATAGATCTCCGCCGGCGCCTCGCTGATCCCGATGTAGTTGCCGAGGGACTTGCTCATCTTCTGCACGCCGTCCGTGCCCTCGAGCAGAGGGAGCACCGCGATGTCCTGCGGCTCCTGGCCGTACGCCTTCTGGATCTCGCGGCCGAAGAGCAGGTTGAAAAGCTGGTCGGTGCCGCCGATCTCGAGGTCGGCCTTGACGGCCACTGAGTCATATGCCTGGTTGAAGGGATAGAGGATCTCGTGCGCCCCGATCGGGGCGCCCGCCTTGAGGCGTTCCGCGAAGTCCTCGCGTTGCATCACCTGTTGCAGCGTGGCCTTTCCCATCAGGCGGAGGATGTCGGCGGCGGTCATCGGCGCCAGCCACTCGGAGTTGTGCCGCACCTCAATGCTCTGGCGGTCGAGGACGAGGTCGACCTGTTCGAAATAAGTTTCAGCGTTGGCCTCCACCTGTTCGGCAGATAGGACCGGCCGGGTCTCGGACCGGCCGCTGGGGTCGCCGATCATCGCCGTGTAGTCCCCGATGATCAGCACGACGGTGTGCCCTTCGTCCTGAAAGTCACGGAGCACGTCGAGCACGACCAGGTGGCCGACATGCAGGTCCGGGGCCGTCGGGTCGAGACCGAGCTTGACCCGCAGCTTTTCTCCACGCTCCAGTCGAGCGCGCAGATGTTCAGCGATGTGGATCTGAACCGCCCGCTCGCGCAGGCGTTCCGAAAACTGAGCGCTCACCGGAGGTGACTCACCTCCAGGCTAGGGGCTGACTGGGCCGGGACCGAAGTAGATCTGCGGATCGGTGGGCAGCGCGGGATCGAACAGACCGATGATCGGCTTGTCGATGGCTTTGACAAGAGGCACGATGACGTGCGAACCGTTGTAGCCGTCGCGGATCTTTTGCTGCAGCGGGTCGAGCGACGAGCCGCCGAACGGGTTGGCGGCCGCTCCTAGCTCATACACGCAGACCACCGTTAGAAAGACCCCGGTGATCACTCCGACGATGACTCCGAGGGAGCGGTTGAGCGCGAGCGCGGGGATCTGGATCTGGCTGTGTGCGAGCTGGGTCGCGCCTTCGACGATCACGAGTACCGCGATCACGATTCCGAAGAATCCGTAGATCCTGCCGTCCGGGACCTCGAAGTTCGACGTCTGCCCCAGGATGCCTCCCGCCTGCAGACCCATGTTGGTAGCAGCCAGCAGCGCGACGTAGAGGGCGATGAATCCGATCAAGCGGCGTACCACGCCCGTGAAAAAACCGCCCACGCCGTAGGCGATGATCAGCAAGATCCCCACGAGGTCGATCCAGGTCATTCGAGCTCTCTCGACTTGACGCCAGGCACGTTCGAGAATTGCGAACGGTTCAAGCTCGGAACCTCGCCTGGTGTCGCTTTTCGAGCGTTGATCTGATCTCTGTCATCACTTTGTCCACTTCGGCGTCCGTCAGGGTGCGCTCGGGGCTTCGGAAAGTCAAGGTAAACGCGACGCTCTTGTGACCGTCAGGAACCTGGGAGCCATGGTATTCATCGAATGCCCTGGCGTTCTCGAGAAGCTCGCCCGCCGCCTCCTTGATTGCGGCCAGGAGCAAGCCTGCGGCCACATGCTCCTCGACCACGACCGCAAGGTCGCGTTCGACGCCTGGAAACCTTGGCAGAGTTTGGGCGTGTGGAATCCGTGCGCCGGCCAGCATGGGTTCCACGTCGATCTCGAAGGCGACGAGCCGCCCTTCGACCTTGAGGTAGGTCGCCACGGTGGGATGCAGCTCGCCGAGGTAGCCGAGCTGCCGCCCCTCCAGGATCACGGCCGCGCACCGCCCCGGATGAAAGAGCTCCGCCGCTCCGCGCTGATACGTGCACGCCGGGGCAGACAGCGCTTCGATGCACCCTGCCAGCACCGACTTGAGGCGGTAGAAAGTGTCTCGTCCCGAGTCGGGGGTGGTGCCGGCCGAGGCCACGGCGGCAAGGCGCAACGGCTCTTCCGGCTGGCTGTTCTTTTCGCCGACGTGGGCGAGGAACGCGGATGCGATCTCATAGACGCGTATTTCGTCGCGACCGCGATCGCGGTTCAAAGCCACGGCGTCGACCAGCGAAGGCAACAAAGAGGTGCGCAGGGTGTCCATGTCGTCGCTCAATGCGTTCGACACGCGCATGGCGAGGGCCGCGATGCGCAGCGCCTCCAGCTTGCGGCCCGATACCAGCGCCGGGTTCCATGTCTCGGTGAAACCCGCGCCGGCCATCACCTCGCGGGCCGCATCGAGGCGGCGGTCGACGCTCGGCGCGAGAGGTGTCCAGCGATCGTGTCGACGTCCGGGCAACGTCGGAGGTATTCGGTCGTAGCCGAACACCCGGCCGACCTCCTCGACCAGGTCTTCCGGGATCGTCACATCGAGCCGGAAAACCGGGGGAAGCACATCCCATTCGCCGTCGCCGAGCACCTTCACGTGAAATCCCAGGCGGACCAGGATCGCCTCTGATTCCTGGAGCGGGACATGTACTCCCAGCAGCTCGTCGACGATCCATGGCTTCAATCTCACCCGCACAGGTTCCTGTGGTCGCGGATAGACGTCCGCCCATTCCTTGTGCACCGACCCGCCGGCAAGCTCGGCTATGAGCGACGCCGCGCGCCTCGCCCCGGCGAGAGCGAGCTCAGGCGGCAGGCCTCGCTCGAACCGTGCGGACGCCTCGGTCCGCAGCCCGAAGGCACGCGCCGTCTGCCGGACGCTCGGTCCGCTGAATGTGGCCGCTTCGATCAGCACGTCCGTGGTTCCGGCCGTCACCGCCGTCTCTTCGCCGCCGATCACCCCGGCGATGGCGACGGGCCGCTTCGCGTCGGCGATCACGAGCATGGTGCTGGTGAGCTCCCGAACGATGCCGTCGAGGCACAGGAGCTTTTCACCGTCGCGCGCGCGGCGCACCTGGATCTCGGGGCCTTCCAGTCTCGCGAGGTCGAAGACGTGCAGCGGCTGGGCGTACTCGAGCAGCACGTAGTTCGTGATGTCGACGAGGTTGTTGATCGGTCGCACCCCGCACGCACGGAGACGCCGCTGAAGCCAGCTCGGGCTAGGGCCAACCTTGACCCCCTTGATCACGCCGCCGATGTACCTGCTGCACAGGTCGGGATCGTCGATGACGACCTTGATCAGCTCACGCCCGGGCGGATTCGCAGTGCCCGTGAACGAGGGCATGAAGTCGCGCTTGAGCGGGCGATCGAGGCCCGCTGCCAGCTCGCGGGCGACCCCAAGGTGTCCCATGCAGTCGGGCCGGTTGGACGTGACCTCGATCTCCATGACGGCGTGGCTCGGGATCACGGTGGTGAGAGGTTCGCCCGGGATCCCGCTGTCGAGGATGAGGATGCCCGAGTGGTCATCGCCGAGGAGCAGCTCTTCGGCCGAGCAAAGCATCCCGCTCGCCTTGTACCCGGCGATGTTCATGTCCTTGACAAGCTTTCCGTTTGGCACCGTCGTCCCTGGCAGTGCGACGGGTACGAGCGCGCCGGGGACCGCGTTGGGCGCGCCGGCGATGATCTGCTGCACCCGGCCACCGCCGAGGTCGACCTGGTGCACCCAGAGGTCGTTGCGCGATTTCGGGTGCTTGATCTGCTCGAGGACCTTCCCCACCACGATCTGCGACAGGTCGACCTGCGTCAGCGACTCCACCTCGAGGCCTAGGCGAGTGAGCACCTCTGCCGCGTCCTTGGGTGAGACGTCGGCGAGGTCGACGAAGTCGCCCAGCCACTCGTAGCTGATTCTCACGGGCGTCCCATTAAATAGACCAATTCCTTCCCGGTCCGAAATCGCGGTGGCGGGGTGCAGATTTCGGACCGAAGCCACTGAAGTGGCCCGTGGCCGGGTCTCCCGGCCACGGTTGGCGCGCAGCAGCGCGCGTGTTGGTGTTTTCTCCAATTTTCGGGAGCTCGATGCCACTTCACTGGCGTTAAAACTGCTCCAGGAATCTGAGGTCGGACTCGTAGAAGAGGCGGATGTCGTCGACGTCATGCTTCAGCATGGCCATGCGTTCGATGCCGAATCCCCAGGCGTAGCCATTCCATACCGCGGGATCGATCCCGCCATTACGCAAGACCTGCGGATGGACCATGCCGCAGCCGCCGACCTCCAGCCAGCCCTTGTGACGGCAGCTCTTGCACCCCATTCCGTTGCAGATGCCGCATGTCACGTCGAACTCGAAGCTGGGCTCGGTGAAAGGGAAGTAGCTCGGGCGCACGCGCACCTTGCGCTCGATCCCGTAGAGGGACTGGATCATGTAAAGAAGGGTGCCCTTCATGTCGCCGACCGTCAGGGCCTTGTCGATCGCCAGCCCTTCGACCTGGCTGAAGTAGGGCAGGCGCGTCGCCTCCGGCGGGTCTCGACGGTAGGCTCGGCCGGGCGTGATGATGTAGATCGGTGGCTCCTTGATGCGCTGCATCGCGCGGATCTGCACCGGCGATGTGTGCGCCCGCAACAGCAGCTCCGGGGTGAAGTAAAAGGAGTCCCAGCTCTCGCGCGCCGGATGGCCTTCGGCGAGGTTCAGGGCCTCGAAGTTGTACCACTCCGTCTCCACCTCGGGACCTTGCTCGACCTGGTACCCCAGGCTCTCCAGAATGGTCTCGATCTGGCGCCGGACCTGCGTGAGGACGTGAATGTGGCCGCGTCCATGCGGCCGTCCGGGAAACGTGATGTCGATCGCCTCCGTCTCGGCGATGTCCGCGAGGCGCGCTCCTTCCAGTTCAGCGCGCCTGGTTACGAGGGCCGCCTCGATAGCTTTCTTCGCCTCGTTGGCCGACTGGCCGAGCTGCGCGCGTTCCGCCGGCTCGAGCTTGCCGATTCCGGACAGCAGGCTGCTGAGCTTTCCGTTCTTCCGCCCGAGGTAGTCCATCTCGATCGCCTCTAGCTCGGCATTGTTTTGCGCCTTCGCGATGGCCGCAAGCGCTTCACCGCGCAGAGCTGATGGATCGTTCATGCGGCATGCCTCCGCCTGACTTCGAAGAGAATGACCGCCGCCGCGGCCGCGACGTTGAGCGACTCGACGCCTTCCGCCAACTCAACTGTGACCAGCTTCAGGTCTTTACGAGAGAGGCCATGCGTTTCGCTGCCCAGAACGATCATCCCCGCAGACTCTATCGGCGTACCGACCAGCGGCGTACCGCCCGCGGCCGCAGCGCCGTAACCGTCCAGCCCCGCCAGGTCGCTCCAGACGGCATGCGCCACCTTCAGCCGGAAGACGTTGCCCGCCGAAGCACGGACGGACTTGGCTCCGTACGGATCTGCGGTTCCTTCCAGCACAACGACCGCGGGAGCGCCGGCGGCCGCCGCGGTGCGACAGATCGCGCCCACGTTTCCCGGGTCCTGCACGCGGTCCAGCACGATGAGCGGCCACCGCGCCTCACGCGCCGCCTTGATCGCTTCGGACGGCGACGCTTCGTGCACAAGCGCGATCGCGATCACGCCCTGGGGTGTCACCGTCTGCGTAGCCGCACGAAATGCGCCAGGAGTCAGCGTTACTCGCGACTCGTAGTGGAACGGAAGCTTGTCGCCCTCGCGCGCGGCAATGAGCTCGAACTCCAGACCTGCCGCCCTGGCTTCCAAAAGCACACGAGGACCCTCCAGGAGGACATGCCCTGGCTCGCGCCGTTGAGCGAGCCGCCGGAGCCGGCGGACGATCTCGTTTTCCGGGCTAGAGATCAGAAGTTGGTCAGAGGGCTTTCTTGGCAACCTCGACCAGCCGGGCAAAGGAACCGCTGTCGCGCACGGCCAGGTCAGCCAGCACTTTGCGGTCGATCTCCACTCCGGCCTGGCGAAGGCCGTGCATGAGCTTGTTGTAAGGCAGCCCCGACTGTCGCGAGGCGGCGTTGATGCGCGCGATCCAGAGGCTGCGCATCTCGCGCTTGCGGCGTCTGCGGTCCCGGAAGGCGTAAGCCAGCGCGTGCAGCACGGCCTCGTTGGCGGGACGGAAGAGCAGCTTCTTCGAGAGGCGGAAGCCCTTGGCGCGGTCGAGGATCGCCTTGTGGCGGCGATGGGCGGGTACTCCTCGTTTGACTCGCGCCATCTCTAGAGCCCCAGCGCCCGGCGCACGGTCTTGCGGTCCGACTTGGAAACCGACTGCTCGTTCTCGTATCCGCGCTTGCGCTTCTGCGACTTGTGCTCGAGCAGGTGGCTCTTTTGCGAGCTGGCCCGCATGAGCTTGCCGGTGCCGGTCACGCGAATTCGCTTCGCGATTCCCTTCTGCGTCTTGATCTTAGGCACTGGCTGCGGTCTCCTTCGGGGCGGCCTGGGTCGCAGCGGGGGCGGCGGCCTGCCGGCTTGGCGAGAGGATCATGAACAGGTTCTTGCCCTCGAGCAGCGGGGCGCGCTCGACGACGGCGAACTGCTTCGCATCGTCCGCGACCCGGTCGAGGATCCGTCGCCCGATGTCCTGATGGACCATCTCGCGGCCCCTGAACATGATCGTCACCTTTACTTTCTCTCCAGCTTCGAGGAACTGCTTCAAACCCTTGAACTTCGTCTGGAAATCGTGCTCAGCCACTTTTGGGCGGAGCTTCATCTCCTTCAGCTTGGTGACGTTCTGCTTGCGGCGCTGGTCCTTCTCTTTCTTGATCGTCTCGAACTTGTACCGTCCGTAGTCGATCAATCGGCAAACCGGCGGGCTCGCTTGCGGCGCCACTTCGACGAGGTCGAGTCCCTTCTCGCTTGCGATGCGCAGAGCGGCGTCGAGAGAGAGCACTCCCAACTGGTTGTTCTGGTCATCGATCAGCCGCACTTCCGAGCTGCGGATTTGATCGTTGATCTTCAGCTCTTTAAACGCGATGAGACGCTACCTCGTGCAAATTCAGGGTTCTGCTATTCCTCCAATTCGGCCAAATAAAACAAAACGGACGGCCTGAAGCCATCCGCCGCAACCGCGACCCCTTCAAGCAATGCCCTGGGGGTGAGGGTCGGTGCCCTGCTTCAGGTGCAGGATCGTACCGGAAACGTAACCCGAAGCGCAAAGTGTCGTTGCCTTGATTGCAATGAAAACGACTTCACGCGCGGCAGCGCTCGGGGTGGTGAGCCTGCTGCTGTTGGGAGCCTGCAGCCTGCCAGGGACCGGAACCGCAAAGGCGCCGTCACCCGCGGCCAGCTCGTCCCGTACGAGCTCACCCTCGAGCCTGACAACCTCCCCGTCCGCCAGCCCTTCGCAGAGCACCTCGCCTGCGCCCGGGGCGGGGTCATACGGCGTGCTGGTCAGCCCGCAGAGCGGCAGCAGCTACACCGTGAGCCTGGTGGGGATTGACGGCCGGGTGGTGGCCAGCCAGGTGGCGAACACCCCGGGGACCGTCACGTGCGCGGGCGCCGCGGCCGGCGTCGTTCCCCCGCCGGTGAGCACCAGCAACACGCGGGTGTACTTCATGGACGCACTCGGCGTCGTGCGCTACCTGGCGCCGAACGGGGACGCGGGCCAGACCATCACGCTGCCCATCGGGCCGGCGCGGCGCAGCCTGTTCTCAGTCAGTCCGGACGACTCGCTGATGGCCGTGGTGGTGATCGACTTCGTGTCAGGTGGAGCGAACACCAAGCTATACATGTACCAGCTGCAGCCCGGGGGAGCTCAGCTTCTGCTGTTCAGTCAGTCCGGCTCGTACATCCTCTGGCCGACCGGCTGGCACGGCCCTACGAACCTCGTCCTCGCGAAGGTGCCCTCCTGCACCCAGGGCGGAGGACCGCTGTGCTGCGGGCCGCAGGAGTTCCACGTAGTCGACCCGAAGACGGCTGTCCGGCGGTTCACGGTCGGGGGTGCGGCCTGCGTGATCTCCGGGCCGCCATCGCCGGCGGGCGCGGTCTGTGAAGACACGACGGCCTATACCCAGTCAAACGTGCTCGACTGGACGGGCGCCACGGTCCGTTCATACCCGATCTCGGGCCCTACTTGGGCTTATCTCTCACCAGACGGGACGCTGCTAGCGGTTCCCTCGAACACCGCACCAGCGACTGCACTGCTGCCAACGAACGCCGCGCTCAACCTGAACGCATGCGGTTGGATCGACAACACGCACCTTCTCTCTGGGGGTGACGCCCAGCACCAGCCGAGCGTGGGTGACGTCACCAGCGGCCAGGTTGTCCCGGTGGCCGCTCTGGGCTATTGCGCAGGCCGGATCCCCGGAGGTCTTTAGGCGCCCCAACCGGTCAGATCAGCGGCGGCGCTCAGCCACCTCCGTGGCGACCATGGCCGCAAACGGCTCCAGCGCGGTGTCAACTTCCTGGTTGGAGCGGTCACGGACGTTTACGTGCTCGGTTTCCGCCTCGCGGGCGCCGACGATCGCCATATAAGGCACCTTGCGCGCATGCGCGTCGCGGATCTTGCGCTGCATCTTTTGCGCCCGGTCATCGACCTCGACCCGCAATCGCAGCGAGCGCAGGCGATCGGCCACCTTGTTTGCGTATTCGTGCTGCGCATCCGTGATCGGAATCACGATCACCTGCACTGGATGAAGCCACGTTGGAAACGCGCCCGCGTACTGCTCGATGAGGTACGCGGTCATCCGTTCAAAGGCGCCGAACGCCCCGCGATGAATCATGACAGGCCGCTGCCGCGAGCCATCCTCGGCGACGTATTCGAGCTCGAACTTCTTGGGCAGCTGGTAGTCGACCTGCACCGTGTTGTTGGTGAATTCGCGGCGCTGGGCATCCTTGACCTGGAAGTCGATCTTCGGCCCGTAGAACGCGGCCTCGCCGACGCCAACCTTATAGGGGAGGTTCAGACTTTCGAGAGCCTCTCTGAGCGACGCCTCGGCGCTCTCCCACTCCTCATCGGTGCCAGCCCATTTGGTCTTGACGTTGTCGCGCACCGACAGGCGGTACCAGTAGTCCTCAACGCCAAGCACCGACATGAAGTAGTTGGCGAGCTCGATGGCGCCGCGCACCTCCCCGATGACCTGCTCGGGCGTGCAGAAGATGTGCGCGTCGTTCAGGTTGAACGAGCGGACGCGAACCATTCCCATGAGCTCGCCTGACTTCTCGAGCCTGTAGTTCTGACCGAGCTCGGCGATTCGCAGCGGAAGCTCGCGGTAGCTGTGGAGGTCCTGTTCGTAGACCAGGATGTGGTGCGGGCAGTTCATCGGCCGGAGCTCGAGCTCTTCGCCGTCCTCAAATCGAATCGGCGGGTACATCGTGTCGTGGAACAGCTGCCAGTGGCCGCTTTTCTTGTACAGATCCAGCTTGGCCAGGTGAGGCGTGATGACGTGGCGGTAGCCGCGCTTCAGCTCCTCGTCCACGATCCAGCGTTCGAGCTCCCGGCGGATCGTCGTCCCGTCCGGCAGCCAGATCACCTGCCCAAGTCCGACTCGCTCGTCGAGGGCGAAGAGCTTCATGTCCTTGCCGATCTTCTTGTGGTCGCGCTTCTCCGCTTCCTCGAGAAACTTGAGGTAGTCCTCGAGCTCTTTTGGTGTCAGCCACGCGGTGCCGTAGATGCGGGTGAGCTGCGGTTTCTTCTCATCGCCGCGCCAGTACGCGCCGGCGATGCGCAGGAGCTTGAACGCCTTCAGGTCTCGCGTGGAGCGCACGTGCGGTCCCCGGCAGAGGTCAAGGAAATCGCCTGTCCGGTAAACGCTGACCTCATCGCCTTCGACCTTGTCCTGGATGAGCTCGAGCTTGTAGTCCTGGCCGCGTTTGCGAAATTCCTCGATCGCCTGCTCCCGCGTCAGAATCTCGTGGACGAACGGCCTGTCCTCGTTGACGATGCGGCGCATGCGCGACTCGATCGCGCCGAGCTCCGCTTCGGAGACCGGCTTGCTGAACTGGAAGTCGTAGTAGAAACCGTCCTGCACCGCCGGGCCGATGCCGTATTTCGCGTCGGGGTAAAGCTCCATGACGGCCGCGGCGAGCAGGTGCGCGGTCGAGTGCCGCAGTACCTGCAGCGGGTCGTCGGTCGCCTCGTGCTCGCCGTATTCGCTCATCGGGTCGTCCAGTATATGGACGGGTTGTGCGCAGGCTCTGGCAAACTCCGTCTCCCCGTCCGGCGCTTCGCGCCACCTTCCCCGCGAGCGGGGAAGTCACCTATTGAATCGAATTCGACCCCCCGCGAGCGGGGATTGACTGTTGAATGAATCCGACCGCGATCGTCGATGCGCTCGGTTATCCCGCTGCCGGGCTTGGGATTCTTATTGAGAGTGCCGGGATTCCGTTTCCCGGTGAGGTCCTTCTGCTTGCCGCGGCCGCTTGGGCGGCGGCGCGCCACCACTCGATCGTCCTCGTGGTCCTGTTCGGTTTCCTGGGCGCGACAGCGGGCGCCGACATCGGCTACCTGTTGGGCTTCAAGGGCGGACGGCCCTTCGTCGAGCGGTTCGGGAGCATCTTTCGCATCCGGCCCGAGCACATCGCGCGTTCCGAGCTCTTTTTCGCGCGGCACGGCGACAAAGCGGTGCTCGCCGCGCGTTTCGTGCTGGGCCTGCGCACCTGGGGATCGATGCTCGCCGGAATGGCACGCATGCCGTTCTGGCGCTTCCAGCTGTTCAGCGCGCTGGGTGGCCTCGCCTGGGCCACCGCTGTTGGCATCGCCGGTTACCTGCTCGGAAGCAACCTACCGCTGCTCGAAACGATCATTCGGGATATTGGACTGGGTGGTCTGGTTGTGGTGGTGCTTCTTGCGCTGGTGCTGATCGTGGCGGCCCGCCGCGTCGAGCGGCAGCGATGATCCCAATGCCGCCCGCGGCGAGGAGCGCCCCGAGGCCACCGATCACGTGCGCGGTCCCGATGGTGTCGGACAGGGCGGCGGCAATCAGCACCGGCACCGCTGTGACCCCGTTGATGACCATGTAGAGCAGCGAGAAGATCCGGCCGCGGATCTCGTCGCTGGTCGACTCCATCAGGTACGTGACCGCCGGGATCATGATCGCCCCGAACTCGACGCCGAGCAGGAAACTGAAAGCCGCGGATGTGATGCGGTTGTGCACCTGAAGGGCGGGAAACTGCGCCATCGCCTCGGGTACGGCGGCAAGCGCGAGCAGCGTCACGCCGTTGGCCACCAGCGAACCGGCCAGCACGCGAGCTCGGTCGAGGTTGCGCAGGAACTGGCCGAGGAGCAGCGCGCTCAGAATCGCGCCTCCGGTCGCCGGCGCGAGGATCACGTACGTGTCCTGGGCGTTGATGAGCAGCACCTTGCTGACATACGCCGGCGCCAGCGCAAAGAGCATGAACAGCACCAGCACCGCGATGCTCACCTGGCCGAAGGCGAGCATCAGGCCGCGTGATGCGCGCAGCGCGTCGATTCCTTCTTTGATGTCAACGACCATGATGTGGAACCGGTTGCGGCTGTCTGCGACAGGAGGCTCGGTCGTCGGCTGAAGGTGTGGGATGTCCGACGCAAAGATCAGGGTGCCGCCGATGAGCAGCAGCACCACTGCACACCAGTAAGGCGCGTAGAGGTCGATCCTCGAGACCACCGGCGCCAGCGCGCCGCCGACCACCAGGGTCAGGACCATCGTCAGGAGCGCCATCGAGTTGGCGGTGATGAGAGCCGACCGTGGAAGGATTGTCGGAATGACCGCGGCTTCGGCGGGCCCGAACAGCTGCCCGACCGCGGAAAACACAAGCGTGATGACCAGCAGGTGCACGAAGTCGCCGCTCAGACCCGGAACCAGGGCGGCCAGCGGGATCAGGGCGACCACGCCCGCGCGGCCGAAGTTGGCCCACATCATGATTTGCTTGCGATCCATGCGGTCGGCGATGACTCCGGCCGGCGGCGCGAACAGCACCGCGGGCACCGTGTAGGTGAGGAGCGTGATCGCGACCGGCGTGCTGCCACCTGAGATGTGGTACGCCAGGATGATCAGCGAGAAGAGCAGGAACTTGTCCGCGAGCTGCGCGGCAAGCTGCGCGAACCAGATGTTCCTGAATGCGGTGTGCCGCAGGACCGACCGAAAGCCACCAGTGCCCTCGATCGGAAACCGGATTGGCTCTTCCACGGCGCTAGAGATTAGCCTCCGGAACTCTGAAACTCTCGATAAAGCGTCTGCCACTCCCCCAGGCTGAGTGTCTGGGGGCGTCGCTCCGGATCGATCCCGGCCTCGCGGAGGCGCGCGCCCGCCGCCGTGCTGCCGGTGCCACTTATCCGGCCCAACGTTCCGCCCAACTGCTTCCGGCGCCCCTGGAAGACTGCCTCGACGAAGCGGAAGAACGATCGGAGATCCCCCACCTCAACCGCCGGGCGCTCGCGAACGTCAAGGCGTACGAGCGCTGAATCCACGCGTGGCGCAGGCGTGAACGCAGCCGCTGGGATCGCGAGCAGGAGGCGTGCTTCGGCGAATACCTGGACTGCGACCGTGGCAAGGCTCGCTCCGCTCGACGCCGTCCAGCGCTCCGCCACCTCTTTCTGCACGACCAGAGAAAGCCGGCGCGGGCGTGGTGGATCGTCGAGGAGCTTGCGGATCAACGCGCCCGTGAGGTTGTAGGGGATGTTGCCCACGACGATCTCGTTTCCATCCGGAAATGCCGAGCGGACATTGAACCGCAAGATGTCGGTGCGCACCACCTCGACGTTCTCGATGCCGGCCAGCGATTCGCGCAGCGCCGGGATGAGGCGCCCATCGACCTCGACCGCCACCACGCGATTGCATCGAGGCGCCAGGGCTACGGTCAGTGCCCCGACGCCCGCCCCCACCTCGAGCACGTCGTCCGCTGGTGAGAGCTCGGCCAGGTCAGCAATCTTGTCCCGTAACGCCGCGTCGATGAGGAAGTTCTGGCCGAGCGCGTGCTGGAGGTCGATGCGGTGCCGGCGGAGCAGCTGTTCGAGCTGGCGCGCGTCGGCCGGGTCGATCACTTCATGTTGCGAAACAGCGCGTATGCGTTCAGCTTTTCTTGTTCCGCGAGCTCGTCCAGGCTCAAACCACGCAGCTCGGCCACGACCTCTGCCGTGTCGAGTAGATATTCGGGTCGGTTTGGGACGCCCATTCGCTTCTGGGCGTTTCCGTACGGAGAGTCGGTCTCGAGCAGCAATCGATCGGCGGGGCATCGCTTCACAACCTCGCGCAGCGCGGTGCGGCTCGGCCTTGTGATCAGCCCCGCGAACGAGAGGTGGAACCCAAGGTCCAGGAAGCGCTCCGCCCATTCCCACTCGAGAGCGAAGTAGTGCATCACGCCCCGCAGCCCTCGATGCCTCGAGATTGCATCCGCGACCTCGGCGTCGGCGCCACGATTGTGGATCGAGACGGGCAGATCGAGCTCGAGCGCGAGGTTGAACATTTCATCGAGCCGATCTCTCTGTGTTCCCTGGTCAGGACCGCCGACGTGCTCGAAGTCGAGGCCGATCTCGCCTATCGCCACGACCATCTGGTCTGCCGCCAGCTCCCTGAGCGCGTAGATGTCCGGCGCAGACTCCTCGAGCGGGTAGTGGCCGACCCCGGCCCACACTTCCTGGAAGCGGTTGGCCAGCGAGACGGCTCCCCGGCTGCGCGGCAGGTCAACCCCCATCGCGATCATCCGCGTCACGCCCGCGCTTACCGAGCGCTCGACAACCTCGTTCGGCTCACCCAGCTCTTCGAAGTGGAGGTGCGTGTCTACGAAGATGGCGGTCCGTCTTCGACCTCGACCACCGGGTCGAGCCGCTTGAAGAGCGCTTCGGGAACCGGGAGCTTGCGGCCGGCCGGGAGGACGGACGGCTTCCAGCGGTCTTCGCTCGAGTAATCCCCGGTCAGCACGGAATGCGACGACCCGTCCTCTACGACCTCGCGGACCTCAGGCTGCTCGGCGATGACGTCTTCGTAGCCGAGCATCCGGTGCAGCTTCTGCGAGGAGAAGGGCAGGAACGGCGTGAGCATCATCTTGAGATTGTCGACGCAGCGCAGCGCGACATACAAGACAGTGCCTGCGCGCTCGCGATCTGTCTTGATCGTCTGCCACGGCTGCTCGGTCCCCAGGTAGACGTTGACCTTCGCCGCCACCGTCAGGGCGCTCTTCAGCGCCATCTGAAATCGGGCCTGCCCGAGCTGCAGGGCGACCTGGTCCATCGCCTCTTCGACCTCTTTGATCAGAGCCTTGTCGGCTTCTGTCAGCGTCCCAGGTTCAGGGACGGCGCCGAAGTTCCTCTGGGCATTGACCAGCGTCCGGTGCACCAGGTTGCCCCATGTCGCCACAAGCTCGTCGTTGTTGCGCCGCACGAACTCCGACCAGGTGAAATCCGTGTCCTGGTTCTCCGGCCCGGCGATCATCAGGTAGAAGCGCAGCGCGTCCGGGTCGTACTGATCCAGGACATCACGCACCAGGATGACCTGGCCCCGACTGGTCGAGAGCTTCTTGCCTTCCATGTGAAGGTGCTCGCTGGCGACGATGTCGTCGGGCAGCTCGTATCTCTCTTTCTCGTCGCTGATTCCCATGAGGATCGACGGCCACATCACGGTGTGGAACGTGATGTTGTCCTTGCCCATCACGTAGTAGTGCCAGGACTCCGGGTTGAGCCACCAGTCTTTCCAGGCGTCAGGCTCGCCGTGATCGACAGCCCACTCGATCGAGGCTGACAGGTACCCGATGACCGCGTCGAACCAGACGTAGATCTTCTTGTGCGGGTTGTCTTCCCAACCCGGAAGCGGCACGGGAACGCCCCAGTCCAGGTCGCGCGTGACGGCGCGCCGCTTGAGGTTTCGCACGTACTCGAGCGAGTACTTGCGAACATTCGGGCGCCAGTTGTCGTGCTTCTCGATCCAGTCCTTGAGCTGCTCTCCGAACGCGGGTAGGTCGAAGAAGAAATGCTCCGTTTCGCGAAACTCCACCGGCGCTTCGCTGCCGCGCTGGTGAGGCTTGATCAGGTCGATCGGGTCGAGCTGGTTGCCGCAGTTGTCGCACTGGTCGCCGCGCGCCTCGCCGTAACCGCAGATGGGGCACGTGCCCTCGATGTAGCGGTCAGGCAGCGTGCGGCCCGAGGCAGGATCGAAGGCCCCCATCTGCTTCTCTTTCACCAGGTAGCCCTTCTCGTAAAGGGTCAGGAACAGTTTCTGCGTCGTTCGGTAGTGATTGGCCGTCGTGGTCCGCGTGAACACGTCGTAGGTCATGCCGAGACGGCGTAGGTCCTCGACGATCAACGCGTTGTTGCGGTCAGCGAACTCGCGCGGCGGCACGCCCTGCTTGTCAGCCTCATATGTGATCGGCGTGCCGTGCTCGTCGGTCCCGCTGGCCATGAGCACCCGAGATCCGCGCAGCCGCTCGAAGCGGGCGAGCACGTCGGCCGGCACGGCGAATCCCGCCACGTGCCCGATGTGGCGAGGGCCGTTGGCGTAAGGCCACGCGGGCGCAACGAGAACGGTCCTTCTCTTATCCACCTGAGACGACAAGCGTAATCTCGCCGCGCGGCGGGTCGGCCAGCGCGGTCAGGATCTCGGAGGCGGTGCCTCGCAAGATCTGCTCGTGAAGCTTGGTCAGCTCGCGCGCCAGCGTGAGGTGGCGTGCGGGCATCACCTCCGCAACGATCGCGAGCGATTTCCTGATTCGATAAGGCGAATCAAACGCGACCGCCGGCCGCGGATCACCCTCCAGCTTCGCGAGAAGCCGGCGGATTTCACCCGGCTTGCGAGGCAGGTAGCCGAGGAACGTGAAGCCGGGGCCGCCGTATCCCGCGGCGGACAGCGCCGCGGTGACGGAGCTCGGCCCAGGAATCGGGACCACGATATGCCCCGCCGCCCACGCGGCGGTGACGAGAGCCTGCCCAGGATCCGAGAGCGTGGGCGTCCCTGCGTCGCTCACGAGCGCGACGTCGTGCTGTTCGAGCTCAGCCATGACGCGCGGGAGCCCTCGGCGCTCCACGGGTGCGCGATAGCTGATGAAGGGTTTGCGGATGCCGTGGCGGGCGAGCAGCCTCGCGGTGACGCGGGTGTCCTCCGCGGCGATCGCGCCTACCTCGCCGAGGATTCGAAGTGCGCGCGCGGTCACGTCCTCGAGGTTGCCGATCGGAGTCGCCACGACAAACAGCCGGCTCAAGCCCGATCCAGCCACTCACCGACCTTGTTCGCGATCTCCGCCGCCGGTCCGACGAATCTTGACGCAGGCGGGAGGACGTCCAGGAATGCCTTGCCGTAATCGCGACCGAGAATCCGGTTGTCCAGGATCACCACCGCGCCGCGATCTGTCGAGCGCCGGATCAGCCGGCCGAAGCCCTGCTTCAGCCGGAGCGCCGCCTGTGGGAGGGCGAGCTGGGCGAAGCCGTCGCGCACCTGCTCCGCGCGTGCGGCATAGACCGGTTCGGAGGGGACAGGGAATGGAAGGCGGACCATGATCACGCAGCTCAATCGTTCGCCAGGCACGTCGATGCCTTCCCAGAAGCTCGCGGTCCCGAGCAGAAGGGGCCGCTCGGCCTCCTCGAACGACTTCAACACCTGGCGCCGCTGGCCGTCGATGCCTTGCCCGAGAATCAAGACCTCATCGAGGTCGACGCGATGCTTCAAGGCCGTGTGGACGTCGCGCAGCTGGCGGTGCGACGTGAACAGCACGAGGGTGCGGCCGCCGACCCGGCGTGCCACGGACGCGACGACCTCTTCGACCTGCTGGTCGAACAATTCGTGCTCCGGCTCGGGAAAGTCCGCCGGTAGGCAGATCAGCGCCTGGTTGAGGAAGTCGAAAGGCGACGGCAGGATGAGCTCCTCGATCCCGGGACCGAGGCCGACCCTCGAGCGGAAATAGTCAAACGTGCCCCCCACCGCAAGGGTCGCCGACGTGAACACAGTCGAGCGCCGCTCCGCATACACGCGCTCGCGCAGGAGCGAGCCGACGTTGATGGGGGCCGCGCGAAGCACGAGGTTCTCCGTGCGCGCGACGAGCGTGAACCAGTAAACGCGGTTGGGGTCGGGAGCCCGGAATGCCTCGTCGATCACGTGTGATGCGGCTTCGAGGCGGCCGCGGATGATCTCCAACTCCCGGATTCCCTGGTCGGGCTCGGTTCCGCCGAGCCAGTCGCGGACTCCGGCCACGGCCTGGCGCAGCACTGAGTCCAGGGCAGTCAGCGCAGTCACGGCGTTTTCGGCGGCGATGTTCATCGAAGGCCACGCCTCGTCGTCACGGAGCGCCGGCGTGAGTCGAACGGAGTCATCCCTGCGCTCGTTCTCGGATAGCTTCGCTCCCACCCATCGAGTCGCCAGGCCGAAGAGGGTGCGGACCCGCTCGCCGGCGACCAGGCTCATAGGCATCGCGCTAGCGAAAGCATCACCTGACGCCCCCAGGTGCGGCTGCCTGCGGAGCTCGGCCAGCAAACCTTGCGATCGTTCGCCGGGGTTGTCACTTTCCAGTCGCTCGAGGAGCGCGAGCAATCCCGGACCGTCGACCTCTACGCGCAAACCTCGCGTCGCAGCGTCCTCGAGATGGTGGGCTTCGTCTACGACGAGGTGCTCGAAGTCGGGAAGAAGGCTTCCCCCCATCTCGGCGTCGGCGAGCAAGAGTGCGTGGTTGATCACCACGAGGTTTGACGCCTCGGCCTCGGCGCGCGCGCGATGCACGTAGCAGTCCTCTTTGGTGCAATGGATCCCGACGCAGTCGAGCGGGTCTGACGCGATGTTCGCCCAGAGCACCTCTTCGCGCCCATGCAGGCGCAGCTCCGAGCGGTCACCGCTGGAGGTTGTATGCAGCCAGAGCAGCACTTTGAGCTTGAACTTCAGCTCGTCGGGATCCTTGCAGGGCTCGGCGAGGAACCTGCGCCAGCGCCTCAACGACACGTAGTTCGACCGACCCTTGAGCAGGCACGCCTTGAAGTCCCAGGGCAGCCACTCGCGCAGCGCCGGCAGGTCCTTTGTCATCAGCTGCTCCTGCAGCGTGTGCGTGTTCGTTGAGACCACGACCCGCTCGCCGTGCTTCACAGCGCGAGCGATGGACGGCACGAGGTACGCAAGGCTTTTGCCGGTGCCGGTCCCGGCTTCCACGACCAGGTTGCCGCCCCGCGCCTGGATCTGTGCGACCGCCAGGAGCATCTGCAGCTGAGGTTCGCGGCGCTCGTAGCCGGGCAGCCGGCCGGCAAGCGGGCCTTCGGGACCGAGCAGGGCGGCCATGAGCGTCGGGTCGTCTGGCGGCAGCTCGTGCGACCTTCCGCGCAAGGAGTCCACCACCTCGCTCGACGAGGCATCCGGGTCCGGGTTGGGCGCGATCAGCGCGTCTGCGAAGAAGCGGGCGATCGACCACTCGTAGGGCGCGACCAGGGCCAGCATCGATTCTTTCAATGGCTCGTCGAGGGCGGCAGCTTCGTCCCGCAGCCTGAGCAGGAGCTGGCGGGTAGCGTCGGCGTCGTCGAGTGCGCGATGGGGTCTTGGCTGGTTGAAGCCCATTTCCATCGCGAGCAGCGGCAGGCTGTGGCTGGCCGCCGACGGCAGCAGGATGCGGGCCACGTCCAGCGTATCGAGGATTTCGGTGGACGGGTCCCACAGCCCGGCCGCCGCCAGGAAATCGACGTCGAGCCGTGCGCCGTGCCCGACCGGCTGACGGCCGCGCAGGAAGTCAGCCAGCTCGCGTAGGGCGATGTCGGGGCTCGCGGCGCCGCGCAGCTCCTCCTGCCGGATCCCGGTCAGCCTGAGGACGGTTTCAGGCACGGCTCGCCCTGGATCCACCAGGCGTTCGAGAGTTGTCGTGACGCGCTCGGGGGTGAAAGCGACCGCGCCCACCTCGATCACTCGATCTCGCGCCGGGTCGAGTCCGGTCGTCTCGAGATCGAGGGCTGCGTATTCGGGCACCTGTCTCGGGATTCTACATACGGATGTTCGAAGCGGGTGTTAAGCGGTGCGGCGGTTGCTATATTTGCGCCCGATGCAAACCGGGGCGATCGAGGCACCCAAGCGGCTGGAGGACCTTCACGTACGCCGTGACCTCGTCGCCAGCCTGCTGCTTCGGACCATCGCCTTCGCGGACCAGCTGAGCGGCGCGGCCATCGAAACGCGGCTCGGTTTGCCGTTCGAGACGCTCCAGCCGATCATCGAAGAGTTCCAGAAGTCCCAGCTCATGGACACTATGGGATTTTCCAACGACCCCGGCGTCGAGGGCCGACCTATCCCTGTACGCATGAACTACGTCGTGTCGAGCGCCGGCCGCCAGCGCGCCTCGGAGATGTCGGCCGTTCAGACCCGATACCTGGGACCTTGCCCGATCAACTTCGACGACTACCTCGGCCTCGTGCGCTCCCAGGTGACCGGCAAGGCCAACGTCACGGACTCCGCGCTAAAGAAGGCACTGGGGACGCTGGAGCTCGAGCAGCACGTGATCGACCAGATCGGCGGCGCCATGGTCTCGCGCGCGTCTCTGTTCATCTTCGGCGCCCCCGGAAACGGGAAGAGCACGATCACCGAGCGCATGGCCCTCCTGATGGGAGCGCCGATCGAGATCCCTCATGCCGTGGCGGTCGGTGACGAGATCATCCGCGTGATCGACCCCGTCTATCACAAGATCGCTGAGGGCGAGCAGCCGATCGATCGGCGGCTGGTCAAGGTGGAGCGGCCGGTGGTCGTCGCGGGCGGCGAGCTCAAGCTGCAGCAGCTTGACCTGACGTACGACGGCTCCAACCGCTACTACGAGGCTCCCCTGCAGTGGAAGGCCAACGCAGGCGTGTTCGTGATCGACGACTTCGGCCGGCAGGAGGTGCCGCCGATGCGGCTCCTGAACAGGTTCATCGTTCCGATGGAAAAGAAGGTCGACTACCTGGACCTATCGGCCTCGGGACGCAAGATCGAGCTGCCCTTCCTGTGCCAGGTGGTGTTCTCCACCAACCTCTCCCCGACCGAGCTTGTCGACGAAGCGTTCCTTCGCCGCATGGCGTACAAGATCGGGGTCGGCAACCCGTCGCCCGAGGCATTCGGCCGCATCCTCCGCTACGAGTGCGACCGTCAGGGCGTGGCGTTCGACGAGAAGGCGATCGGCTACCTGCTCAACAATCTCTACGGCAAGAAGCCGTTGCGGGGCTCCCACCCTCGCGCTCTGATCGCCCGGCTCGTCGACCTCGCCAACTACCGGCAGGAGCCGCCGCGACTGACTCCGCAAACCCTCAAGGAGGCGTTCGACGCCTGCTTCAACCCGGCGCTGGGCAGCCTGACCGAAGACGACTGGGCGCGGCCGGCAATCGGGTAGGCTTTCGCCGCTTTCGCGCACCCGATTCCCGCATCGGACTGTCGAATGCGGGTTTGAAGACGGGAAGATAACCGCATACGACTGTGGAATGCGGGTTTGGCAAATCCGGATCACGAGCTAGGCCGGTCGCGTCACTCCCGCCAGTTTCTTTCGGTACGAATCCAGATCGCTATAGACCCCTCTCTGCTCCGGTGGAAGCAGCTCCGCGATCGCCAGCATGATCGCGTCGGATGCATCGTCGTGCGATACACGCGAGCCGTCCGCGCGCTTCTGGAGAACCAGGAACGGTTTGCCGAACGTGAGGGTGACGCGCACGCGTCGCGGCCACCATGCCCCCTTTGGTAGGCATTCACGCGTCCCGGTCAACCCGACCGGCAGTACGGGGCAGGCCGCCTTCTGCGCGATGAAGCCCGCACCCGGCTCGGGCTGCGCGAGGACCCCCGATTCGACACGCGTCCCCTCCGGATAGATGATCACCGAGTGACCCGCCTTCAGCAAGTCAAATGTACGTTTGAGTGCCGCGCGGTCAGCCGTGTGGCGCACGACTGGGAACGAGTGGTAGCTGCGGTAGACGAATGCGATGAGCGGTTTTCGGAAGAATTCAGACTTCGCCATGCTCCAGGTATCGCCGCGTGGCACGAAGGCGGGGACGAGCGGAGGGTCGAGGGTGGCCGAATGGTTAGGGCAGATGAGCAAAGGTCCACTACGGGGAATGTTTTGAACGCCTACCACCTTGAACAGTCCGGCGAGATAGACGTTGACCAGGGTACGCATTAGCGCACGCATCAGGGAATAGATCATTTGGCGTAGATCACTTTGTCCGCGACGCGATGTGACCCAGGATGACATCGACCACCTGGTCCACATCGAGGCTGTCGGTGTCGATCACGACGGCATCCTGTGCGGGTCGCAGCGGAGCAACCGCCCGCTCGGTGTCCACGCGATCGCGCTCCTCAACCTCTTTGCGCATCGCCTCCTCGTCCACTGGTTGGCCTCGTCGCTCGAACTGCGCGGCGCGGCGCCGGACCTTCTCCTCGAGGCTCGCTATAAGGAAGAACTTGAAATCGGCGTCCGGAAAAACCACCGTTCCGATGTCGCGCCCCGCCATGACCACGCCTGATCCTCCCATCCGCCGCTGCTGCTCGACCAGCGACTTCCTCACGCCCGGGATCGCGGATACCAACGGCAGCGCGTCGGCGTAATCGGAGTCGTAGATCCCCTCCGTAAGCTCGACTCCACTCGCCCACACGCGCTCACCATTGATCTTTATCTCAGTGGACTCGGCCAGGTGCGTGATCGCGTCGGAATCATGCGGATCAATGCCGCGCTGAGTTGCCAGCCTGGTGATCGCGCGATACATGAGACCGCTGTCGACGAACGGCAGGCCGAGCGCGTCGGCGACGCGCTTACCCACAGCCGATTTGCCCGACGCGACGCCCCCATCGATCGCGACGATCATTTGGGTTTTCTAGTTTCAACCGCGCGTTGAAGGGCGGCCACCTCCGCCTCGCCAGCACGCGCCATCCGCCCGCCTTCAACCGTCCCAGCTTCAGCGGACCGAATCCGACCCGATTGAGCGATTGGACCTTATGACCGATGAAATGCAGCATGCGGCGGACCTGCCGGTGGCGGCCTTCGCGGATCACGATCCGGATTTCGGAGACTCCGGAATCGCGGCTGCCAGGCGTGATGCGAAGCACATCGACCTCCGCCGGCGCGGTCAGCCCATCATCCAGCTCGACACCGGTGCGCAGGCTGTCTATGTCACCAGAGCTGGGATTGCCGGCGACCAGCGCGATGTACTCCTTGCTCACCTTGTAGGCGGGATGGGTGAGGCGATACGCGAGGTCGCCGTCGTCTGTCAAGAGAAGGAGCCCCGACGTGTCAGCGTCGAGGCGACCCACCGGGAAGAGCCGGTGGCCGCTCTTGCCTTCGTCACCGACCACGTCCAGCACCGTGGTTCGTGACGCCTCATCTCTCGCCGTGGTGATCACGCCGAGCGGCTTGTTCAAAACGATGTACCGGTGCTTGGTGACTGGTTTCACCGGCTTGCCGTGGACGGTGATGCGATCGCTGTCCGGGTCGATCAGCACTCCTTCGGGCGGCGGGGTCTTGCCGTTGACGCGAACGCCTCCCGACGCGATGAGCTCGTCCGCGGCGCGGCGGCTGGCCACGCCGGAGCGCGCGAGGAAGCGATTCAGGCGTTCTTGTTTAGCGATCGCCCGCTCGTTGATCTATCCAGCTCGTCAGCGTCGAGCCGCGGCTTGGGAAGGTGATCGAGCGATTCGAGGCCCATCACCTGGAGGAATCTCATCGTGGTGCCATAGAGCTTTGGCTGGCCGGGCCCCGAGCCGCGGCCGACCTCGACGATGAGGTCGCGAAGTTCCAGGTTGGTGAGGACGCTGTCGCAGTTGACGCCGCGCACCTCCTCGATCCGGGAACGAGGGACCGGCTGCTGGAAGGCGACGATGGCAAGCGTCTCGTACGCGGCCTGCGAGAGCTTGCCCGAAACCTCCGGACGCAAAGCCCGCCGGACGGCTGCGGCAAATTCCGGGCGGGTCGCGAGATGGATCTCGTCGTGGTGCCGCATGACCATCACCCCTCGGCCCTCCAGCGCTCCTCGAAGCTCGTCGAGCGCCTGCTCCAGAGCCGTGCGGTCCGAGTCTGTCGCCTGCTGCAGCTCGCGCAGCTTGAGCGGCCGGTTGGAGCTGAACAGGATCGCCTCGAGGGCGGCGGAGATCTCACTCACCGGCAGGCAGCTCCCGCGCCTCGACGTGGATCGCGCCGAATCGCTCTTTCTGGCGCACCACGACCAGCGATCTCCGGAGCAGCTCCAGGACCGCGACGAACGTCACGACAGCCTCCAGCCGATCTTCGGATTCCAGGATGAGCTCCACGAGCTCGATCGGTCCGCGGCGCAGGCGAGCGGTGATCATGTCGAGCTTTTCCTGCAGCGTCCATGTGCGACCCGTGACCACAAGCGGGCGCGGAGGGATGCGCGCGAGCACGCTGTTGAAGGCGACGATCAGGAGCCCCACTTCCAGCGGCTGTTCCTGGCCGCCGGCCTCGACCGGACGCGCGGGCGGCGCGAAGGAGACGGAGTCCTTTTGGGCACGATCCATCAGCTCACCGGCCACCTCCTTGTAGACGCGGTACTCCTCCAGGCGCCGGCGCACCTCCTCCTCCCAGCCGAGGAGATCCGTCTCCTCTTCGGTGGGCGGCTCGCCAGGCAGCAGGCGGATCGACTTGATCAGCAAAAGGCGCGCGGCCATCCACAAGAACTCGGCCATCTCCTGCGGATCGGCGACCTCGCGCGAGGCCACCTCTGCGAGGTAGGCGTCCGTCACCTTGGCCAGCGAGACCTGGAAGATGTCGAGCTCCTCGCGTTCCACCAGCGCCAGCAGAAGCTCCAGAGGTCCTTCGAACACCTGAGTGCTTACGCCAAGGCGCGGGCCAGCAAGAGGCTGCTCCACGAGCCGTAAGCCTATCGGAGATTCACCTGGTGGAACTTTTCGATCCGGGCCATCGCGCGCCAGCGGCGCATCAGCGCGGCTGGGCTTGGCGTCTGGCTCGCGTGTGCGAGCCGCGCCTCGATCTTCTTGCCGATGACCTCACCCACGTCGATCTCGAGCGTCGGCTGCAGCCCGGCGAAGCACCATGCCTCGGCGGTTTCGTGCGGCGGGCCCGCTTTCGGAAACGTCAGCGGGTCACGAGCGCTCGGCCACGCCGCATCGAGCACGACGCGCCCGACGACACGGTGGTCGGGATGAAACCGATATGGGACATTCGGGTCGAATGTCAGGATCACATCGGGCTTCGAGGTCCGTATCTCGCGCACGAGCTCCTCGCGCAGCTCGAGGTTATCGATGAGCTCGGCGTCGGGGTGCCGGAGAAAAACGATGCGCTTGACGCCGAGCACGTCCGCGGCCAGCTCCTGCTCACGCTCCCGGATTCGAGCGACCTTCGCGCGCGACTTGCTCGCATCACGCGAACCCTTGTCGCCCGAAGTCGCAAGCACGAAATCGACCTCTGCGCCGTGCCGAGTCATCAGCAGCACGGTGCCCGCGCAGTAGAACTCGATGTCGTCGGGATGCGCGACGATGCAGAGCGCGCGCTTGATGCGGCGATCCTCGGGGCCGCTGAAGAGTCTCGGCATTATCTCCGGGATTCTTCCAGCAGCTCGTGCGCGCGCGCAACCGCCTTGGGCGTCACGCCGCCGCTCATCATCCGGGCCAGCTCTCGCGCCCGATCGTCGTCCGACGTCAGCTCCCGTACCGACACCACGTTGCGGCCGTCCGGACCCGGAGATTTCTCCACCAGCAGGTGATGGTCGGCGAACGCCGCGATCTGCGCGAGGTGCGTGACCACCAGCACCTGGTGCCGGGAACCCAACGCTTTGAGGCGCAAGCCGACCTGCACGGCCGCCTCGCCGCCAATCCCGGCATCGACCTCATCGAATACGAGCGTCGGCAGCCGGTCCGCGTCGGCTCCCACCGTCTTGATGGCGAGCATCACGCGGGCCAGCTCGCCGCCCGAAGCAACGCGAGCGAGCGGCTGCAGTGGTTCGCCCGGGTTGGCTGAGAACATCATCTCGGCGCCCTCGGCGCCCGTCGGGCCGATCTCAGCCGCGGCGCGAAGGTCGATCTCGAATCGCGCTCCTTCGAGGCGTAAGCCCTCGAGCTCGTGCGCAACGGCCTTTTGCATGCGGCGAGCCGCTCCTTTGCGCGCCTCGGTCAATAACGCTGCGCGGGACTCGAGGACGGCGCGAGAGGCCTCTCGCTCGGCATGCGCGGACGCCAGCGCGCCTTCGAGGTCCTGCGTCGCGCCGATCTGAAGCTCCAGCCGCCGCTGCTCTTCGACTGCCGATTCGAGGGTGCCGCCGTACTTGCGCTTGATGCCGTCGAGCAACGCGAGCCGGGACTCGATCGTTTCGAGCCGCGCGGGATCGGTGTCGAGCATCTCGCCATAGCGCCGGATCTCCGCGGCAGCGTCTGACGACTCCTCGGCCAGCGCCTCGAGACGCGAAGCTTGCTCCGCGAGTCGAGGGTCCAGCTCGGCGGCAGAGCGAATCGCGGCGCTTGCGCGGGCGACACCGTCCTCGCGCAGGGCGTCTATCGCCTGCTGCCCAAGCTCCGCCAGGCGGGCCGCGTGCCGTGCGGCGGCGCGCTCAGCTGACAGCTCAACGTCTTCGCCCGACTTCGGGTCCGCCGCCCGCAGCTCCTCGAGCTGCCACCTCATGTATTCCTGCTCGCGCTGGCCTCGAGACCGAAGCTGCTCGAGATCACGAACTTTGCCGCCCGCCTCGATCCAGGCTGCATACGCGACAGCGACGGCGGCCCGCTTCTCCGTCGCGACCGCGTAACCGTCGAGCAGCTCGGTCTGCGTCTCGCTGTCGAGCAGTGCGTGGTGCTCGTGCTGACCGTGCAGCGCCACGAGGTTTCTTCCGAGCTCTCGCAGCGCGTCGGCCGGCGCTGTCCGCCCGTCAACGCGAGCAGCGCTTCGCTTGCCGAGCTCGCGCTGCAGCACCAAGACGACGCCATCGGTTTCGAATGCGCCTTCGACGGTTGCCTTGCCGGCTCCGTGGCGGACCTGGTCGGCGCCACCCCGCGCTCCAAGGGTCAGGCTCAGCGCATCGACGATCAAGGATTTGCCGCTGCCGGTCTCGCCAGTGAGGAGGTTGAGGCCCGGTCCGAAACGGACTCTGCACTCAGCGACCAGGGCCAGGTCGCGAACCCGGAGCTCTTTGAGCACTGCTACTCGACTATTTCTTGGGGACGAGTGGACGGCCCCAGCCGAGCTTGTCGCCGAGCCGGCGGTAGAACTCTTCGGGAGGGCTGAAGCGCACCACCTTGAGCCGGCGGGGATGCGAGCTGCAGCGGACCGCGTCGCCCGTCGCCACCGCACGCCCTCGACGCCCGTCGATGCGCATCTCGGCCGGCCCGCGTAGAACGGACAGCGTGATGTCCTGCCCCGGTGGAAACACGATCGGACGCACCGTAAGCGCGAATGGGTTCATCGGCACGAGCACCAGGTCGTTGAGGGTGGGCTCGAGGATGGGTCCGCCGCTCGCCAGCGCATAAGCCGTGGAGCCGGTCGCCGTCGCGACCATCACCCCATCGGCGTCGATCACCCCGACAGCCTGGCCGCCAACGTCGATCTCGACCCGCAGCATGCGCGCCTCGCCGGAATGGTCGACCACCACCTCGTTGAGGCCGATCGCGCGGGCCACCGTTCGGGCGCCGCGGGTCAGGGCGACCTGGAGGATCGTCCGCTCCTCGATGCGGTACTCACCGTCAAGGAACCGCTTCAGCCCATTTTCGAGATGCTCCGCCTCGACCTCCGTCAAGAAGCCAAGCCGGCCGAGGTTGACCCCGAGGAGCGGAATGCCTCGCGGGGCGGCGTACCGGGCGCCGGCGAGAAACGTGCCGTCGCCCCCCAGCGTGACGACGAGGCCGCAGGCCTTCAGGCGGTCCGTGGTCTTGCTCGCCGGTCCGTCGCGGTCGGTCTCAACCGCCTCGACGCCGCGATCCTTCAAGGCGGCGATCGCGCGGTCGACCACCGACTGCTCGGCGCCCGGTCCTCGGAGGATGCAGACGATCAACTAGGCCTCAGGTGGAAGAAGAACTCCTGGTTGCCTTCCGCCCCAGTGATCGCGGAGGCCGCTTCGCCCGCCACCTGGTAGCCGTTGCCGCGGCACCAGGCCTTGAACCTCTGAAGCGCCGCCTCGACTACGAGCGGGTCGCGCACGATCCCTCCCTTCCCCACCTCGGCCTTGCCGACCTCGAACTGGGGCTTGAAGAGCGCCACCACCTCCGCATCGGGGGCGGCCCGGCGCACGGCGGGCAGCACCTTCTCGAGGCTGATGAAGGACAGGTCGGCGACGACCAGGCTCACCGGCTCTGGGAGCGATTCGAGGTCGCGGGCGTTCACGCGCTCGATCACCACCACCCGTGGATCCTGGCGCAGCCGCCAAACGATCAGTCCGCGGCCGACGTCGATGGCGAACACCTTCGCGGCGCCTCGGCGCAGCAGCACGTCGGTGAACCCGCCCGTCGACGCACCCAGGTCAGCGCATACGCGGCCGGCCGGATCCACGCCGAAAGTCTCGAGCGCGGGGCCAAGCTTTAACGCGCCCCGGCTTGCGTAGCCCGGGCTCTCGTCAACGGTGACGACGGCGTCCTCGCGCACCGAGCGGTCCGGGCGACGCTCCGTCGCGCCCGCCACCTGGACCTTGCCCGCCAGGATCAGGGCCTGTGCGCGCTGCCGCGACTCGATGAGCCCGTGCTTGGTGAGAAAGACGTCGAGGCGTGGCATGGGTCTCAGAGGATCAGCCCGACGCCGATCCCAAGCACGGCGCCGACCACAACCTCCACCGGCGTGTGGCCGAGCAGCTCACGGAGCTTTTGCTCCTGCATGCCGCGCATGTGGACGAGGTCCTCGACCAGGCGGTTCAGGATGGCGGCCTGCCGGCCGGCGGCGCGTCGCAGTCCCGCGGCGTCGTACATCACCACGAACGAGAAGATAAGGGCGATCGCGAAGGCGGCGGACGAGACGCCCGCATATTTACCGACGGCCGTGGTCATGCCCATCACGATCGCGGCGTGGCTGCTCGGCATTCCACCGGTCTCGGCCAGGACGCGTAGGTTGAGCCTGCGCTGCCGCACTGAGGTGAGGATGACCTTGGCCGCCTGTGCGATCGCCCAGGCCACCAGCGGGGCAAGGAGAAATTTCACGCGCTCAGGTTAAGGATTGGCCGACCTGATCGGCTCGAGCTTTCAGGACGTCGAGGCGCGATTGGGCCTCAGCGAGAATGCGGACCGCGCGTTGATGTGCCGCCACGAGCTCCTCGAGAGGCGCGGTTTCGCCGGCGAGCTCCGCGATCGTCTTCTCGAGGGAGGCGAGCAAATCCTCGAAGCGCGCGGTCTCGACTGGACGCTCTGTGCCGGGCTGGTTCAATTCGCGTCTGGCACGGTGACGGCGCCCGGCTCTGTGGTCGCGGCAACGCGGCCAAGGATGCCGTTGACGAAGCGACCGGCCTCTTCCCCCGAGAAGGTCTTGGCCAGCTCGATCGATTCATTGATGGCTGCCTTGGTCGGCACGTGGCGGTCGATCGCGATCTCGTACACCGCGATGCGAAGAATGATGCGGTCGACCTTGGCCATCTGGCCGAGCTTCCAGTGGTCGGACGCCTCGCTGAGGATCGCATCGAGCTTTTCGCGGTTCGCGATCACGCCCTGGACCAGCTGGAGGGCAAACTTCGCGACGTCCGGCGTGGCCGCGCCCTCGAACGCGTGGTAGCGCAGGACTTCCTCCGTGTCGTCGTCAGCGGCCTCGAGCTGAAACAGTGTCTTGAGCGCCAGCTCCCTGGCCTGGTGTCTTTTGCCCACCGGCGCTTAGCTGGCGAAGGCGACGCTGGAAACGAAGACGTTGACCTCCCCCACTTCCAGGCCGAGCATCCGCTCGGTCGCCTCGACGACGTTCGCCTGAACCGAGCCGGCAACCTCCGCGAGCTTCGCCTCAGACGCCACGGTGATGAAAACCTCGAGGTGGATGGAACGATCGGCCTCGATGTGGACCCGCACGCCACGGTGGGCGGACTGGCGTCGCACCCAGTCGCCGAAATGCCGCGCCGCGGCCTCGTCCATCCCTTCGACGCCCTCGACCTCGCAGGCGGCGAGCGCCGCGATGCTCGCAATCACCTCGTTGGCCACTCGGACCGCGCCCAGGGAACCGTTCTGACCCATACAAAGGCCATTATCCCCTAGGTGCTCAGGCCCTCTCCATATAGGTCTGGGTGCGGGTGTCGACTCTTATGACGTCGCCGGGCTGGATGAAGAGCGGAACCTGGATCGTCGCGCCCGTCTCGAGCTTCGCCGGCTTGGTTCCGCCCGACACCGTGTCGCCCTTGAACCCCGGGTCCGTCGAAACCACCTTGAGCTCAACGTTAATCGGCAGCTCCACGCCGATCAGCTTGTCCTGGTACCGGAGCAGGTAAGCCACGCTTCCCTCCTTCAGGAGGGGCAGCACGGATTCCAGGAGGGACTCGTCGATCGGCACCTGGTCGTAGGTTTTCGGGTCCATGAAGTAGTGGTGCGACCCGTCGGCGTAGAGGTACTGCGCCTCGCTCTTGTCGATCCGTACGGTCTTGTACTTGTCGGCGCTCCGGAAGCTCTGCTCAAAGATCGCGCCCGTGAGCAGGTTGCGCAGCTTGGCCTTGATCACCGCTCCCGCGCGGGCGAGCTTGATGTGCTCGACCGTGACGACCTGCAAAAGCTGGCCGTCCATCTCGAACATCGTCCCGTTCCGAAAGTCGCTGGTGGAAATCACAGAGTTACCAGATACTCCATTGCCAGTTCGTAGCCCTTAAAACCCAGACCGGTGATAACGCCTCGGGCCGCACGCGCCGTCACGCTCTTCGACCGGAACTCTTCGCGTGCATGGATGTTCGAGATGTGGACCTCGACCGTAGGCACCTCGAGCGCCTGGAGGCAATCGAAGAGGGCGAGTGAATAGTGAGACAGCGCGGCGGGGTTGATCACGATGCCGAGCGCACCCGGGGCTTCCTTGTGCAGGAAGTCGATGATCGCGCCTTCGTCATTGCTCTGGAACACGCTCACAGTCACCCCCAGCTCTCGTGCTTTGGCGCGCACCGTTTTCAGCAGCTCCGCCATCGACCGCGTGCCGTAGATGTGGGGTTCCCTCTTGCCGAGCAGGTTGAGGTTCGGCCCGTTGACGACCACGATCCGTTTCATGCCAGCGCTCGGGTCACGGCGCGGCGCACCAGTGGTGACGGAACCGCGTGACCGATCTCTGCACGACCGAGGCGGCGTGGCAGGACCCAGGCGACCTTGCCCCGCCGGGCCTTCTTGTCTCGAGGGATCGCCGCCAGCACTCGGGCGGGGTCCACGTGAGGAACCCTGTCCGGCAATCCAAATGACGTGAGCATCTCGTCCTGTGACTCGACCAGGCGCTTGCTGCAAAGCTCCATCGACAGCGCGATCTGCGCGGCGACGCGCATCCCGAAAGCCACCGAGCGGCCATGCGAGATCCGGAATCCGCTTGCGGCCTCGAGCGCGTGGCCGGCTGTGTGACCGTAGTTCAGGATCGCCCGCGGACCACTCTCGCGCTCGTCCTTGGCCACGATCAGGGCCTTGGCCGTGACGCAGCGGAAGACCACGCTCTCGAGCACCGCGCGATCGCCTGCGAGAAGGCGCGGGCGTTCCTTTTTCAGGAGGTCGAAAAGGCCGTGGTCCATGGCAACGGCGTACTTTACAACCTCGGCGAAGGCGTCCCGGTAGGTGACCGCCGGGAGGGTTTCGATGCATGCAAGGTCCGCGATCACCGCCGACGGCTGCCAGAAGGCGCCGATCGCGTTTTTCGACCGCGTCCCGTTGACGCCCGTCTTCCCGCCGATGCTCGAGTCGACCATCGCAAGGAGGGTGGTCGGAACGGCGACCAATCGAACTCCTCGCTGCCAGACGGCCGCCGCAAAACCCGCGAGGTCTCCCACTGTGCCGCCACCGACCGCGATCACGCACCCGCCGCGGTCGATGCGCTGGCGCTCGAGGAATGCGAGCACCTCCTGCAGCTGGCTCATCGACTTGGAACGCTCTCCGACGGGGATCACGTGGATCGCCGTCTTCAGGCCCGCGCGCTTGATCGACTTCGAGACCTTCACCGCCCACGGCCTGACGTTGGAGTCGGTGACGATCGCCACGCCGGTCGGGTCCATCCGGGCGACGACGCCGCGCAGCTCACGGTGAATGTTGGCGCCGATCACGACCGGGTAGCTTCCGGAGGACGAGTCGAGGATCAAGCGGACCAAAGTTTGATCACCTCGTCCGCGACCACCTCGGGCGGTCGATCTCCATCCACGCGATGGGCGGCCTGCTCGTAGCGCGGCCGCCGCCGATCGAAGAGCGACAGGACCTCCTCACGAGAGCGCCCGGAGGCGAGCGGTCTTCCGGGCCGGGCCTGGATGCGCCGCCACATGGTTTCGAAAGGCACCTCCAGGTAGACGGTGCACGCATCGCGGTCCACGAGGTTCCAGTTGCCGTCGTCGATCAGCGCGCCCCCGCCAAGCGCGACGACGGCACCAGGCTCCAGCGCTCGAGGCAGGACTCGCCTTTCGAGCGAGCGAAAGGCTGGCTCGCCTTTCATGGCGAAAATCTCCGGGATGGTCATCCCTGCCTCCTCTTCGACCATCGTGTCAAGGTCGTGGAAGGGCGCCTCGGCCCGCTCGGCGATAACAGCCCCGACCAGGGTCTTACCGGAACCCATGAAGCCGACGAGCGCCAGCGGACGGCGAATTTAAACGCCGCTCGGATTGGCCGGCATCGTGGAAGGCGCGGCCGGGGAGCCACCGCCTCGACGCTTCTCCGACTGCATGAACACCTGGTCGCGAAAGGCGCCGGGGTTAGGCAGGTGGTTGAGCACCTCGGCGCCCTGCGCGCCGGCGGCATCGATCTCGACTCGCCCGTATCCCAGCATCCGTCCAAGGACCGACATCCGGGTGGTGCAGTCCTGGACGCGGTCGATGGGGATGACCTTCTCCTGGCGTCCGAAAACCCCGGTCTCGATCTTGATGCGCTGGTCGGTCAGCGTGTAGGTCGTCGACTGCCAGCGGATCCACACAACGATGAGCCACAGCAGCGCCAGCGCCACGACGCCCAGGCTGAGGTACGTGCGCAGGTGAGGCACGTAGACGTTGTTGGGGCCGAAGACGGTGAAGTCGGCGATCAGGACGAGGATCAGGAGGAGAACCGGGAACAAGACCGATTTGATCAGGACTACCCAATGCGGGTGATCCTTGAGGATCAGGTTCTCTCCGGGCAGTAGATTGCTCATGGCCGCCTATTGTCCTCTACCCAACTGGAAGAGGACGATCAGCGCCCCCGCCGCGAGATACGGACCGTAGGCGATCGTCCCCTTCAGCGACCGGTGCCAGATGATGTAGCCGATCGAAACCACCCCGGCCAGGACCACCCCATAGAAGAGCGCGGTGATCGTCGGGAGCGGACCCAACAGCAGACCCATGAAGGTCGCGAGCTTGACATCGCCGAAGCCGAGCGCCTCCGCCTTGAATATCGCCGACCCGACGAGCGCGATCAGCAAGAACACCAGTCCAGCCCCCAACCCACTCGCGATGCCGGCCCACCAGGGGTGATTGAAGAGGCTCACGATCAAGGCCAGGGCCATTGCCGGGAACATCACGCGATCGAGGATCAGGCGATGCTCGAAGTCGAAGAAGATCACCTGCACGAGCACGAGGACGAACACGCTGCGAAGGGCGAGCAACGGAAATGACATGGGTTCGATTGCGAAGAGGCCGAACATGATCGCGGAGACCACAGGCGGACCAAACACCTGCCAGAGCTTGCTGCCAGGTTCCAGGCCCTCGAGCCGCGCCAGGCGCACGGAGCCCCACCGCATGAGCCAGCCCGCGGCCGCACCGACCACGGCCCAGCCCAGCGGCAGCAAGGAGAACCCGTTCACGGCTGCAGAGTCTCGCGCATCGCGCCGAGGGGCGCGGCCTGACCGGTCCACGCCTCGAACGACCTGGCGCCCTGCGCGAGCAAAATCTCCCACCCGTCTGCCGTGCGCAACCCGAGCGAGCGCGCCTTGCGCACCAGCGGCGTGCCGCCTGTGACGTAGACAAGGTCGATCACCGCTCCGTCGCGTGGCAGCGCCGCGGGCCGGATCGGCATCTCTTCCCGCCGCCCCAGCGGGGTGGCGTTGACGAGCAGGTCGGCTGCCCTGACCAGGCTGTGGAGCGATGAGTCATCCCACGCGATGACCCTACCCGGCAGGTCGGTCTCGTCCGGGTGCCTGGACACGAAGGTGACATGCGCCCCCTCGAGCGCCACTGACGCAGCGCGCGCCGATCCGCCCGCGCCGAAGACGACGGCATTCGCGCCCCGCGGTTCGAGCCCTACGCTCGCGACGGCTGCGCGAATCGCGGCGATGTCCGTGTTCGACCCGAATAGACGCCCACCGTCATGGACGATGGTGTTGACCGCGCGCGCCTTGACCGCCTCCGCGTCGAGTGAGTCCATGAACTGCATGACCGCCTGCTTGTGGGGAATCGTGACGTTGGCCCCCGCGACTTCCTCTCGCCGCAAACCGCTCAGCGCCGTGGGAAGTTCGCCGGCCGATACGTCCAGCAGCTCGTACGTCCAGTCCAGTCCCAGGGCGCGGAAGGCAGCGTTGTGCATGTCGGGGCTGCGCGAGTAGGAGATCTCGTGGCCGAGTAAGAAGACCCTGCGCCCGCTCAGCTGCCGCTCACGCCGTACTTCTGGATGTCGCGGTCGAAGTCCTGCTGGTTGGTCTCGAAATGGGTGACCAGCTGCTTGTCGGTGAAATAGAAGAGGTACTGCGTTTGGGGCGGGTTGATGCACGCAAGGATTGCCGCCTTGCCCGGGTTGCTGATTGGTCCCGGCGGGAGACCCGCGTGGGTGCGCGTGTTGTACGGCGTGTTGAGCTGCAGCTCGTCAAACGAGGGCTCGGGGGTCAGCCTCCCTAACGCGTACAGGAGCGTGGCGTCCACGCCCAGCGTCATCCCGATCTTGAGCCGGTTGTAGTAAACGCTGCACACGTTGCCCCGATCGCTCGCTGTGGTCGCGTTCGCCTCGCGGTCCACCATCGAGGCGAGGACGACGATCGACTGGAGCGACTCGGCGGGCCGCGCGGGTGTGGCCTGCGCGATCTGCGCGCGCAGGTCGGACGAGAACACGACGCCGAACTGGTCGAGCTGCTCTTTGATCAGGCCTTTCACTCCCGCCGCGGGATCGACGAGATACGTGTCGGGGAACAGGTAGCCCTCGAACGGGGCGTCAGGATTGCCCGGCCTGGTGGGCAGGAACGAGTAAGTGCTTCGCCACGCGGGGTCCTTCGCGGCGGCGATGTAATCGGCGGCGGTGCCGACCCCTTTGCTCTCGACCACCTTCGCCTGCTCCCGAACCGGGAAACCTTCGGGGAAAGTTATCGACTTCTGGTTGGCCTTTCCATGTTGCAGCGCGCTCACGATCTGAGCGAGTGACATGTTCTTGTTGAGCACGAAAACGCCGGCCTCGAGCTTCGTCCCGGCGTTAGTGAAGCGCGTATACAGGTCGAAGGCGATCGTGTTGCGGATGAGGCCGAGGTTGAACAGGTCCTGCCCGATCTGCGTCGGGGTTTCGCCCGGGTCGACGTGAACCATGACGGTGTGACTGGTCGATGAGATCGGCGTGTTCACGTTGAGACTCCACCAATCGAGGCCGCGCGACGTGCCGAACCCGATGATCGCGAGCACCAGGAGGATGACGAGAAGCCGCTTCACTCGACCTCATCCTCCTCGAGCGCCGTCATCACGCGCTTGAACTCGTCACCGTCGACGGTCTCCAGGCCGTCGCCCGTTTCCCGCAGCAGCAACACCTGGGAGGGATCGTCGGCAGCTTCGACCAGGTAGTAGTGGACCTCCTGAACGTCAAAAGCGTCGTGCAGCCGAAACCGGCGCTCGACGCCCGTCTCGTCCATCAGCGTGATTGGTTCGGAGTCGTCAGCCGGCACGTTTGGAGTCCAGGTGGCCCTGGAGCAGCAGGGTCGCAGCCACCCGGTCGACGCTCAGGCGCCGCTTTTCGCGCCGGACGCCGCCCGCGATCAGGGAACGCTCCGCCGCCGCTGTGGTCAGGCGCTCGTCGACCAGCTCGACCGGAAGTCCCGACGCATGCCGCAGGCCACTGGCCAGCCGGCGAGCCGCCGCGGCCTCAGGCCCGTGGGTGCCGTCGAGGCGCAAGGGCAACCCGACGACAATCCGCTGCGCGTCCTGCGACTTCGCGATGCCGGCCAGGCGCGACGGAAGCGTGTCCGCGGGCTCGGCGGGCTCGGTGGTGAGGGCCATCGCGATGGTGCCGGTCGGATCGCTCACGGCGAGGCCGACCCGCTTGGATCCCGGGTCGACCGCCATGACCCGCATTACGGAGAAGGCTTAGGCGATGGTGAGGGTGCCGCGCTTCCCGCCGCCGCGGTGGGGGCCGGAGCGTTCTGCTGAACGATGTAGTGCAGCGAGATGCGACCGATCAGCAGCGGCATGAGCGGCAGGGACATCGGTTCCTCCTTGATCGCCACCGACCTGATCGGCAGCCGCTCCAGGAAGAAGCGCGCCTGGGCCAGGGGACGGCCCACGATCTGCGCGCGAATTTTCGCTTCGTCGAGACGCGGAGCGACATACGCCGCCGCGCTGCCGACGAAGGTCATGTTTCCCCCCGAGGTGTCGTTGAGGATTCGGTACTGAACCTGGATCGGGCTCTCGGTCAGCAGCTGCTGGTCGTTGGGCACCCGCTGCGCGAGGTAGGCCTGGTATGCCTTCTGTACGTCGCTGTCGCTGTAGAAGTCGCCTTCGCCGCTGACGGTCATCGTGCCGCTGAAAGACGGCACCTTGTCGTTCGGCTGGTGGTCGGTCGTGTACTGCGGCGCGCTGTAGATGATCGTTTCGCTCAGCTTCTCGCCGGGCTGTCCGGCGCCGACCAGGGTCTGCGCGATGGCCTGGTGGAGCTCCTGCTCGAGCTGTGCTCGCCCCGCATCGAAGTCCGCCACGGTCATCTGCGGAGTGGTCGACGGATCGGTCCCGCCTCCGGTTGCTTGCGGGTTGGTCACCGTCAACTGGTCGTAGGGGTTGTTTTCTATTGTTGTGATCGTGGCTGAGCCCACGTTGCCGCCGGAACCTGCGATGACTGCTATGACGTTGGCCGCAGCGGTGCCTTTCCACGGAACGAGTGTGTTGCCAGAGGACTGGGCGAACGCGAGCTGGTTGGTGTTGATGAGCCGCTGCCCATGAGGGACCACGATCCCGGGGGAGCCGCAATTGATTCCCGGACAGTTGGGCTTCTGAATGTTGTTGGTGTAAACCACCTGCCCCTGGGCAGGCGCAAGGGGGACGACGATCGAGCCTGTCGTCTTGAAGCCCTGCGAGCTCGATTTCGAGATGACATTGGCTCGGACGTGGATCGCCTTGCCGGCCGGCGTGGCCTGGATCTCGACGTCTTTCTCCGTGAACGGCGCCGCCTGCGCGATCAACGTCACCGAGGCGGATGGGACGTAGATTGCGGCCCCGAACAGGCCCACCAGCAGCAACGTCGCCGCCGTGATGTACAGCAAGAAACGCCCGGGCTTGAGCTCGGTCGCGGTCTTGGTCAGCAACCGCGTCGGGGCGGCGATGCCCACGTGGGTCGTCGGCGACGTACGCACGCGGCTCCACCATCGCTTGACCGGCGGCGGCGGCTCCGCCTCGGACGGAATGCCCTCCCCCAGCGGGCCGACAGCGCCGAACACCGCAAATCCGCTCTCCGAGGCCATCTTTTGCACCGCCGGGTCGTCACAGACGACAGTCACACGCTTGCCCATGCGGGCCGCGTAGTTGCGCAGCAGCTGGAAGTTGAAGCGGCTTTGCCCGATGCGCGACCGCATTGGCAGCACGAGCATCGTGTCCTCGCCGTCGAACCGACGCAGGCGCTCGACGACCTCGGGAATCTCTTCCTCGGTTTCAACGTAAATCGGGTTCGTTGCCATGGCGTTTACAAATCTCCTGGGGGTCTGCTCAGACCTTTATACCGCCTAGGACCCGCCGCATGACGGTGTTGACGGTGTCCCGCTCCTCCGCTTCGGTGCGGAGTGCGTGGTTCGCCAGACCCATCGGGGCGATGTCCTGCGGGCTCGAAAGCTGGCCTGTGGAATCTGTCAGGTTGCGTACGTCGGGCGGCACGAGGTGCCGGATCCGCGGCTCGCGCGGGAACGGAAGACCGGCGGCCCAGTTGTTCTTCACCATCTCGAGGGTGAGCTCTGGGAGCAAGCTGCCGCCTCCACAGAGATAGATGCTCGTCGGGAGACGCTCGCCGCGGGAGAGCTCCCGGACGCTGAGGGCGAGGCCCTGCAAGAGCACCTCGGCATCGGCGCTCAGCAGCTCGGAGACCTGGCGATGCTGATCAGCGGACAGGAGGCCTTCCGAGTGGCGAAGCTTGCGGGCCTCGGCCTCCTCGTAGCTCAGGCCGAAGGCGAGCGCCAGGCGCCGCGTGAAGGCGCGGCCGCCGAGGTTGAACATGCGCGTCCCCTCAACACCGCCGTCGCGAATGAGCGCTACGTCGGTTGTGCCGCCGCCGATGTCGACGAAGATGCCACCTTCCGCCCACGTTTCCTCGCTGGCGCATGCCCGGGCAAGCGCGTACGGCTGCGCAACGGCGGCTGCCAGCTCGAGGTCCAGCTCACGCACCACAGTCTCGACAGCGTCGATGTGGGTCATCGGAGCGAACGTGTTGAATACGGTCACCTCGAGGTTCTTGCCGGTGAACCCGACGGGGTTCGTAACCGGGTAGCCGTCTACGCGCACGTTGGTGATGGCGGAATGGACGAGCCTCGCCTCCAGCTGGCCGTAGCTGCGCTCCATCTCCAGCAGGTGCTGCGCCTCACGCAGCGCGCGCCGCTGGACCATCTGCAGCATCGTCGAGATCTCACCGGACCGCACGCGCGCCTTGGAGTTCTCGCGGGGATACGCGATCGTCGACGAAAAGCCCTTGATGAGCTCACCGGCGATGCCGACCACCACCTGCCCCGGAACGGTCTTTGCCATATCCTCGGCCGCCTCGAGAGCTCGGTTGCACGACTGGATCACGGACTCGAGGTCCGCGATCGCGCCGCCCGACATCGCCGCCGGAGCCTGCGGCTCGCGGCCCACGCCGAGCACCTCGCCATCCGGGCCCTCGCGCCGGACGACCAGGACCTTGATGAGGTCGGTTCCGATGTCGAGCACGGTGAAGTGGCGGTAGTACTCGCTGCGCTTGCGCAGGAACTTGAATTTCGTCAATTCGAAGCGAGCTCCTGCTCGAGGCGCTGGAATGCCTCGCCGGCTGTGCCCTTCAGCTTTCCGCGGGCGAGGTGCTTCTGACCTCCGCCAGTGCCCAAAAGAGCAGCAAGGCGCGCGGCATCGTATTCGGAAGTCAGGTCCTTGGACACCTTGATGACAAACATGTCTCCGGCCACAACGGTTACGACGCCGGACTTCACCAGATCGAGGTAGCGGTCGGCGTAGGCTGCCAGCTCTTCCGGGCTGGAGGCGTTTACAGACTCGATCACAAACCGTACTTTGCCTTGTTTGACCTGGACGCCGTCGGCGCCTTGACCCTTCACTCGGGCCGAACGCAGCTCGTCCGAGAGCGCCTTCGATCGACGCTCGGCTTCCTTGAGCTGCACGCGTAGGGCCTGCACCCGCTCGGGCAGCTGGTCAGGGGCGGCGTTGAACGAGCGCGCAAGGTCGACCAGCAGGTCGCGGTCGCGGCGCACGAGGTCATCCGCCGCCTCGCCGACGACCATGTCGATTCGCCGCAAGCCCGAGCCGATGCTGGACTCGGAGACGATGACGGCCGTGCCGACGTCCGCACTGTTCGCAACGTGGGTGCCGCCGCACAGCTCGCACGTCCAGTCGCCGAAGCACACGACGCGCACGATGTCGCCGTACTTCTCCTCGAACAGGTGCATGGCGCCCTGAGCCACGGCTTCTTTGAGGGGCTTGTGACTCTCGTGGAAAGGCAGCGCTGCTCGAACCTTCTCCATGACGCGCAGGTTGATCCGAGCGATCTCGTCCTTCGTGATGGCGCGGTTCAAAGGGATGTCGAACGTCGTGCGGTCGGGTCCAACCCACGAGCCCTTCTGCACGACGCTCTCGCCCAGAGTCTCGCGGAGCGCCTTGTGGAGCAGATGCGTGGCCGAATGGTGGCGAGCAATCTGGCGCCTTCGCCTTGCGTCGACGGCTGCGATCGCGCTCTCGGCCACTCTCACTTCGCCTGTCACCACCGTACCCAGGTGCGCGACCGCGCCTTCGACGGGCTTCTGGGTGTCCTCGATCCGAACCTGCCCGTTGGGCGTCGTGATCGTCCCTATGTCGCCAACCTGGCCGCCGGACTCCGCATAGAAAGGTGTGCGCTCGAGGAACACCTCGACCACATCACCCTCCGTCGCAATCTCCACGGGCTTGTCGTCCTTACGCAGCGCAAGCACGGTGCTGTCCGTCGTCAGCTCGCGATAGCCGCTGAACTCCGACTTCGGCAGGTCCCTGGCCAGCGCCCAGCCCTGTGGCGTCCCGCGGCGCGACCTCGCGCGCTGCTCTTCCATGGCGGTGCGAAAGCCGTCCTCGTCAACCTCGATGCCGCGTTCAGCCGCAAGCTCGCGGGTGAGCTCGAGCGGAAAGCCGTACGTGTCGTGGAGGCGAAACGCGTCGGTGCCAGGAATTGACTTCGCGTGCTGGGCGGCGATCTTTTCGAACTGCTCCATACCCTGCTCCAGGGTTCTGTTGAACCGGTCTGATTCGACCTGCACGACCTCGGCGATGTGCTTCTCGCTCTTTTGCAGCTCGGGGTAGTGGTCCTTGAACATGGACACGACGACGGACACGCCGGCGCTCAGCCTGGCGGTGAGTCCCATCTTCCGGCCGTGAATCGCGGCGCGGCGGATGAGGCGCCGCAGGACGTATCCCCTGCCCTCGTTGGACGGACTCACCCCATCGGCGATGACGAACGTCGCCGCACGCAGGTGATCCGCCACGATGCGTTCGGAGAGGGTCGTCGGCCTGGGGCTCGCGCTTCGCACGAAGGTGACGAGAGGCTCGAGGATGTCGGCCTCAAAAATGTTGGTCTTGCCCTGGAGGATGTAGCTGATTCGCTCAAGCCCCATCCCTGTATCGATCGCCGGGCGCTTGAACGGGACCAGGCTCCCATCGGCCACGCCGCGGCGCACCGCTTCGCCCGACGTGCCAGCGATGGGCCCGCGCTGGTCGTACTGGGGGAACACGAGGTTCCAGAACTCGGTGAAGCGGTCGCAGTGGTCGGGCGCGCAATCGTCCTGGCCGCACCCGAATTCCCTGCCGCGATCCCACCAGATCTCCGAGTCCGGACCGCAGGGTCCCGCACCCAGGCCCCACCAGTTGTCTTCGAGGCGTGTGATGTGCCCCGCGGTCATTCCGGGCTGCTGGATCCAGATGTCGTGCGCCTCGTCATCCGTGGGATGGATGGTCACGCGAAGGCGGTCGACCGGCATCTCGAAAACCTTCGTCACCAGGTCCCAGGCGAGAGGGATCGCCGTCTCTTTGAAGTAGTCACCGGTGGGAGAGAAGTTGCCCAGCATCTCGAAGAAGGTGTTGTGCCGGTCCGTCTTCCCCACCTCGTCGATGTCGACGGTGCGAAGGCATTTCTGGCAGCTCACGAGCCGAGGCGCGGGCGGATCGCTCAAGCCCAGGTAGTAGGGCTGAAGCGGCTGCATTCCGGCCGAGATGAAGAGCGTGCTCGGGTCCGCGTGCGGAACCAGCGACGCGCTGGGCAGGACCGTGTGCTCCCGGCTCGCGAAATGCTCTAGAAAACGTCTGCGGATCTCATTCCCGGTCACGGGGTCGATTCAGTTTAGGGGGCGAGCCGCTCCAATCGCCAAACCTCTCCTGGCCGGCGCACGTAGCGGAGTCGATCGTGGAGGCGATCCTCGCGGCTTTCCCAGAACTCGATCCAGCGCGGACGCAGCCCATATCCGCCCCAATCCGCGGGAAGCGGAACGCCGCGCGGATGCTCCTCGGCCAGCTGCAGGACTGCGCGCTCGAGCACGTCACGCGAGGGGATCACGCGACTCTGCCTCGACGCCAGTGCCGACAGCTGCGCGCCGCGCGGCCGGCTCCTGAAATAGGCCAGAGACGATTTGGGATCCAGGCGCGTCACCGTCCCCGAGACCCGGACCTGGTGGTGGGTCCTGTACCAGTAGAAGACGATCGCGGCGCGGTTGTCCTCTGCGAGGTCCCGTCCTTTGCGGCTCTCATAGTTCGAATAGAAGAGAAAGGATCCGTCACGCAGGCCTTTGTACAGGACCATGCGGGCGGAAGGACCCGCCGTCCCGGACGTGGCGAGTGCTATGGCGTCCGGCTGAGGCGCGCCCGCTTCCTGCGCTTCGCGATACCACCGGCGGAATAGCGTCAGCGGATCGCGAGGCGCATCGAGCTCCTGTAGCGGCATCCGGCTTAGGGGGACGCGGCTTCTTGCGGCACGTATTTCCGCAGCTGCTCGAGGGCGGCACGCTGCAAGCGAGAGACGTGCATCTGGCTGATGCCAAGGCGGCGCGCGATCTCCGATTGCGACATCTGCTCGTAGAACCTCATGGCCATGATCGACCGCTCGCGAGGGGTGAGGTGCTCCATGGCGCGGTCCAGGACATCGCGCATCTCGACCCGGTCGAGCTCGGCGTCTGGACTCCCGATCTGGTCGGCGACCGACCTGCTGTCCTGGCCGTCGCTCGAGCCGATCGGCTGGTCCAGCGAAAGCGGCACGTAGGCGGGGCCGATCTCGATCGCCTCGGTCACATCGTCGGGTGTGACGCCCAGACGCTCGGCCAGCTCGGCGACGGTCGGCTCGCGACCGAGCTCGTTCTTCATCTGCTCGTTCACGCGCACCACCGACGCATGGAGCTCCTGGAGCCGGCGCGGGAAGCGGATCGCCGTGCCCTTGTCCCGGAAATGGCGCTTGATCTCGCCCGCCACGGTCAGCGTCGCGAAGGTCGTGAACTCGAATCCGAGGTCGGGATCGAAGCGCTCGATCGCCTTGATCAGCCCCAGGTAACCGACCTGCACGATGTCGTCCAGCGGCTCGCCGCGGTTCTGGAACTTCCGCGCCAGGAAGTAAACGAAGTCGTGATAGGCGTTGACGAGCTGCTCACGGATGCGCTCCTTCTCCGCTGGGTCGGACGTCTCCCGGTAACGGCGATGGAGCGCCCGAAGCTCTTCGCGGGGGATCCGCTGCGATGCAGCCACTATCTCTCTAGTGTCGGCGTACCCGGGTTGGTTTTGCTCTAACCCGCCAGGTACTTGACCATCCGGAAGCTGACGTGCCCTGTCGTGGGCTCGACCTGCGGCCGGAAGTCGTCTACGAAGCATCGGATCATCTCGTAGGCGAGCCGCTGCAGCTCCGGGTCGACGGCGGCGTCGTGCTTCACGGTGGGCAGGGCATTGCCGGTCGGCATGAGGTCGACGTCGACCACCAGCGCCCGGTTGGTCGCGAAGTAGGTGAGCTTCAGGTCGGCTGGAGATCCGAGGTCATTGGCCGCCGCGATCGCGCTGTCGCACGCTTGCGTGAGCGCGATGGTCAGCTCGTCGAGGTCGACCAGGCTGAACCCCAGCTGGCCGCCGAGCGTGGTGGCCACCCTTTTGGCGACCGGAATGAAATCCGATGACGCCGGGATCTTGAGCTCAGCCAGGTTTCGCTTCGCCAATTCGAGGCTCGCCTATTCCTTGCCGTCCGTGGCCTGCTGCATCTTTCGCATGGCGCTCGCTTCCAACTCTTCGCGCTTGCGCTTGGCGGCCGCGACTCCATCCTGGATCGCTTTGCCGACCGGGTGGTCCGGGTCGCTGACCATCTGCCGCGCCCGCTGGGCCGCATCCTTGGCGCGCTGTACGGGTTCGCTCCCGCTCAGCTCGATCGTCTTGCTGCGCAGGCTGTCGACCTGCTCTCGGCCAGGCCCGGACGCTATGTAGGCGCCAGCCGCGAGACCGATCAGGCCGCCGAGGACGAACCAACCAAAACCGCCACCGCCGCCATTGCTCTCGTCAGCCATCTCTAACCTCCTAATACAGTCCGAACAAGACTCTGCCCCGCCACCCTGACGCCGTGTGCCGCGGACTTGATGCCGCGACCAACCGCCGCCGCGCCGCCGCCGGCCGTCCGCAGGCCGATGTTCACTCCGGCCGTGATGTCGTTGACGTTGCCGATCGTCTGCCGGACCTCGGGCAGCGTCTCCTTCAACTCTTCATTGGTCGTGTCCAACAGCTCCTCCACAGCGCCAAGGGTTCCGCGCAGCCGGATCAGGACTGCCGCCAAGGCCAGCGCCACCACGAGTGCGGCTAGCCCAAAGGCAAACCACATGAAGCTCTGACTGTTCAACCTGTGAATACCCCTCGGCTGGTGCGCGCAAACACTTCTGCAATCTTAAGTGCGAGCGCTGGGGTTGCTCGGTTTTGGTTCCTGGGGCTCCGAGCTCGGGCGGGGCACAAAGCGCGCCAGCGGCTGCAGAAGGAGCGCGAACACGGCGGCGGGCAGCACGTTGGCCTGTCCGAGGCGGGCGGAGGGAAGGCCGAGGAAATCCCACAGCTGGCCAAGGGCGAACCCGAGCCCCGTCATCAGCAGGATCGGGAGGTAGGCGCGGCGCCGGTAGGGCAGGAAGGCGAAGCACAGTTGGGAAAGGATCAGGACGGCCAGGACCGCGACGATCAGGCCGGGCGGGATGAGCCTCAGCGCGGCCATTCCGTACTTCTTTGTGCGCCCCTCTCCCCGACCCTCTCCCCTGCGGGGAGAGGGGGCAGTGCTCCCTCCGGGTCACGGGGGTGGGTTGTCCTGAGCGAGCTCAGGTGGGTCCCCTGCCTTGGCTTTCCAAGTCCCGTCGAAGCGGGCATTTGGTCGCTTTCCGGACTCCGGGGTCCCTAATGCTGTCTAGTTGGGCAACGCGCACATC
>Ga0073928_10000605_pt1 | contig 80930 bp, 85 predicted proteins | sample PaiPotPPA55metaG_FD_76969 | JGI IMG/M metagenome (GOLD analysis project Ga0073928, IMG submission 76969) | Iron sulfur acid spring bacterial and archeal communities from Banff, Canada, to study Microbial Dark Matter (Phase II) - Paint Pots PPA... ...
GCCCGTGCAAGGATCTCTGTAGAATTGGGACTGGCACCCGTTCCAAGAGCATCGTCGTAGAGGCGAGCCGCATCGCTAAAGTGCGCCGTTTTGATCGCGGCCTGCATTCGCGATGCCCAAGAAAGATCGAGCCGCTTATTCATGCGAGTTGCCATTAAGGCGGAATATTAGGATGGCGGGCCCCCGGTCACCCGCCATCCCGACCTAGCCTAGTGTCCTGGGCCTGGCATCCCTCCGCCGGAATCAATCGGCCGGACGTGTTGAGCGGCTGACTGTTGAGCGCTCGGAACAATCGGGGACGCACTGCCGCTGCAAGCTGAGAATGCGAGAGTAAACGCCGCAAGTGCGGCGATCATGAGGAGTGATCGCACGGGAATAATGTCCTTTCGGCCGCGGGAGCGGCCAACAATAAGTGCCTAGCCCATTTGGGCTAGTACCTATTGATTAGGACCTAAACGACTAAATCCTAGCCCAAATGGGCTAGGATTTTGTTACTACGCCTTGAAAGGGAGTCGAGCTTGCGAAAGCTCGTCAGGTGGGGATCCGCCGTCTAGAGCGAGAGGAAACCCAAGCACAAGGGGAAGCGCTCACGCAGATTATGGAAGCGCACAAAGCATCGATCGGCGTTAAATTTCGCCTTGGCTGCGCCACGAAGTTCGTTTGCCGCCTCCCGCGTCGCTGCGGGCCAGCCTTTAATGCGACCATAACGCGGCCGTAACGTGGGCATGCGATACTCCAGCTGCGGCATGGTTGCGGACGAATTATTCGCTGACCGGATTGATTTGCGATGGGATCGACCGCGCGGCGTTGACAGTTCCAGGCGGGGTCGCTGCTCTAGCTTGTGCGTGACCTTCGCAACGTGAAGGTTCAAGGTCGGCCGGTATCAATACCGGCGCTTACGCCAGCCCAGGAAAGAATCTTTCACATGGTATGCTCGGGGATGTCCACCGCGCAGATCGCGAAAAAACTTGGACGCAGCTCGTACACCGTCCGCAATCATCTTAAGCTAGTCTTTAAGGCCTGCGGCGTGCGCTCAAGGGCAGCGTTGGTTGCGCGCGCCGCAAGAAAGGGGTGGCTCCCGAATCCTCACTCTCTCCTGTGAACGTTAGCTGGCGATTCGCTGCAATATTGCGCGTTAGCGAAGCATGCCTGCGAATTGCTTTTGTGCGACCGCATAGCATTCGCACGATGCATCCATGAGGCCGGGTCTATCCAGGACCGTGATTTGACCGTGGGTAGAAGCGATGAAGCCGGCGGCTCGTAGTGTGGCCGCAGCAATGGTTACGCCCGAGCGGCGCGTCCCCAGCATCATTCCGAGAAACTCGTGGCAACCGGGGCGGCGTGCATCACCGGAGCCGCGTGCGTTACCGGGGCAACCGGGGCAGCGTGCGTTATCTGAGGGGCGCGCATCACCGGAGCAGCGTGCGTCACCGGCGCAGCGTGCGTTACCGGCGCAGCGTGCGTCACCAGCGCAGCGTGCGCTCGGGCATGAGTTGGAGTTGTTTGCGCACCGGCCGTTCCGGCACTGATTAAAAGGCCACCTAAGGCAAGAACAGCTAACCTTAAGTTAATATTATGACGAAAAAATAAAACCGACGACATTTTCACAACACCTCTCAAAAGAAGATTATGGTAATGCGTCGGACGGCTAAAAGGCTTCTGCCGGTTTTACGGGCGCCTTATCATGGAGGACCTTAAGTATGCGCGAGGTTGTGCCAAAGGTCTGTACGGTGCAGCACACAGCGGCCACAACCCACCCTCTCCTCCACCTGATCCCAAGACAAGCAGGCGGACGCTTTCGCAATCCGGGCCAAGATGGGTACGATGCGCTTAGGATGTCAGCGCCTTTAAGCCGCACGACATCCGGTAAAAGGAGAAGATCGTGAAACATCTCTACATCGGTCTGGCAGCCATCATTCTCGCTTACGGCGCCGCCGCCGGCGTGGCTCGTGCGCAGCAAGCGCCACCGGCAACGATCGATCAAACGCAATCCTACGACGATACAAAATGCGGCTCATGGCAGAACGATGAGTGGGTTCCTAACGGCAATTGTCCCCCGGACACTGAGCATCGCCGGCACGATCACGTCGGCGGCACGATTACGTCGGTCAAAGGCCATCTCGTGACCGTGCAGCAGACTGCGCGCACGCTGGTCATCAACGACCAACCCGCGCTCGATATGAAACGGACCGGCCAGGTTGCCGTAGGTCGGCAGATCGTCGCGTACGGATATTGGCTGGACGGTACGTTCTACGCAACCGGGATCTACTAGCCCCGGAGCAGACTGGCTGTGCCCAGCGCCGAGCGCCGCTCGAAAGAGAAGCGTGCCAGTCGCGAACGTTTATGCCACTCGAAAACCGTTCGGGAACACGTTATCTTAGGAGGTCATAATGAATCGCTTTTTTTCTTTCTTCGTAGCGCTTGCCATGTGCGCGTCGCTCGGAGCCGTCGCAAATGCAGGCTCGAGCTCAGGCATGCATTCAAGCTCGCACACGAAGAGCATGCACTCTTGCGCAAAGGGGCAAACGTACGTGCACGGTTATACGCGTAACGGAAAGCACGTCAACGGCTATTGCCGTAAGGGCTGAACCGGTTACGGAGAGCTGAAATGAAGAAGGGCCGTCATCCGCGCCCTTCTTTCTTTTACCCGCGATTCAGAATCAGATGCACGTCGCCGAATTCGTGCCAGAGCAACCGCGTCTGCAGCGCCACGCTGTAGGCTTCACGCAAGGTCGCCGGTGACGCGAGCATTTCGAGCATCGCCAAGTGCGAAGCATGCGGTTCGTGGAAGCCGGTCACGAGCGCTGAGACAATTCGCGGCGGATGCTCGACCCCGACAACGTGCTCCGTCCAACCTCCGAACGCAGCCGCATCCCCGTTCCTGTCGATGGCGCTTTCGAGCGCGCGCACGACGCTTGTCCCGACGGCAACGACGCGCTTTCCGGCAGCACGCGCAGCATTCACGGCTTGGGCTGTGCTCGCCGGCAGCTCCATCCATTCCATGATCGGCGGCTCGTGCCGCTCGGGACTTGCGACCCCGCAGTGAAGCGTTAGCGTGGCGAGATCAATCTTGCGGTTCCGCAGTTCTTGCAGGGTGCGTAGCGAGAAGGGCCGTCCGGCAGAAGGCATTTCGACCGAGCCCGCAGACCGTGCGAAGATCGTTTGGTAGGCATCGAGCGGGAGCGGACGACGAACATAACTGTAGGTGATGGGTTTCCCATGCCGATGCAGATAGAGGTCTAGCGCGGCGGGCAATTCCAGGATCGCATACCACAACCGCGCGCGTTCGATGCCAAAGGGTGCCAACAACTTAGCCGTGGCCCCGCCGGCTAAGAGCAAGCCGGCTCCCGCTTCAAACCGGCGGGTGGTACGCGGCTCAACCAGCCACAGGTTCGCTGCCACCTGCGTAGACAAATGCAAAGGAAACTCTTCGCCTTGGTAGCGCGCCGCCAAGGCGGCGGGAATCGTGGCGGAGTCGTTGACGACGACTAGATCGCGTGGCTCGAGAAAACTCGCGAGTTCGTTGAAACGGTGCACACGATGGGTGTCGCGTCGTGCATCGGTGACCAGCAGCGCTACGTCGTCTCTGCGTAAGCCGCGCGCTTCCGGAGGTGCGCCGGCCTCAAGCGCCGGCGGAAGCTCAAACGCGACTGACAAGGGCCGCTACTTCGACGCGCTCGAAGGGCTCGGCGGCGTTCGCGATAGCGCGCGCCATCAACGCTGCAATCTCCCGCGGGTGCGGCAGGCCGGAGAGATCGACTCCGGGCTCTGCGTCCCGATGCATCTTTGTGTTCATGTTGCCGGGATCAACGACCATGACGCGGACGCCCGTGCCCTCAAGTTCCGCTGCGAGGATGCAAGAAAGATGTTCGAGCGCCGCCTTACTGGCGCCGTAGCCGCCCCACCCCGCGTACGCCTGCACGGCGGCATCGCTGCTGACGTTCACGATCAATCCCGAGCCGCGTGCGCGCATCCGCGGTAAGAGAAGTTGCGCAATGTGCAGAGGTGCGCGAACGTTCACGTCCATGAGGCGCCCGAAAGTCGAGGGCTCGAGCTGCTCTAGCGCTGGCATCGGAGAGACGCCCAGCGTCGAAGCGTTGTTGATCAGCACATCGATGCGTTCGAATCGCCCCAAGGCCGCGTTCACCAGAGCGATGACGTGCTCGTCATCGGCCACATCGCCTGCGATTGCCAGCACTTCCGTTAGGGGCCGCAGTTCGCGTGCGATCGCATCGAGCGCTTGTGCGTTGCGCGCGGTCAGTACGAGCCGGGCGCTTTGCGCAGCGTAGAGCCGGGCGAGTTCGGCACCCAGCCCCTGAGAAGCGCCGGTGATAAAGAAGACTTGAGGTTCCATTGGAACAGCCTACCGCCTCAAGCGGCCGCGGCGCGCCGGGCGACCTGCCACTGGGACCTGTACTTGCGGACAGGTAGCCTTTACAGCAAGCCGCGCTCCCGGGCGATGGCGACCGCGCGCGAGCGGCGCGCAGCGCCAAGACGGCCGAGGATGCCGCTGATGTGAAATTTTACCGTGCGCTCGCTCAAACCCAGCGCCCGCGCGATCTCCTCATTTGAAAGGCCATCTGCCGCCAAGCGCAAGACTTCCAACTCACGCGGTGTCAGAGCATCCGGCGCGCGCCCGAGCGGCGGCGCGATGCCGTTCCCTAAATACGTGCCGCCTGCGGCGATCGAACGGATCGCCGATGTCAGTTCCGCCGCCGGCGACCCTTTCAAAACGTAACCACTCGCGCCGGCATCCAGCGCCGCACGCACGCGCTCCTCGCGGCCATAGGCTGAAAAGATCAGGATGCGCGTCTTTGGAAATCGCTCTCGAAGCGAACCAATCGTCGCGACGGCCCCCTGGCCGCTGCCAAGCTCCCAATCTAGGATGATCACATCTCCCGGATCGGTCCTCACCTGGGCGCCGTCGGCAAGCGACGCTCGAACGCAAAGATCCACTTGTGTTTCGAGCACGGAGCGAATGCCGTCGCGAACGATCGGATGATCGTCGATGATGGTCACGTCGATCATCGGCGTGGCACCTTGACGGCGAGAACGGTTCCACGCGGCGCTACCTGCCGTATCGAAAACGTGCCGCCGAGCACGCGTGCACGCTCGCGCATGCCGGTGATACCGAAGCGGCCGGGCCCCTCTTTCTTGCGATATCCCGCGCCGTCGTCCGTCACGCGCAGTTCGAGCAAGCCGCGTTTGCGATCGAGCACGATCGTCACGTGCTTGGCACTCGCGTGACGTCGGACGTTGGTTAGCGCTTCGATCACGATCGCAAAGAGCTGCGCTTCGCTCTCCGCATCGAGGACGACCGGGGAGAGCTCGACGTGCACCGGGATGCCGGTTTGGGACGTGAATTCATGGGCCAAATCCCCAAGGGCGAACTCCAAGCTGCGCCCGTGCAGAGCGCCACGCCGTAGGTGTTCGACCGACTGCCGCGCCCGTTGTACGTTCTCTCGCGCGACTCCCAACGCACGCTCGAGCGGAAGGCGAGCGCGCTCGTCGCCGGCGTGCAATGCGTGCAGAGCAGCTTCAAGGTGGAGCGTTATGGCGGTGAGATCTTGCGCGAACGTATCGTGCAAATCACGGGCGAGGCTGGCGCGCTCTTGCAAGCGTGCCATTTCACGTTCCTGATCGGCCAACCGCGCGCGGTCGATTGCAATCCCGACTTGGTAGGCGATCGTCGAGAGGAGGCGCAACTCGCCGCGGCTGACCTTCCGAAAGCCCGGCTTGGTCAGGTTCATGATGCCGAGTTGGCGCTCTCCGGAACGTAAGAGAACGCTTGCGTGGTAGGCGATCCCGCGAGTCAAGGCGGTTTCTCTTTTGCGCACGGCCGGCCGCAGCCGGCTGCACTCGATGGCGTCGACATTCTTGCTGACGAAATCGCCGTCCAGAAATGCTTCGAGGCACCAGCATACCGTGCCGGTCATGCGAACCGGCTCTTGCAAGTAGGGCGGGAGATTTCGTGCGGCGGCCAGATAGAAGCGCGTGCCCGGTGATTCTTGCAGCCACACCCAACCGGTTTCGAACCCCAAGTTGCGGCTGATCGATTCCAGTGTTCCGTCGAGCACATTTTCGACGCTGCGCGAGCGGTTGAGCTCTTGCGCAATTTCGTTGAGGATGTGCAGCTCGCGCGTACCGGCTACAGGCATGTCGTAAAACTGCGACTCTTCTGGGCAAGGTCCTGGGAAGGTTTTGGTGAGTGGCCACGAGGAGTTTGCGCTATGGCAAAGACGATCGTCCTTCTTTGCGCGTTATCGTTGCTCGCGGCGGCCCCGCCGATTCCCGGATCGAGCCAGTCGCTGGTCGCGTCACTGCGCGCAGACTTAAGCCGGTACTTGAATTCGCGCGGCAAGACCGAACATATCTCGGCGGTTTCACTGAGCATCAGTTTGCACAATTCTTCGCGGAATATCAATGTCGCGGCGGGCACGACGGAGTACGGAGGCCGCGTCCCGGTAACGCCGGGAAACCTCTTCCAAATCGGCAGCAACACCAAAGCCTTTACCGCGGCCACCCTGCTGCAACTCGAAGCGGCCAAGAAGGTGAACCTGAATCAAACCGTGGGCCGGTGGCTTCCGCAATACAAGAATTGGCAGGGCGTGGCGATCCGCCAGCTGCTCAACATGACGAGCGGCATTCCCACCTACGACGATCAGGCGTCGTTGATGGGTCATCTCGCCAAGTCCCCCATGACAAACTTTTCCGCGCAACAGCTTGTGTCCACGATCTATCGCTTAGGTGGACATGCTCCGCCGGCGCGTCCGGTGTGGCTCTATTCGAACACGGCGTACATCATGTCGCAGATGATCATCGAACGGGTCACCGGACACAGTTACGCGAGCGAGATCGAACAGCGTTTCTTTCATCCGCTTGGATTGACCGACACATACTACGAGCCGAACCTCTACCCGCCCCCGATCCTCGATCGAACAGTGGCTGGATACTTTACGAATACCGATCCGGACAACGCTTCGCTCAAGCCGATTCTGGGCAAGAACGTGCGCGACTTCAGCGTGTCGTGGGCGCAGGGCGCCGGCGGCATCGTGTCCACGCCCGAAGACCTGACGAAGTGGGTGCGGGCGTTGTACACCGGAAACATTTTGATGCCGGCACAGCGACGCGAGTTGATGAGCATCGTTTCGAACAAGACGGGGGAAGCGATTGCGACCACGACCTTAAACGATCCTCACGGTTTCGGGTTAGGGGTAGGGCAGGCGACGATGAAAGGTGTTGGCACCTTCTGGTATTACGAAGGCATCACGTTGGGATACCGGATGGTCTACGGTTATTGGCCGAAACAAGACGCCGTCATCGCGCTTGCGCTCAACAGTCAGCCACCGAGCAAACAAGATCACATCGGGCAGCTGATGCAAGAAGTTTATAGTGCCTTGCAGCGCGCGGGCAAACTCTAAGGGGGCCCGCCCGCGCCCTTCGACAAGCTCAGGGTGACACGGGCGGGGGCAGCAAAACAGCCGCCCCGTCGATCGCGTCGCTTTTTAGGGCCGCTAGCGCTCGGTTCGCCTCCTGCAGCGGGAAGGTTGTGACGGAGCTCTGGATTGGAATCTCGGCCGCCAGCTGTAAGAAGTCTTGCGCGTCCGCACGCGTCATGTTGGTGACGCTGCGGATCTGTCGCTCCCCCCACAGCAGCCGATCGTAGTCGAACTGCGGCATGCGATCGAGATGGATCGCATTGACTGCTACCACGCCGCCTTTGCGCAGCGAGGACAGTGCGGCAATGACGACCTCGCCGGCGGGCGCGAGCGTGATTGCGCGGTGCAGTCCGTGGGGCGGAATTTCGGTCGCGTCGCCAACCCATGTGGCTCCAAGCGATCGCGCGAACGCTCGATGCTTTGCACCGCGGGTGGAAACGTAGACCTCGCATTTCCAATGCCGCAAAACTTGGAGCGCCAAGTGCGCTGAAGCCCCAAAGCCGAACAGACCCACGCGTTCTTTGGGCAATACGCCCGCCACCCTGAGGGCGCGAAAGCCGATGATTCCGGCGCACAGAAGCGGCGCCGCGTGAAGGTCATCGAGATCGCCCCCGAGCGGGAAGGCGAAGTCGCCGCGCGCATCCGCGTAAGCGGCATAGCCGCCGTTGACGTCGTAGCCGGTAAAGGTTGGAGCATCGCAAAGGTTCTCCGCGCCTGCCTGGCAGTAACTGCACGTTCCGTCAACACCGCCGATCCACGAAACGCCGACGCGCGAGCCTTCTTTATGGGCCGGATCGTAGCTTTCGACGACATCGCCGACGATCTGGTGGCCGGGAACGATCGCCTCTCCCTTGGGCGGCAATTCGCCCTCGACGATGTGCAGGTCGGTGCGGCACACGCCGCAAGCGCGAACGGACAGCCGGATGTATCCCGCGCGAAGCGCAGGCATGAGCACCTGCTCGAGATGCAATGGCGAACGGTCAACCGGTGCCGGCGTGCGCAGCACCATCGCTTGGAAAGTGGTGGCGCTCTTTGTGGCTACGGCCGGATCCGGTAGATGTTGCCGGTCTGATCGTCGGCGACGAAGAGGTCGCCTTGCGGCCCGATCGCTACGCCCGTTGGGCGGCCAACGCGCTCACCCGATGACAGCTGGAACCCGCTGACGAAATCCCGCCACTGCGTGGTCGGGTCGTTCCAGTTCACGCTCGTCGCCGGTGCATCGCCCGACAACGGCACGAATGCGACCCGGGGTGGCGCGATCGGAATCCCGCCCGACTCGTGCCATGACCCATGCATGGCGACGAACGCGCCTCCATCGAAGCGCGACGGCAAGGCAAATGCGCCGGAGTTGCGCGCCCGGACGATTGTGGCGCCGATGATCGTCTGGTACGCGGGAAATTCGACCGCGGGCACGGTTTGAGCCGAACAGCCGGCGCCGCTGCCGTAGCTTTGATGATTCTCTTCGCAACTCGGCCAGCCGTAATCGGGTACGCCGGCGCGCGTTCCTACGGAATCGAAAAACTCGTAAGGATGTCCAAGCGGTAAGTCATCCTGACCCGCGTCACCGGCCCATAGGATACCGGTATTGGGATTGACCGTTAGCCCGATCGCGTTGCGAATGTGTACGGCACGCGCCGACATGTTGGCGCCGTCCAACCCCATCTGCTGGATCGTCGCTCGCGTCGAGTCGGCTTCCGAGCAGGCGTTGCACGATGAGCCGACGCTCGCATAGAGCGTACGACCGCTTACCGCGAGGGATGTCGTCGAGTGGCCGCTTCCTCCGCCCGGGCGAACCGACGCTATCTTTTTTGGCGCTGCGGATGCTTTGAGGTCGCCGGGCTTGTACGCGATACGATAAACACCGAATTGCGTGCCGACGTAAATAGCGCACGCGCTTTGACTGAACGCGACGCCGGCTGCCGGCGAATCGGGCAGCGATGCAAAGACTTGTGGGTTTCCAGCGCCCGCAGCGGCGTCCGCATTTGGAACGATATCGACGTCGCCGCCGAGCGTTCCAACGAGGAGATCGCCGGTGGGCAAGAAGGCGAGTTCGCGGGCGGACGGCACGACCGCGATCACTTGGATGCGCAAACCCGCGGGCACGGTGAGCCCGGCCGGGTTCCTCGGCGGCGGCCCGGTCGGCGCCGGCGCGGGAGTTCCCGCACAGGTTTGCGGCTGAGGCGCTGGCCGGCCCGCCGGGGCGGCGCTTGAGTTCCCACCACTGCCGCCGCACGCAGCGAGCGCGGCCGCTAGGCAACAACCAAACAGACGCCAAGTCCGCATGACCCGATCCTCCCGCATGCCGATCGTAGTATTCCCACGGAGACGCAATCTAATGTCGCTGCCGCCGGTTTACAAGGGCGCTCATTTGGCGGTCCATAACCCAGCGCAGTACATGGTGCTCAGCGGAAAGGTCGCGATCGTTTCGGGCGCCTCGGGCGCGATCGGGTCCGCGACTTGCCGCGCACTGGCCGCGCGAGGAGTCAAGCTCGCCCTCGCAGCGTTGCCGGACGCTCTTCTCGACGCCATCGCGCAAGAAGCGGCGCGCAGCGGCGCTGGCGCCGTGGCCGTACCGACGGATATTCGCAGCCGCGCCGACATCGATCGGCTGGTCGCAAAAACGCTCGAGGAGTTCGGGCGGGTGGACATTCTGGTCAACGTCGCCGGAGTTGGCTCGAGTCCATCGCTTTGCGATAGTACGGATGAAGAACTAGAGCGTGTTATCGCGATCAATCTTTTGGGCGCTGCGCGCTTGATGCATGCCGCGCTGCCGGCCATGAAAGCACAGGGCAGCGGTTCGATCGTGAACATCGGCTCGGTTGCCGGCGAAGCCGCCGTGATGGGCATCTATTCGGCCTCCAAATTCGGCTTGCGAGGGTTAAACGATTCGATTCGGCGTGAAGTTCGCAGTTTTGGCGTCGCTGTTACCCTGATCGAGCCCGGTTTTATTCGCACGGCGATGAACGCGGCCATGACCAACCACCTCCCCGGGCCGGAGGTCGTCGCCGACGCGATCGTGGACGCGATTCGCCGCCCGCGACGCAGGCGCATCGTTCCGCTAAACTACGTCTGGCCGGTGATGCTCGTCAAGGTGTTCCCGGGCTTCACCGACCGCGTCTTTGGAAATGCGCGCATTCAAAAACGCCTAAACAGAGACGCGCGCGCAGCGCGCAAGGCCGGGGTTGGCGAAACGTCCTAACGCGAGCACCGATGAACTGCGCAAGACTGCGCCTGCGTGGGGCCAGCCAGTGCGCTGGCTTACCGCCGTGTCGATCTGCGCGTACTACTTCCTCGCCTACCGCATCGTAGGCTGGGGAAGTGTGCCGTCTCGGCGCGGGAGCACCCTGATCGTCGCGAATCACCAGCACGAGATCGAGTCGCCCGTCATCGTGGCAATGCTCACGCTGCGCACGCGAGCGTGGCGCTATCCGATTTTCACGGTGTCCTCCCGCCGCATGTGGGAGCCGGGTTTCCTGGCCGAGCGCATTCCGTGGCTGGCTTTTCTCTTGCGAGGCGTGAATCTCGGGCCACTCTTTAGCATGATCGGCATGCAGCCGATCGAGAATGAACTGCACACGCGTCCATTTGCGAGTTTAGCGTACACGCTGCGCGAACGCTACGGGGATCTCACGGTGGAAACGATCTTTCGAACGCGAGCGCTCGAACGGCTCGGTTCCGGTATCAGGCGCCTCTCCGACCTGCTCGCGCCCACGCATTTTCAGCTTGGGCGCACCTTTGTGACGCTCTCGGAGCTCAACGAGCCCTATCGTCACGAAGCGCTCCAAGCAACCCGCGAGCAGCTTGAGGCTGACCTCGGTCATTTTGAAGCGCTCGCACGCGCCGGCGCGACGATTTTCCTAACGCCTGAGGGATTCTATAGCGGCGACGGCAAGATGCAGCGCTTGCGAGGCGTGCTTTCACGCCTGCGGCCGCTGGCGCGCGCGTGGCTGACGGCCATCAGCTACGAGCCGTTCGTGGGGCGCCGTTTGTGCATGCTGTATCGCATTGAACCGGCAGCCGACGGGGTTCCGCTCGAGCTTCAATTGAAACGGTTACGGCCGATCACGGTCAGCGCGCTCTTGGCGACGTGGCTGCGTACGCGAAGTGCACCCTTTACGGAGAAACACGCGACGGATGCGGTCGAGCACCAGTTAAACGAGCTCCCGCCGGTACTCTTTGTCGAAGCTCGGCTACGGGGACATCCGCAACGCATGACGCGTGCTGCGCTTGCGGGAATGGAGCGTCTTGGGATCTTACTGCGCGAGGGTTCCGAATACGCGGTCGCAGATCGGCGCACGCATCCATCGTTTCCGCGCACGGCCGACATGATCGAATATCAAGCCAACTTTCACGCCGAAACGCTCGAGGGTGCGCGCTCCGATGGCGGGTAGACAAGACCGCGGGGCGGTCGTCGTAACCGGAGCCTCTAGCGGCATCGGAGCCGCAACCGCCTCAATGCTCGCAGAAGCGGGATTCTTGGTGTTCGCCGGGGTGCGTAACCAACCCGATGCCGAGCGGGCCGAATCGCTTGGAGCCAACGTTCGTGCCGTTTTGTTGGACGTGACCGACTCGCGGTCGATCGAAATCGCCAAGCGAGCGGTTTCGCAAACCGGCGTCCCCCTGGCGGGCATCGTCAACAACGCCGGCATCGCTGTTGCCGGGCCGCTCGAGTTTTTGGCGCTGGACGAACTACGCAAGCAGTTCGAGGTTAATGTCATTGGCGCTCTTGCGATCACGCAGGCGTTTCTTCCGTTGCTGCGCGCGAATCGAGCCCGAATCGTTTTCATGGGCTCGGTATCCGGACGGATCGCAGTGCCGTTTATCGCACCGTACAGTGCATCAAAATTCGCGCTGCGAGCGATCGCGGATGCATTGCGCATCGAGCTTGCTGCAGCCAGCATTTACGTTTCGCTGATCGAGCCGGGGTCGGTGAAAACCCCGATCTGGCGCAAGGGCCGCGAGGCACAATCAACGATGCAGCAACGTTTGGGAGCGGACGGCTTGGCATATTACGGGAGCGCCCTCGAGGCCGTGATCCGGCAAACGGAACGTGAAGAGCAGGCCGGAATGCCGGCCGAGCGCGTCGCTCGAGTCGTACTTGAAGCGCTGACGGCGCAAAGACCTCGCGCGCACTACGTGGTTGGAGCGCCCGCGCGCTTAGGCATCATCCTTGGCTGGCTGCCTGCCGCGATTCACGACCGCATCATGCGCGCTTCAATGCGGCTGTAGTTGTAACCAATGTAACCAAGCGCTGCGATAGGTGAAGCGCGCCGATGGGAGAAATGGCGGCTTTAGAGGCATTATTTGAAAGGATGTTCTTCCATGAAATCAATGATCAAGCGTCGTTTAGGTTTGGCAGGGCTGGTTTTTGCGGGCGCGATGTTGGGTTCCGCACTGACCGGCAGCGTTATGGCGTATCAAGGACACATGTGGAATGCCCTGCATGCCGAACAAAACGCGGTTTCGCAACTGAATATGGCCGTGGCGGATAAGGCCGGCCATCGCGTCAATGCGATGAATTTACTGAACCAAGCGATAACGGAAACTAGAGCCGGCATCACCGCGGGCGCTCAGTAGACTGCATAACGAATGATCGAAGGCGCGCAGAAATGCGCGCCTTTTTTTTACGCACTCCCGTTTTTTGGTTTTGCTCCCACCGCTGCGCACAAGGGGAGAATCGTTCCTGACGTTGGAGTAGCCCCCGTGAGCGAAATCGAACTCGGCCCCGCCACCCGTTCCGTACCTCAACCGGCGCTCGGTCCGCGGCAGCTGCCGGCGTTCACGATCCCAGATGCCGAGCTCGGCATGGGCGCAAGTCTAGGCAACAGCGCGATCTGGATCAACACGAAGAACACGGGCGCGATTGAACGCGTGTCGGCGATCGATCTCGCGCAGAGTCTGTTCGGCACGATTATCGTGCGGTATGGCGGCACCGGGACGCCGCTCAGCGACGGCTGGATTGAGGCTCCGCGTGGCGATGCGAAGGATACGAGCTACGTTGGCATTCGGCCGGATGCGTCGCGCACATTTGAGATCCATCCCGCCTTCCAGCGCGTCTTTTACACGATCGTGGGCGCGGTGCGCGTCAGTGAAACGACCTTTGTGCCGCTGCTGAGCGACGACACGGAAACGCAGGGCGATCCGCCGGTAGCCTATCAGAGCATCGAGCTCTATAACGCCGACGTCTATCCGCACAGTCTTCGCGTGACGGCCTACGCCCGTTTGCGCGGCAGTCTAGGGGGCGACGTTGAGGCCCGCTACGACCCGGATTGCGACGCCCTGGTCGCCTGGAATCTGGGCAACCGCAAGGCGGTGCGCATCTTCGCTATGTCTCCGAAACCCGCGCGCCACAGCACGACGTTCGACTTCGGCAGCGTGTACGATCCGTCGCACGTCCACGCGCTCGACAATTCGACCGAAAGCATGGGCGACATCCTCGGGTGTTTGCAGGTGGATATAACGCTTGAGCCGAGCGCGACATATACGTTCTCCCTCAAAGCAGGCGCGTATTCCGGCGAGCAGTCGCGCGCACTAAAGGCCTTTCGCGCCACGCCCGATGCACAAACGGCGTTGCAGCGCACGATCGAACATTTGGAAAGGCGCCTGCATTACACCGAAGTCGTCACGCCGGATGCGCTGATCAATCAAGGCGCGCTCTGGAGCAAGGTCAACATGCGCCGCGTCATGGCGACCTACCCGCAGGGGCGCGCGTTCACGAACGATCCGGGTAACACGCCGAACGTCGTCATCCGCGACGCTTCGTGGTTCATCGTCGGCAACGACTACTTCATGCCCGAGTTCTCTCGTTCGCTGATCCAAAAACTCATTAGCGTGCAGTACGACAGCGGAAAGATGCCCGAATACTTCGACGGCGTAAGTGGTGCGATCGAAGACGACGGGCTCAACATCAACGACGACACGCCACTGTTTATCCTCGCGGCGCACCACCATTTCCAAGCGACGGGAGATACAGCGTGGCTGAAAGGCGCGTATCCGGCTATTGCTAGGGCTGCACGCTACATTCTCTCTCAACTCGACAAACGCGGCTTGGTCTACTGTAATGCACAAGATCCGCGCGGGAATGTGTGGGCAATCGCAAGTTGGCGCAATATCATTCCGCTCTACACGATCAACGGTGCTGTTACGGAGATCAACGCGGAGTGTGCGGCGGCTCTGCGCGCCGTAGCCGAACTGGCCGCTGACACGCAAGATCACCAGGACGATGGTCCGGGGTTCTTAGCCGCGTACCAGGCGTTGCGCGATGCGCTCAACAGTCATCTGATCAACCCTGAAAACGGTTTGTACTATCTGAACATCGATTGCGACGGTAACGTGCACACGGATGTGACCGGCGATGAGGTGTTCCCCGTTATGTTTCGCGTGTGCGACGATGAAACCGGGTTTCGCGTGATCAGCCGGCTCAATTCGCCCGACTTTTGGACCTCCGCGGGCCTACGGACGGCTTCGCGCGTGGATCCGCTCTACAACCCGAGCGATTTCTCGGGACTTATGGGCGGGGTCTGGCCGGGACTGACTTGGTGGTACGCGTTTGCGGCAGCGCCTTACCACCCCGAGTTCATGGTGCGCGCGCTGCGTTCCTCATTTGAGCACTACGGCGCGGATCCCAAGAAAAACAACACCGTGCCGGGGCAGTTCAGCGAGTGGTTCGACGGCGAGAGTCTGACGAACAAGGGCATGCGCTTGAGCCCCTGGGAGCCGCCGCGTTTTCTCTGGGCGGCGGTCGAAGGGGTTTGCGGTTTGACGCTGACCTCCGGAGTGCCGCGCATCAATCCGCTGATCCCCCAGACCTGGAGCTGGGTCGGGCTGCGCCGGCTGCGCTACCACGGCGGCGAGCTGTCGTATTTCCTGATTCGCAAAGGTACGATCTCGCAAATCTATACGACCGCCCAACTTGAGAGCGACTCCGAAACGTTGCTCTTTACGAGTGACGTTACCGATGAAGTAGCGGTGTTCTCCAAGACCGCGGTGACCATTGCGCTCGCTAAGGAACACGAATTTGCGGTGCTCATCGGCAACGTCGGCGAGCAGACCACGACGATCCCGATCAACGTCTCGCGTTTGGTCGAAGGCGAGGCGACCTACATGGTACGCTTGTTCAACAGCGAGCGTGGCGCATGGGAAGAGCCCGAAGAGCAAGCCGGCGCCGAATTGACCACGCTGGCGATTTCAGTCGAAGGCAAGGGCTTCCGCCTCCTAAACATCGCTCGCATTTAACGGAGAAGCCGGCTGCCTGCCCGAAGCTCAAGCCCGAAGGATAGAGTGATGTCGTCAACTCCAAGCGTAAAGTGGCAAGTCGCGGGCGGTCTACTTCTTATTCACGCAGGTGCGCTGCTCGCACTTTCGCCGCGATTCTTCTCCTGGACTGCCCTAAGCGCGATGTTCGTGCTCATATACGTGACTGGTGCGCTTGGCGTTACGCTGGGATATCATCGCATGCTGACCCATCGCAGTCTTCGTCTGGCGAAGCCGCTCGAGTATCTCACGGCGATCTTCGGTGTCTTGAGTTTGCAAGGCGGACCGATCGAGTGGGTCGCGACGCACCGTGCCCATCACGCGAATTCCGACAAAGAGGGCGACCCGCACGATTCGAATCGCGGTTTCTCTTGGGCGCACATGAACTGGCTGTATCTTGCGAACCGCGCGCTGCTCACCAAGGAGCAGCAGCTCCACATGGCCTCCGATATTGCAGCCGATCCGTTTTACCGGTACCTGAGCGCAAACACGCTTTGGTTCCAGCTGCTTTTGGCGCTGGGGCTGTTCGCCGTCGGTGGCTGGCCGGCGGTCGTTTGGGGAATTTTCGTGCGGCTAGTGCTCACCTACCACTTGACGTGGCTGATCAATAGTGCGGCGCACAGCACCGGCTACCAAACTTATCGCACGCAGGATCGTTCTACGAACTGCTGGTGGCTTGCGCTCCTCAGCTGGGGCGAGGGCTGGCACAACAACCACCACGCCTTCCCATTTTCGGCCCGCCATGGTTTGAGGTGGTTTGAAATCGACCTCACCTGGCAGATCGTGAAGCTCTTGCGCTTCTTGCGTCTTGCCCGCAACGTCAGACTCCCGACGCCGCGGATGCGCGAACGACTGCTAGCCAAGTAGATCCCTTTTCAATCCCGGTGGCAGCGACCGCTAAAGCCCAGTTTCCCGCCGAGCAGTCCGTAGACGGCCGCTTCATCCGTCAGCAGGATGCATTTCGGCAGTGGGTGAGGGCCGACGGCAGCTCAGGCTTTCCCGTCATAGCGGATCGCTATCATTTATACGTGTCGCTCGCGTGTCCGTGGGCGCATCGCACGATCATCGCGCGCCGATTGATGCGCCTGGAGAACGCGGTCGGAATGACGGTGGCCGATCCGATCCGCGATGACCGCGGCTGGGCTTTTCGTCCGGGTCCTGGCTTCTCAACCGATCCGATCAATGGTTTCAAGTTTCTCAGCAAAGCTTATCTTGCCACCGACCCTCATTACCGCGGCCGGGTGACGGTTCCGGTGCTCTGGGATAAAAAAACCAACCGCATCGTCAGCAATTCCGACGATGACATCCTGCGCATGTTTGAAACCGAGTTTCGGGCGCTGGGCGCCCGCGAGGTTGACCTTTATCCTCAGGCGCACCGGGCGGAGATCGAAAGGCTCAACGAATTGATCCACGAGACGCTCAACGACGGCGTGTACCGCGCCGGCTTCGCGACCTCGCAGGCTGCGTACGAACAGGCGGCCTATCGCGTCTTCGAGACGCTCGATCTGCTCGAAGGGCGCCTAAGTGACCGCAGGTATCTGTTCGGTGCTGCCCCTTTGGAAACCGATTGGCGTCTCTTCCCGACGTTGATCCGCTTCGACGCCGTCTACTACGGCCATTTCAAGTGCAACCTGTGGCGAATCGTGGATTACCCGAACATCTTCGGCTACCTTCGCGATCTTTACCAGTTCGATCAGGTGGCGCAGACGGTGAACTTCGATCACATCAAGCGGCACTACTACTGCACCCATACGGACATCAATCCGACGGGCATCGTTCCGATCGGACCGCAACAGGATTTGAGCGCCCCACACGGCCGCGAACGTTTGACCTAAACGGGTTCTAAATATACCCGCGACGCAGGGCGACGACGGCCGCTTGCGTGCGGTCGGCAGCCGATAGTTTTTCCAAGATGCTGCGAATATGGCCCTTGACCGTGCCGAGGCCGATATGCAGCTCCTCGGCGATTTCGGCGTTTCCGGCGCCCGCGGCAATGCGCTCCAAGATTTGCGTTTCACGCGCGGTCAAGGGAGAGGTTAGCGATGACGCCTTGTTCGCGGCGAATCGGCTCAAGACGACGTGGGCGATGCGAGGGTCAAAGTATGCGCCGCCTTCAGCCGCGATGCGCACTGCCTCGACGATCCGGTCGGGTTGAGCAGTCTTCAAACAGTATGCGTCTGCGCCGGCAGCGAGCGCAGCGATCACCTCCTCTTCCAGGTCGATCATCGTGACGATCACGACGTGCGTGCTCGGCGATCGCTTGCGAATGAGCTGTGTCAGTTCGATGCCGTCACGACCCGGCAAGCCGATATCGACGACGGCAACGTCTGGGCGCTGCGCTTCGACGAGATCGAGTCCTGCGATACCATCCCCGGCTTCTGCAACGACGGCGATACCTGCCGACGAAAGGGCGGTGCGCAGACCGGTGCGTGTCAGCGTGTGGTCTTCGACAATGATCGCGCGAATCGCGGTCATACGCCGGCGGCTTCCGGAAGATCGATGACGAAGCGGCTACCGCGCTCGAGCGGTTCGTAGGTTGCTTTTCCGCCGTGTTCCTCGGCGATCAGCCGAACGATGTAGAGGCCCAAGCCCGTGCCGGCGCCCCGTTTGCGAGTCGTGGCGCCGAAGCGCTGAAACAGATTCGCGCGATCTTCGGCCGCAACGCCCTCCCCCCGATCTTCGACGGTCAGCACGACACCACGTTCGTTGCGCGCCGTCCGTACGTCAATGGACGTTCCCGAAGGCGAAGCCGCGATCGCGTTGGCAAGCAAGTTGATCGCTGCGCGCCGAAGCTCATCCGGGTCGCCGATCAGGATCGCGCTTTGAGGTTGCAGCGTGAACTGCACGTCGCGTTCGCGTGCCGTCGGCTCGAGTTCCGCGACCGCCTCCCGCGCGATCTGTGCAAGATCAACGCGCTCGCGCCGACGGAAACCCTCTCCAGACTCGTGGCGGGCGACGACGAGCAGCGTCTCCACCATCCGCTGGAGTTCCTCGTTCGAGCGAAGAGTCGTAGCGAGCACCTCTTGGTAGGTCTCAGGCAGCGGACCGTACGCGCCGCGCAGCGCTTGCTGCGCCGTCGCGTAGGCAGCCGCGAGCGGGGTCCGCAGGTCGTGTGCGAGCGCGTACACGAGATCGCGGATCACGTGGCTGCGCTCGAGCAGCGCTTCGTGCTGCTGCGTAATTTGCTCGGCTTGTTCGCTAATGCGCATGAAAAGCCCAGATTGAGCGAGCGCGGTTTCACACTGCTCCGCGAAGGATCGTAGGAGGCGCGCATCGTCCCGCTCCCACTCGGCGTGGTTCGCGGTCACGACGAGCCGAAACTCGCGCGAATCCGCATGCAGCGCTGCGACCAGCGCCTCGCGAGCGGCTAGCGATTCAAGCGCGTACCGTGCGGTCGTATCGGCACCATCGGCGTGTAAGACGACCAAAGGCGTCGCCTCTCGCGCCAGCAGCGAACGGACCTCGGATGCGAGCGGCGAGCGGTCGACGGCCACTTCACGTTTGCCGTTTTCGCCCACGTATCGCTGAGGAGCGTCATGGGATGGAGCATCGATTAGCAGCATCGCGCGCTCCGCGCCGAGCAGCGAGATCGCTTCACGCACGATGGCGCGCAGAACGAGCTCGAGGTTGAGACTCTCGCGAACGCGATCGAGCGCGATTCGCAAGCGCCGTTCGCGCTGCGCTTGATCGGCTCGCGCATCGGAAAGGCCTGCCGTTCGTCCGAGTTGCTGCGTTTTGATCGTCATGTAGCCGACGAGGATAAACGAAGCCGCGAGGAGCGCGCGGTCGCCCACCACGACCGCATCGAAACGGTAATGGGCCTGCGCCGCATTGACGTAGCCGGCAATGACGTTGGCTGCTTCGGCGACGACAACGAGCCAAATCGTGAGGTTGCGCCGCATCGCAAAACTGCTGAGCGCGATTGGAACGTTGAAGAAGATCGCCGCGATGAAGAGTTGCGGCGTGAAGAGGTCCAGTATCCAGGCCGCCAGGAGCAATGCGTAGCAGATCAGCGGCAGCATCGTGGAAGGCGGTTCAAGGCGGTAGGCACGCTCCCTCCGCCCTTGCAAAATGCGCAAAGGCGGTTCAGGGTGAGTAGGCAGGCTTTCCCGAGAATCAAACGCTTATGGAAATGGTGCGCTCTCGGCCCAGCGCCGAGATGCTGCTGGCAGAATACGGCGAGCGACCGCGCCTGGTTGTCTACCTTTCCGCTGCGCCAGGCAGCGGAAAGACGCGGCGTTTGCTGTCGGAACTCCAGCGCCTAAGGGCGCTCGGGCGTGATGCCGTCATCGGCTGGATCGAGACGAAAGGCCGTGCCGATCTTGAACGCCTGGCTGAAAGCCTACCCCGCATACCGCCGCGTGCCGTGCAGCGCAACGGCCGAACTTTTTCCGAATTCGATTTCGAGGCAACCCTAGCGCGCAAGCCGCAAGTCGTCGCCCTCGATGAGGTTGCGCACGAAAACCTTCCTGGCTCGCCCTACGCGATGCGGTGGGAGGAGGCGCTCGCGCTGCGCGAGGCCGGTATTTCCGTTTTGTGCGCGTTCAATATCGCGCACCTTGAAAGTGTCGCACCGGCCGCCGAGCGCTTGACCGGGCATCCAATGCGAGCCATCGTGCCCGATCGCTTCCTGGAAAGCGCCGATGAGGTCGTGGCGCTCGACGTGTCGCCTCAACTCGTGCAGAGCCGCTTGCGTTCCGGAAAGATCGTCGCCGATACCGACGTCGAGGCGGCGCTGCGAGGGGTATTTTCCGAGCGCACGCTTTACGCATTGCGCGAGCTGCTGCTCCATGCGGTCGATCAGGTGACGCTGCCAAGAGTCAGAGCGGAATGTGCCTCGACCGCGGTGGTTTTCGTTCCGGCCAACATTCCGATCGATTCCTACGTCGAGCGTGCCGCAGCCGTAGCGAGTGCGCTCGATTTGCACCTCGAGATCCGGCCGGCAGGCAACGTTGATCGTTCGCTTCTCGATGAGGTTGCGGCGCGTGTCGGAGCGGAAGTCTTAAGCGAGCCGCTCGATCCTGCGACGATGGACGTCGCGCAGCTTCGTGCGAGTTTGATCGTGGTTCCAAACGGTAAAGCGGCACGCAGTCTGGCGAACCGCCATCAAGACCGTGACATGTTCGTGATCGATCCGACGCAGGTGTACTTGGGAGTTCGACCATCCTCGGACATGCTCGGGGCGGAAGGTTCCGCGGAACGGCCCCCCGCGAACTATGGGCGCCTCACGGTGTATCTCGGGGCGGTCGCAGGCTGCGGCAAGACCTACGCCATGCTCGATCGCGCGCAACAACTGCAATCGGAGGGTGTCGACGTCGTCGCAGCGTTCGTCGAGACGCACGGACGTCAGGAAACGGAGGCCTTGATCGAAGGACTGGAAGTGCTGCCGCGCCGGGTGATCGTCAAGGACGGCGTGCGCTATGAGGAGCTGGACCGCGATGCCGTGATCGCGCGCCACCCGCAAGTCGCTTTGATCGATGAACTGGCGCATACGAACGCGCCGGGCTCCGCGTTCCAGAAGCGCTATGAGGACGTCTTAGCGATCTTGCGCGCCGGCATCGACGTGATCACGACGTTGAACGTGCAGCACCTCGAGGCCTTGAACGATACGGTCTTTCGTTTAACGCAAACAGTCGTGCGTGAGACATTGCCGGACGGTATCCTGGCGTTGGCGGATGAAGTGATTCTGATCGACGTGACGCCGCAAACGCTGCGAACGCGTTTGCGCGAAGGGAAGATCTATCCGCCTGACCGGATCGAACGAGCGCTGGCGAATTTTTTCACGCTTGACAACCTAACGGCGTTGCGCGAGCTTGCCCTTCGCGAAGCGTTGCGGGCTCGGCGCCGCGAGCGGCCGGCCGCCCCATTCGAGCGGCTCCTGCTGTGCGCCGGCCCGCGTACCGAAGACGTCGCGCTGATTCGGCGGTGCAGCCAAATCGCGGCTCGCTTAGACGTGCGCTTTGCCGTCGCGATGATCACCGAACCACGCGAAGCGCCTACGGATGAGCTGATCGAACGCCTGCATGCCGAAACCGAAAGACATCACGCAACCTGGCATCGCGAGACGACAAGCGACGCGCCCCATCGCATCATCGAGCTGGCTCGCCTCGAGCCCGAGACGGTCGTGGCCATGGCAGTGACGCTGCGTCACCCTCGCTGGCCGCAGCGCAACTCGTTCGCTCGCCGCGTGCTGGATGCCGGAGCTCGGGAGATTATAGTGCTGACGCGCCGCTAGGGGGCGAAGAGGCGGATCAAGGACGCGCATCGAGCGCGATGTTCAGCGCCGTAACGTTGACGCGCGGCTCTCCTAAGAAGCCGAGCTCGCGTGGCTGGATGTGCTGAGCGATCAGCGAACGCACTGCTTTCAACGGTAGATGCCTGGCCGTGGCGACGCGTGCTGCTTGATAGTACGCCGCCTCCGGGCTGATGTCGGGATCGATCCCGCTCGCGCTGGAGGTCACCAGATCCATCGGCGGCATGCCCGCGCCAGGATTTTCTTTTTGCAGCGTCTTGATGGTGGCGCGCGTTGCGTCGATCAACTTCTTAGAACCTGGGCCGAGGTTCGTTGCGCCGGTCGCTGTGGGGTCATAACCGTTCTTTCCAGCGGCGGAGGGCCGGCCGTGGAAATATTTCGGCTTCGTCCACAATTGTCCGATGATGTCCGACGCAACGATCTTCCCGTTGACTTCGACTAACGAGCCATTCGCTTGGCGCGGGAAGAGCACTTGGGCTAGACCGGTCATCGCGAGCGGGTAGATGAACCCGAACAGGATCACCGAGGCGATCGTTACGCGCAGCGCGGTGCCGAAGTGTGCAATCATTTGTGCATCCTCACGTTAGGTGCGCCCAGGAGAGGACCAGGTCGATGAGCTTGATGCCCACGAACGGCACGATGATGCCGCCGACTCCGTAGATCAAAACGTTTCGCCGCAACGCAATGTTCGCGCCCTCGGGGATGTACCGCACGCCGCGCAGCGCCAGCGGGATTAAAGCGACGATGATCAGCGCGTTAAAGATCACCGCGGAAAGGATCGCGCTGTGGGAGGTCGACAGCCGCATGACGTTGAGCACGCTCATGGCGGGATACGCCGCGGCGAACATCGCGGGCAAGATCGCGAAGTACTTCGCAACGTCATTGGCGATCGAGAAGGTGGTCAGCGAGCCCCGCGTCATCAAGAGCTGCTTGCCGATCTCGACGACCTCGATCAACTTGGTCGGATCCGAATCGAGATCGACCATATTCGCCGCCTCTTTGGCGGCTTGAGTGCCGGAATTCATCGCCACCCCGACATCCGCTTGGGCGAGCGCCGGCGCATCGTTGGTGCCATCACCGGTCATCGCAACCAAACGTCCTGAGGCCTGCTCGTTTTTGATCAACGCCATCTTCGCTTCGGGAGTTGCCTCCGCCAGGAAGTCGGCGACACCGGCTTCCCTCGCGATCGTAGCTGCGGTCAGCGGATTATCGCCCGTGATCATGACCGTGCGAATTCCCATCTTGCGCAGACGGTCAAAGCGTTCGAGCATGTTCGGTTTGAGGATATCCTTCAGGTGAATGACGCCGAGAACCGTCGCGTTGCGCGCCAACAGCAAGGGCGTCCCACCGGCGCGTGCGATGCGCTCGACGTCGGGCACCGGCTGCACATCTGTGTTGCCTTGATCGCGGATCCAGGCTAAGATCGAATCCGGCGCGCCTTTACGGATCACGGTGCCGTCGGCTAAATCCACACCGCTCATGCGTGTGTACGCGCTGAAGGGAACGAACTTTGCGCCGTCCGGCAACTCGGCTGCGCCGCTAACCTCGAGGGTTTTCTGGGCGAGCGCCACGATCGAGCGGCCCTCCGGCGTTTCGTCCGCCAGCGAGCAGAGGTACGCGATCCGCGTGGCGTCTTGGTCGTCGGTCCCTGCGGCAGCGATGATTTCGACGGCCTGCCGGTTGCCAAGCGTGATGGTGCCGGTCTTATCGAGCAGAAGGGTGTCGACGTCGCCGGCTGCTTCGACGGCGCGGCCGCTCATTGCCAGCACGTTGCGTTGCATGACGCGGTCCATGCCGGCGATGCCGATTGCAGAGAGCAAGCCACCGATCGTCGTCGGGATCAAGCACACGAGCAACGCGATCAACACCGTGACCGGTTGACGGGCTCCGGCATAGATCGAGAATGGTAAGAGCGTCGCGACGGCGATCAAGAAGATGATCGTCAGACCAGCGAGCAAGATTGACAAGGCAATCTCATTCGGCGTCTTCTGCCGCTGCGCGCCTTCGACGAGCGAGATCATCCGGTCTAGGAAACTCTCTCCTGGATCTGCCGTAACCCGAACCACGATCCAGTCGGAAAGCACGCGTGTACCACCGGTTACAGCGGACCGATCGCCTCCGGCCTCGCGCACGACGGGCGCCGATTCGCCGGTGATCGCCGATTCGTCTACGGAAGCCGCGCCTTGGGTCACATCGCCGTCCGCTGCGATCAGCTCGCCCGCTTCGACTCGAAAAAGATCGCCTTTGCGGAGTTCGCTCGCCGCAACGCTGATCACTTGACCCTGTTCGATCAGTTTGTTCGCCATGGTGTCCGTTTTTGTGCGTCGCAAGTAGTCGGCTTGGGCCTTGCCGCGACCCTCAGCGACCGCTTCCGCAAAATTCGCGAAGAGCACCGTGAACCACAGCCAGGCTGAGATCGCGAAATCGAAGCCGGCGCTGCCACCGTGCCGGATCAAATCGCGGACGAAGAAGATAGACGTGACGAGCGCGCCGACCTCGACCACGAACATGACGGGGTTGCGCGCGATCCACCGCGGGTCGAGCTTGATGAACGAGTCGCCGATCGCGCGTATGATGATTGCCCGCTCGAAAAGTGAGCGCGCCTTGGGCCGGCGCTCGAGGCGGCGTCGTGGAATCATCGTTAGTACGTCTTTCCGTGTAGCACGAGCAAGTGATCAACGATCGGTCCCAGCGCGTCGGCGGGGAAAAACGTTAGCGCTCCGACGATCAAAATCGTACCGATCAGTAGGGCCACGAAGATCGGCGAGTGCGTCGTGAAGGTTCCTAAGCCCGGCGGGGCGGCTTTTTTCCCGGCGAGCACGCCCGCCAGCGCCAAGATCGGGATCACCTCGACGAAGCGGCCGAAGATCATGTTGACGCCCATCGTCAGGTTATAAAATAAGTTTGGACCCAGGCCCGCAAAAGCGCTGCCGTTGTTCGCGTTTCCTGACGTAAACGCGTACAGGATCTCGGAAAAGCCATGGGGACCGTTGTTGTTGAGCGTCGCAAGCCCTTGCGGCAGCAAGACGGCAAACGCCGTCGGTATCAAGCAGAGTACCGGGGTAACGAGCACTGACAGGATTGCATACTGCACCTCGCGCCGCTCGATCTTTTTGCCGAGAAATTCCGGCGTCCGCCCGACCATGAGGCCGGCGATGAAGACCGTGAGCACAACGAACACGATCATGCTGTATAGTCCGCTGCCGACTCCGCCGAAGATGATCTCGCCAAGCTGCATATTGACCAGCGGCACGAGACCCCCGAGCCCGGTGAACGAGTCGTGCATCGAGTTGACCGCGCCGCACGAAGTTGCGGTCGTAATCGTCGCCCACAACGCGGACGTGCCGATCCCAAAGCGACATTCCTTGCCTTCCATGTTGCCGCCCGGTACGCCGAGATGATGCACGATTGGGTTGCCCGCGGCCTCGGCCCAATAGGCGACCAAAAAACCCGCGAAGAGCATCACCGACATCGCCGTAAAGAGCGCCCACCCTTGCCGAGTGTCGTTGACCATTTTCCCGTACGTGTAGGTTAGACCGGCGCCGATGATCAGGATCAAGAACAGCTCGAACCAGTTTGAAAACGGTGTCGGATTTTCGTTGGGCGAAGCGGAGTTGGCGTTGACGAAGCCGCCGCCGTTCGTACCTAGCTCCTTGATCGATTCTTGAGAAGCCATCGGCCCGCCGGTGATCGTCTGCGTGATCCCTTCGACGGTCTTCAGGTTCGCGTTCGCGTGAAAGTTTTGCGGAACGCCTTGCATGAGCAACAGCAAACCGCCGGCAACCGAGATCGGCAATAGGATATACAGACACGCGCGGGTCAGATCAACCCAGAAGTTGCCCAGCGTCTTGGTCGTCGTGCGCGCTACGCCGCGCACGACGGCGATCGCTAGCGCAATGCCGACCCCGGCGGAGACGAAGTTGTGCCATGCGAGGCCCGCCATCTGGGAGAGAAAGCTCATCGTCGACTCGCCCGAATAGAACTGCCAGTTCGTGTTCGTCGTGAAGCTGACGGCGGTGTTCCAGGCGAGGTCGGGCGGCAGATTGGGAAAATGGTTGGGGTTGAACGGCAGCCACTGCTGCGTACGCAGCAAGACGTAGAGATACGCTAGGCCAACCGCCGAAAATGCCAGCATCGAAAAGGCGTAGGCCTGCCACGACATCTCCGCATTCGGTTTGACGCCGCCAAGCCGGCAGAGCACCCGCTCGACGGGCACGAACACCGGCGAGAGCCACGTCCGCTCGCCCATGAACACCTTGGCCATATACAGGCCGAGCGGCTTGGTCACCGCCAAGACGGCCACAAACAACACGCCGGCCGTCAACCAGCCCGGGCCGTTCACAACTGCCTAGAACTTCTCGGGGCGCAACATCGCGTAAATCAGATAGGCGAGCCCACCGAGGGTCAGCACGATGCCCAGCACGTCATCGAATTGCATGCGCTAGATCTTATCGCAGCCAATCGTGTAGTATTCAAAGAGCACGAAGCACACGATCGAGAGCACGACGACCACCACGTCCAAGGGAATCATTTCTTCCTAAAACTCTAGTCCGGATTCGAGGACGATGCGAAACTGGTTGCGTAGGGAACCAGATACTCCGAAGGCCACGCCTGGCGCTGCAGAGCGCACCGTAACCTCCGAAATATCGGCACGCAAGAGGAATTGCGCACGCCGATATGCTGGGGTGACCGTAAACGTCCATGCGCCGCTGCCGGGACCATACCCGACGAGATCGGCGTTTGCGCTTCGATCATTTGTCGTGCTTTGGTTTGCGATGTCTTCGATGCGCCCAGTGATGGACCAGGCCGGGTTCAGCGTGTACGTTGAAGTGAACACAACACCGTACGCAGACTCGGTGCTTATATAGCCAAGAGCGCTACTCTGCGGCGATTGAACCAACAGGACATATGGCGTCAATGTCCACCGTCCACGCGTTGCGGTATACATGAAGTCGTAGAGCCGCTTGTTCGCAATAGCCGAGGTTGGATTGCCTGGCGCCCTCGAATTCGGAATCACGAAAACGAACTGATACGATGTATTGGCATCAGCCGCGAGCGTCAGCGATCCTTCGAGTCCCAGAAAATGCCCGGAGTAGAAGCCGTCGTTCACCTCCAGAGCGCCGGTATACTTGCCGCCCGTTATACCTAAGCGGACTCCACGGCTGACCGCTGTTTCCATATTCCAAACGAGTCCACGCTGGATGTTCGGATTGACGTACGTATACGTGTTTTCCTGACCGATGAGCGTCGCGAGCTTTCCCACCGTTATGCTGACGTGATCGTTCGGGTTTAGGCTCACGTACACGGAAGGAACGGGACCATACAAGTTCGTGTTGGCGCTGGTCTCGAGCGTCTTGTTGCCGGAAACGCCAAGAACGGGGATGCTGTACGCGCCGGCGCTGGCTCCATACCGGAAAAAACCTGTATTCCGTGTCAGGGTCACGAACGCGCTGCTAACATTGAAGCGAGACGCCTGATCGTTCCCGCCCGCGTTGCCGAAATTCCCGGTGGCATTGACATTGGTCGTAAATGCCTGCGTTGCAAGCAGAACACGGCTTATGGTGACGGTCGGCGTCGCCGTCGATACCGGCGCTGGGGAATTGGTTGGGGTTGGCGCTGCGTTAGGACTGGATGAGGGAGCTGGAGTCGGCGCTTGCGCGACGGCCGGAAGCGCCAAGAGCCCCGCCGCGAGCGCGCAGAGTAAGCCGGCCACGATCGATGTGCGCATCCCGGGCCATTCTAGCGCGCCCATTGGAGCCACGCCACCCGTCGAGCGGATGATCCGATCGGATGCAGGTCCATTATGGTGCTGGTGAGGAGAGCCTTTCACGATGATTCACGCGATCGTTCAGGCACTCGTTTTGGCCGCGGGGATGTTCTGGCAGGTGGCCTGGAGCCTGATTTTGGGATTTCTCTTATCGGGAATGATTCAGGCGCTGGTGTCAAAGGAGCGCATGACCGCGCAATTGGGGAAAAACGGTCTTCGCGAGATTGCACTGGCGACGGGCTACGGGGCTGCGAGTTCGTCCTGCTCTTATGCCGCCGCTGCTCTGAGCAAAACCCTCTTCAAAAAAGGTGCCGGATTCATTCCGTCGCTCGCGTTTCTTTTTGCATCGACAAACCTCGTGATCGAACTCGGAATCATCCTATATCTGCTCATGGGTTGGCAATTTACCGCGGCGGAGTGGCTCGGCGGCGTTCTGCTGGTCGCCATCATGGCGCTCATCGTCAAGGCAACCTACCCGAAACGACTGATCGAAGAAGCACGGAAGCACCTCGCGGACTCCACCGCCGGCGACGAAGACAACGTTGTCGAAGGCAAGACATTCTGGGAAAGGCTTCGCAATCCGCAGACGCCGATTCTCGTGGCGCAAAACTTCGTAATGGATTGGTCGATGCTGCAAAAGGATTTGGTCGCGGGCTTCCTCATTGCGGGCGCTTTGTCGGCTTTCGTCCCCAACGGCGTCTGGAACGCACTTTTTCTACACGGTGCAGCACCTTGGCTGCAAGTTGCCAGTAATGCAGTCATCGGCCCGCTCATCGCGGTGATTTCCTTCGTCTGCTCGATCGGCAACGTGCCGATGGCGGCGATCCTGTGGGGCAGCGGCATCAGCTTCGGAGGCGTGTTAAGTTTTTTGTATGCCGACTTGATAGTACTTCCGTTATTGGATGTCTACCGCCGATATTATGGCCTGCGCATGGCGGCTTACATCGGCGTCGTTTTCTTCGTGACGATGGTGGTCGCCGGGATCGTCATGCAGATCGCGTTTGGGGCATTCAACGCGATTCCGGTTCCGAATCCGAACATCCGGAGCGACTTGACGACGTTCGCCTTCAACTATACGTTCTGGCTTAACCTTGCATTTGGGGCCTTGGCGTTGTACTTGGTCTACCTCAACAAAAAGCATCCGATGGCGATGGACTGCCCGGCGCATGGCGAGTGCGCAAAATAGGCCGGCTAGCGGGTCCAGCACCGCGGGGCGCCAGACAAGGCGCCTCGGCTGCCGTTGACTTCCAGAAGGGCTACTGCTAACCTACTTGACAGATGAAACGCACCTTGCGTATTGCCGCGAACGGCCAGGCGCTCGCCCTGGGGCCGCTCGAGCAACGAGTGATGGCAGTTCTCTGGAATCATCAAGCGGAATGGCTCGTCGTTTCCGATGTGCTGGCGGGCGTGCGGCGGACGAAATTGTCGTACTCGGCCGTTAAAAGCGTGCTCGGTAACCTCGTGGACAAGGGTCACGCCCGAAAGCGCGCCCGGGGACGCGCAAACGAATTCACGGCAGCGCAGACCAGGGAGGGCTTCGAGCGCGCGATGATGGGCGACATCGTGGCGCCGCTGCTTCGGCAGTACCGCAATCCACTGCTCGCGCACATCGTCGACGGCTTGGAGAGTGATTCGGAAATTGCCGAGCTCGAGCGGCTGTTAGCGGACAAGAGGGCCCAGCGTGATCGCTGAACTCGCCAGCTTTTTAAAGGAATGCCTCTCGTCGGGAGCGCTCTTGGGTACGCTCTGCGCGATGCTGTTCGTCCCGCCGCTGGCGTGGCTTGGTGTGCGCGCGCTCGCGCCGGTCATCTTCGGAATGAACGCCGATCGCCCGTGGCAGGCGGCGCTTGCCGCTCTGGCTGCTGCGATGCCGGGCATAATTTTTGCAATCACGGCCATTGTCGGCATGGCGGGTGGCATCGCGAGCGGCTGCCTGCGCTACTCGGCCGGCCGAGCGGTTTTCACGACCATAGCGGTATTGGCAACGCTTTCGTTTGCTCGAGCAACCTGGCTTGCAATTCGACGCAGCGCAGAGCTGTCCACGCTGTTGCGCAGTTCAGAGAACCCTTCGACACCGGGCTTGGTCCGGGCCGCCGCAACCATTCCCGCGCCGGTTCGTGAGCTTCCCTACGACGTGCCGTTTTGTGCCGTCGGCGGAAACCGCGCACCGGTGTTGTTGGTTTCGGTTGGCACGATGGCTAGCTTGAGTGAGCCGCAGCTGCGCGCGGCGCTTTGGCATGAGTACGCGCATGTGCTGCGCCGAGATCCGCTGACGACTTTGGTTGTGACCTTTTTCTCAGATCTGCTTCCACTCGGCACCGACGATCTTGTGCGTTTGTACCGGCAGGCACGCGAGTTTGTCGCCGATGCGTACGCAAGAGGCCGAGCCGATCCGCATGACCTGGCCGACGCAGTCGTCGTGATGGCGCGCGCTGTGCGGCCCGGTCTGGCGTTTGCGGCGCTCGCATCCGAGGGCGGCCTGCGGGCGCGAGTAGACGCCCTATTTGTTGAAGGTACGAGCGGGAGGCCGACGTTGCAACGCGCGGTTGCTCTCGTTGGTCTGTTTACTGTCGCCGCCCTTGGTGCCATTCCCGCGGCAGCGGCGATTCTCCATTACAGCGCCTGCCAGGGGATGCACGTGTGAAACGGCTTTTCTTTTTTTTACTTCTACTGCCAACGTGCTTAGCACTTAACGCCGCGTCAGTTGCAGCGGCGCCGATGATGGCGCGCTTTGGCAACGCACAAGGCATCCTCACGCTTAGGCCTGACCCGCCGCTCGTCGGCAACGTACACGCAATCTTCGAACTGCGAGGCACGGGCGCGCAAGCCCCGGACTTCGTGCGGTTTTCCTCGATCATGCCATCGATGGGGATGCACGGCCCTTCCGGTATTGCAAAACGCACGGGAACCAACCACTACGAGTTTGACATGGCCATCCAGATGGCCGCGCCATGGGCGCTCAGTATCCAACTCGCCGATTCGGCGCGCGCCGCCGCGACGTTCCAATTCATTGTCGGTAGCGGCTCACCAAGCGCTGCGAACTCGGCTTCAGGGATGAGCGGCATGCCCGGGATGACCGAGGCCGGCGATGCGAACGCCTGGCGCACAGCCACGCTCGGGCTCGTGATTCTGTTTGCAGTTGGTGGGCTCGTGGCAATTCTGGTGGTGCGATCGCGCCGCCGGGGTGGACGCACCCCCAACTGGCTCGATCGCGCCGTGACGCTTGGCGCAATCGCCGTCGTCGTCATCATCGGTGCCGCGGTCGCACAGAGCCGCTTCGCAGCGCCATCGATGGATATGTCGGCGATGTCGAACGTGAAGGGTTCTGCACCTAGCCCGGTTACGCTCGCGCGTGCAGAAGGCTCGGCCCAAGGTCAGACGATCGCAGCGCCCGGCATCATTCAGGCGTTCTTTACGCAAGATGTCGTGACGCGGGCGCCGGGCGTACTGCGCGACTTTACCGCCTACAATGGTACGCGAGTGCGTGCCGGCGAGACGCTGGGCATTCTCGAAGAGCCGGAGCTCGGTGCACAAGCCGCCGCCGCGCAAGCGGGCGCGAACTCCGATGCGGCCACCGCCGAGGCGGCGATGATTGAGGCGCACCATCATGCCCCGAACGAAATCCGCATTGCACAAACCAATGCCGCCGCTAAGGCGGACCGGGCAAGCTACTGGCGGACCGAGATGGGACGCGAGAAGATGTTGCTCGACAATGGGGCCGTCTCAGCGCAAGAGTACCAAGATGAGCAAGCACAGGCCGCTGCGGCTTACGCAGATGCCGAGACGGCACGGCGCCAAGAGCAAGATGCCATGGCGAATCTCGAAATGGCACAGCAGCAAGCCTTATCAGCGCAGCAACGAGCAGCCTCGTCTGGTTCCGCAGCCCAGGCTGCGGCAGTGATGGCCGGCTACACGCGCATTGTTGCGCCCGATGACGCGATAGTCGTGAAGCGTCTGGTGGACCCGGGCACCTACGTGCCGGTCGGTACGCCGGTGCTGCGCATCGCGGTCGTCGACAAAGCGCGGATTCAGGCCAACATCGCGCAAGATGATTTGCCGGCCGTGCGCACTGGTGCGCCTCTCGACGCAACCCTGCCGGACGGCCGCGTCGTGCATGCGCGCGTGACCTCCGTACAGCCAGCGGCAGATCCGACGACGCACACCGCGCTGGTTGAGGCAATCGTCGATAATCCGGACGGTCGTCTGGTTCCCGGCACGTACGTCCGCGTCATCATCGTCGGGGTGTCTTCCCGTGTGGCCAACGCCGTGAACGTTCCTTCGAGCGCCATCGTCGGCGCCGGCGTCGACACCATCGTTTGGGTCGACGTCAACGCTACGGCGCACCGAGTGCCGGTGCGCATCATCTCGGATGACGGCACGACCGCACAGGTTTCGGGCGACCTCAAGGCCGGCGATCAGGTGGTGGTCGAGGGCGCTACGAGCCTCGAAGAGGGTATGCCGATAGCGGGGCGGACGTCATGATCGAAAACGAGCGCGGCGGCGTGCCGGGCTGGGCGTTACGCCACCCGCACACGGTTATCGTCGTCTACCTGGCCCTCATCATCGCCGCGATCGGCGCAGCGCTGTTTGTACTGCCAACCCGGATGATGCCATACGTCGAAAGTCCGCTGGTCAGCGTGATCACGATGGTGCCGGGTTATGCGCCGCAAGATGTCGAGACGTATTTCACCAAGCCGATCGAGCAGCGCATGACCGATCTGCGCGGAGTGAGATTCGTGCGGTCCGTCTCGCAGCAAGACCTCTCGATCGTCACGCTGCAGTTCCCGTACGGCTACACAATGCAGCGGGCGCTGGTGGACGTACAGCAGCTCGTCCAGCAAGCGCAGGCAGATCTGCCGTACGACCGTGCAAACCTCAAGCCGTCATGGGTCGTTCCAGCGGATCCGCTCAACACGCCGGTGCTGCAGCTCGCGCTCACCGGCGCCGGCTGGAGCCCGGTCGAACTGCGTCAGTTCGCGGCGAACGATGTCGTCAACGCGCTGAAGTCGATTCCCGGCGTGCAAACGGTTCAGGTCTTCGGCGGACGGCAGCGCCAGCTTCAGGTAATCGTCGACCGCAACAAGCTGGCCTCATATGGGCTGGCGCTGCCGGATGTGAGCAGCACGCTCGACGCGCAGAACGTCAGTCGCTCCGGCGGTACGCTGACGGGCCCGGCGCGCGAGGCACTGGTGCGCGGTGACCTGCAAATCAGGTCGGCGCGTGAGATGCTCGATTACCCGCTCACAACCACGAGTGGCCGCACCGTCTTCTTGCGCGACGTGGCGAGCGTAGTTGACGGACCGGCCGAGCAGCGTTCAGCGTTCCGCCTAAACGGCAAGGATGCCGTCGAGGTTTCGGTCGTCGAAAACCCGGACGCAGGCTCGCCACAGATTATCGCGGCGGTCATGGATAAGGTAGCGCAGATCCAGCGGGACCACCCCGGACTGACGTTCACGCCGGCCTACGACAACTCTCGGTTCGTCGAATCGCTCAAGCGAAACATGTTCGAGGAGCTGTTCGTCAGCGTCATCCTCGCCGGCATCGTCCTGCTGATCTTCCTGGAGGACCTAAGCGCGACGCTCATCGTCGTGGCCGCCATCCCCACTTGTCTAGGGATCGCCCTGTTGCTGTTCACGCCGATGCGGCTGTCAATCAACAGCTCGACGTTACTCGGCCTTCTGCTCGCGGTCGGTCCACTCGTCGACGGCTCGATCGTCGTCATCCACGCAATTCACCGTCACCTCGCGATGGGCAAGCCACCGCCGCGCGCGGCGGTTGACGGCACGCTCGAAGTGATCCTGCCGGTCGCAGCTGCTACCGGTGTGATGATGCTCGCGGTGATTCCATTGCTCACCAGCGGTGGCATCACCCAGATCATGTTCGTTGGACTCGTGTGGCCGATCGTGTTCGCACTGCTCGCGTCGCTCGTCGTCTCGCTGACGCTGACACCTCTGCTGGCGGCGTATTTGTTTACCGGCGCGGATCAGAAGCCGTTCGCATGGCGCACGCGCCTCGATGGGTCCGTGACACGCTGGCTAACACCGGCACGCACGGGGTTGGCAAAGATCGATGAGGTCTACCGCCGCGGTCTGCGCTGGAGCCTAGACAATCGGCTGACCATGCTCGGTGGTGCTGCCATTCTCACGTATGTCGCGGTGTCGTTGTTTCCGTTCATCGGCAGCGAGATGATGCCGCTTGCTGACACTGGGCAGGGCAGTGCTTACCTCGAAGCGGAACCCGGCACGTCGTTTGCGGCGATGAACGACAAAGCGAACGCGTTCGAGCACATTCTGCTCGCGCAGCCCGAGGTCCAAAAGGTATCGGCTGAGATCGGCGAGGAGCCGAGCGGCTCGTACTTCACCGGAGGCGCGATGAACGGCGTAAGCGCCGCATCGTACACGATCACGTTCGTTCCCAAGGAAGACCGCAAGCGCACAATCTGGCAGGTCATGGACGACGTGTATCAGCAGGCCACGATGACGATCCCGGGCATTCGCCGCCTTGCCCTCAATCCAATGGGAAGCGACGTGATGTCGACGACGAACGCGCCCGTCGAGATACTGTTAAGCGGACCCGACCAAACTGAACTGCATCGGCTTGCCGACCAGGTTACCGACGTTGCGCGCAAAGTTCCTGGACTCGTTCAGACCGCAGCGTCGACGACGCTGGCGCAGCCCGAAGAGCGCATCGTCGTCGACCGCACCCGTGCCTCGCAAATCGGGCTCATGCCTAGCGACGTGCTGATGCAGGCCTACTACGCTACCCACGGCGGCCTTACGACGGAGTACTTCAACCCCGAAAACCTGCGCCACGATACGATTCTCGTGCGCTACTCAGATCAAGATCGAGCGACGGCCGGCGACTTGTCGCGGGTTCAGATCATCGGAAAGAACGGCGAGGTGGTGCCGCTGATCAGCGTAGCGCGCATCGTGCGTGCCGTGGCCCCCACTGCGATCGAGCACGACGGACTGCGCCGTACGGTATCCGTGCTCGGCTACTACCGAAAGGGCGGACGCGGAGAGATGGCGCTCGATACGGATGTCGTCATGGGTGCAATGGCCCAAGTTCCTCTCCCGGTTGGGTACAGCATCGAGATGCGCGGCGATATGACGGAGATGATGAGCAGCTTCCAACGACTGATCAGCGCCATGGGGATCGCAGTAGTGTTCATCTACCTGTTGCTCGTCGCCCAGTTTCGGTCGTTCGTGCAGCCGCTCGCGATGCTGCTGGCGATCCCGCTGCAGCTGCTCGGCGTCTTTGGCGCGCTCTTGTTGGCGCACCAGAACTTCTCGACGGTATCGATCCTCGGCGTCGTGGTCGCCAACGGCATGGCGGTCAGCAATGCGATTCTTTTGCTCGATCTCATCCTGCGCAAGCGCGCGGAGGGCATGCCGCGCGATGAGGCGATTCTGGAAGCCGGACCCATCCGTTTGCGGCCCATCATGATGCTTACGATCGTCAGCATCATCGTGCTCGCCCCGGTGGCGTTTTTCCCGAAGACCGGCGTCGACGCGTTCTCGCCGCTTGCCACCGTGATCATCGGCGGATTTGGCATCTCGACGCTGCTGACGCTGTTCATCGTGCCCGTGCTGCACGCCACCTTCGACGACATCGCGGAGCGGCTTCGCCGCCGGCGCGCCAGCCCTGCCGCGGAGACCGGGCGTGCGTAACGCGTGGCTGGCGCTGCCGCTCATACTTGCACTTTCCGGTCCGGCCGAGGCGCAACCACAGGTGTGGAACGGTTCCTTATCGCGGGCGCAGGCCATTGCGCGTGTAACTGCTGCCGGTTTCGACGTGCGCGCGGCGCAAGCCGATGCGACTTCAGCGCGCGGTCAAGCCATCGCGCAACGTGGCGCAGTGTCGCCTCAGGTGTCGGTCTCCGGCAATGCGATCGACTCGCATCTTCCCCAATTCGGCATGCCCGTGGCGACACAAGCCTACGCATCCTTGACGGCCGGCCTGCCGATCGTCAACATTGCAGGTCATGCCGGCGTGCGCATGGGTAGACTATCCGCCGACGCTTCGTCGGCGGATCTCGACGGCGTCGTTAACGATGCCGCGTTTGCGGTCGTGAAGGCGTATGACCGAGCGGTGGTCGGAGCAGCCACTGCGCAGGCCCAGCAGGTCAGCGTCGCCGATCAGGAAGCTAACGTACGGCTCGTCGAGATTCGCGTGCGCGCCGGGAAATCACCGCGCTACGAGCTTGCGCGCGCGCGCTCAGCTCTGGCCGGCGCGCGACAGATGGCCGAAGATGCTGCGGCCGAACGCGATGAGGCCCTTAATGACCTAAAACTGCTGCTGGACTTCGAAATGACGTCGAACATTAAGCTTACGGACGGGTTCGCAACGCCCGCACTCAACGATACGCAGATGACCGTGACCCAGCGCGCGAGTCGGCAGCGGCCGGCGGTGATCGCCGCCCACCTGCGCCTTAGCGCCGCGCGTGCGAGCCTCGATCAAGCGCGGGCCGCGTACCTGCCGACCGCGGCAATTGCGGCGCAAACGTACAACGGCGGCTCTAACCCGCCGCTAGGTGGTTCAGGATCGCAGGTGGGCGTGTCCATCACGTTGCCCATCGTCGACGGCGGCACCCGGCACGGAGCGGTGGTCCAGGCAAGCGCAGCGCTCGAAAAGGCGCAGTCAGAGTATGAGCGCCAGCAGTTGATGGTCCAGGACGACGTCGCCAACGCGTGGCGCGAGCTGCAAGCGGCGCGCCAAAATCTGAAGACCGCTCGGGCCGCCTTGGACGATGCCTTAGAGAATCTTCGCGTGGCGCGGCTGCGCCAGCAAGCGGGAAAAGGCATCCAGCTCGAGACGTTGGACGCCCTTGCCGTAGCCGCGACTGCGCGCGTAACCATACTTCAGGCACAGCAACGATACGATGTGGCGAGCGCCGGGGTGCATCACGCCGCCGCCGACCCATGGTGAACCGAGGACGTGCCGCGGTCGTTCAAAGGAGTACCCATTGAAGAGAATCATTGCTCTGGTCGTCGCCGCACTGCTGGTCGCAGGGTGCAGTTCGAAGGATAAACAGTCCCAATCCAGCTCTCCGGTTGCGGGTCCGCAGGATATCGCGATAACGACAGCTTTCACGCCGGATCCGCCGCAAAAAGGCACAGAGACCTTAACCGTAACTCTGAAAGACGGAACCGGGGCGCCGGTTAAAGGCGCCACGGTCAAGATCGACACGGCGATGCCATCGATGTCGATGAGCGGGCCTTCCGTTACGGCACACGATAATGGCGACGGCACGTATACAGCGGTCGCGACCCTCGCTTACGCTACGACGTGGAATTTCACAATCAAGGCTTCGGCAAACGGTAGGAGCGCAGCATTGAAGATCAGCCGAGAGGTGAAGTAGTGCGCCGCGCGTCGTTCATCGCTTATGTCTCGGGACTACTCGCAACAGGGATTGCGCTGCTGACGGGGTGCGCCAAACGTGAGAGCTCCAATTCCATGTCAAACATGATGCAGTCGATGATAGGCAGCGGCGGTATGATGAATGTCTCGCAATCCGACATGCAGATTTATATGGACATGTTCGAACACCACCGCGAGATTAGACGAACTGTGCAACAGTTGCCTAACGGCATCCGCACGGTAACCGAATCCGACAATCCACGCATCGCCGCGCTCCTACATCGGCACGTGCCCGACATGTACAGTCACGTGGCCTCCGGACAAGAAGTGCATTGCATGAGCAATAGCCTGCCGACGATGTTCCGCAATGCGTCCCGATACAAGCGGCACCTTCAGTTGACGGCAAAGGGTGTCGCTATCGTGGAAACCTCGACGGATTACACAGTGCTGACCGCGATTCGGCGGCACGCGGATGAGGTCACCGGGTTTGTCGTCGACGGCATGCCGGCGATGATGCGTCGGATGATGCACTAGTATGCTTATGTGGGCCAGGTTCTAGATTTCCGAGTAGTTAATGGTATATTCTCAGGTGAGGTTGCAAAACAGTCAATTTCTGATGAATCCGAGGGAGCACGTACATGATTGAGTGGATGCACGATCTCGATGCTGCCCTGAAGCGGGCTCGCGAGGAATCGAAATTCGTTTTGGTGGACGTATTCAACCCCGGCTGAGGGGGCTGCCAAGCGTTGGATGCCGTGACGTATCCACAGCCGCCCGTCGTTGCAACAGTTGTCGCCCATGCCGTACCCGTCCAGTTCGACAATTCAAAAGCAGAAAACAAAGAACTCTTATCGCGGCTGCACCACATCTGGACACCCGACCTGCGGGTCATGGACGGTAGCGGTTCGGAGTTGTACCGCTGGGATGGGTTCCTCCCTCCGCCGGAGTTCATCGCTCGCGCGCTATGCGGGTTTGCACAAGCGCACTTACGGCGGCGCGAGTTCGAGAAGGCCGAAGCGATCTACGTGGACGTTCTGACGCGATTTTCGACGACCTACGCGGCGCCCGAGGCGCTGTATTACCTCGGAGTGACAAGGTACCGGCGCGATCCGCAAAGTGACGAACTGCTCTCGCAGTGGGCCAATCTGCGCTCGCGCTATCCGACAAGCGAGTATCGCGTCAAGCAATCCTTTAAAGAACTTCCCTAAGCAGCGGCGCCTAGGACGCGATGCGGCTCTATCCGATGAAATCCGTCCCCGCATACGGTTGCAGAGCTCGCGGCACGGTCACGCTGCCGTCCGCTCGCTGATAGTTTTCGAGAATAGCGACCAGCGTTCGCCCGACGGCTAGCCCCGAGCCGTTGAGACTGTGAACGAATTCGGCTTTCGCATTCGGATCCCGGCGAAAACGGATGTTCGCGCGCCGCGCCTGAAAATCCGTGCAGTTCGAACAAGAACTGATTTCCCGATAGCGCCCCTCGCTGGGAAGCCAAACTTCGAGATCGTAGGTTTTGGCGCTGTTGAACCCAATCTCACCCGCGCAGAGCGCAACGATGCGATAGGGCAGTTCCAGCTCTTGCAGCAGCCCTTCCGCATCGGCTGTCAACGTTTCGAGCGCGCCGAAGGACAGTTCCGGCGCGGTCAGCCACACGAGTTCGACTTTTTCGAATTGGTGCTGGCGCATCAAGCCGCGGGTCTCTTTGCCTGCCGCACCGGCTTCTTTACGAAAGCACGGCGAATACGCCGTGTATTTGCGCGGCAGTTCTTGCGCGCTGAGGATCTCTCCGCAGTGCAGCGCGACCAGGGGCACTTCCGATGTGGGGATCATGAACAGATCCGCTTCCTGATCCACGAACATCGCATCGGAGAACTTCGTCAACTGCCCGGTGGCCCACATCGTGGCGCGCGTCGTCAAATACGGCGGCGCGATTTCGACGTATGCCTTTGCTAGCGCGCGATCCAGGAAAAAATCGATCAGCGCGCGCGATAAGCGGGCGCCCGCGCCCCTGAGCATGCTAAAACGGCTGCCCGAAAGTTTTGCGGCGCGTTCGAAATCCAAGATGCCGAGCGCCTCCCCGATCTTCCAATGCGGTTTGGGTTCGAAGTTCAGCGGAACCGGCGGCGCCGACGTGCGCACGACGGCGTTGCTGCGCTCGTCGTCGCCGTCGGGAACGGAGTCGTCGAGAACGTTGGGCGTATTGTCCAGAAGCTCGCGCAGCTGCGAGCGCGGCGAATCGGGCGCCAAGAGGCCAAGCCGCTCTTGCTCCGCCGCGATTTCTTCGGAGAGCCGCTCGAGCTGCGGCCGCAATTCGCGCGCCGTGGCCGCCTTGTCGGCTGCGAGCCCAATCTGCGAGGTCAGCGCATTCTTGCGCGATTTTGCTGTTTCAATCGCCGTTAAGGAGGAGCGGTGCTGCGCATCAAGCCGGAGAATATCTTCGACGAACGACGGATCGATGCCGCGGCGCTCGCATGACCGCCGTATGAGACCTGGATCGCGGCGAATAAGAGCAATGTCGAGCATGGAGAACGAACGCCGCATTATGCGAGCCGCAAGCGCACTCCTATCAAGCGAGGGATTCGATCCCGAGCGATTGTTGGCGCCGCAGCAGGCCGTTGTCGCATTTTTCGCGCGCCTTGCGCTCGAGCCGCCGCAATCGGAACGCGTCGCCCTCGACGCGTGCGCCGGCCGCGTGCTTGCTAACGACGTCGTAACCGAGAGCGCGTATCCCAGGGCCGCGCGATCCACGATGGATGGTTTTGCAATTCGGGCCGTTGATACGCCGGGAGCCTTGGAAATCACAGGCGCCGTGCAGATGGGGAAGGAACCGGATCTGCCGATCGGTAGGTGCGAAACGATGCGCGTACCGACAGGCGGCCTCGTGCCGTCGGGCGCGGACGCGGTCATACCGTTCGAAGAGGTGCAGCAGGACGGGAATGTGGTGCACGTTGAGCGCAGCGTCGCGGCCGGTAATTGTCTGACGCAGCCCGGCGAGGATCTCAGCGCGGGCGAACGCATCCTGCCGGCCGGCCGGCGCATCGGGGCGGCTGACGTAGGAGTTCTCGCGACGCTGGGCTACGCGCAGGTCGAGGTCTGCGTGCGGCCTCAAATCGCGCTTATCTCAAGCGGCGATGAGCTAGTCGATCCCGGAGCGCCGGCTGGCCCAGCGCAAACGCATGACTCAAATCGCTACGCGCTCGCTGCCGCGCTGCGCGCGATGGGCGCCCGCGTGCATCACTATCCGACGGTGCGTGATGTGACGGGCGCTCTCGAAGATGCGCTGTGCTCGGCGCTGCCGCAGAGCGATGCGATCGTTCTCAGTGGCGGCTCGTCGGTTGGAGAGCTCGATCGCACACCGCGCGCGATCGATGCCATCGGCGAACCGGGCGTAATCGTGCACGGCCTGCGCGTTAAACCTGGCAAACCGACGGTGCTAGCGGCCATCGGCGGCAAGCCGATCCTGGGCTTGCCGGGAAATCCGACGTCGGCTCTGATGATTTTGGAGACGATCGGTGCGCCGATCGTGGCCGCGCTCACGGGTTGGCAGCCGCACGAGCCCCTCATCGAAGCCGAGCTCGCTGAAACCGTGCAAAGCCGCGTGGGTTGGACGTGGTATGTTCCGGTGTCGCTGCTCGATGAAGGAACGCGCTATCGAGCCACACCCCTCTCAATGCGTTCGTCGCTGGTGAGTCTTTGTGCGCGCGCCGCCGGCTTCATCGTGGTTGACGAATCAACCGAGCGGCTCGAGCGCGGCACGGTCGTCCGCGTCCATCGTTTCTCTCTAGGGTGGTTGTGATGCGGGGTCTCGCGATTGCTACGCTTGCCGCCCTTGCCGCGTGCAGCGGCAGCGCCCAGAAGGTGGCGCAAAACCTTACGAGCTCCGCGCCGGCGCCGGTCAAGGATGCACTTCTAGCGGCAACGATTGCCGCCAAATTTGCGACGATCGATCTTGATTCTTCGACGGCGGTACACGTCGGCGTTGCCGGTGGGACCGTGACGTTGACCGGTCAGGTCCGCTCGGCAGCGGTGCGCAGCCGGTTCGATGGGGCTGCGCGTTCGACCAGTGGAGTGAAAACGGTAGACGATCGAACCTCGGTCAATCCCAAACTTCGCAGCCTGCGCGAATCAGTCGCCGACGCCGCGCTCCTCACCAAGGTCAGCGCGACGCTCGTCGCCCAGACCGGCATCAACGCGCTCAAAGTCAAGCCTGGTGCGCGCAATGGCGTCGTTACGTTGTCGGGAGTCGTCCCCTCGGGTGCGATAAAGGCAACGATGCTCGAATCGGTGCGCAAACTCAACGGTGTGCGGCTGCTGGTCGACCGGATTGCCGTGCAGCGATGAGCGCTCTTCGCGCAACGCCGGCGATCGAAGCGATTCCGCCGATGACGCCCTTCATCGGACCGGAGCAGCTGATGCGCGAAGGCGGCCATCGCTCGATCCTGCGCCTGGGCGCTAACGAAAGCTCGTTCGGGCCATCCCCTAAGGCCGTGGCGGCGATGGCGGCGGAACTTCCGCGCCTCTCGTGCTATGGCGATCCCGAGTCTTACGATTTGAGGGCAGCTCTCGCCGCGCAGCTTGGGTGCGAGATCGACGAGATGATGATCGGTTCGGGAATCGACGATCTGATGGGGCTAGCGGTCCGGGCGTTTATTAGCCCCGGTTCAACCGCTCTCGCAACGCGCGGCACATACCCAACCTTCGCATATCATGTTACCGGGTATGGCGGGGGGCTGGTCACGGTGGACTACCGCAGCGATGGCACGCTCGACATCGACGCGCTCGTTGACCGAACTTTGGCGCTGCGTCCCGCCATCGTCTACGTAGCCAATCCGGACAACCCCAGCGGTACGATCGTCGAGCGTACGCAGATCGAGCACTTGCTGGAGAAAATGCCGCCGCAGACCTTGCTGCTGCTGGACGAAGCGTACGCCGAATTTGCGCCTGCCGGCTCGTTCATGCCGAGCATCATCGATCCGCGACTCGTGCGCCTGCGCACGTTTTCCAAAGCGTACGGGATGGCGGGCGCCCGCATCGGCTACGCGGTGACGACCGCCCGCAACGTCCAGACATTTGGGAAGATCCGCTTGCAATACGGCGTCAATCGCAACGCGCAGATCGGCGCGCTGGCCGCCCTCTCGGACGAAGCCTTTGCGAACGGCGTCGTCCGGGAAGTCGAGCGGGGGCGCAACGACTACTACGAGTTAGCGAAATCGCTCGGGCGCAAAACGATCCCCTCGTACACGAATTTCGTTTGCATCGACTACGGAACCGCAGCCGCGGCGAACGCGGCGATCCGCAAGTTGATGGCGCGTGCCGTCTTCATTCGCAAACCGTTTGCGCCGCCGCTCGACGGTTATATCCGTGTCACGGTCGGGACGCCGGCGGAGCGCGCGGCTTTCGCCGAGCACCTGCGCGCCTTAGAGGCGGCATGAGATACGCGATCATCTCGGACGTCCACTCCAACCTCGAGTCTTTGACGGCGATGCTGGGGATGCTCGAGGCCGACGATGGGTTGCTCTGTTTGGGAGATACCGTGGGGTACGGTCCAAACCCGAACGAGTGCGTGGCCTTGATTCGCGAACGCGTGACGGAAGCGGTGCTGGGAAACCACGACGTCGCGGCGACCGACAATTTCGGAGTCGAGTATTTCAACCCCGTGGCTCGCACGGCGATCGAGTGGACGCAGGGCGTCATCTCGGCGGAGAGCATCGCGTGGTTGAACGGTTTGAGCTACGAGATTCGCGCGCCGGAATATCTGATGGTGCACGGTGCGCCGAAAAACTACTTCGAGTATATTTTTGACAAGCGTGCGGCGGGACGAGCCTTCAAGAATACCGACGCGCCGCTGATTTTCGCGGGGCACACGCACATCGCGGACTACTACCAACTCAATGAGGACGGCACGATCGATCACGCCCACATGCAGAACGGTGGTTCCCTGGCGCTGCACGAGGGTGCGCGCTACGTCATCAACGGCGGGAGTGTGGGCCAGCCGCGCGATCTCAATCCGAATGCCTCATTTGCCTGGTACGATCCGCAAGCGCGAACGATCGAATTCGTTCGCTATGCCTATCCGATCGCGCTTGTGCAAGAGAAGATTCGCGCTGTTGGCCTGCCCGACGCGCTTGCTTCGCGGCTGGAGGTCGGCCGTTAACAGCGCACCGATTGACGATGGTAACTGTTTTGCGTGCGGCGCCGAGAATCCGATCGGGCTGCACCTGCGATTCGAACGTGCCGGAGCGCAGAGCGTGCGGGGGCGCATCACCCTTGACCGCCAGTTTCAAGGCTGGCGCGGCATCGCGCATGGCGGCATAGCAATCGCGCTGCTCGATGAAGCGATGGCGCACGCCTGCGCTGCGGCAGGTTTTCGCGGCCTTACCGCTAGTCTAGCCACACGCTTTCGCGCGCCGGTTCCGCTCGGGCGCCCTCTGGACATGTACGGTGAGGTGCGCTGGATCCGCCGCGGCGTTCTGGGGCTCTACGCGCGCGTGTGCGACGGCGAGCGCATCCTCGCCGAAGGCGAAGGGCACTTCGTCGCCAAGGGAGAGGCCGCGCCGCTGGACGGGCCGCGATAATGCCGAGAAAGGCGAAACCGGCCGAGCAAGGCGCAACGCGGGCGCCCGCGGTCGATAACCGACGCGCTCGCTTCGAGTACCACATCCTCGAATCGCTCGAGGCCGGCTTGGTCCTGACGGGTACCGAGATCAAGTCGATTCGCGCCGGCGGCATCAGCTTGAACGAGGCCTACGCCCGCGTGCGCGACGGAGAGCTCTGGCTATTGGGCATGCACGTCCCACCTTATAAGGAAGGCAGCTTCGCAAATCACGAGCCCGTGAGGCCGCGCAAGCTGCTCTTGCACAGGGAGCAAATCCTGCGCCTCGGAGGGCGCGCGGCGGAGAAGGGTCTTACGATCGTGCCCCTGCGCTTGTACTTTACGCGCGGCAAAGTCAAGGTTGAAATCGGTCTGGTGCGAGGGAAAAAACTCTGGGACAAGCGACGCGCGACGGCCGACCGCGAGCTGAAACGGGAACTTGCGCGCCATGCGCGGCGCTAAGCCGACGCGCGCTCTCGAGCTGGTGATCGAACGCGCGCGTTCTTTGCGGGACGGGGAGGCTGTCGTGGTCGCCTGCTCGGGCGGTCCTGACAGCGTCGCGCTAGCCGCTCTCGTGAGCGCTGGCGCGCCCAAACATCGGTGGCGGCCGCTCCTGGCGCACGTGAATCATGGGCTGCGGGCGTCAGCTTGGCAGGATGAGGCGGTCACCTTGCGGGTCGGCGCCGCTCTCGGGTTGGCCGTGCGGATCGTCGCGCTTGAGAACCAGAGGGCCGACGAGGCCGCCTTGCGGGCCGCGCGTTATGCCGCCCTGGAGCGCGTCGCGCTGGAAACGGGCGCGAGCGCGGTCGCGACGGCTCACACCGCCGAAGACCAGACCGAAACGGTCCTGCTGGCGCTCTTCCGTGGAACCGGCACGGCCGGCCTGGCTGGAATGCCCGCTCGGCGACGCTTGGCCGCGGGCGTCGACCTTTGCCGGCCGCTGCTGCGCTGCGATCACAAGTCGTTGCTGCACTACTGCCACCTTGCCGGGCTGCCCTACGCGCTGGACCCAACCAACGCCGACGTGCGATACCGCCGCAACGCCGTCCGCACGGCGCTGGAAGCGCTGCGGCCCTCTTTTCCCGGCCTCGACCGGGCGGTGGCGAGGGCGGCCGAGGTCGTTGCCGACGAGTCGGCAGGAGAGGAGCGGGCGCTCCTGCGCCGCCGCGTGCGGGACGCTCTACGCGAGGCCGGCGGCTTGGCCGACATCGACTTCGAGCACGTGGAGAGTGCGGTGCGTGCGCTGGAGCGCGCCGGCGCCGGCCGATTCCACATAAAGCGAAAAGTCGACGTGACGATCGGGGGGAGCGGGCTTGCCGTGAACAGGCGGTCTTAAGGCGTGGCACACGACGCAACGCTAGCCCGGACGCTTTTTCAGCAAGGGGATATCCGCGAGGCGATCGCGCGGTTGGCAGCCGCACTCGCGAAGGATTTCCACGGGAAACCGTTGCTGCTCGTGGGCGTGTTAAAAGGAGCGTTATACGTCACGGCGGATTTGACTCGCGCGCTCTGCTCGGTAGCCGCCGGACCGAGCGAAATTCGAATCGATTACATGGCCGTGTCGAGCTACGGGAACGCGAACCGCAGCAGCGGCGAGGTGCGCATGCTTAAGGATACAAAAGGGGACGTCGCCGGGAAAAACGTCGTTCTAGTCGAGGACATCGTCGACGATGGGCTGACGCTGGCATATTTGCAACGCGTGCTGCGGGCGCGCGGCCCGGCAGAACTCAAATCGTGCGTACTCTTGGACAAGCCCTACCATCGCCGGGCGGATGTGCGCGTTGATTATCTCGGGATGACCGCGCCGGACGTCTTTGTCGTAGGGTACGGTTTGGACTACCAAGAACGGTATCGCAACCTGCCCTATCTGGCGGAGCTTCAGACATAGCCAAGCATCTTCGTTCGATCATCCTCATCATCGCCGCCATCATCGCGGTCTTCTTGATCGTTGAGAAGCTCGTACTGACGCAAAGTACTAGCCAGAAGCTCAGCTACAGCGATTTTTACCGGCGGGTGTCGCAGAACCAAGTGAAGGATTTTCACGCGATCGGCCACGACGCGACGGGCGAACTCCGCAATGGCGCCAAGTACACGGTCTCCGTACCGGATGCCACCAGCTACCCCTTCACTCAGTTTCTTTACAACCATGGAGTCGGCATCGACGTCGAGCAGCCGAACAACGGCGCGATCTTTGGGAACATCCTACAGTTCTTGCCACTCTTGCTGATGGCGGGGTTCTTGATCTTCATTCTGCGCCAGGCCCAAAGCGGCGGTAGCCAGGCGCTGTCATTCGGGCGCTCGCGAGCTAAACTGCTCTCGGAAAACCGTCCCAAGGTGACGTTCAATGACGTTGCCGGCATCGACGAAGCCAAGGAGGAGCTTGAAGAAGTCGTCGAGTTCCTCAAGTATCCAAAGAAGTTTCAATTGCTCGGAGCGCGCATCCCGAAGGGGGTGCTGCTCCTCGGGCCGCCAGGTTCGGGCAAGACGCTTTTGGCGCGTGCGATCGCAGGTGAAGCAGGCGTGCCGTTCTTCTCGATTTCCGGCTCCGATTTCGTCGAGATGTTCGTCGGCGTCGGCGCGTCGCGCGTGCGCGACCTCTTCGAACAGGCTAAGAAATCTGCGCCGTGCATCGTGTTCATCGACGAAATCGACGCCGTCGGCCGGCAGCGGGGCGCAGGTCTGGGCGGCGGCCACGACGAGCGCGAACAAACGCTCAATCAGCTGCTCGTCGAGATGGACGGCTTCGATCAGAATACCGGCGTCATCCTGATCGCGGCGACCAATCGCCCGGATGTGCTGGATCCGGCGCTCTTGCGTCCGGGTCGTTTCGACCGCCAGATCGTCGTCGATCGGGCAGACATGAAGGGACGCGCAGCGATCTTGGGCGTCCATGCGCGTAACAAGCCGTTGAACAAAGACGTGTCGCTCGAGACGTTGGCCAAACGCACCCCCGGCTTCTCGGGAGCCGATTTGGAGAACTTGCTCAACGAGGCTGCGCTTTTGGCAGCCCGCAAAGACAAGAGTGCGATCGAGATGGCGGATTGCGACGAAGCGATCGATCGCGTGATGGTCGGCCCGGAACGGCGCTCGATCGTCATGTCGCAGCAAGAGAAAGAAGTCACGGCGTACCACGAATCGGGACATGCGATCATCGGCGGGTTGCTGCCGCATCACGATCCGATTCACAAAGTTACGATCATTCCGCGTGGCATGGCACTGGGGATCACCTGGTCGCTACCGGAAGACGATCGCCACAGCCAAACCAAAGAACAGCTGCTGGCGGCGATCTGCCGGCTGCTCGGCGGTCGAATCTCCGAGGAGATGAAGTTCAAAGACGTGACGACCGGCGCGAGCAACGACTTCGAAAAAGCGACCGAAGTCGCGCGGCGCATGGTAACCCAGTACGGCATGTCCGACGCGCTCGGGCCGATTCAGTATGGACGCGGCAACCATCAGGTGTTCTTGGGGCGCGAGCTCGGAGAGGACCGCAACTATTCTGAAGACATCGCGGGGCGCATCGACGCCGAAGTGCGCAGAATCATCGACACCTGTTACGCGAATGGCAGAGAACTGCTGGGCAAGCATTGGGATAAGGTCGAGCGGATGGTAGGTTCACTTTTGGAGTATGAGACCGTCGACATGGAAGAAGTCCGTGCGATTCTCGAAGAGCGTCCCTATGCGCGCCCGGCGCAGCCTCCCGATGCGGCCCCGCCGTCGGCACCCGCGCCCGTCGAAGACGGCACGCGCGCCAAGCCCAAGGGAAAGCGCCTGCCGCCCAACGTATCGCCGGAACCGGCATGACGTCCCGCGCCGGCGCTGGGCGCGGCGCCGCGAGTTGGGCCGGTCTTGCACTGCTGTTTTGGTTTTGCACCTTCTGCGTCGCTGACGCAGCCGTCGAGCGCACGCGTTTGCCTGTCGGCAGCACGGTGATCCTGCGCCGTGACGCCACCGTCCCCACCGTCGCGCTCGAGCTGTGGTTTCGCGCTCCGTCGACCGGCTTTGGAAGCCCAACGGTTGGGCTGGCGCGTTATGCCGCGACGGCGATCGCCGCATCGAGCTCCGGCGACGGGCTGTCCGTCAGTCAACTGATAAAAAGCGTCGGCGGACGCTTTTTGATCAGCGTCTATCCGGATGCGGTTTCAATCGCGGCCTCCGTTCCCGGCGGGACTGAAATACGCGTGCTCAAAGCCCTGACGACGGCCTACTTCTCCCCGAATCTGAACGCGGATGCGATGCGAAGCGCGCTGCGCGACGTCGTGGTTACGGGCACGCAGGAGTTACTCGATCCTGAAGCAGCGCTGCACGACGCACTCTTTGCGCATCTCTTTTCGAGCGGCCCCGCACACTACGCGACCCTTCCGCCGAATGGGTCGCTGCTCAGCCATGTGTCTTTGGTCGAGTTGCGGCAGTTTGCCGCCCGAGCGTTTCGCTCATCGAATGCGGTGTTGACGATCGCCGGCGATGCGCCGGCGAGCGTTTCTGCGAATGTAGCCGCCGGGCGCGTCGACGGCTTGGCCATGGTGGGGCCGCTCGATTCAACTCCGGCGCCCGGTGCGACGACGAGTACCGAGCCGTACGCCGAAGATGCGCTCGGCCTGGCCTGGCTTGGCCCCCCGATCAGCGATCCAAAGGCGGCTACCGCACTCGATTTCATTGCAGACTATCTCTTTCGAGCGGATACGGGCGTCGTGACGCGCGCCAGTCTGGTCGAAGCACCGGATGCCGTTTTGACGGGACAGTTCGTCACGCTGCACGATCCGGGCGTCATGCTGGTCGAGATCGAGGGAAAGCAGCTCGAGCTCGTGCGCAACAGCGTTCAAGAGCAGCTCGAGCGCATCAAGCGCCCTCTGACGCAAAGCGCGTTCGAGGCCGCGCGCCGGGCATTCGAATATCACGTTCTCAGCGATGCGGAAACGCCGCTGGCCGCCGCCGACAACTTCGGCTGGTACGCGGTCGAAGGGGACGCGCTCTACGCTCCGAGCGACGACGGTGCGAAGTACTTGCAGGCCGCGGAGTCACTCGACCCCGCCTATGTGGCCCGCATCGCGCAGCAATACTTGGGGACTCCCACGGTTGTGCAACTGAAGGCCAGCCGCAAATGAGGCCTCTCGGATTGTGCGCGGCATTTATCTTGGCTGCCATCATGTCGGGCACGGTTGTTGCCGCGGCCCCGATCGCGATGCCCGCGCCTCGCCAAACGAGTTATGACGGCGCGACGATCGTGCTGCAGCCCGATGCCGAGAGTTCTCTGGTCGGCATGCAATTCTTCATCGCCGCTGGTCTGGACCGGCAAGCGCCGGCGCAAAATGGGCTGTCGGCGCTGGTGGCGGAAGACGTTTTGAACACTCCGGTCGGGGAAGGGCACGTGCCGTTGCGCGACGCGGTGCTTTCAGAAGGCGCTTCGATTGCCTATACGGTGGACGGGCATTGGATTCGCTATTACCTCGAAGGCATCAAAGCCAATTTTGCGACACGGATCCTGCCGCTCTTCGCAGCGGCTCTGGCGCGTCCGAGCTTTGATGCCGGCGCGGTCTCGGATGCTCGCACCGAGCTCGACCGAAAGATCGCGGAAAATCAACTGGTCCCATTGACCGTCGGTTTGGAAATGCTCAACGCCGCATTTTTTACGGATTCGGATGCGGGGTTGCCCCAGTACGGATTGCCGGCGACGCTGGCGGGCCTCGGACCGGCCGACGCGCGACGCTTCTTTTCGACCTATTATCGCCGCACGGGCGCAATCGTCAGTGCGGCCGGCGGCTTGGATTCCGATCGAGCCGGCGATTTTTTCACGCTCGTCGACACGCTGCCGCCGGGCGCGACGCGCCCAATCGCCGTCAAACTCGGAAAATTGCGAGGGTCGCAGCGGCGGCTCGTCGCCCGTCGCGACATCGCCGTACCGTGGCTAGTCGCGCAGTTTCCCGCGCCGTCGATTAGGAGCCGCGACTTCGGCGCGATGCTCGTGCTCACGTCGTTCTTGGAACGCACGGCCTCTGAGGTTGCCGAGAATCCGAGCGTGACGACGCGCCCATTGAGCGACCGGGCGGCCGGCGCGCTTTACAACTTTGACGAACGTCCGGCCAACGTCGTGCTTTTCATCAACGGCGGGTTCGGCGACCCGTCGCGGCCGTTCAGCACGGCGCTCTCGGTGATCCAGATCTTTGCCCGCAGCAAACTGTCGGGCGACATTGCGAGCATGAAGAGGATCGCTGCGGGGGCCTACGTCGATGCGGCGACATCACTGGAGGATCGCACGTGGTTTGCGGGCGTCTTTGCTGCACAAGACGTCTCACCGGATTACGTCAGGCGGGGGCTCGACGCGATCGGCAACGTTCGGCCTGCCGATTTGCAACGCGTGGCCAGAACGTACCTGAGCAATCCCAATGTCGCGATCGTACTGCCGCGCGATCTGCAATCGACGCCGAGCTGACCGACTTTCATCCCTTACCTGAGCAGCGCCCGGCGCAGAATCCCAGCGCCGGTAAGGTCGCCCTCGTTCACGATTATTTGAATCAGCGCGGCGGTGCGGAGCGCGTTTTTGCGCATATCGCTCGCGCGTATCCCGAGGCGCCGATTTACACCGCACTCTTCGACGCGCAAAAGACCGGTGATCTCTTTAGCGGGCGGACGATCCGGGTTTCAGCTCTGGCGCGTCTACCGGGCGCAAACCATTACTTTCGGGCGCTCGCGCCGTTTTATCCAGCCGCGTTCGAAGCGTTCGATTTTTCAGGTTACGACACGATTGTCAGTTCGACGACTGCGTGGGCCAAGGGCATTCGCGTGCCGCCCGGTGCGATCCATGTCTGTTACATCAATACCGTGAGCCGCTTTGTCTTCGCGTACGATCAGTATCTCGGCGGCTTCGGTATCAAGGAGCTCGCGCGGCCTTTGGCGATGCGACTTGCGCGCTGGGATCGGCAAGCGGCCAGACGGCCGACGGCTTTGATCGCCAATTCGCGCAATGTAGCCGAGCGCGTGCGCAGGTACTACGAACGCGATGCCTTCGTCTTGCACTGTCCGGTGGAACTGGACCGCTTCACGCCCGGCGCAGGAGAGGGCGACTACTTTTTCATCGCATCGCGGCTTTTGCCGTACAAGCATATCGAGCGGGCGATCGATGCGTGCGCGGCGGCACGCGTGCCGCTACTGGTTGCCGGCGGCGGCCCGGCGGAAGCGGCGCTGCGGCGTCGTGCGCGCGCTTCTACGACGACGATGCTCGGCTTCATCGATGATGCGCGGCTGAATTCTTTGCTTGGGAACGCGCGCGCGGCGATCGTCCCGGGTGAAGAAGATTTCGGCTTAGTTGCGCTTGAGGCTGCGGCGACGGGAACGCCGACAATCGCACTGCGCGCGGGCGGCGCGCTCGAAACGATCCTCGAAAATGAAACTGGCGAGTATTTTGACGAGCCGCACAGCCCGGCGCTGCAAGCCGCCATCGAGCGCTTCGATCGTCGTCGTTACGACCCGGCGCGCCTACGCGCCCACGCGCAAACGTTTTCTCCTGACCGCTTTATCGCGCAACTGCGGCAGCTCGTCGCAAGCATTCGGCGATGACTCTGCCGGGAGCCGCTCGATCGATGCGTGCGGCGCGCGCCAGCGACCGTTGGGCGAGCCGTTTGCGCAGTTCGGCGTCGTCTGCAAGCAGACGGAGCGCAGCTTCCCAGGCCACGACCGAATCCGGATCGATCAGCAGCGCCGCGCCGTCACAGGCCTCGGGCAAACCCCCCGAATCGGCCGCGATTACCGGCGCTCCGCAAGCCATCGCCTCGACTGCCGGGAGCCCGTAACCCTCCTCGCGGGAAGGCACGAGCACGGCGATCGCGCCCGCGTAGAGGTCGCGCAACTGTGAATCGTCGGGGAAGAGGCGCGCGTGAAAAATGCCGAGCCGGCGCAACTCGCGCTCGTCGGATGGGCTGAGCCTGCCCGCGATTCGAAGCTGCACGCGACCGTCGGGGAATGCCGCTGCAAAAGCGCAGAAAAGGACGGCAGCGTTTTTGCGCGCTTCGGGGCCGGCGATGAAGAGCATGTAGGTCGGCGATGGTCTTGAGGGTACCGGACGCCAAAACGGCTCCGGAACCGGCGAGGCGATCGTAAGAGCACCACTCTCAAATCCGAACTGCTCCGCAATCCTGCCGGCGGAGAACTGCGACACGGTCGTCAGCACAGACGCGCGCTGCACGGCGCGCCGAATCGGCGCTTGCTCGCGCCAGCGAGCGACGGGATTGGGATGCGGGTAACCAAAGGCGAAAGCGTCGTGGATCGTTGCGACGCTCGGTCCATCCAGTGCAAAACGCATGCCGTTCCAGGGATACCACGTTACATCGAACCCTGTGCGGCGCGCCTGCCCGAGTGTCGCGCACGCCAGGTTGTGGTTCTCCGCAGCCGTGACATTTTCAAAGTCTGCCCGGCGGCGAACGATCAGACTCACCGCGAGATCATCCGACGTCGAAAGCGTTTCCAGGACGGCGCGAGCATAACGCCCCATTCCTCGACGGTCGATCGAGAGGTTAAAGGCGTCAACGGCGACGTGCAGCACGTTAGAACGCACCCTTCGGCACGGCGAAAAGCACGACCAAGGTGAATCCGTTAAAACACGCGTGGGTGATCATCGACATCCATGCGTTGCCGGTCCGAACGTAAACGTAACACAGGATCATGCCGCCGGCGGTAAGCGGTATGAAAAGAAACGGATCCGCGTGCGCAAGCGCAAAGAGCGCTCCGCTGACGGGCGCGGCGATCCAGAAGCTTGCGACGCGGCGAACCGCGTTGAAAATAAAGATGCGAAAGGCGAGCTCCTCGACCAGGGGCGCGGCGATCGCCACGACCAGGGCGAAATAGAGGGCGATGCCCCGATCGTGGATCGTGCGGAAGATTTCGACGGCTTGCTGTTCGTGATGGACGTGAGCAGCATACTGCACGACTTGCGCGAGCGAGGTCACGACGATGATCATCGCCCCGGCGCCCAAAAGCGCCGTGGCGATTTGGCCAACGGATGGCGTGCGAAATCCGAGGTCCGCAAGCGAGCGCCGCAAGAGCGCCGTGGTGACCGCCAGCACGTACGGCGCGAGGAACAGGTAGCCGAAGAGTTGAGTGGTTAAGAGCGCGGGAACGCCGATGTGGTGCGGGTCGATTCGGCCGTACATGGCCCAGATCAGCAAGTAACCAAAAGAGACTCCGGCGATCGCTACCGGAATGATTCCAAGTGCGGCCAGGATCGTCCACGCCCCGAGGCGCTCGCTACCGCTGGAGTCGATCGACGAGGGCGGCAAACTGCGCAAGCTCGAGTTCTTCTCCACGAATCTCCGGATATAAGCCGATGGATTTTAGGGCCGCTGCCGTGCGAGCGCGCTCGATGTTCAGCGCAAGCTGTAGGCTGTTGGCGAGTGTTTTGCGCCGGTACGCGAATGCTGCTCGCGTGACCTGCAGAAGAAACCGCGGGTCGCGCGCGCTCACGGGCGGCTGTGCGTGTCGCGAGAGCCGGACGACCGTCGAATCAACTTTTGGGCGCGGATAGAACGCCTGAGGACCCACACAGAACAAACGCTCGACATGCATCGCGTACTGTACGGCGAGCGTCAAGCTTCCGTAGGCCGGGGTCGCGGGTTTGGCGGCGAGCCGCTGCGCAACATCGCTTTGGAGCATCACAATCATCGCTTGCGGTCCGCGCGGCAACTCGATGAGGCGTAGCAGCAGCGGCGTAGCGATGTTGTACGGGAGGTTGCCGGTAAGGCGCCATGGCAGGCCGGCAGCAAACGATCCGTAGTCGAACGCAAGCGCATCCGCGTGCATGATTCGCGCTCTGCCGAGGCTCGGCGTGGCTTGCAAATATGCGACCAAGTTTGGGTCGATCTCGAGTGCGGTCACGTCAACGCCCAGGTCGACCAGCGCCTGGGTGAGCGCCCCGGTGCCCGCGCCGATCTCGAGAATAGGGAAAGGCCCGTCGTTGGACGAGCCTTCGATGGCGACGTGGGCGATGCGCATCGCGGCTGCGCCGTCCACCAGGAAATGTTGCCCTAGGTGCTTTTTCGGGCGCAGCCCCAGCGCTTGCAACAGGGCGCGGGGATGCTCGGGCTTCAGCGCAATCGGTACACGGTTACTTCGCGTCGCCCGAACTGCATTGCATCGGCGAGCGAATTGAAGCCCAGGTCGATACGGTTGCCGACGATCGCACCGCCCGTGTCTCCGGCGATTGCGAGCCCGTAGCCCGGAATAAACAGCCGCGTCCCGAGCGGAATGACCCGCGGATCGACGGCCACGATGCCGTGACCCGCACGCTCTCCGATGGCGGTGTAGCCGCTGCAACCACCGCATTCTGCGGTGTACGCGGTAGCGATCATCGAGCGTGCGCTGGCGGCGATGTACGAGGTCTTCTGCAAGCCGAAGCGGGCCATTTGAGCAAAAGCCGCATACTCACCGATGCCGCGCGCGATGATCCGCACGTGTGGTTTGCGAACGATGCGGGTCGCGATCACCCGATGTTCGGTCACCCCATCGCGCTGTGTGAAGGTGACGATCGTTTCGCGCTCGCCGCGATTACCGCGCGCGATCACGTGCGTCGTTCCCGGCGCAAGCGAAAAGTCGAGCCGCGTAATCGTTCGTGGAGCGATCGATTGGTGGCTGGACTTCGTCCACTCCGCAATGCGCACGATGCGGATCGTTTCGTTGGCGATCAGCGGGTCGGAATACGGAGCCGACACCTGATCGTGGGACCCGATGTCGATGTTTTCGTCCTCCAGCAGCGTACCGACATCGAGCGCTGAGGAGGTCACCGCCTGTGCGCCTCGCGAGGTGATGATTCTGACCGGAACTGCCGTGCGGTAGGTCACCGAAGTGTTATCGGCCAGTTCCGTTTCAAGCGAGGGAGAAACGTAATCGGCTTGGGTGACGACCAATCCACGCTCCTTAAGGAAGTCGCTGACCGTCTTGGCCGTTGTGATGTGCTGCGTGGTCGTGCCGTTCGAGGTGAAGGTCACCACATGCGAGATTGCTGTTGCGGCGGCCTTGGCCGCCTTTTCCGTTGCCGCCCAAGCGGCAGCGGGGTGAGCGATCGTCCCGATGCACAGACCGAGATACAGAACGCTCGCGGCGAGCAAGCTCGCCTTTGATTGGCCGCGTCCTATCAAGCCAACTCCTTTCCCGGTACGACGGGCCGCGCTGAAGATGGGGCGCCGTCTTGGGCGCCGAGCTTATGATGCAGCACGTCTTAGAGGTAGTAAGTGGTTGACGGATCCGTCTTGGAAACGCCTTAACCATGGGTGGCCGGACCTCGCAAGGCCGCGTGCCATAACCCGGAAAACGGGGCGCCGGAGCGCACCCGGTAACTGCGGGCACTATAGCACAGCCGGTCCGGAGCCTCACTATGCTAAAAGTCGGGAGGTCACTCCTTTTTGCAAGCGGCCCAGCCCCTCCGAGGAGCGCGCCGGCCGGCTTTTGAAAGCGGAGTCCCTCCGTGAACCCCCTGCGCGTCGGATTCTTTACCGAGTGCTATCGGCCGATCGTCAACGGCGTCGTGGCTTCGGTCGACGCACTCGCCGATGGGTTACGGGAGCGCCACCACGAGGTCTATTGCTTCGCGCCGAAGGTTCCGGGTTATGCGGAAGGGCCGGGGGCGATATTCCGGATGCCCTCGCTGCCTTTGCCGACGAAAACTCCCTACCGGCTCACGCTGCCGTTCGTCAGCCGCCGGAATCTCAACGGCATCATCAAGCGGCTCTCGATCATCCACGCGCACTCACCGTTCGTGACAGGCTGGATGAGCGTCCGGTACGCGCGTCGCTTCGAAATTCCGCTAGTGTACACGTATCACACCCAGCTCGAACAATACGCGCACTACGTGCCCTTCGACGCGCGCACGACTCAAAAGGCGGCAGCTTCGATCACGCGGCTCTATGCCAATGCAGCCGACGCCGTCGTCGTGCCGACCGGCGCGATGGCGGACCGCTTACGCGAGCTTGGAGTCGTTAGCCGAATCGAGGTTGTGCCTACCGGCATCGACCTGGATCTGTTTGCGGCGGGCAGCCGCCGAACCGAAGTGCGCGGCGCGCTCGGCGCCGCAGGCAACGAACGCTTGGCCTTGACCGTCTTACGCCTGGCAAAAGAGAAGAACATCGAGCTGCTGATTGCGGCCATTGCGGCAACGAAAGATCGGGCAACTCGTATCGCGATCGTCGGCGGCGGCCCAGACCGCGGGTCCCTGGAAGCGCACGCGCGCAAGCTCGGCGTGGCCGAACGCGTCCGCTTTTTGGGCGAAGTCGAGCGGACGCGGCTTCCCGACATGTATGCCTCGGCGGACGTCTTCGTCTTCCCGAGCGTGACCGAAACGCAAGGCATCGTGTTGGCGGAGGCGCTGGCCGCCGGCTGTCCGATCATTGCCGTGGATGCGCCGCAGACGAGGGAAGTGCTGGGCGCGCAGGCGATCTACGTTGCGAATGATGGCGGCGCGTTAGCAAGCGCGCTCGACGACCTTCAGGGTGCGCCGGCCACCGGTCACCGGCTGGCGCTCAAAGACGCCGCAAGGCGCTTCAGCATCGATTTGCAAATCGAGCGCATCCTGTCTTTATATGGGGACCTCCTCGAGCGGCAACCCGCCACTATTTGACATCGAACGTATGTTCGATTTACAATGGGTACGTGAACGTTTTGAGCGGCAAGAGTCGAGATCCAAGGGCAATCGAGGCCACCGTCGGCTTCGCGGCGGACGACGCGGGCAATGGCATTGCGTACGTTCGGCTGCGTTCGCGAGCGGCGCAGCGGCTGGTCCGCGTGGCCTTTGGCGTTCCGCGCCTGCCGGAGCTCCTGGGGCGCGAGATCGGTTACGCCGCGCTGACGGCGGTGGCAAAACGATTGGCGGATTCCGGCTGCGCGACGGCGTCGTTCAAGATTTCAGAGAGCCGGCTCGCCGAGGATCTCGAAGGCCGCACCGAGGTTCCCGCGACTCTCGCGTTGCCGTACGTGAACCTGCGTTGCCAGCTCAACCGCTTCGCGCATTGCGTCGTGAGTGTGGACGAACGATCCGCACCGGACCTTGCTGCGCGGGCGCGCGCGGAGGTAACGCTGCACGTAGCGGCCTGATCTGACGACATTCGTGATGCGCTATCGGCGGCCAAGACCAAGCGCGCTGCCGACAGCGACGATCGCACTTGCCACGGCCTTGATCGGCACCGTTCTGGTCCGCGATTCGAAGGCGGGCAGATGCGCTGCGAAGATCGTCGAGACGGAAGCGTATGTGCTGGGCGATCCTGCGTCACACGCGTACCGCGGAAAAAGCGCGCGCAATGCCAGCATGTTCCTCGCGCCGTTTCACGCGTACGTTTACAAGATCTATGGCACGTCGTTTTGCTTTAACGTGAGCAGCGAAGGGCAAGCGCAAGGCGCAGCGGTGCTGGTGCGGGCGCTGGAACCACTCGAGGGCATTCCACTGATGATCAAACGCCGGGGGACCGACCTCGTACGCGACCTCTGCCGAGGCCCCGGCCGGCTCTGCAGCGCGCTAGGGATCGACGCAAAGTTCGATGGCCTCGACCTGCTGCGCAGTCGGGAATTGTGGCTCGGGGAAGCGGGATTTAAGAACCTGCGCGTTCGTAAGAGCAAGCGGGTCGGCATCACGAAAGCCGCTCACCGCAAATTGCGATTCTACGAAATCGGTAACCGGTTTGTCTCCGGCCCTCGCCGCCTTTCATCTTAACCGTCGTGTCCGAAACTCAGTAGGCATCTTGCTTGCGAGGAGCCGCTGTGTTATAGTGTGCTCGACGCCACGGCAGTCGTCCATACGACTGGGCGGCAGTCATTATTCCCTTCGCGCCACACTCACGAATAAGAATGCAGGCAGCCTCGCCAGTATTACTTCGTCGCATATGATGCGCGCGACTCCATCGGAGAGATAATCCGCTGCAATTCGACAATCGTCCCAACCCGAACCGTCCCGAAGGGGCCGGCCGGCGCCGTCGTTCGCGGCGCCACCATCAACAACAACGTTTCAACCCTCAGCAGCACTTCGGCGAAAACTTCCCGCAGGTCGAAGCCGTTGGTCCGCCGCTGCTCACAGCGCCTCAGCTCGGCGAAAAGTCTAAGACCGAGCTCAACGAGCTGGCCAAGGAGTTCGACATCCTCAACCCGCTCAAGCTCAAAAAAGACGAGCTGATCCCGCGCATCCTGGAAATTCAAGCTGCGCGCTCCGGCATCGAGATGGCCAACGGAGTGCTCGACGTGCTGCCCGAGGGATATGGTTTCTTGCGTCGGGACGGGTACCTGATCGGCCCCGATGACATCTATGTCAGCCAGTCGCAGGTCCGTCGCTTTGAGTTGCGCCGCGGAGACCTGATCGAAGGCCAAGTGCGCCGTCCTAAGGACAATGAAAAGTACTACGGATTGATCAAGGTTGAAACCGTCAACGGTCTTGACCCTGAAGCGATTCGCGGGCGCAGCGTCTTCGAAAAAGGGACGCCGATCTATCCTAACGACCGCTTCAAACTCGAAGTGCGCTCGACCCAGCTCTCAACCCGCGTCATCGACCTGATTTGCCCGATTGGTAAGGGTCAACGCGCGCTGATCGTCTCTCCGCCAAAAGCCGGCAAGACGACGCTGCTCAAAAACATCGCGAACTCGATTTCGATCAATCACCCGGACGCGCACATCATCGCGCTGCTGGTAGACGAGCGTCCCGAAGAAGTAACCGATATGCAGCGCACGATCGACGGCGAAGTCGTGGCGTCCACGTTCGACGAGCACCCCGAGAACCACACCGCGGTCGCCGAGCTGACGATGGAGCGCGCAAAACGGTTGGTCGAGCTTGGCAAGGACGTGGTCATTCTCCTCGACTCGATCACGCGGCTAGCGCGCGCTTACAACCAAGTGATCCCAACCTCCGGCCGAACGCTTTCGGGTGGTCTAGATACGGCCTCGCTGCACAAGCCCAAGCGGTTTTTTGGAGCTGCGCGCAAGATCGAAGAGGGCGGTTCGCTGACGATCATCGCGACCGCGCTGATCGAAACCGGCTCCAAGATGGACGACGTGATCTTCGAAGAGTTCAAAGGCACGGGCAATATGGAGCTCAATCTCACACGCAAGCTGGCCGAGTCGCGGATCTTCCCAGCGATCGACATCAAGCGCTCGGGCACGCGCCACGAAGAATTGCTGCTCAACGAGATCGAGATGCGCAAGATTTGGATGCTGCGCCGCGCAACCTCCGTGCTCAACTCGGGCGACATCACCGAGATCATTCTGGACAAGATGGCCCAGACGCGCACGAACGACGAGTTCTTGCAGTCGGTCACCAAAGAAGCGCTCTCGCTGTCGCGCGGCTACGAAGACGGCGGCAACGGAAAGTACTAAATTCGGCTGTCCGGACTTGACTCCCAGCACTTTGAATAAGCGCCCCCAAGCGGGGGCGCTTATTCTTGTCACGCTGAGCTCAGAGTGACAAGCAAGCAAAGCGGCGCTCATGCGCCTTGATTGCGGGCTCTGCGTCGTTCGCTCGTATCGGCACGAAGATGCCGAATCCGTCGCGCAGCGTGCCAACAACCCGAATGTCTCGCGTTACCTACGGGACAGTTTTCCGTATCCGTATACGGTCCGGCATGCGCGCGAATGGATCAGCTTTTGCATGGATACCGACCATGAAGAATCCCATTTTGCGATTGAATGCGAACGCGGCGTTGTGGGTGGATTAGGATATACGCGATTTTACGGCGAGCGCCGACGCAGCGCCGAATTCGGCTACTGGCTCGGTGAAGCGGCTTGGGGTCGAGGCATAGCAACGGCCGCCGTTGCGAGCTTCGTGCGGTGGCTCTGGCGCGAAACCGATCTGGAACGCCTCCAATCCGGCGTATACGAACCGAACATCGCTTCGCGTAGGGTGTTGGAGAAGAGCGGCTTCACCTACGAGGGCACCTTGCGTCGCGACGTCTATAAGAACGGCAGGTTCTGGGACACGCTGGTGTTTGCGCAGCTTCGACCGGCCCCGTGATGCGGCTGCAACGTTTTTTGAGCCAGGCAGGCGTCGCGTCCCGACGTACAGCCGAACAGTTGATCCTTTCCGGGCGCGTGAGCGTCAACGGTCAGCGCATCGACAAACTCGGGTCGAGCGTTTCGGAAGCCGACCTCGTAAGGATGGATGGGAAGCAAGTCAAAATTTCGCCGGACCGGGTGTATCTTGCGCTAAACAAACCAACCGGCGTCGTGACGACCTTGCGTGATCCGCAAGGACGCCGGACGGTCGCCGATCTTGTGCCTAAAGGAGTCATGCGTGTTGTGCCGGTCGGGCGCCTCGATTACGACACCTCCGGGTTGCTCCTGCTTACCAACGACGGGGATCTTGCTCACGTCTTGACGCACCCGCGCTATGGCGTCGAGAAGACATACCGCGCGGTCGTTGCCGGACGGCTCGCGCCCTCAGACATTGTTCGCTTGCAAGAGGGCATCAAACTCGAAGATTTCCGCGCTGGCCCGGCTAAGCTGCGCGTCGTGGCCGCTAAAGCCGACCGCTCGGTGATCGACATTTCGATCCATGAGGGCCGCAAGCGCCAGGTCCGCCGCATGCTCGAAGCGCTGGGGCATCCGGTTCGCACGCTGGAACGTCGCAAGTTCGGTCCGGTTTCCCTTGGATCGCTCGGCCCCGGACGGGTTCGGTCGCTGACGCCTAAGGAGATAGCGGCCCTGCGAGCGCTTGTGACGAAATGTGGGCCGCAGTGGAGCAGTTCGCCTCGATTCCGCAAAAATATCGGTTAGTTCGGCGCGAGCCCGGGCGCGAGCGTTCGGTCGTGCAGCTGGATCGCTACGAGGTTGCCTTTGGCGCGCAGCCACTGGTCCTTTGTGCCGGCCCTTGCAGCGTGGAAACGCGCGATCAAATCGATCAGACCGCGCTGGCCGTCGCCAGATCCGGCGCAACGGTCTTGCGCGGCGGAGCCTTTAAGCCGCGCACGTCTCCCTACGCCTTCCAAGGGTTGGGCGAAGCGGGTTTGGAGATGTTGCGCGCCGCGGCCGATCGCCACGATCTGGCCGTCGTGACGGAGGTACTCGACGTGCGTCACGTCGAGCTGGTCGCGCGATACGCCGACATGCTGCAAATCGGCGCTCGCAACATGCAGAACTTCAGCCTGCTGCGCGAGGTCGGCGAATCGCGCAAACCCGTCCTGCTCAAGCGCGGCCTGTCCGCGACGGTCGACGAATGGCTGATGGCCGCCGAATACGTTTTGCTGAGCGGTAACGACCGCGTCGTGCTCTGCGAGCGCGGCGTGCGATCCTTCGATTCAGCAACGCGCAACCTACTCGATCTCACGGTGATTCCGCTGCTGCGCCAGATCACGCACCTGCCGGTGATCGTCGATCCGTCGCACGGCACGGGTATCGCACGCTTGGTGACCCCGATGGCTCTGGCGGCAATTACTGCCGGCGCGGACGGGCTGCTAGTCGAGGTTCATCCTGAACCGCCCAGCGCCGCGTCGGACGGCGCCCAATCCTTGACGCCGGGCGATTTTGGCGAGCTCGTGCGCCGTCTGCCCGAGGTGGCCCAAGCGGCCGGCAGGACCGTAAGGGCAGCCGCCTTCTTGCCGGCTTAGCGAGGATTTTAACGAAAGGTGTTTGGGTAACGTTATTCTACTCAAAAAGCCGTAAGGCAAGACCCGTTTTCTTCCAATCTTATCGAGGTGCCCATGAATTCGTTTTTTCGCTTGACGGCTCTGATTGCCGTCGCAGGACTGGCCGGGATCACTAGTGCCTCCGCGGCCCTCTCTTCCGACTATAAGCCGCCGAAGCTTGCGCAGCTCGGCAAGACGTCGGTGCCGATTGGCGGTTCAGGAACCGTCGTCGTCAAGGTGTTGGTCAAGGCGGACGGAAGCTTCGCAGTCCAAAACGTCATCCGCTCCACGAACCATGCGGACGACGACGCCGCGCTCGACATCGCAAAGAACTCGACCTATCACGTTGGCTTGCACGGTGGGAAGCCGACGACGGCATTCTACGATTTCACGCTGAAATTCAAGGGCAAGTCCTTTGCCGCCGCCGATCAGAGCACGGGGTCGTCGGGTGGCTCGGTCGCTGCGATCAACCGCATGCTGCGCGCCAGCAATTTCGTGGGAGCGGCTGCCGAGTTCGATAAACTGGGCAGCATCCCAAGTCGATACGCATCCGTAGCCGGCTCGACGTATGCGACCGCTGCGGTCCAGATGCAGCAAAGCAACGCGCAACAAGCGCTCGCCTATGGACAAAAGGCCGTGTCGCTCACCCCGGTGAGCAATTCGTACTTCGCGCTTGGGGTCGCACAGCTCGCCAATAACGACAACGCGGGCGCGGTTACGAGTCTAAAGCGCGCACACGATATGGGAGGTGGCCCGAGGACCAGTAAAGATCGGGTGATTCTGGACAAGTACTTGCTGCAGGCCTATAACGCGACCGGCAACTCGGCCGGCGCAACCGCGATCACGGCGGAAATCGCACAGCTCGCACCGAGCGGCGCGGGCGGCGGCGTATCACCTGCCCAAAGCTTCTACAATCAAGCGGTAGCAGCCGAAAACGCGGGCCGATTCGAAGACGCCGTCAAGCTCTTTGAGCAGGGCGCGCAAGCCGATCCGGCGTCGGCGGTCACGGGATACGCGCAAGCCGCGTTTGCAATAGGTAAGATGGACAAGCCTGATTTGAATCGCATGAAGATGGAAGCCGACAAGGCCGTCGCGGCCAAACCGGACGATCCGGCCGGAAATTACGCCGAAGGCGTGGCGTTGACGCAGCTGGGGCTCCAAAACAACAACGCCGCACAGAAAAAGCAGGGGCTTGACTTCCTTAATAAGGCCGATGCCGAGGCCAAAGCGGCCAACATCCCCGTCCTCGTCAAGGGCATCGAAAACTTCATCAAAAGCATCCCGCAGTAACACGAGGAGAATCCTCGAAGGTGGGCCAATGGTCCGCCTTCTGTAAAGAAGCACTGACGCCCATGGAGGGGTCGAAACAAGAGTGGATTTCTTCAGCAACTTTTACTCGTTCATCCAACGCGGCGGACCCGCCATGTGGGCGCTACTGGTCTGCTCGATCGTCGTGGTGGCGATCGTTATCGAACGCTTGGTCTTTTTTGCCTCCCAGCATGGTGACACGAAGGGGCTTCTGAAGTCGCTCGGCGAGCGGATTTCCGCCGATGACATCGATGGTGCCATGGCCATCTGCCAGAAGAACAAAGGCATGCTCCCGCGCATCCTCGAGTTCGGCCTTTTGCGGGGAGAGAAGAACCGCGCCGATATCACCGACGCGCTTTCGATCGCGCTCATGGAGCATTTGAACTCGCTCGAACGCAACCTCGGCATCATCGGCACGATCGCGGTATGCGCGCCGTTCATCGGGCTCTTCGGAACGGTTTTGGGTATCATTCGCGCCTTCCAGGATATCGCGCTCAAGGGCAACTCGACGCCGGCCGTCGTTGCGGCAGGAGTTTCAGAGGCTTTGATCACCACGGCGGCGGGGTTGTTCGTAGCGGTCATCGCCGTCATATTCTTCAACTACTTCAAGACGCGCATCAAGGCGTACAATCAAGAGATGATCGTGGCCGCCAACCAGCTGGCCGAGATGCTGCACTTCCACAATACCGGCGCGCCGATTCCGACCGACCTGTATCAACCGACGACCACGGCGCCTGCGAGACAGCCCGCCACATAACCCGTGTCGCTCCTTTCAGCCAAACAAGAAGACGAAGTAATGGCGGAGATCAACATCACGCCGTTCACCGATGTGCTGCTCGTCTTGCTGATCATCTTCATGATTCTGGCGGCGCTGATCACACCGCCCGGCTTCGAAAAAGAGCTGCCTAACAAGTCCAACAACAATCCGACCGACAATCCGAACAAGAAAGACAATATCGAAGTTGACGTCAACAATAAGGGCGTAATCTTCGTGGACGGCAAACGCAGCGACGTTGGACATATTTACGTGGACATGAGTGCCGTCGCGATCAAGAAGCCGCACAAGCACGTTTCGATCGTGGCGGACGCGAAAGCACCCTATGGGATCATCATACGCATCTTGGACGCGGCGAAATTGGCGGGTCTCGAAGATGTCGGATTCGTGACTTCCTAGCGGAGGCGACGTAGCACATGGCAGTTTCAACCGGAGCAGGCGAAGAGGAGGTCATGTCGACCATCAACATCACGCCCTTTACGGACGTGTTGTTGGTCCTGCTGATCATCTTCATCATCCTAGCCGCGGTCACCAAAGAGCCGAGGCTGCCGGATGCTAAGAACCGCGACAAGGTCCATGCGTCGCAGATTGTCGTGATTATCAACGACAAGAGCGAGATTCAAATCGGCTCGTTCACCGTGACGATTCAGCAGGCAGCCGATCAATTCAAGACGCTGCAAGAACAAACGGGCCATGTCTACAAGAGCGTCATCATCAAGGCGGATCCCAATGCGAACTACGGCACGATCCTACAAGTGATGGACGCCGCCAAATCGCAAGATCTGACGGATTTTGGTCTAGCCAACCATATCGAAGGCAGCAAGACCTAAGCGATGGCAAAGGGCTCCAACGCCTCTCCGTATTTGACGACCGGCGAGCGAGTCCGCAATTTTTTGGGTTGGGCGTTCGTGATCTCGATCTTGGGGCACGTGATTTTAGGGCCGCTGATTCCCTTCAAGCAGTCCCATGCCGAAGAACAGCAAGTCGAAAAAGTGTCGCTCGTGAAGAAGGTCAAGGTTAAGGTACCCACGCCGCCGCCTCCGACGCCCACGCCAAAACCGACCGAGCCGCCGAAGTCCACCCCGCCGCCCAAACCCGTCCCGCACCAAGTGCAGCCGCAGCTCAAAGTCAACTTGGTGCACGCCAAGAGCAGCTCGGCTAGCGGTCCGAGCGAGAGCTACAAACCTCCTACGACGGGCAGCCAGAACGGCGTGCCCCAGGGTCAAGGCACTCCGGCCGGCTCAGGCAACCTTGGTCCAAAGGCTGCCGCGCCGACCCCCAAACCGGCCTGCGCCGATCCCTTTCGCGAGGCCACGATGACCAACGGCGTTGCGCCCGAGTACCCCGAGTCGGCGAAAGAGCAAGGGCTGGGGGCCGTGACGGTTCTCGTCAAGATTACGCTATCGCCGGGCGCATCCGTGGAGAGCGCGAGCGTTTTGTCGAGCTCGGGAAACATGGCGATCGATCAAGCCGCCATGATCGCGGCACGACAGTCGTCCTACGCTCCGAAACTGTCGAATTGCCAACCGGTGGAAGGAACGTATTCCTTCCGTGCGAGTTTTGACCCGAGCCAGTAAGGGCGAAGGTCGCACCCTCACAGCACGAAGACGCTCCCTGCGAGGAGCGTTTTTTGATTAGACCATGACTGCTAGAACCGGGCGACGCTTATTGTTGGCCGCACTCGGGATCTCGATCCTGTTGCATCTGCTGGGGTTGCGTTTTGTTCACTGGGGCGTTCCAACCGCTCAAGAACCTCCCGAAAGCGTTCGGTTGATCAAACTTACTAAAGTTACCAAAGTGCGCGTCAGTCGACTGGTCACCCGCCCTCCGCCGCCGCGCATTCGGGCGGTGCCGATCAACGTCCCGAAGGTAGTGGCACGTAATGCGCACAATGCCGCGGCGGTCGCGATCGCTGCCGCGTCTGCGCCGCCTGCAACGCCATCGCCCGTGCCGACACCCGCGCATCTGGCGACGCCGAGCAGCGCAGGCGGCTGCTTGAAATCAAACGCCGTGGCTGCCGTACTCGCGACGCCGCCGCCGCCTGAAGTTTCCGCGCAGGCGCGGCGCGACGCAAGCGCCGGCGTGGCTCAAGTGCGCGTGCAACTGAACGAACACGGCGATGTCGTCGAGGCCGCGATCGCTTCGAGCTCGGGCAACGCGCAGCTCGACGACGTCGCGGTCGGACTCGCTAAGGCGAGCACGTACACCCCCGATGTCGTCGGCTGTAAGAAGGTCGCAGCTACGTACACATACCGCGTGCGCTTCGAGCCTGCAACGACGAGCCAGCTGAGATGACAGGGCAGGCGCGCTGCGTTGCAAAACGTGCACGCCGTGACATTCGTGCAGGCGATCCTGCTTGCGCTCTTGCAAGGCGTCAGCGAACTGTTTCCGGTGAGCAGCCTTGGTCACACGATTTTGGTGCCGGCGCTCTTCCACTGGAGCGTCAACCGCCGGGATCCGACGTTCTTGGCATTTATCGTCGTCCTGCACTTAGGGACGGCGCTGGCGCTCGTGATCTTTTATCGCCGCGAATGGATCGCGCTCGCGCGTGCGCTCATCGCGAGCGTCGTGCGCGGCCGCATGTCGGGCGCGCGCGACGAACGCATTGCGTGGCTGCTGGTGGTCGGCACCATCCCCGTTGGCATCCTGGGCGTTTTCCTGGAGTCGGCGGTGCGCAACCTTTTTGGCTCAGCGGCCTTTGCCTCACTTTTCTTGATGATCAACGCGCTGATCATGTTCGCCGGCGAGTTCTTGCGGCGGCGGCAGCATGAAGCGCGCGGTAAGCAGTATAAACACCTGGAAGCGATGACGTGGACGCAAAGCATTGCCGTGGGTTTCGCACAGTCGCTGGCGCTTTTGCCGGGCATCTCCCGCTCCGGCGCTTCGATCGTGGCGGGCCTAGCGATCGATCTTGACCACGAAGATGCTGCGCACTACTCGTTCTTGCTGGCTACGCCGGTTATCGGCGCCGCGGCGCTCCTTGAGATTCCGCGGCTGTGGGCTCCGGGGACGCACGTGATCGCCCTGCAAGCGGTGATCGGATGCCTGGTCGCTGGAATTGCGGCCTATGCGTCGGTGGCCTTTCTTACCAGGTATTTTCAACGCAACGACCTGCGGCCGTTCGGCTGGTACTGCCTGGCCTTTGGCGCGCTCTGCCTGTACCTATTCTATAAAGGAGCCATCGCTTGAAGTATCTCGCGCTCGTGATTGCGATCGTTTGCTTTGCAATCGCCATTCTTTACCTGTTCGGCGTCATCAGTTGGTTCGCCGCCGATCCTACGCACAAGCATCACGTCGGACATTTCGCTCTGTTCCTCGTGCTTGGCGTTCTGGCTCTCATCTGGCTGCGCTTTGCATGGCGGGCGCCGTGAACAAGCTCTCGCACGTTGGCGCCGATGGCACGGTCTCGATGGTTGACATTTCGGCCAAAGACCGATCCGCGCGAACGGCGCGAGCTGTGGCGCGCATCCATCTCTCGCCGGCCGCACGCGCGGCGCTTTTGAGCGCAACGCTGACGAAAGGCGATGCCTTCGCCACGGCGCAGATCGCCGGGATCCTCGCGGCCAAGCAAACCGCGACGCTGATTCCGCTCACGCACCCGATCCCGCTCGATCACATTGAAGTTGGGTTTGCCTGGGAGGCAGACACGCTTAGGGTACAGGCAGAAGCACGAACGACCGCGGCCACCGGCGTGGAAATGGAGGCCTTGCTTGCCGTCTCGATTGCAGCGTTGACAATCTACGATATGGTGAAAGCGCTGGATCGGGGAATCCAAATCGAAAATATCGAGCTGCTCGAGAAAACCGGCGGCAAAAGCGGTGCTTGGAAAAGCGGCCGGTGAAATTTCGGGTCGCGCTGATCGTGCTCTCGGATCGCGCAGCCTCCGGTGAGCGCCCGGATCAATGCATCCCAATCATGAAAGAGCGGCTCGGCGCTGCCTACGAAATCGTGTACGAGCGCGTCATGGCGGACGATCCCAGCGCGCTGCAAGCGCAGCTGATCGACCTCTGCGACCGCTCCGCCGCAGCGCTGATTTTGACCAGCGGTGGCACGGGGCTCGCTCCGCGCGATCGAACGCCGCAAACGACGGCGGCGATCCTTGACTATGAGGTACCGGGAATCGGCGAAGCAATCCGCAGCGCCTCGATCAAGATCGTGCGAAGTGCGATGCTCTCGCGCGCGGTTGCCGGCGTTCGTCACCGAACGCTGATCGTCAACCTGCCGGGCAGCCCCAAGGCGGTCGGCGAATCGCTCGACGTCATCCTGCCGGTCTTGCCGCATGCGCTCGAACTGCTGTGCGAGCGAGTTGTCGACGGATGAACTACGAGCAAGCCGAAAGCTATCTTTTGAATACGATTGGTGAGCTAGCCTCGCCGCGCGTGCCATATCGTTTGGATCGCATGCGCGCGTTCCTGAGCGCCCTCGGTAATCCCCAGCGTCGGTATCCTTCCGTGCATATCGGCGGAACGAGCGGAAAGAGTTCGACCTCTACGATGGTGGCTGCGGTGTTGAGTGCGAGCGGACATCGCTGTGGTTTGCACACGAAACCCCACCTTGACTCGATGACCGAACGGGCCAAAGTCGACGGGCTCGCCATTTCGAAGGAGCGCTTTGCGGAAATTTTGACGGAGATGCAGCCCGCCATCGACGAAGCGACGCGCGAATTCAGCCGGCCGTCCTACTATGAAACGCTTCTGGCGCTCGCGTTCTTACATTTCGCGCACGAGCGGGTCGACATCGCGGTCATCGAAGTCGGCCTTGGCGGCACCCTGGACGGCACGAACGTCATCACTCCGCTCGTGAGCGTGATCACCAATATCGGGTTCGATCACACGGACGTGCTGGGCGATACTTTGGAAGCGATTGCCGCAGATAAGGTCGGCATCGCCAAGCCCGGCGTTCCGCTTGTGACGGCGGTCGTCGACCCGGGCGCCGAACGCGTGATACGTGCAGGTTGCGCGGCCGTGGGCGCACCGTACCTCTCGGTGCAATCCCAGGTCGTGGCGATCGAAGACGAGCGCGAGGGCCAGTACGGGCAAAGCTTTACGCTCCAGACAAACCAGGCGCGCTATCGGATCGAATTGCCTTTGCTCGGTGATTTCCAAAGGAGCAATGCGGCCACCGCTGTCGTGGCGTTGGAGCAGCTCCCGGCGCGCTATCGGCCATCGGCCGCTAGCGTCGAAGCCGGTTTCGAAGGCGTGCATGTCCCCGGTCGCATGGAGATCTTTCCGGCGCATCCGACCGTCGTGTTCGATGTCGCCCACAATGTTGACAAGGCGGGCAGTTTGGCGCGCGCCCTGCGGGCGCACTTCAACCGCGACCCCCGGTATTGGTTTGTGATCGCCATCGGCGATAACAAGGATGCCCACGACCTCTTGCGTGCCTTCGCAAACTTCGGCGCCTCATTTATCTTCACGACCTTTACGACGGTCGGCCGAACAGCCGCCAAACCGCAGCGCCTGGCGAGCGTAGCTGAAAGTTTAGGCATATGGGGTCGCGAAATCAACGATCCCGTTGAGGCCCTCTCGGTCGCACGGCGAAACGCCGGTGGTGACGATATCGTGGTCGTAACAGGCTCAACGTTCGTTGTGGCCCAACTGCGCACGTGGTGGCTTGAGAACGTCAGTACGCAAACCGCGGCCGGATAAGGGTCGCGGCGCGTTACGCCTTCGCTCGCGCACGCTGCGTTGGGGCGTGCAAACCTATCTGATGGGCGTGGTCAATGTCACGCCGGATTCGTTTTCGGGAGACGGGCGGCCGGATGCCGCAAGCGCGATCGAATATGCCGTGCAGCAACACACCTGGTCGGCGGACATCGTTGATATCGGTGGCGAATCGACTCGCCCCGGCCACACGCCGATTGATGCGCAAACCGAAAGGGAGCGCCTCCTGCCAGTGATTGCCGGCGTCCGATCGCGCCTTGGAGCCCAGGCTCTGATCTCGGCGGACACCTTCAAGCCGGACATCTTTCGCGCGGCCCATCGTGCCGGTGCGGATATCTTGAATTCGATCTGGGGCTTACCCGACGAACTCCTCGAGGTTGCCGTGGAGTGCGGTGCGGCGGTGATCGCCATGCACAACAAGGCCACGGCATTCTACGAAGGAGATGTGGTCGACGAAGTCCTCGGGTTTTTGGGAGAAGCCGCCGAGCGTGCCGTGGGCGCAGGAATCCCGGCCGCCCACGTGATCCTCGATCCCGGGATCGGTTTTGGCAAATTGCCGGATCATAACCTTGCGGTACTGCGGTCGCTCAAACGGTTGACGGCGCTTGGATTTCCGACGCTGATTGGCCCGTCTCGCAAATCAACGATCGGGAAATTGACCGGGCGCGATCCGCACGAACGCGGCTTTGGCACCGCCGCAACCGTCGCACTTGCAATTGCAGCGGGCATCGATATCGTTCGCGTGCACGATGTTAAAGAAATGCGAGATGTGATCAGCGTGTGCGATGCGATCGAACGCGGCTGGAGGCCGACGGGATGGACGTAATTGAGATCCGCGGCATACGGACCTACGGTAGAGTTGGCGCGACCGACGCGGAACGCAGCCGCGAGCAGCGCTTGGACATCGACGTGCGAATCGAGGTGGACTTGAGCGCCGCGGCGCGCAGCGATGCCTTGGAACAAACGATCAGTTACGCATCGCTGCACGATCGCGTGGTCCGCACGGTCCAAGAGCGTTCCTTCTTCTTGGTTGAGCGGTTAGCATCCGAATTGCTGGCAACGATTTTTGACGACGTACGGGTGGCGTGCGCAGAAGTGTCTATCGCGAAGCCGTCACTCCTCGATGGCGCTACGCCGGTTGTCACGCTGCGACGAGGCAACCCCGGTTATATCGCTTCGTGCCTGTAGCTGCGATCGGCATCGGTTCAAACCAAGGCGACGCAATCTCGAATGTTCGAACAGCGGTGGCGCAACTTGCGACGGTAGGAGGCCTCGCCGCCGTTTCCCGGCTGTATCGCACGAAACCGTGGGGATACGGCGATCAGCCTGAGTTCATCAATGCGGCCGCACTCTTGGATACGGCGCTTGGGCCGCGCGAACTCTTGAATGCGCTCCAGCAAATAGAAACGCGACTCGGTCGGCGCCCGACCCACCGCTGGGGGCCCCGCGTCATTGACCTCGACATCCTCTACTACGCAGACGTGCGCATCAACGAGCCGGATCTGATCATACCGCATCCGCGCCTTTTGGAGCGCCGATTTGCCCTCGTGCCGCTGGCAGACATCGATCCGCGCTACCGCGATGCCGCGGCGCGCTTAGGATACTCTGCGCAATCCGGCGAATGCACTGCGCTCATGTTCGACGAGAGCGATCAGCTCATCGGCCGCGTACGTCGGTTGGTGGCTGCTTTTGAGGAGACCGATCTGGTCCGCTTGCGCGTCAGCGAGGAAGGCGATGACGCAATTGAGTTACGGCGCGCGCCGCGAGGCACAAACCTCGCCGGACCACCTGATGCAGAGCGCGCCATCGCCCCGGGGCAAGCACGCGAGCCGGCGGCGCTCGAAGTCATCAAGGCGAACCTCGTCGGCATCGTCCACTTGAACAAGCCCGTCCCGGTACCCGGTGCCCGGCTCGAAGACGATCGCGAGCTCGCCTACGTCGAAGCGCTTGGCATCCGCAATCCCGTGAATTCACGAGGTTCCGGGCGGCTGGTCGCGGTGCTGGTCAGCGACGGCGAAGCTGTCGAATATGGGCAGCCGCTCTTTGAGATCGAGCGTGTTTAGAAAAGTTTTGATTGCCAATCGCGGTGAAATCGCGCTGCGCATCAACCGCGCCTGTCAGGAATTGGGCGTGTTGACCGTCGCGATCCATTCCGAAGCCGATCGGAATTCGTTGCACGTCCGCCAGGCAAATGAGGCATTCTGCGTCGGGCCGGGGCCGGTCGGACATTCATACCTCAACATTCCCAATATCATCTCAACGGCACTGATCACGGGCGCCGACGCGATCCACCCGGGGTATGGTTTTCTGGCTGAAAACGCACGCTTCGCCGAAATCTGCAGCGATCACGGGCTCGTGTTTATCGGTCCGCGCCCCGAAGTGATCGCCACCATGGGCGATAAGGCGACGGCCAAGCGCGTCATGAAAGAAGCGGGTGTCCCGACGACCCCGGGCACCGGCATCCTCGAGACGGCCCGTGAGGCCGCCGACGCGGCAGAAAAGATCGGTTATCCGGTTATTTTGAAAGCCACCGCGGGCGGCGGCGGAAAAGGGATGCGTGAGGTCGGATCAGCGGATCAGATGGAGCGCGCCTTTGCAGCGGCTCAGACGGAAGCGGATATAAGCTTTAAAGATGGCCGGCTCTACATGGAGAAGCTGATCGCGCATCCGCGTCACATCGAAGTGCAAGTCCTCGCCGATGCGTTCGGCGAGGTCGTGCACTTAGGCGAACGCGATTGTTCGGTGCAAAAGCCCTCCCATCAAAAGATGATCGAAGAAGCTCCTGCGCCGAATTTGGCAGAGCGGACCCGCAAGGCCTTGCACGAGACCGCGGTGCGCGCCGCGCGAGCGGTTGGTTATACCAATGCCGGTACGCTCGAGTTCTTGGTCAGCGATAAACACGCGTACTTCATGGAGATGAACACCCGTATCCAAGTCGAGCATCCAGTCACGGAAATGGTCTACGGGATAGATCTCGTCAAAGAACAGATCCGAGTTGCGGCGGGTGAAGCGCTTGGCTACGCGCAGGCTGATCTGCGAGCGGGCGGCCACGCGATAGAATGTCGCTTGAACGCGGAGGACGCGCGACGGAATTTTTCGCCCGCCGCCGGTACGCTCACCGACGTCGTTTTCCCCGGTGGTCCTGGAATTCGCGTCGATACGCACGTGTACTCCGGATTGGAGATCCCACCGTTCTACGATTCGATGCTGGCGAAAATCATCGCTTTCGCCGACACGCGGGAAGCGGCCATCGCTCGCATGGAGCGCGCGCTGCGCGAGACCGTCATCGAGGGCGTGACGACGACGATTGGGCCATGCTTAGCAATCCTTGCAACGCGAGCGTTTCGGGCGGGGACGTACGATATCGATCTTCTTCCCGCGCTCCTGCAAGAATCGCCGGCTGCATAAAATCGTCATGCCAAGTCGCCGGATGGCACGCGAGCTCGCCCTGCAAACGCTCTTCAGCGTAGAAGTCGGCCATCAGCCGGCTGCCGACGCGCTCTCGGAAATCTTTATCCACAGCGGGAGCAAAGGCGCGCAGCGTGCCTTTATCCAGGATCTCGTTTACGGCACGCTCGAGCACGCAGGCGAGAGCGACCGCGCGTTCTCGCCGTTGCTTGAAGGTTGGACGATCGACCGGTTACCGACAATCGATCGCCTCCTGCTGCGCATGAGCGTCTTCGAGCTGCGTCATCGGCCCGAAATGCCGCGCGCGATCGTGATCAATGAAGCAGTTGAGCTAGCCAAGAAATTTTCGACCGCGCAATCCGGGCGGTTCATCAATGGCGTTCTTTCGGCCGCATGTAATGGCGCCGCGCTGGAGCCCGATGTCTAGGCGCGCGCGGCGTCGCAATGTAAGGGCGCCGCTGTGGTGGCGCATCGGGCGCGTGTTTTTGGTCGTGGTGTTCTTTGTGACGCTATTCGCCGCCGGCACCATCGCCGGCGTCATCGCCTCTTATTCGCAGAACTTGCCGGACATCAACCGCATGGCGGACTACCAGCCGGAACGCTCGACGCACCTCTATGCGCGGGATGGCACCCTACTGGCGAACTTGTACCGCCAGAATCGTGAATGGGTGTCGATCAACCGGATTCCGAAGATCGTGCGCAACGCCTTCATCGCAACCGAAGATCAGCACTTCTACCAGCATCACGGCGTAGATTTCGAAGGCATCATACGAGCGGCGCTGGCGGACTGGCGGCACGAGCGTTTTCAAGGCGCGTCGACCATCACCCAACAGCTGGCCCGTGCCCTCTTCCTTTCAGGGGAAGTGTCGGTGTCGCGAAAGGTCCAAGAGGCGCTGCTGGCAATGGAAATCGAGCGCTTCTACACGAAAGACGAGATCCTCGAACGCTATCTCAACCTGATCTATTTTGGCTCGCAGGCCTACGGTGTTGAAGCCGCGTCGCACACGTATTTTGGAAAGAGCGTTTCGAAACTAACTGCGGCGCAAGCTGCGCTCTTGGCGGGCTTGCCGGCGGCTCCCTCAGACTATTCGCCGTACGTGAATCTGCCGCGCGCGAAGGAGCGGCAGCGCCATGTCTTGGATCGCATGGTCACCGGCGGCTATCTGACCCCGCAGCAAGCGGATCGCGAATTTGCGGCGCCGCTGAACCTGATCGGCGAGCGCAGCTCCGGGCTACAAGGTTATGCGTATCCGTATTTCACGACCTACGCGATCATGGAGCTCGAGAAGGCCTTCGGACGACAAGCGGTCTACGAAGGCGGCTTGCAAGTCTACACGACTCTGGATCCGCGCGTGCAGAAGCTCGCCCAAGACGCGGTCGACTGGGGCGTCGACCATGCGGTCGCGGAAGGCATTGGCGCGCATCAGGAGGCGCTGGTCGCCATTCGTCCGTCAACAGGTGAAATCGTTGCGATGGTGGGCGGGGCCGGCGGCTTTTCGCTGCACAATCAGTTCAATCGCGCTTGGCAAGCGCACCGGCAACCGGGCTCTTCTTTTAAGGTCTACGTTTACACCGCTGCGATCGACAGCGGAATGCCGCCGTCGGCCATCATGGAGGATACGGCGGTATCGTACCCGATGGGTGATGGGACGCAGTGGGCGCCCAAGGACGACGATTTCGGCTACATGGGCGCGATCCCGCTGCGCACTGCGCTGGCGCAATCGCGCAACATCGTGGCGGTCAAGCTTGCCCAGTTGATTGGGGTCGATCGAGTGATCGCCTACGCACAACGGATGGGCGTGCGCTCACCTTTGGAAGCAAACCTGTCACTCGCGCTCGGCACTTCGGGGGTGAGCCCGCTTGATATGGCTTCTGGATTCTCAACGCTCGCTAATCAGGGCGTTCATATCGAGCCCTCGCCATTTCGCATCGTCAAAGATTCGCTCGGGACGACGATTTTGAACAATCGATATCCCGAGCAGACGGAAGTCGTCGGCGCCGGCACCGCGTACATCATGGATTCGATGATGGAGAGCGTCATCCAGTCGGGAACGGGCACCAACGCGCAAATCGACCGTCCGGCGGCCGGCAAAACGGGAACGACTTCCAACTACCGTGACGCGTGGTTCGTGGGATTCACCCCGGACTTGGTAACCGCGGTGTGGCTCGGCAACGATAATTATTCTCCGATGAACGAATCGTACGGAGGAAACATTCCCGCGCGCACGTGGGCGCGCTTTATGCGGGCTGCGCTCGAGAAGACGCCGCCGCATGATTTTCCGTTCCCGAACGGCGAGGTGATCAAAGTCGCGAACTGTGGCGGCCGGGGCTACGAGTACTATCTGCCGGGGACGGAGCCGCTGTCGTCGTGCTCGAGTCCGGGCGCTGCGCGGCGCGTCGACATCAACGCGTATCAACCGCCGGAAGGCGCAGCGACGCTGCAGCCTCTGCCAACGGCCAGGCCGTGAGCGAACAAGCCGGGCTCTTCGAGTCGGAAATTTACGGCGTCAGCCGCGTCGTCACGTACATCGATAAGCTGCTGCGCGCCAATAAGCGTCTGCAGTCCGTGCGCGTGCAAGGCGAGGTGTCGAACCTGCGAACACTCAAAGGCGGCCATTTTTCCTTCGATCTGAAGGAGGGTACGGATCTGCTCGCCTGCATCATCTGGTCGAGCAACGCGCAAGGGTTGCCCTCATTTGAAAATGGCGCCGAGATCATTGCGAGGGGGGATGTCGTCGCCTACCGGATCGCAAGTAAGTATCAGCTGTACGTTGTGGCGCTCGAGCTTTCCGGTGTGGGACAACTCTACGCCCAACTCGAGGCGCTCAAACGCCGGTTTCGCAGTGAAGGTCTCTTTGAAGCCGCGCGCAAGCGCGCGATCCCGCGCTTTCCTCGACGTGTTGTGTTAGTTTCTGCCAGAGGCAAGGGCGCCGAAGACTTCGTCACGACGATGTCGGCTCGTGCTCCGCACATCAAGATCGAGTTTATCGAGAGTCGCGTCCAAGGGTCTGGCGCGGAGATCGACGTTGCGGAAGCGATCGATCGTGCCTCGCGCATGCCGGTTGACCTGATCGTGCTGGCGCGTGGCGGCGGAACCTTCGAGGATCTGTTCCCTTTCAATCTCGAACCGGTCGTCCGCGCGATCGTTCGTGCGGAGCATCCGGTCTTGACGGCGATCGGGCATACGGGAGACCGGCACCTCGCCGATGATGTCGCAGATTTCAGCGTCGAGACTCCGTCGAACGCTGCGCAATATCTCGGTTCGTTGCGCGACGCGGCTTTGCGCACCGTGGGCCAGCTCGGCGCCGGGCTTACGTCCGCAGTTCAGCGAAACATCCTTGAGCGGGTGCGGCAACTGGACGCGCTAACGCGAGAGTTGCGCCGGTGTAGTGACAGCCCGCTGCGCATGCCGCGGGAACGATTGTGGCGCATGCAGGACCGCTTAAATCGCCAGAGTCCGGCCAGCCGGGTTTTCGAACGCGTCCGGCGCTTTGAGCAGGTGAGGACGTCGCTGCACGCGTCCGCAAGAACCGCCCTGCAGCGCGCAAAGCACCGAACGGAGATTGCGCATCACCGCCTTGACGCGCTCAGCCCGCAGGCCCCCCTTGCGCGCGGTTATGCCATCGTTTCGCTGAACGGAAGAGTGCTTCGCGATGCGTCTTTAGCACGAGCCGGCGAACTCGTCGAGGCACGGCTACAGCATGGGGCATTGCAGGCGCGCGTCGAACGAACGATCGCAGATGCCTGACAAGCAGCCCGTGACGTTTGAATCGAAGATCGCGCGACTGGAAGCGATCGTGAGCGAATTGGAAAGCGGGAACATCGAGCTTGACAAGACGATCGTCCTCTTTAAGGAAGGCAAGACACTCGCACGCGAGTGCGATCAGCTGCTCAAATCGGCCCAGGAACAGATCGATCGTGCGATGCAAGGAACCGACGCGGTGCCGGTGCAGCCGGAAAAACCTGACAACGAGATCCCGTTTTAGCCGTATCGGCGCGGCGTTGCGATAGCGTCAGCGGGTGCTGGAGAGCCGGGTGAAGGCGAACCGGTGCGCCGGCAGATCGAATTCGTCGAGTGCGAACGTCTGTGGGTCGTACCAAAGCGTTCCTTTGTCTTTCCCAATCATTACGGTTATGCCGGCGTCGCGTAGTGGAACATTCTGTGGACGGCGCGCGGCGCCGATCGATGCTCTCAGCGGGTCCGCCTTGAATTCGAACAACACGGTGGCGACGGTCAAGTGGGGCGTTTTGGAGGCATGCAGCGTCGCCGGAAGCTGAAAAAAAAGTGCGACATAACCATCCCAGACGACGAAGGGCGAGTCCGGCGGCGCGACGATCCGCTCGGTTGGAGTTTGGTTCCGCATCGAAGCCGTATTCCCGACGATCGTCACCGTTAAGCGGGGTTGGCCTTCTGTATATTCCGCATACGAGCGCGTTGCGAAGGTTGAAGGATCGAGCGTTCGCCGTGTCACCCCGGTCGACTCCATCGGCGACGCATGCTCTTCGATCAATAAGGCGCCGTCGCTTCGAGTAACGACGATCGTGCTCGTGCCGGAGCGCTTCCCGCTGTCGATGATCGCGTAGGTGTACTTCCCGTTCGGAAGAGGTGCGGATGCGGTTGGGGCAGCGCCGGCGATCGACGGGAAGGCGGCGGCTGCGACTGCGAGCGCAAGAACCCGGAGCTGTGGTGAGCCCTTGCGAATGACTCGTGCCATGTTTACAACCACCGTCCTCTCAGCGACCTTGCTCACGCAACTCACGCCCCTGCATGCGTCTCGATGATGCTGTTGCCCTGCGTGCCGGGGTAACGCGTTCGCGGGCGCGCTCTCTGATCTTAGCGGGACGCGTTCGTGTCGACGGTGAGCCAGCCACCAAGGCCGGCTTGAGCGTGAGGCAAGACGCTCGAATTGAAGTAGAGCGCGCACAACCCTACGTGAGTCGTGGCGGCGAGAAGTTGGAACATGCGATGGATGCCTTCGGTATCGATCCGGCCGGTATGCGCGCGCTGGACATCGGAGCCAGCACCGGTGGGTTTACAGATTGTCTGCTCGCGCGCGGTGCAGCCCACGTAACGGCGCTTGATGTCGGGTACGGGCAACTCGCATGGTCGCTGCGCAACGATCCGCGCGTTACGGTCATCGAGCGCACGAACTTTCGCTTCGTGCCGGAAGGCGCGCTCGGTACCCCTTTTGATGTGATCGTTATCGACGTGTCGTTCATTTCGCTGCGAACGATCGTCGAGCGAGCCAGGCGCTTTCTGGCTCCGGAGGGTACGATCGTCGCTCTCGTCAAACCGCAGTTTGAAGCAGGTCGCGAGCGCATCGGGCGCGGTGGGGTCGTCCGCGACCGCGAAGTACACGAGGCGGTGCTGCGCGAAGTCCGCGATCAGATGCAAGAGCTTGGCCTGCAGGCCGTAGCCCTGATCGCCTCTCCGCTGCTCGGACCGGCGGGCAACCGCGAATTCTTCATGCGCCTGCAAGCGCGCGGCCGCTCGATCGAGGATGAACTCATTGGTTTGACCGTAAACGAGACCGCGACATGAACGTGACGGCGAAGCCGCAGACGATTGCGCTCTACGTTGATCCGAGTCGCGGGAATGCGCAGGCGCTGGCAGCCCGGGTTGCGCACGCGTTTTCCGAGCGTGGTTTTCCGGTTCGATCGATCGATGGCCAAGCGCGCATTGAAGGCGCTGCGCTGATCGTGACGATCGGCGGCGACGGCACGCTGCTGCGCGCGGCGAGGCTCGCCATCGAAACCGATACGCCGCTATTGGGCATCAACACCGGCCGCCTCGGTTTTCTCACTGAATTCGATGAGGATGATCCACGCATCGATCAGCTGCCCGAGCTCTTTGCTAACGGCTTGTATATCGAAGATCGCGTCGCCCTGCAAGCGGAATATCGGGGCAAGCAGTTCTTTGCGCTCAATGACGTTGTCGTTCGCAAGGGAGGCATTTCGCGGATCGTTCCGTTCGGGCTCTGTCTGGATGACGAACAAGCCGCGCACATCCCAGCCGACGGAATTTGCATCTCGACCCCCACCGGCTCGACCGCGTACTTCCTCTCCGCCGGCGGTGCGATCATCTCACCCCGGGTCGAGGCCTTCGGCATCGCCCCCCTGCTCCCGCATACCCTTTTCTCGCGCCCGCTGATCGTGCCGATCAATTCACGGATCACGATTAGCTGCGATTCCGAAATCGAACACGCAAATCTGGAAACAGATGGCGATTTGGCCAGCGATCTTTCGCCCGGCGCGAGCGTCGTGATTACCAAACATCCGAAAATGGTCCGGTTTGCACGTACCTCGCGGCTCCATTTCTTCGAGCGGCTTGAAGAGAAGATGCTCTGGGGCGTATCTATCAAGAGAATATGATGCGTAGCCGGACCGCCTGCTGACATGCTTAAAACCCTGCTGATCGAGAACTACGGATTGATCGATCGGGCAGAAATACAAATCGCTCCGGGCGCGACGATGTTCACCGGCGAGACCGGCTCCGGCAAGACGATGGTCGTGGGCGCGATTGCTTTCGCCTTGGGAGAGCGTGCGAGCGTGGATGCCGTTCGAGCCGGCGCCGGCAGGGCATCCGTCATCTTGACGCTCGAGCCCGATCGAGCGCTGCGCGAGCGAATGCATGCCGCCGGTTACGCCGTAGATGCCGATGAAGACGCGATCCTTTCGCGCGAATTGAGCGATGCCGGCAAATCCGTCGTGCGATTGAACGGGCGGCAGACGACGACGGGGACCGTGCGCGAGCTCGCTCCCTACATTGCCGATATGATCGGCCAGCACGAGGCGCAACGATTGCTGGCGCCGGCATATCACCAGGAACTGCTGGATCGATACGGTGGACCTGAATTGCTTGCCGGGTGTTCAGCGGTCCGCGAGGCCTACGATTCGCTCAGCTCGATCGATCGGGAATTGGCCGACCTCAGCGAGCGCGAAGGACGTGCCCAGGCCGAGGCGGATTTTGCGCAATTCGCTGCCGACGAAATCACGCGCGCCGCAATTGTGATTGGCGAAGACGAGCGATTGAGTGAGCGCCGGCGTTATCTGGACAACGTGGAGCGGATTTCCGGAGCGCTCAAGACGGCGCACGCATCGGTAAGCTCGGATCAAGGCGCCGCCGATGCGCTAGGCGCGGCAGAGGCCGCGCTCTCCACCGTGGCCTCGATCGATCGAGATTTGAATGCGATGCGCGAAAGCGCGCGAGCGCTTCAAGAGGAGACATCGGAGCTAGCGGTGTGCCTCCTGCGCAAGCTCGAAGAGACCGAATTTAATCCCAACGAGTTGGAAGAGATCAACGCGCGGCTCGATCTTCTTTCGCGCTTGAAGAAGAAGTACGGCGGCACCTTAGAAGCCGTTTTAGCATCCGCGGAAAAATATGCGTCGCTGATCGATGCCTTTTCGACTCGAAGCGAACGGCGCGATCAACTCTCGCACGAGCGATCGATCAAGGCGCAAGTATTGACCGAACGCGCCTCTGCGTTGAGCGAGTTGCGCTCGGCGGCTGCAGCGCGCTTAGGCAAACGCGTCCAGAGCGAATTCTCCGACTTGGCGATGGCGGCGGGGCGCTTTTCCGTCGGGCTGCAGCCGCTCGAAGCGATTGGCGAAAGCGGAGCGGAGACAATCGAGTTTCTGTTTTCTGCTAACGCCGGCGAACCGCTGCGGCCGTTGAGCAAGGTCGCGTCGGGTGGCGAGCTTTCGCGCGTACTCTTGGCGCTGATCGTGACGGTGATGCAAGCACGCGATAGAACGGCTCTGATCTTCGATGAAATAGACGTTGGAATCGGCGGGGTCACCGCTGCTGCGGTTGCCGCACGGCTGGCGCGCTTATCGAAAAGCGCGCAAGTCTTGTGCGTGACGCATCTGGCGCAGATTGCCAGTTGGGCCGACCGCCACTACATGCTCGAAAAGGTCGAACACGGAAACAAAACGACGATCGAAGTGCGCGAAGCCGGTGATCGTTCGGATCGCGCCGGCGAATTAGCCCGCATGCTGTCGGGAGAGAAGCTCGGCGCAGCACTCAAACACGCTGAGGCGCTCTTGAAAGCAACTCGCCGAAACGGGTAACCACGTTGTCACGCTGAGCTTGCCTGTGCCCGATGGGTATCGAAGCGCAGCGACCGTCCCAGTGTCATCCTGAGCTTGTCGAAGGGTCGAGTGATGGCTTTGCGGCAGTCGAGGGATGGCTTTGCGGCAGTCGAGGGATGACCTTGCGCCAAAACGAGGTTCTTGACGAGCGCCAGTGGTGCTGACGCGATGGTCCCAGTGTCATCCTGAGCTTGTCGAAGGATGACCTTGCGCCAATAGGACTTGTGAAGCTGTACTACGTCTACATCGTGAACTGCAGCGACGGGACCTATTACACGGGGATAACGAGTACGCTCGAGGCACGGCTCGCACAACACAACCTTGGGGTTTATCGCACGTGCTACACGTTTTCGCGTCGTCCGGTAACGTTGGCGTGGTGTGCCGAACACCACGAGGTGTGGGACGCGATCGGCACCGAGAAAAAGATCAAAGGCTGGTCCCACGATAAGAAGAC
>Ga0073928_10000606_pt1 | contig 80714 bp, 63 predicted proteins | sample PaiPotPPA55metaG_FD_76969 | JGI IMG/M metagenome (GOLD analysis project Ga0073928, IMG submission 76969) | Iron sulfur acid spring bacterial and archeal communities from Banff, Canada, to study Microbial Dark Matter (Phase II) - Paint Pots PPA... ...
ATATGCGGCGTTGTTGGCTTCGGGGCCTAGCGCGACGGCCTGAACAACCGCCTTTTGAAATAATTTGGCGTAGTCGTATTCCGGCGCAGCAAGCTTCTCGTCGCCGTAATAGAGCCATGGCTGGTCGCCCTTGTCGGAATCAAAATAAATTCGCCGCTCCCACTGTAGCAAGTGCGCGCTTGAGATCTTTAAGGGCGGATCGTCTCCATTTTGAATTACGGCTTTCAGAATTCGCCGGCAATCTCCGCAAAGCTCTATGGAAGTTCGGTCGACGTCCACTTTTTGACCATTGCGCAGCATGTGAATGCGACTTATCTGGTCTGAAGCGTACTGTTCATCTTTGCCGCCGCGAATTTGGATCTGGCGGCAAAAGTTTGATTGCGCGGGATCGATGTCTAGAGTAAGACGTTCGACGGGCGTGTTTGCAGGAACATCAAAAGTAATTACGGTTTCTTTTCCGTGCTGCTGCACGCTGGATGTAGCGGTGACCTCCCGCCAAACAGCTTTCTGGGCACGCGTAGCTCCGGCGGTGCCGTTTTTTACGTCGGAGGGTTTCACGGCGCTGTCGACGGTGACCCTCAGGAATTTAAAAGCGCTCAAGGGAATTTGCAGCGTGCTGTTGGAGCCAAGTTTTTCATCGGAGAGGTCGTAAAGCGTGGTGGTGCCAAGAAGAGCCCAATTGGTCCCATGCGGATCGTCCTGGCCTTCCACGCGAGCATGAGCGACAAAGTTTTTGGCGGCCAGCGTCAAATGGATGCGGTCATATTCGTCAACGCCGGACATGTCGAGGAGAAACTGAGTTTTGCCGCCAATGGATGCGGGCTGGAGCACACGGAATTGTTTTTGTTCGGTTTCTGAGCTCCCGATCTCGGCAGTCATTTTGTAAGGGATTTCTTTTTCCGCTGCGTACATTCGCAAGTCATTCAGATCCGGCCGGGCGTGGCGCCAGAGCGATTCGTCAACGACGACGTAATGTTGCCCGGGGGAATTTATGGGCTGTACCTGGCGGCGATATTTGAAATAGGAAGGCGACGCGCTGATAGCCAGGATTATGGCTAAGGCTGCCGACGATATTTTGCTCACGACATTTCCTTAGCAGGATGGGCAGGTGCCGATGGATCCGATGAGTCAGGGGAAAGCTTCAGCCAGTCGCGTTGATAGATGAACGATATTCCCAGCAAAACCGCGCCAAGGGCGATGAAACTCAGGATTCTGTAGCTTCCGCCAAGCTGGGACACGTCGTAGAGAAAGATTTTGCCGGTGGTGAAGGCGATTAAAATTAACGCCTGCCAGCGCAGGAAGGCACTGCGATTGCGGAAACCAACGGACATCAATGCGGCCCCGTAGATCAACCAAATCGCCGAGTACGTGAATCCGCGAACCACAAAAAGCTGGTGGTCATATTGCCAGTGATTACCGATGCCGAGCATTTGACGATCAAAATAATCAGCAGCCTCGCGGGTGAGAGCGATCAATGCCAGCAGATTGAGCGCGATTACCGCGAGCTGTAGAAAAGGACGTTCGTGTTGTGCGGCGTGCTGCCTTCCGAGGACGGCGATGCCAGCCAGAACCGCGATGGCAACAACGTAGGTAGCAAATCGCGCATTAAATATCAGGGTGTTTGCCGCCATCTGGTCAAAGACCAACAAGCGAAAAATTCCCAACGAGAGAGCAGCAACCGCGAGATAACGCAGGAAATTAGTTTGCATGCGTACGCTGATCCACAACAGGACCGCCGATTCGATCAGCCAACTGATGGTTATCCAGTGAGCTTCGAGCTTTAATGGAATGGCAATGGTGATGAAGGCGATGGCGATGGCCACGTGCAATAAATTGATGACACTTACGTCGTCGGCCGGGAAGCGCTTCTTAAACAAGACGCTGATGAACAAATAGAAGGCGGCCAACGCGAGCGCAAACCAGGTGAGTGTGGTCGTTTCACTCTCATACATGACATACAGCTGCAGAAAAAATATCACCGCATTCAGGAGCGGGAGCATGGTCAGCGTAATGCTGGGGCCGGGAAATCGAGTAGAGCCTTCATGGCGAGTAGCTAGCGGAACTGCTGCGAAAACGGCTGCGAAGAGCGCGGCGAAAAAAACGGTGAGTGGCCGCTGCTCGCGAGTGTAGTAGCTCGAATACCAGCCGACGTACAGCACGAGGGTTCCAGCAAAACTTCCCCACAGCAAACGCCGCCAAGGTTTGACGACGGCCATCAGAAGAATGGCCAGGTCCAGAAGGGCGATGTACGAGAAGAGCACGGCTTCGTGATTCTGGCCAGTGGAGAGCAGCGCAGGCGTGGCAAAGCCGCCGATCATAGCAAAGCTCGCGAGCAACTCGGCGTCCTGGCTTAAGGCCAGCGCGATGGTTGACGCGGTAACAAGAATCATCGCTATAAAAGCCGCGCTCGCAGGGATCAGGTGATAGACCTGAAACGCGCCCCACAAAGATAAATACAGTGTGCCAATGCCCACGGCCTTTAAGGAGTAGGAGAACGCAGCGTGGCCGCGCGTTCGAAAACGCTCGCTCCACAAGATCAGCGCGATTCCGGCTAAGAGCCCAATCCCGATTCGCCCGCCGGGACCGATCCAGTTGTTTTCAAATGCATACTTAAGAAAATACGAAACACCGATGAGCATGGCGGCGATGCCAATACGGTTTAGCCAATACTGTCCGATCTTTTTTTCCAGATCGCCCTCTTGACCGCGAGATACAGATAAAGGGTTACGTGTTTGGGGTGGTGTGAGCAAGCCGGGTGGTGCCGGGATGCGCTGCAATGGGGGTTCATGACCTGGGGAAGAAGTGCTTTGCGCTGGAGTTAGCGGTTTTAAAGGTTCCGGCTTTAAAGGTTGAGAAACAGGCGCGGAAACCGGAGTGGAGCGTAAGTCACGCGCCAGTTCAAGCTGGTAGACGCGCGCGGTCAAGGCCGCGATCTGCGTCCTGAGCGATTCCAAATCGTTGGGAGGGTCGGCCACTTCGGGTACGTTATCGCAACTAGGCCACAGCGCATAGTGTCCCACTCAGGAAAGTGTCGCATGTTAAATAGCAATTCCGACACCAGGAGCAGACTATCAAGAAGATTAAGTGGTTTTCATCAAGGACTGCAGAGCTGACGTGGCGTCACGCAGGGACTGTTGCTCGGAACGAGGCGTAGCGGGAATGCTCTTTAGTTCGTGCATTCGTTGCTGAACCGCCAGGAGCGCCATTTCAGCTTTGTGTTTGAGTTTTGCGGGATCAATTTCGACGAGCGCAGAAAGATATAACTCTCGCCAATCCTTTATGGGCTCCCATACCGCGGCGATACAACCATCGGAAAATACAAACGCGCGAAAACGGACGGGTATAGGGTTTCCGTCTTTGTGACGTAAAACGTATTCGCCGTCCATCTTTCCGCGACGCAGATATTCGGCGAATTGTTTGGAAACTTCCCGATTATCGAAACTTACATTTTCGATGCTGAGCGCCAGCATTTCTGAGCGTTCATAGCCCAACAAACGACAGACGCCTTCGGTGCAATCGAGATACTTGCGCGAGGGATCGGCAAAAACCACAAATTCCGCGCCTTCCACTTCCGGGTGACGATGGCTTAGCAAAAGAAAGCCTCCGGGCTTGGATGCTGATGCAGCCGGCTAGTTTACACGCATAGGGTGTTCCTCAAACAGAGCAACCACGGCGAGCGCATCCAGGAATGGGTCCCGACAGAGCAGGCAGTTTTGGCGTGATGGCGGAGTATACCGACGTGGTTTGCTCGGCCCTAAAACCTAAGGCTCGAGTCTAGGGTATTCGCGGTATTCCCAAGCGGGCGATAACAACTAAAGTTGACTGGATACCCAAAGGCAACACAGAGCGGGGTGTTTTATGCGCTGTCTCCTGGTCGACGATCACGAATCGGTGAGGATGGGCGTGACCGCAATTCTTTCCTCGCGGCCAAATATTGAAGTGTGCGGGGAGGCCGCGAACGGCGAAGAAGCCGTTGATAAAGCAAGGGAACTAAAGCCCGACTTGATCATCATGGATGTGAACATGCCGGTATTGGACGGCATTCACTCAGCCAAGGAGATCAGGGCGTTTCTGCCAGATGTGCCGATCCTCTTTTTCTCCATGCACGATGGTGTGTATCTGGTTCACGAAGCTAAAATGGCGGGCGGCCAAGGATTCGTGAATAAGAGTGACGCACGTGCAACGCTACTAGACGCCGTAGATGCCTTGGTCAAGAAGCAGACTTATTTTCCTGATCAAAGCGCGGCGACCCGCCGAACGGCGTAATTCCCGGTAATCTGTCTAACGAATAAAACAAGTAGATGGGCAGGAATTTGGTTGAAGTGGCGCGCCCGGTGAGGGTCGAACTCACGACCTTCAGCTTCGGAGGCTGACGCTCTATCCATCTGAGCTACGGGCGCGCAACGGGTAAGAAGATTGTATCAGGCTGAGTTGTGCTCAGCTAACGCGATGAAGCCGATAGGAAGCAGACGAACGTTTATCTGGCATCAGCCCTTGGCTCGGCTCTTGATGTCTTTGGCCAGTTTTTCTATTTCTTCGGCCTTTTTCAGCATGGCGAGAGACAACACTTTGGCTGAATCGGTTTTATCCACTTCATCCTTCAGTTCGGATGCCAACTGAAATAATTTGTCGACTTTTTTCTTGATTTCTCTTTCGTTTTCTTCCAGGGCGGCTTTACGCGAACCGGGCGGGAAAGGTGAGCCTTCCTCGTCCGACTTGCCATCAGCATTTCCGAGGGGCTTGGGGTCTTGTTGCGTACGCGGTTTGCCTTGCAGAAAAATCAGCGGAGCGCAGGTGATACCCAGCCCGCAAAATCGTTGTAAGAATTTACGGCGCTCCTGGCCGGATGCGATCATCGCGAGCCTCCTGTAATGCGACGTGCGCGCAGGCAGAGCGCTTGAGGTGTACGACTCGCCCGCAGTTCCAATGTTATACTCGCGCTCCTGTAAAGTTTAATGCCCAATACTTTGACTTTCACTCACTGGTCTGAATTCACGCTGCGAAACGGCCTGCACGTGTTGGGGATAATCGCGGTTGCGCTGATACTGAACCGGCTGTTGCGGGTGGTCACGAATCTGGTCATCAAACGAGCGGCCTCGCAAACGCGCGCGGCCCAGGCGCGGGAACAACAGACGCGCACATTGGCTGGAATCCTGTTCAGCGCTGGGACCAAGGTCGTTTGGGGCATAGCGCTGCTGACGGCGATGCCGGAATTCGGCATTAACGTGACGCCGATAGCGACGCTTGCGGGACTGGCCAGCCTGGCGATAGGTTTCGGCGCGCAGAACCTGGTTCGCGATATCATCACCGGTTTTTACATTGTGCTGGAAGATCAATACATTGTGGGAGATACGATTCAGGTGGCCGATATTATTGGCCGTGTTGAGCACGTAACGCTGCGGCGAACGGTAGTACGGGACGCGCGAGGCGCGTTGGTCACGATAGCCAATGGAGATATTCGCACGGTAAGCAATCTAAGCCGCGACTGGTCGCAGGCTTTCGTGGATATTTCGCTTTCGCCGGACGCTCCGTTGGAACAAACTTTGCGTTCATTGGAATCCGCAGCCGCGGAGGTACGGGCGGACCCGGCGTGGTCCAAAACATTGGTTGACGGACCCCGGATATTAGGGGTGCAAAGTTTTGACCGCAACGCGACAACCGTGAGATTGCAGGTGCGTACACTACCAAATCACCAGGACGAAATTTCTCGTGAGCTGCGGCGCCGCATTCATGCGGAATTGCAGCGGCAAGGTATACCAGTTTCGATCGTCCAGCGCTTTGAGTTCGCCGGAGCGATACCAGGTCCGGAGCCAGTAAAGGCGGGCGATCTTACAAATCGGTGAGGAGACAGGTATGAGCGAGATCAGTTATGACGAAGTAAATTTGATGCTGCGCCTTTATGACTTGAGGCGGGAGCCGCGTTTGCGCCAAGCGCGGTCGTGGTTCGTGGAACATTTTCACCCTAAAACTCCCGAGGACATGATGCAGAAATATCCCCAGAGCAGCGAGGAGAATACTTATATCCGCATGGTCATAAGTTACTGGGACATGGTGGCTTCGATTGTGAATCGCGGGTTGATCAACGATGAACTTTTTTTTGAGAGCAATGGTGAACTTTGGGTAGTGTGGGATCGGATGCGTGCGGTGGTTCCCACATGGCGTTCGACGTTTAAGAATCCATACCTTTTTTCAAATATCGAGGAAGTTTGCAAGCGACTGGAAATCTGGCGGGAGAAGCGATCTCCGGGGTCCACCGCGGCCATGCGGCAGATGATGTCGCAATTGCAGGGAGGCGCGAAAGTTAAGGACCTGTGAAATTCGCGCAGCAGGCAAACGAGCGCGGTTCGATTGACGCAAAGAGCGCGCGGGTACCGTAGACGCCTGGTGGTCTGCATCAGTGGAAATATCAGGCTTTGTAAAGCTAATGCGATTCCGCCCCGCGGACTTGGGTGCATACATCGCCGAGTCTACTTCGTGCAAGGGTTCTTCAACTGTTCGCACGCCCCAATTTTGCGTCTGGTGAACCCTTATACTCATGGTTACCAAGAGCGGTCCGACACCGGTTTGTACCGGTGTGTCCGACAAGGATCTGCTTATTTCTTCCGCGCGGCGCGGAGCAGAAACGGGATCGCAATTATTCAGAATAATCAGAAACTCTTCACCGCCGTATCGGCCGACGTAATCATAAGAGCGTACCGACAAAAGAAGGCGCCTGCCGGCTTCCTGTAATACTTCATCGCCGATGAGATGGCCGTGGGTATCTTGATATTCTTGAAGTGATCCACATCGCAAAGCAGAATTGCTGTGGGCACGCGCTCACGCCGCGAACGGGAAATTTCGCGGCCCAGCAACTCCATTAATGACGCCGCGGTTGAACAGCGAGGTCAAAGCATCGTGGGTGGCTTTAAAGCGCATGTTTTCGCGCGCCTCGACAGCCGGCCTTCGAGGTGAAGAATACGTTGACCGGTGCGAAGCCTGGCTTTTAGTTCAGCGCTGTCAAAGGGCTTGGTCAAGTAATCGTCGGCACCGGAACCCAGGCCGGTCACAATGTCAGTTTTTAATCCTTTGGAGGTCAGCAAAATCATATCAACGTAGCCTTGATCTTTTTTCTTGCGAACCTCGCGGCAGACCGCCGGGACCGGCCAATTCCGGCATCTCCCAATCGAGCAGCGCGAGGCGCGGGCCATCCTGCTTACAGAGTTGTTCAGCGGCAGCCAGGCCGTTGGGCGCAGCCAGGACGTCATAGCCCGCGCTGCAGAGTTTTTTCCAGTAATCGCCGCGAAATAGGATCATCGTCGGCGATGAGAATTTTCATGGCTGAAACTCGATGGATTCCATCTGCAACAAGAGAGTTTGGGCTTCGCAGGGCAGGTTACGCGGCGGGCTGGTTTTCCTTCTGAATCTCGAAGGTTAATGGCACACGTTCGTGCAGCAACCTTTCGGTGGCCGCAACGATGACCTCTTCATGGAAGAGCCTCTGAAAAACAGATTCCGACAGAAGATTACTTATCGCCAGTAGCGACATGCCTTGATGATGAGCCATCCAGCAATAAACCAGTTCAGGGAAACGCGTGTTGGCGGCAGTGGCCTCTTTATAGTCCGCTGATTCGTAAAATCCGTAGGGCCCGAGCCATCCTGCAGCTTCCATCTTTCGCAAATTTTTCACTGCAGCAGCGGGATCAACGCTGAGGGCCAAGACGGCGGCATACGGAGTTATGACCGTGCGATCTTCTGCCTCCACCTTGAGGGCGAGAGGAGGAACACCGTAAGCGTGGTAATGGTAATGACCGGAGTCATTTTTTGCGCTGCACGCGCCTTCCGAGATGCCCCAGGGAATGTTCATTGACTCCACGAATTTTCTTTGGCACATAACGGCTCCGCGCATGCTGTTTTCCAGCAAGGTAGCCGGATAGGTCCTCATCCATAGGGTGGGCATCAAGTATTCGAACATCGTGCCGGTCCAGGACAACAAAACTTTGCGGCCGGAATATTGTGTATGCCCTCGTCCCAGGCGGAACCAACTGGTTTGTGGAATGTCACCTTTGGCAACGGCGATAAATGCGGCACTGCGCGATTCGGAAGCGAGGAGATCGTAACAACTGGCCAACAATTGCTTTTTGTCTACGTCATAACCGACGGAAAGCAAATTGCGGCCCGGGTCATAGAGGAGACGGAAATCCATTTGCTTGGCCATTGCTTCGGCTTGGCGAGCGAGCAACAGCAATTCTTCGCGGAGGGTAGTGGCGCGAATGCTGCATTGTTGAACGGCGTGCTGCAGCGCTTTGATTTTTTCGTGCTTGGGCTCATCTCCCGGATTCAAGACCAGCGATTGTTCTAGTCTGGTGGATAGCCTCTGCGCGTAGCCGGGCAATTGCTCCAGACTCAGGCTTCCAATCACTTTGGGGACGACCATGTCGTCAAAGTAAGATCTCAGGGAAGAAAATTCGGGGAGCAGCCAGGGAACCAAAGTCTCAAGCTGCTCGCGCGCGTCGAAAAAGCGAGCATTGGCCTCTTGCAGCCACCATGACTTTGAATTGATGCCGTTGGGATTAGCGGATAAAGTCCGCTCGACGATGCTTTGCAGGGACTTGTCCAACCTGGGTAACGATTCTATCCAGCGCGACAGGTCGTCACGCAGAGGTGTTATTTCGGCACGAAGCTTTTCAATGGCCGCGAGCGATTCTTCCGGGACCTGGCCGGCGAGTTCTTCCACCGTCAGCGCCAGATATTCGCGCAGACTGCGAAATAAGGACTCGGAGAGAAGTGGCTGAGCAATAGCCGCGTGGCAGCCCTGTTTCAAGGACAGCAAAGAACATACGAGATTGCCGCTGTCCACGCTGGAAACAAAAAACGGCGGCAACGCAGTGGAATCTCTGGTGTCATACCAATTTAGAAAGTGTCCATTGAACCTGGGTAATTGATTTGCATGCGCGAAAGTTCTGTTGGCTTCGTCAAGGAAGCGCTGCAGCGTGATAAATCCCAAATCGTATGCGGCATATTGAGAATTCAACTGGAGTCCAAGATTGGTGGGAGAAATTCGATGAGCTACTTCATAATTCTGGCTCTGGACATTATCGGGAATGAGGAACTGATCTTCCGGGGAAGAAAAAGTGCGGAAGTATCGCCAGGTTTTTAGCGCGATCTTGCGCAGGAAGTTTTCGTCATCAGTGGTGATCTCGCTGCGTCCGGAAGCCAAGGGACGGTCCAGCCAGCGCGCGATCGGCTTGGAAAATAACCACAAGGCCAGGATTGGCGAGGCCGCCAAAAGAGCGTGCGGGCGAAACCCGGCGAGCAATCCGCCAATAACGAGAGTAACGGCGGGAGTCCAATCGAGATAAACATCGACGGGAGTTTTTCGTTTGTTCTCCATTTCGGATTGCGCGGCAGTTTCCCATTCCAGCAGGTTACGGCGGGTAATGGTGAGGCGAACGACCGTGCGAAAAATGGCATCCATGGTTACGAGTGTTTGGTGCGCCAGAAACGTAAAAAAGATGAGGACGTTGACGTTGCCGGCTGTAAAATCGCCGAAAATTTGCTTCACATGCGCGAATGTGTCACCAGTGTATTCAAGCCTGAGCAGGGAGAAGATCAACTGAGTGTAACGGGGGATCAGCAGCAGCGCGACGGTTGCGGCCGTCCAGTAGGAAGCGGGTCCGGGCAAAAAGAACCAGGAAGCCAGCAGCAACACGAAGGTGGCAAACTCGGTGACGCTGCGGCGCAAATTATCGAGAATCTTCCAGCGCGCAACAAATTTCAACGGGTTCTTGATGAGGTTTCCCTCGGCATCCGGGACGCGAGGTAACAACCAGCGGAGAATCTGCCAGTCACCACGAATCCAGCGATGTTTGCGCCGGCTATGGGCGCGAAAATGCGAAGGGTAATCGTCGATGATCTCCACATCCGAGAGCAAAGCGGTACGCGCGTAAGAGCCTTCGATCAAGTCATGGCTCAAGATGGCATTCGAAGGAAAACGGCGACCGAGCACTTTCCGGAAAACATCAACATCGTAAATGCCTTTGCCCGTAAAAATGCCTTCGGCAAATAAGTCCTGGTAAACGTCAGAAACCGCGCGGGTGTAGACATCCAGACCGGTTTGACCGGAATAGATGTATGCCAGGCGGGAACGGTTGGCGGAATGGACGCTGATGCCAACCCGCGGCTGGAGGACGCCATAGCCCTGCTGAACGGTGTTGGTGGCGGGATTAATTTCCGCACGATTCAGTGGGTGAGCCGCGGCACCGACCAGGCGATGAGCAGTGTCGCGCGGTAGCTGGGTGTCCGAGTCCAGAGTGATGACATAGCGCACGCTGCTCAAAACGGAAAGATCACCAATCTTCACGGGGAATTTATCGGTTTCGCCACGCAGCAATTCATTAAAGTCGAGCAGCTTCCCGCGCTTGCGTTCCCAACCCATCCAGGTATTTTCGACTTCGTTGAAAACGCGGTGGCGGTGGAAATGATAAAAAGGCTGCACGCCGGTGTCGCTATACTTTTGATTGAGTTCTTCAATCAAGCGCGAACATAGAGAGACGTGACGGTCTTTCTCATCAAATCGTTCCCGAGAATCGGGCGGATCGGTGAGCAAGGCAAAAAAAAGATGCGGGTCGCGATTGCCGACGTAACGAATTTCAAGGGTACGAACCAGGTCGCAGATTTGTTCTTCGTTGATTAATAAGGTGGGGATGGCGACCATGGTGACGCAGTCATTGGGAATGCCTTTGGAGAAATCAAGTTTGGGTAAGGCCTGTGCGGGAATCAGGAAGGTTACGAGCTGATTGATAATTTCCAAAGCCGCTTCACTCGCGGGGAACAGCAGGAGTAACGTCGCGGCGAGTAAGGGAACGCCAACGCGAATGCCGCTCACTACAAAAGCCATGACAGCGATGATCAGGACTTCCAGGCTGATGAAGTAAAGCAGTTCCGGAGCGTCCTGAAACGTCTCGGTGACTTGTTTGAACCCGCGAGCGCGGTACTCGATTCTTTTTTGCAAGGCCTGGCGTCCACGATCGACCAGGTAGTAGCCCACGTGACCGCGGCGATCACGAGTGACGGGGATGGAACGGAATTGAGTTTTAGCTTGCGCGGCAAGATCCACGGCCAACTGCGCGATGGTGAATTCATCGGCTTTCGAACCGCGAACAAATTCCTGGATGGCAGCGTGATAACTTCCACGACTGTCGAGGTCCATGGATGGATAGGCTTTCGCCGGATCACCGCGGAGGATAGCTTCGGTTTTACTCAAGGCGAGAAAAACGGCTTTGAAATCGTTGTCGCTAAGCGTTCGAACGCTATCGATCAAGGAAGAAAACTCAGCTGCCTGACGGTCGGCCTGCGGGTCCTGAGTGTTTCGTGCTCCAGTAGCTCGCGAAACCTCCGCGGTTAGCTCAGCGAAGCGCTCGATCAGCACAAGCTGCAGCATCTGTTTAAGCCGCCAAATTTCCGCCACTTCGAAATAAGCGCTCTCCTGCGCAACTTCCATGAACTCAATGAAGGAGGGTTCCTCGAAAATAAAATGCGAAGCGGTGAGGTAGGCCCTGGCGGCCAAATAAGCTCTGGGAATTTCCTCCGGATGCGCTCCGCCGGTGCGAACCTGGGGAAAGGTGGCTTTGGAACGTAACGACGAGCGGATATCCAAGGAAGTCGATCTCAGCAGGCGTTGGTTGTTGACCACTAGTTGGCTTGCTACTGCTGGAACGCCGCGTTCCGCGGCGGTGCTTTTCCGGATGCTCAGTACTGCGCGAGAAGCGGCTTGGCGCCGGCTTTCGAGGGGCGGGCTAAAAGATCTACGCGCGCTGACGGTCCAAGTTTTGGATTCGGCCCTTGCGACATCACCTAAGCACCTAACTTCAGCTTGTGCGGCACCGGCAGGCGCTCGATTATCCGGCGGTTCATTCCAGGCGGTCTGAGCCGTGGGGGAATCGTCGGTCTCTAATCTTCCGATGGGATCGTCAATCATCTTTGTACAGTCATCTTACTGCGTGCATCGTATCTACAATTCGTCGGCTAACGGTAGCTGGAGGCCTGTAGCTCAAACATTTCGGCATACCGGCCACCGTGAGCCATCAATTGTTCGTGACGCCCTTGCTCGGCAATGACGCCCTTTTCCAAAACAATGATGCGGTCGGCCATCTTCACCGTAGAAAAACGGTGGGAGATGAGCAGCGCCATTTTACCCTTGGTCAGCTCGGCAAACCGTTCAAAGACTTCGTGCTCGGAACGCGCGTCCAGCGCCGCAGTAGGTTCATCGAGTACGAGGATTTGCGCGTCACGCAAATAAGCGCGTGCAAGAGCGACTTTTTGCCACTCACCGCCTGATAAATCGACGCCGGTTTCAAAACGCCTGCCTAGCATCTGGTCATAACCGTTAGGCAATTTTTGTATGACTCCTTCGGCAAGGCTTTTTTTCGCGGCCAATTCGACCTTTTCCAGGTTCTCGCGCGCCCCGATTTGACCGACAGCGATATTTTCCCAGGCGGTCATGTCGTAGCGCATGAAATCCTGAAAAATCACGGCGATGTTACTGGCATAGTCGTCCAGATCGTACTCGCGCAGATCGACGCCATCGAGAAGAATCTGGCCAGCGGTTGGATCGTAGAGGCGGGTGAGCAGCTTGACGATAGTGGTTTTGCCTTCGCCATTTTCACCAATCAGCGCAATGCGTTCGTCTGGTTTGAGAAACAGATTCAAATTACGAAGGATGGGGCGGTCGCTGCCCGGATAGGAGAAAGTAACACCCTTAAATTCAATCCCCAGCTTGATGGGCTGCGGTGTTTTTATGGCGTTCGACTTGGAAAAAACTGTCGGACGAACAGCAAAAAATTGGAGCAAATCAGTCAAGAAGAGCGACTGGTCGGCGATACTCGAGAAAGTAGAAAAAATCATCTGCAGGTTTGCGCTTGCGCCGGCGATCGCGCCAGTCAGGAAAACCAAAGTGGCGACGGTCATCTCGCCCCTTACGGTTTCCAGGATGACGTACGCATAAGCGCCGTAATAGCCCACGGTGGTAAGCAGAGAGAGTAGCGAACTGGCCAACAGACGGCGCTTCGCAAGCGCGACGTTTTGGACAAATATATCGTCAGACAGCTTTTGAAATCTATCCGTAAGGTATTTGCTCAAGCCGAATAGCTTTAGTTCTTTCGCACTGTCCTTGCTGGCGCCCAGGAATCGCAGGTAATCGATCTGGCGTTTTACGGGTGTCTGACGAAAGGCCTGCGCGTAACCCAGAAACGCAAAGTGACTTTCCCCGAGAAAAGCCGGAATCACACAAGCGATCAACACCACTAAAAGCCATGGCGAAAAGAACAGGATGCTGGCGGCCAAGGACACGGTGGTGATGACCTGTTGGACCAGGCGGCCGAGCTGCTGAACCATTCCGAGGCGGTCGGTGGCTTGCACGCGGGCGCGCTCAAGCTTGTCGTGAAACAGTGGGTCTTCGTAGGACGCGAGATCAAGCCGCGAAGCGTGGTACATGATGCGCACGCTGATATGGCGGATGAATTTGTCGGCCAGCAGGGTGTCGCAGTAATCGACGCCGCGGTTCAATATGGACGCCAGGCAAGCCAAGCCAAACTCCAGACCCACCAACCACCAGAAATGGGGCCGTAGTGGAGTGCCGGAGGCTACATCCACCGCTTTGATTATCAAACGCCCGACAGCCAATAGAGCCAGCGGGGATAGGGCTACGATGGCGCGAAGGACTAGCCCCCAGGTGACAACCGCAGGACTTGAATCCCAGATTATCTTCAAAACGGGAGGGATGTTTTTCAGGGACTGGAGGCGAGTGCCCCAAGCCCGATGAAACTTCTGGCCTGTAGGGTCGGCCATAGTGGGCATGTTTGAGATACCGCCAGAATTTGTATCGGCAATTGAGTAAAGCGATGCGGTGAGAGACTTGCCGGGGTGATCATATCAGCAGGGCCGAACAGAGACAATCGCGCCAACTGGTCTCATCCTATCCGTGGCGGGCAGAGTGAGCAATACGGGCAAATCCTTACTGGCTGGATGAGAATCAGATTCTGGAGCGAGTGGCCAAACCTAGGGTAGCGGCGCAGGCGAAAATTGCGGTGGAGATGATGCAAAAGCTGCGAGCTACGGTGGCCATGGCATGAGTTCCAATTCCAAGGAGCACAGCGGAAAGAAGGGCTGCAAGAAGCGCGATTGCCAAGAAGACTTTCACAGGGAACCTCCTTACAACATGCGACGGGCATAGCGGCTAAATGCAAACGGCGCTCCAAAGGTTTATTCATATGTTTCTTATACTTACGGTGTGCCTGTACTTTGGGGCATAGGAATTCTGGGAGGAAAAAAGTAAATCTTGCATAGTCAGCCGGTTAGGAGACTGGCTAATCCGGGTAACACCTAGGTTAGCTCCCGAAAAGCTGTCCTTTGGCACAGGTTCTCGATTGCCGCTGGTTCACTGTTTGCCGAGTCCTAGCGCAGCTTTTTGAGGTCGAAGGTGGCTTTGATGATTTTGCCTTGAGGAGTGACGACTTCTACGTTGGTCAGTTCGGATGCGACGTCCTTAACATCGTAGTCCAACCAGACGTTTTCCCCGGTTAAGACTGCTGGAGCAGTGTTGGTGGCGGTGGAATGAATGGGCTGATTGCTGATACCGCGAGACGGAATCGTCTTACCGTTCTGCTTCAAGTTGAACTGGAAGTTTTGCCAGAAATTCTCCGGGCGTATAGCGCTTTTTTCTGACCCGGTGGCGGGCGGTGGAGTTGGCACCTCCTTGGACTCGGCTGTTTTTGGGTAGGCCGAAGGCAGCATGAGGGTCACATTGACCTTCACGATGTTTCCCCGGCTTTTGTGGTCCTGGATACACTGCTCCTCGGTAAACCTATCGGCGGACTTCTGGCGAGATTCATCGATGATTTGAGCGTATGGAGTAAGAAGCTCGATCTGGGCGATGTGAACATCGTTTTGAGGTTCGGTAATCTGGCTCAAATAGTTGGCGAGGAAGTCGCCGGTTGATTTGTCGTTGCGTTGCCCGAGAATATAGGCCTCATGTATGGCATGCGCATCGAGCTGCTTATCGTAAGCGTTGACCAACGGACTCACGACGCAAAGAAGTGCTGCTATGGTTGCGGGGATTCTTCGATTCATGAAGCCGCCCGGAACTACATTCTGCATCTTAGATGGTTTGCAGCGCGCGTCCGATCTTTTTTTAATCGCATCGGAGTCATTCCTTCGCAATCGACGAATCGTCGTGCCGGGTTACAGGGAAGACCCTATGTCTTCCTCGTGCAATACCACGTATTCTCTTTTCGCGAATTTTGAACATAGCGGTAGGTGACCAGCCAGGAACCCATGGGCACCTGCTCCTCATTTTTTCAGGTGATTGCGGCAAGGCCGGCCGTAAACATTCAACCACCCGCGATTTACACTTAAACAAAGGCTTCGACTTTTATGAGTGACTCGGATTCTATCCCGCCGCTAGGCGCTACTCCTCTTCCCGGACAGAGTTGGCGGTTTGTCGTCTGGGCGCCCGCCGCCAAGGAATTGAGCATTCACATTGTGGGCCACGCCGAACGTGTTGTGCCAATGCAAAAAAGCGATTCGGGGTATTTTGAAACCACGATTATGAAAGTGGAGCCCGGCGCGCGATATTTTTACCGCTTTGAGGACGGGCTGGAGCTTCCGGATCCTGCTTCGCGCTTTCAGCCTGATGGCGTTCATGAGCCATCACAAGTCATCGATTTGAAAGATTTCAAGTGGACGGATTCGTCCTGGCGTGGTCTGGGACTGGACCGCAGCGTAATCTATGAACTGCACGTTGGGACGTACACGCAGGAAGGCACGTTTGAAGCGGTGATTCCTCACCTAGCTGGTCTGCGTGACTTGGGCATCACCACGATTGAATTGATGCCGGTGGCACAATTCCCCGGTGGCCGCAATTGGGGTTATGACGGGGTGCAGCCGTTCGCGGCGCAAAATTCGTACGGCGGTCCGCGCGGCCTTCAAAAATTAGTGGATGCAGCGCACGCACACGGTTTGACCGTTGCGCTGGACGTCGTTTACAACCACGTGGGACCGGAAGGCAACTACTTCAACGCATATGGACCTTACTTCACGGACAAGTATCAGACTCCCTGGGGAAAAGCGATTAATTACGATGGGCCAGACAGCGATCCGGTCAGGCATTTTTTCATTGCGAACGCGCTGCACTGGCTGGAGGATTATCACATCGATGCGTTGCGGCTCGATGCCGTGCATGGGATTTTTGATTTTGGCGCATTGCACTTTCTTGCGGAACTGCAACAAGCGGTGAAAGCACTAGGAGAACGCTTAAGCCGCAAACTTCACCCCATCGCGGAAAGCGATCTGAATGACTCGCGTTTGCTTAAGCCGCCCGCCCAAGGCGGATACGGTTTAGCTTCGCAATGGAGCGACGATTTTCACCATTCGCTCCATTCCCTGCTCACCGGCGAACGTGCCGGATACTATTCGGACTTCGGCGACGTGCATCATTTGGCGGTCACGATGCGAAATGGGTGGTTTTACGCGGGGCAGCATTCAAACTTCAGGCGGCGTAGACATGGCAATTCGCCGGCGGGTCTGGCGCGTTCGAATTTCGTGGTTTGCATCCAGAATCACGACCAAATCGGCAATCGCGCCAGGGGCGAGCGGCTCAGCGAGTTAGTTAATATTGAAGGCCTGAAGCTGGCCGCGGGAGTAACGGTGCTTGCGCCATTCATTCCACTTTTATTTATGGGCGAAGAGTATGGTGAGATAGCACCGTTTCAATACTTCACGAGCCATGGCGATCCAGCTTTGATTGAAGCGGTACGCAAGGGGCGCCAGGAAGAATTTGCAACATTCGCTTGGGAAGGAAAAGTTCCAGATCCGCAGGATGAAACAACTTTCCGTGATTCAAAACTGGACCATGGATTGAAAAGCAAGGAACCCCACAAAACTCTGCTGGCGTTGTACCGGCAGTTACTCGCGATCCGACGCGAATACTCTTTGACCGGACCAGGCAAAGTGGAGATTTTTGAGAACGGAAGCGCGATAACCATGCTCGTCGGAGAAGGCGCTCCGAAGATGCTGGCGGCAATTTACGAATTTGGAAAGAGCGAGCATACCCTTGACGATACACATTTGCCCGCAGGCCGTTGGTCTGTGCGCATCAATTCCGCGGATCAAAAATGGCGCGGACCGGGAAATTCTTTAGCTAACGAAATAAAGGCGGGGGATCCTCTTACGCTGACGCCACAGTCGTTCGTGGTACTCGAACGAGTGAATTCAATTACGGAGTAATCATGCGATACGTCTGTGTTCACGGTCATTTTTATCAACCGCCTCGTGAGAATCCTTCGCTCGAAGCAATCGAGTTGCAGGATTCCGCTTATCCGTACCATGACTGGAACGAACGCATTACCGCGGAATGTTATGCGCCCAACGCCACCTCGCGCATTTTGGACAACGAACAACGCATCGTCAAGCTGGTCAACAACTATGGAATGATTAGTTTTAATTTCGGCCCGACGTTGCTTTCCTGGCTCGAAGCCAAAGCGCCACGTGTGTATACCGCGTTGCAAGAAGCCGACAAACTGAGTTCGCACAAATTCGGAGGCCATGGCTCCGCGGTGGCCCAAGCTTACAACCACATGATTTTGCCGCTCGCGAACCGGCGCGACAAAGTTACTCAGGTTAAGTGGGGCATCGCCGATTTTGAGCGTCGCTTCAAACGCCGGCCGGAAGGCATGTGGATGCCGGAGACGGCGGTGAATACCGAAGCACTGGAAGTGCTGGCGGAGAACGGAATTTTGTACACCATCATGGCGCCGCGTCAGGCGAAGCGAGTGCGGCGCAAAGGCGGGCGAAGCTGGAAAGACGTCAGCGGCGACCGTATCGATCCCAGCCGCGCTTATCTTGTGAATTTGCCTTCGAAGAAAACAATCAGTATCTTTTTCTACGACGGGCCTATTTCTCAAGGCGTGGCGTTCGAAGGATTGTTAAACGACGGGAAGCGCTTCGCGGATCGTTTGATCAGCGGCTTTTCGGACACGCGAACCTGGCCGCAGCTTTCGCACATCGCTACGGATGGGGAAAGTTATGGTCACCATCATCGCTTCGGCGAAATGGCTCTGACTTACGCGCTGCAACACATTGAAAACGACAAGCTGGCGGAGCTCACCAATTATGGCCAGTTTCTGGAGCGCTATCCGGCCGACCATTTTGTGGAAATTGTCGAGAACAGTTCGTGGAGCTGCGTGCACGGGGTGGAGCGGTGGCGTTCGAACTGCGGCTGCAATTCGGGAGGCCACGCCGGCTGGAATCAGGAATGGCGCGCACCGTTGCGTGCGGCGCTGGATTGGTTGCGGGATAAAGTGAATCCACTATTTGAAGAGAAAGCTTCGCCGCTATTGAAGAATCCGTGGGACGCGCGGGATGAATACATTCAGGTAATCCTCAATCGCTCTGACGCCAGTGTAGAGGCATTTTTCAGCAAACATGCGACACATCCTTTGAGCCCTGAAGAACAAGTCGCGGCTTTAAAGCTGCTGGAAATGCAAAGGCACGCGATGCTGATGTACACCAGTTGCGGGTGGTTCTTTGATGAGCTGTCCGGACTGGAAACAGTGCAGGTAATTCATTACGCCGGACGCGTGGTGGAAATGGCCAAGGCATTTATAGGCGCGGAAATCGAACCGGAATTTCTGGAACATTTGCGCCAAGCGAAAAGTAATTTGCCGGAACACGGCGATGGGGCACAAATTTACGAGAAGTGGGTGAAACCCGCTGCGGTAGACATTGAAAAGCTGGCAGGCCATTACGCCATCAGCTCGCTATTTGAAAATTATGGCGAGAAGACCGGCATCTATTGCTATGACGTTGATAGGGAGCAATATTCGCTGGAAGCAGAAGGGAAACTGCGGTTAGCAACAGGCCGGGCGCGCTTCAGTTCGGAAGTCACCCGTGAAACGGCGACGATGAGTTTCGGGGTATTGCACCTCGGGGATCACAACGTAACCGGCGGGGTGCGTCATTCCGATGAACCGCAACCCTACGAAGAATTGAAAGCTCGGCTGATTGACTGTTTTTCGAAAGCGGATACTGCAGCGGTCATACGCATACTGGATGAAGAGTTCCATGAACATTCGTACTCGCTCAGTTCGTTGTTCCGCGACGAACAGAGAAAAATAGTGGGCTTGCTTTTGAATGATTCGCTAACCTCGGCGGCCGCGGCGTATCGAAATATTTACGAAAATCAGGCGCCCTTGATTCGTTTCTTAAATTCGCTGAACATTCCCGTTCCCGCGGCCTTTAAAGCCGCCGCGGACGTCGCCATCAACAGCCAACTGCGGCAGGCCTTCGAACGCCCTGATCTGGACGCGGACAATATTCAAAGTTATCTGAAGGAAGCAGCTACCAGCCGGGTGCCTTTGGACACCACCACACTGGAATTTACGATTCGAAAGCGGATTGAAGAGCAAGCAGCGCGGTTCGCGGAACATCCCGACGATATGGAAACTGTGCAACGATTTCGAAAGCTGTTGGAGCTGGCGCAGACTTTGCCGTTTCCGGTAACGCTATGGGAGGCGCAAAACATTTCTTACGGGCCGCTGATGAAAGCCATTGAGGAGCAGCGCTTGGGGGCGGAAAATAACGATGCTGAAGCAACCACCTGGATGAAGGAATTGACCGCACTTCGAGACGGACTTCGTATTTTGAGCGCTTGACATCATGGTTTCCACCCGCATACCGCTGGCGACTTACCGGCTGCAATTCAACAAGAATTTTAAGTTTAATGATGCAGTCGAAATTCTTGACTATCTGCGGGAACTTGGCATTACGGAGATTTATGCTTCTCCTATTCTTACCAGCCGCCGCGGCAGTGGTCACGGCTACGACGTTACCAATCCGAGTCGCCTTGATCCGGATTTAGGAACTGAAAAGGATTTTGAAGTCTTCGTAAGTGAGTTGGAAAAACGTGGCATGGGATTGCTGCTGGATATCGTGCCCAACCATATGGCCGCCAGCAGCGAAAATCCCTGGTGGATGGACGTTTTGGAAAACGGGCCGGACTCGGCGTTCTCTTCTTACTTCGATATAGATTGGCATCCTCCCTCGCGAAATCTGGACAACAAGATTCTTTTACCGATACTCGGACGGCCGTTTGGCGAAGCACTGGACAGTGGCGAACTGAAACTTGATTTTCGCGAAGGGCAATTCTCCATCGGATATTTCGAATCGTCATTTCCGCTTGCTCCGCGGACATACAGGTCGGTTTTACAACACCGTATCAGCAGAATGAAATATCTCCTGGATGAAAATTCCGCTGCCTACCATGAGTATCAAGGTATCGTCGCCGCGCTTTCCCTAATATCGGACCGGGACACGACACCGATCGAGTCGGCATCGGACAAGCGGGTGCGGTTCGAGTCCATACGCGAACGTTTGCGGCAACTGGCGGCTGGGAGCAACGAGGTTACGCAATTCATCCAGGAAAATCTTGCGGACTTTAACGGTAAAGAGGGTGACCCCGCCAGTTTCGCCAATCTGCAGCGGCTGTTGGGAGAACAATATTATGTTCTTGCGTTCTGGCAGAACGTCAACGAAACCATTAATTACCGGCGTTTTTTCACGATTACCGATCTGGTGGGTATGCGCGTCGAGGATTCACTGGTATTTGACGCGACGCACAGTTTGATTTTGCGGCTTACCTCTCGGGGCGCGGTTTCCGGATTGCGCATAGACCACATCGACGGATTGCGTGATCCGCTCGCGTACTTGAAACGACTGCAGGAACGTGTGGCGGCAGAAGACGGAGCCAAGGCTAGCGAAGAAGCTTACGTGCTGGTGGAAAAAATTCTGGCGCGCAATGAAAACCTGCCGGATGACTGGCCGGTGGCGGGCACCACCGGGTATGACTACCTAAACTTTGCGAATCGTATTTTGGTTCAGCCAGAGGGCACCAAAGAGATTGAGCGCATTTATTCGCATTTTATCGGTCGCCACCTGAAATTCAGCGAGGTGCTGTACCAGAAGAAAAAATTGGTAATGGGCACCATTCTAGGCGTCGAGATGCGGTCCCTGGGCCGTCAACTCGGCGAACTTGCAGCACAAGCTCGCTATGCTCGTGATTTGCCCCGTCACGATTTGACCGAAGCGCTGATCGAAACGACCGCGTGTTTTGCGGTTTATCGCACTTACATTCGAAACCTGGATCTGCCTCTGGAAGCAAGCAAGGTTTTGGAAGAAGCGCTGGCTCAAGCACGTTTGCGCAAACCGAGTCTAAATCTGCAATGTTTTGATTTTCTGCGCGAAGTGCTGTTGCTACTGGCTCCGCCGCACGTTTTGCCAGATCAACGCGAAGCGCGTTTAAGTTTTGTTTTGCGCTGGCAACAATTCACCGGACCGATCGTGGCGAAGGGCCTGGAGGACACCACGCTTTACGTTTACCACCCATTGGTGTCGCTAAACGAAGTAGGCGGCGACCCCGCGCCCGATGCTATTTGTCCACGGGAATTTTTTGAATTTATCGCCGCGCGGCAAAAAAGATGGCCGCATTCCATGAACGCCAGCTCCACCCACGATACGAAGAGGGCTGAAGACGTCCGCGCTCGGATAAGCGTTTTGTCGGAAATGCCGCAAGAGTGGCAGAAACATCTGCACCTGTGGGCGGCGATGAATGAGAAATACAAGATCGCCGGCAATGGCGGGGCGATGGTTCCCGACCACAACGAGGAATATTTTTTGTACCAGACGCTCCTGGGTATGTGGCCGTTGGAACAAAGCGAGCTCGGCGGAGTACTAGAGAGGTTGCAGTCGTACGCGGTGAAAGCGATTCGCGAGGCGATGGTGCATACGCGGTGGACACGGCCAAATCTGGCTCACGAAGAAGGATTGAAAAAGTTTATCGCCGCCGTTCTTGACGAGAAAGAGAACAATGCGTTTCTTGCCGACTTTTTCAGCTTCCACCGCGATATTGCGTTTTACGGAATGCTGAACAGCCTCAGCCAGACGTTGCTGAAAATCACCGCGCCTGGAGTGCCGGATTTTTACCAGGGCTCGGAGGTATGGGATTTGCGGCTGGTAGATCCCGATAATCGCGGCACTGTTGATTTTGCGCGTCGAATCGAACTTTTAAAAAGCCTGGCACAAGACGCTTCGCGAGCGACGGCTGGGTTCGCCGGCGAATTGCTGAAGAACTGGTCGGATGGTCGGATCAAACTTTATTTAATCGCGAAGGCTCTGCGACTCCGGGAGGAATTCAGCAAGCTCTTTACGGATGGCGAGTTCGTGCCGGCGGAAATATCCGGGGAGCGATCGCAGAATGTCACTGCGTTCTTCCGGGTTTTTGGAAATCAGCAACTATTGATTCTCGCTCCGAAATGGCTCGCTGGCTCGGGGATGGCGCAGAATTTGAGCGCGCAGCAGAACTTCTGGGGAACAACCTCGATAGTGTTGCCGGATAATGCGGCCGCGAGTTGGCGAAATGTTCTTACCAGCCAGGTCACGGCCCAAGGGAATCGACCTGCTGGCGTAAGTGTCAGCGAAGCCCTAAAGAACTTTCCCGTTGGGCTGCTTTTATCCGATCCAACCTAACTCGCCAATCGCCGGCGCCCTTGGTGTTCTCTGCGGCCTTCGTGATCCCCGCGGGTCCTGGAAGATTTACCCTTATTGGCAGCTTCGGACTGGCGAACGCTTCGTTTGAGAGCTTCCATCATGTCAATTACTGGGGCGCGACCAGGTTTTGGCTCTTCCACAAAGGTTCGACCTTTCTGTTTAGATTCGATGAGCGCTTTGAGATTTTCCTGGAAAGTGTCGTGATATTTGGATGGCTCAAAATCTTCCGATAGAGTTTCCACCAATTGTTCCGCTAATTTAATTTCCTGGAGCTTGAGGTGGATATTTTCGTCGATCTTGCCGTAGCCTTCGACGTGTCGAATTTCGTTTTCAAAAAACATGGTATGAACCGTGAGCCCATGTTCGCGCGGACGAATAAAAACCGTATATTCCCGTTGATGCATTGTCATGGTGGCAATGGCAACGCGATTTTTATCCTCCAGCGCTTTCAATAGCAAGACATAGGCTTTCTCGCTGTCTTTTCCCGGCAACGCAAAATACGAAGAATCGAAATAAATCGGATCGATCTGCTGTTCTTTTACGAAGGCTACAATTTCCATGGTGCGGCCGGAGCGCGGCGTTATCTTTTTCAGCTCTTCATCTTCAATCAAGACATATTGGCTGTCGTCGTGTTCATAGCCTTTAACGACTTCCGAGCGTTCCACGTTGCGTTCGCACGTGGGGCAATAAAGGGGCTGGCGCAGGCGCGTCTTGCATTCCTGATGAATTTGGTGGAGATTCATGCGCTCGCTGCGCGCCGCGGTGAACAAACGAATTGGAATGGTCAGCAAGCCGAAGCTGAGCGAACCTTTCCACACGGAATGAGCCATCGATGCCCTCCTGCCGCATTCAGCGGCGCCAGGCTAGAAATGGTACGCCGTGAATTCCCGCGCACAAATAAGGTAAATCATTGATGCAGTGTCGATGAACGCAGGCAGATAAACTCGACTCCTCCGAGCAGAGTGCTTATTCTGGGTGACGATTGCGCCGCGGATTTGCTGACCGCATTCGTGACAGATACCGAATGAAAAAACTCGCAGAGTACCGGCAGAAAAGACATTTTGAAAAAACCGCCGAACCGGCTGGGCACTTCGCTGGCGAAGTGAAAGCACGGCGGTTCGTCATCCAAAAACACGCTGCAACCAGGCTGCACTACGATCTGCGCCTGGAAGTTGGCGGCGTTCTGAAATCATGGGCGGTGCCTAAGGGGCCTTCGTTGAATCCGGGGGATAAACGGCTGGCCGTTCACGTGGAAGATCATCCGCTCGAATATCGCAAATTCGAAGGAGTGATTCCCAAGGGGCAATATGGCGGCGGAGAAGTAATCGTCTGGGACCAGGGAACCTACGAATTGGAAGGCCATTTGGGTGCTGATGCGCAACTGGCGCGCGGCGATTTGAAATTTATCCTGCACGGGAAAAAAGTGCGTGGCAGTTTTGTTTTGGTAAAACTGAAAAACTCAAAAATAAAAAACGAGTGGTTGTTGATAAAGCATCGCGACGAATTTGTCGATCCGCTTTGGGAGGCTGAAAAGCATGCGCAGTCCATAATTTCCGGGCGAACGCTGGAAGACGTGAAACTTGGCCGACCGGCGCGCGCGCCGGTGGAGGATAATAAGATTAGTTCTCTTCCGGGTGCGCGCAAAGTGCCGATGCCGCGCTCCATTCCGCTGACGCTGGCATCGTTAAGCGAGAAACCGTTCTCAAATCCTGATTGGCTCTTCGAAGTGAAGTGGGACGGGGTGCGCGGCCTCGCGTACCTTGCAAATGGCGAAGTTGCGACGCGCTCACGTGCCGGCAGAGAAATTTCGTTGGAGTACCCGGAGGTTCGAGACCTGGTGAATCAGCTGGACGCAAGCGAAGCGATCATCGACGGCGAAATAGTGGCTCTAGATTCGGCGGGTCGCAGCAATTTTCAAAAGTTGCAGAATCGCGCAGGAGTTCGCAACCCTTCTCGGCAAATGCTGGAATCCATTCCCGCAACTTACTACGCGTTTGACCTGCTGTACTGCGATGGCTATGACCTGCGGAAAGTTCCGCTGGAAAAACGGAAAGCGCTGCTCAAGCAAATTCTCCGCCCGAATGACCACATCCGTTACTCGGAACATGAAATCGAGAAAGGCAAAGAACTATACGAAGCCGCCAGACAGCAATCGCTGGAAGGGATTATCGGAAAGAAAAGAGACAGTGCGTATGTGGGACAGAGAACTTCGTTGTGGTTGAAATTCAAGATTGTGAACGAACTGGATGCGGTGGTGTGCGGATGGACGGCGCCGAGACGCAGCCGTGAATTTTTTGGGGCTCTGGTGCTAGGGCTTTACGATGGACTACAGCTTGAATTTATCGGCAGCGTGGGAACGGGCTTTGATTACGCCAAACAAAAAGAAATCTACGAACAGTTACAAAAACTCAGGCAGGCAAAGAGTGTTTTTAGCGACGTACCGAAATTAAAAGAAAAAATTGAGTGGGTGCGACCGCACCTGGTGGCTCGCGTGAAGTATGCAAATTGGACCGACGGGAGCCGGTTGCGCGCGCCAGTGTTTCTGGCCATGCGTACGGATGTGTCGCCTAAGGACTGTACGCTGCCAGCGGCGCGCCCAAATGAAATTGACGCTCAAGAACATTCGGCCGATTGCTCACGGGAATTAGACACTGCTCAAGCGGCATCAGCCGAGACACAAGCAAAACCAGGCGAGCGCGTAAAAGCGCGAGCGGCGACCAATTCACTATCCCCTCGAAAACAGACAGTACTCCCAGTCAAACCGGGCGAGACGGTTTTGACCAACGGCATTGAAAACGAAATTCGCAAAGGTTCCTCGGAAGACCTGAATATCGAAATAGATGGTCATGTTCTGCGGCTCACTCATCTGAACAAAATCTATTTCCCGGAAAGCGGAATACGGAAGCGCGATTTGCTGGCCTATTATTTTGGTGTGGGACATCTTATGCTCCCGTTTTTGAAAGATCGCCCGATGGTGTTGCGCCGTTATCCAAATGGGATTCAAGAAAAAGCGTTTTTTCAGAAGGAGGCGCCGGAATCTGTTCCCGATTGGATTGAGCGAGCCACAGTCCATTCCGAAGAACGTGGCGGGGATATGCCGTACCTGATGGCCAATAACCTCGCGTCGCTCGTATATTTGACGAATTTGGGTTGTATTGACCACAACCCATGGTCGAGCCGCAACGAGACGCAGAATTTCCCGGACTACGTTTTCTTGGATCTGGATCCCACGCCGGGAACACCGTTTTCCACGGTACTTAAAATCGCGCGGACTATTTACGCGATTTTGGATTCCATCAAGCTTTCCAGTTTTCTCAAAACCTCTGGTGCCTCCGGCTTTCATATTTTTGTGCCGCTCAAACCGCAATACACCTACGGGCAGACAAGAGGCTTTGCGGAACTGGTGGGACGCATCGCGGATAACGAGTTGCCCGGGTTGATTACCTTCGAGCGCACGGTGCACAAAAGACCGCGCGGGAAGGTGTTGATGGATGCGTTGCAGAACGCCCGCGGAAAGCCGCTAGCAACGGTCTATTCTGCTCGCGCGTATCCAGGCGCACCGGTCTCGACGCCGGTGACGTCCGCGGAATTGAAAACGGAATTCGCCGCCGATCGCTGGAACATCAATAATGTGGAGCAACGAATCAAGAAGGTTGGAAATTTGTGGGGAGATTTCTGGGAAAAGCGCCAATCGTTGTCGGAGGCTTTGGAATTGTTAGACCAACGGCTATCGCCAAGTAAGAATAAGATCGGTAAGACCCGCTAAGCCGTATAGGCAGTCTTAAGTGAGGGTGCTTACAAAAGCGGGACGTTTCAGGAAGTCGAGCGCTCGCAGAAAACTGATTCCACGATTCGTTTCGTTTTTAGGTGCTGAATTCTGTTTATCCCCGGGAGGGCCAAAATACGTTCCATTCTGCAAGAGAATATCTAAAGCGTTGATCAGATCCTGAGCCGCGCGCGATTTAAATACGAATCCACGGGCCCCGGTCTCCCGCACGGAATCCGCAAGAGTTCGAGATTCATGCATGGTGAAAATGAGAATGGGGGCGCTGTTGTTGTTGCGGGTAATTTGTCGCGCCGCTTCCAGTCCGCTCATGATCGGCATGGTGATGTCCATGATGATAGCGTCAGGGCGCAGATTTTCAGCAAGCTTGATGGCTTCCTGACCGTTAACCGCTTCGCCGCAAATTTCCCAATCGGGACGCGCCGACAGAATCGTACGTATCCCCTGGCGCACCACTTCATGGTCATCAACAACGAGGATTCTAACTGGCATAGAAGTTTACTCCGTACAAAAATTACCGTAGTCAGTCGCTATAACCTGGCACGGCAGTCGGATTGTTTGGGACAGTCACCCGAGAAGTTATTTCTCAGGCCGCGGCACCGGGTAGGCCTAGATGATTTATATACAGGATTTGCTTTCCATGCAAGCGCTGGCATTTGTCGTGACCCTAAGTGATCCTCCTTGACGGCTTATAACGTTGTGGAATTGGAATTACCAAGTCATTGACTATTTCGGGGCAAGGTTATTTGCCTGGCGTAAAGCTGGGCGACGCGCTCGAGGGTGTCAATCTCCGTAACGGGCTTGTCGGGCCGCAAACGCAAAATGCGCGGGAACCTGAGCGCGTAGCCGCTTTCGTGGCGCTGCGACTTTTGAATGTTGTTGAAGGCCACTTCCATGACCACGGCCGGCTCAACCGTTCTGCGCGCGCCTAGATCTTCGATGGTATGTTGCAAGAAATATTCTGTGCCGGCTTTGATTTCCGCATCGGTGAGTCCTGAATACGCTTTGCCGATAGTCAAAAGTTGGTGACCGTCACGTACCGAAAAGGTGTAGTCGGAGAGAAGCCCACGCCTCTTGCCATGTCCATATTCGACGGCGGTGACGACTACATCGAGCGTCGCGAAGGGCTCCTTTAACTTAAACCACGACCTGCCGCGGCGACCTGGCGTGTATAACGATTCCGGGCGCTTTACGACGATGCCTTCATGGCCAGCGGCCAGCGAATCCTGGAAGGCTTGCTGAATGGCCGAAACAGATTCACAACGAAGGGCCGCGGCGGTATAGATTGCCGATGGGTCGCGAGGCGGCAGAATTTTTTCCAGGCGTGCGCGCCGCTGTTCCAACATTTCGTCGAGCAACAGTGTTCCGTCCTGATAGAGCAAATCGAAGCCTGCAAAGCGTACGGGAATTTCGTGTTGCAGCCAAAGATCGAGTTGTTTTCTGCCCAGCCGTTTTTGCAGCTCCGTGAATGGCAGCGGCCGCGAACCGTGCCAAGCGAGTATTTCTCCGTCGAGGATCAATTCACCGGGCAATTTTGCGAAGAAAACATTGAGTTCGGGGAATTCCACTATTTCGTCGCGGGTGCGAGAGAAAACTCTTACTCCGGCGGCGCTTTTGTGTACCTGCGCGCGAATGCCGTCGTACTTTTCCTCGACCAACACTGAGGCGCTTCCGTCAGGAAGTATTTCGGCGGCGGTTTCCACGGGAGTGGCTAGCATGAAGCCAATGGGCTGGAACAGGCGCATCCGAACGGAGGTCAAATCATCCGAAGCGGCGGAGCGCAAAGTTTCGCCGATGTCGCCGGTCAGCATGTTGGCCCGACGAACTGCCTCGATGGGGCGTTCGAAAGCCTTAGCGATGGCCTCTTCAACGAGGCTTTCCTTCAATCCGATGCGTAAGTCGCCGGTCATTATTTTTATGGCGTACTTCACCTCGCCGGCGCTCATATGCTCGAATAAACCTTTTATCAACACCGTTTTTTGTGCGGCGCTGTGAAGATCTGCAAGCTGGCTGAATGTTTTTGCTATTTGCCGCAGCGAAACGTCGGCGGTGCTCGGGCGTTTGAGCAAGAGATGTTCGGCCATGTCGCCGAGATCGCCGTGTGTGCGATAACTTTTCCCCAGGTCGGAGGGGTCGGCCTTAGCGATTTCGGTGACAATTTTCGCCAGCTGCGAGCCGCCGACGCCCAAGACGCGCTCATCGCGGTGTGGAAAGGGCCGTCCGGTCAGGAAAATAGCGGCGCTGGCGGCATCTTCCAGCGGCAGCGATTTGAAAAGTTCGCCTACAAGCGCGACCTTGGCGGTTTTTTTGGTGGTTGCGGCTACGGCCTCGCAGATCTGCACGAACCGGCGCATGAAGTTAAGCGCTTGCGCGCTCCATCCCCATCGGCTGGCAGCGCGGGCACCAGAAAGAACTGCGCGCGTCAAAACCTTGTTTACGTGAAAGGATGGCGTTGCCACACTGACGGCAGGGCTCACCGGTCCGCTTATAAACCCACAAGCGCTCCGAGACATTTGCACGGCCAGTAGTGCGACGCATCGGAACGTAAGTAGTAATTTTATCGCTGGATGCTTCGGTTACATTGGCGAGCATCAATTTGCGCGCTTTGGAGACGAGAGATCTCAAGTCGTCGTCAGTGAGATCCGAAATCGTTCGAAAGGGATTAATCCCGCATGCGAAACAAACCTCCGATTTAAAAATATTGCCGATTCCCGAAAGCAGGGATTGGGTAAGCAGGCCGACGCCAATTTCCAAGTCTGGCCGGGCGCGCAATCGCCTGATGACTTCGGATTCATCGAAGGTTTCGGAGAGCGTCGAAGGCCCAACGGATCTGAATCCCTCGCGGCGGGTGAGCGAATCGGCACTGTGGAATTCCGCAACGGGGACGTTGAAGGCTACCGCCAACATTTTCGGTGTGCCAATTATGACGCGCATATCGTAGCGCCGGCGTTGCCAAGTTTCGCCTGGGCGGTAGATATGCCAACTGCCACTCATGAGCATGTGCGACAGAAGGATAAGATTGCCGGAAAAATATATGAGCAGCCACTTCCCTTGCGCTTGTACTTTTTCGACGGTCCGTCCGACAACTCCGTGGTCGACTTCCACCCGTGAAAGTTGCGGCAGAGCCGATTCGAAGGAAGTAACAGTTTGGCCCGCGAGCGCGAGGTTCAAGGTACGAGCCGCACGATAAATGGTGTCGCCTTCGGGCATCTCAAGCGGTTTCCTGAATGTCCGGGGCGTCGTCCTCTTCGGACTCGTCAGCGGTGTCGGCGGTGACAATGAGAGGCTTGGTGCGGCGCATTTGGTAACCAAGCACGGTATTCACAAAGCGAGCATCTTCCAAGTAGGAAGCCAGAAAATGCTCTCGTGCGGGAGCGTTATTGATTTCGCCAATCAAAAGGCCTTGCCGAAGATTGAGACGCCGGATGGCCAGCTCCGCCAGTTTCTTGGCGAGCTCTCGTCCGAAGAGGCTGCGCTCCGGTTCAGACTCGGGAAGAAAAACACGCAAAGCCTGGTTGCGGCGCCGCAGGAAAGCGGCGAGCTGTCCATTTATCAAGATTACTGACGCGCCATTCGTTCGCGCCATGGGATGATGAGTGAGCGGTTCATGGGATTCGCCTTCGATCTTCGGCCAGGGGATCAACGTGCCATAGGGATTGGCGGGATCAGTGGAGGCGAGATGCAAAACTTCCGGTGTACTGGGGTCAATTCGCAGGCTGCGCAACATATCGACAGCGGCAGGCATAGCGAATTGCGCTGCGCCCAGCCCGGCAACGAAGATCCCTCGGCGCACCCAGCCACTGTCTTCCATGGTTTTTAGCGCCGGGTAAATGGTGTTGTAGCCGCCAGGAATATTTTCTGCGATGGCCGTCTCGCGCATCACGATGCCGTGGCGCTGCAGAATTTGCTGCGAGATGTTGGCGCTCCATTGCGTTGGGGTCAGCGCCACGGTGATGCGTTGGCCAATAAGTGACCAGCGGCCGTGCGCTTGTCCGGTGGCAGTCCGCGAGCGCAGTCGCCGCAAATATCCGGGAGAACCTGGACGCTCGTCATCGAACGACTCATGTTTGCGTTTGCGATCGTCAGGCCGCGCAAGTTTGCGAAGGGGATAGAAGGTGTCGTTGGTGATTCTCCCGGCCCACACAAGTTGCCAGAGCGCGTCCACGGTGTCGCCAGGAAACCCTCCGCCGCACGCATTGTGAATTTCGGAAAAGAAGGACGCCCCTTGCCGGGCGAGGAATTCAGCAATTTTTTCGGCGCGTTCGGAATGAGGAGTCTGCGCCGGAACGACTTGGCCTGTAACTGTGCCCGCTAGCGCGGCCGCGTCCGGTAAACGCAAAAGCGGCAATGCTTCCGTGAGATACAACGAGATGCGGCCGTTGCGGTCGCCGATTTGCTCAACGCCTACCCAAGTCACTTCCCCGGCGGCCATGAGCGTATCGAGATTGCTGGGTTGATAGTCGGCGACACGCGCCGACAAAATTTCCGTCTCCAATTCCGAAACAAGGAGGGCGGCACCCTGCAAGGCTTCGATGGTGTCGAGCAACGCCTCCAGCCCGCGACGTGGAACCGTAACTCCTTGCCATCGCGTTGAAAACCTAACGAATGTAGATTGCTCGACCGGCTCGATTTCGCGGCGTAAACGGGCGAGACTCTTTCTGCGAATTTGCCGCAATACTTCGGGATCGCACCATTCGCGGTGATGACCGTTGGGCTTGAACTCGCCTTCCAGCAATTTGCCTTGAGAATTTAATTGGGTCAGCACAGCATCGACCGCGGGCATCTGCAACTGATAGCGCGTGGCTATGTCGTCGGTTGTGAATGGGCCGTGAGTGCGGGCGTAGCGGCGAATTATTTCCGTCAAAGGGTCCGTCGGGGCTTGAAGAAAGGCCTCAGCGAGGCCGGGCGGCAGCGGGGTGCCCAATGCATCGCGGTAACGGCCGGCATATTCGGCGGGGATGGTGCGTGCTTCGTCGGCAATGCGCACGCGCACGGCGCGGCGTGCGTTAACCAGTTCCGTGGCGGTGGCGGCAACTTCCGGGCTGGCGCTGCGGGTGGCAATTTCGGCGTCGGACAAATCGCCAAGCTTCAACAACATGTCGTGGAGGCCGTCGGCGTGACGCGCCTGGTAGTCCGGCTCCCGCGCCTGAAGTTTTGCTTCCACTTCATCCAACGCGGCCGGATCAAGCAGCTCGCGCAAATCGGTATCGCCGAGTAATTCTTCCAGCTGCGATTGATCAATGGATAGCGCCTGGGCGCGGCGCTCGGCTAACGGCGCATCGCCTTCATAAATGTAATTGGCGATGTAAGAAAAGAGCAGCGCGCCCGCGAACGGGGAAGGTTTGTCGGACTCAACGCGGGTCAAACGAATTTCACCGCGTTGAATCTTGCTGAGAATTCCGGCAGCCGCAGGCAAATCAAATACGTCGCGGATACATTCACGGTACGTTTCCAGAATTATGGGAAAAGAAGAAAAGTGCGAAGCTACGGCCAATAGATCGGCGGCACGCTTGCGTTGTTGCCACAACGGAGCGCGCATACCGGGCCGGCGCTTTGGCAAAAGCAGGGCGCGAGACGCCGCTTCTCTAAATTTGGCGGCGAATAAAGAAGTTGATCCCAGTTGGCGCAACACCAGTTCTTTAAATTCCGCAGGGGACAACACAAAATCTTCGATTTCTACACCAGCGTCACTGTCCGGGAGTCGCAAAACAAAGCCGTCGTCGGACCACATCGATTCAACTTCGATGCCACGCTCAGCGCGCAGTTTGGCGGTCACGGCCATGCACCACGGGGCATGCACGCGGCTGCCAAAAGGAGTCAAGACGCATATACGTCGGTCGCCAAGTTCGTCGCGGCAAATTTCCACGACCACATCTTCGTCGCTAGGCACGCGCTGCGTCGCCGCAACTTGATCTTGAAGATAGCGAAGAAGATTTTCCGCGGCATTAACATCCAGGCTATGTTCTTCTACGAGTTTCGAAAATGCAACCGAGCGCGGCAAGGCGAGTAGTTCGCGAGTCATGCGTCCTATTTTTTCGCCGAATTCAGCTGGCCGGCCAGCGGTGTCGCCGTGCCAGAAGGGCATTTTCCCCGGCTCGCCCGGCGCGGGAGAAACGAGCACGCGATCATGAGAAATATTTTCGATGCGCCAGGTGGAGGCTCCGAGAATAATCGTGTCCCCCGCACGACTCTCAAAAACCATTTCTTCGTCTAGTTCGCCGACGCGCGCGCCCTTGGTGGCGCCAGCGAGAAATACTCCATACAAGCCACGATCGGGAATGGTGCCGCCGTTGATGATGGAAACCTGGCGCGCGCCCTGCCGGGTAGTTAATTTATTGGCCAACCGATCCCAGGTAAGCCGGGGGCGAAGCTCCGCGAATTCGTCCGAGGGATAGCGGCCCGCAAGCATATCTAGCAGGCTCTCGAAGGCTCCCAAAGTTAATCCCGCATAGGGAGCTGCCGACTGCACGACCTTAAAAATGTCGGCGACATCCCAGGGCTCTATCGCGACCATCGCAACAATTTGCTGCGCAAGCACATCGAGGGGGTTGCGCGGGTAACGCACGGACTCGACGTTGCCGTCATACATAGCGCGGGTCATGGCTGCGCAGGCGACCAGATCGGCACGATACTTGGGATAAATGATCGCGGAGCTGACCGCACCAACGTGATGGCTGGCGCGCCCGACTCTCTGCATGCCGCTGGCGACCGAGGAAGGCGATTCGATCTGCACCACCAGATCGATCGCGCCCATATCGATGCCCAATTCAAGAGAAGACGTAGCGACCAGTCCCCGTAAAGTTCCAAGTTTCAAGCGATCTTCAATTTCTTTGCGCTGCGCCACGGCCACGCTGCCGTGATGCGCGCGCACCAGAATTTCGCCGGCCAATTCATTTACCGCGGCGGAGATTCTTTCTGCGAGGCGCCTGCTATTCACAAAAATCAGCGTGGAACGATGAGAACGCACCAACTCGAGCAGCTTCGGATGGATAGCACTCCAGATGGAAGGCCGCGTCGGGCCCTGCGACGCCGGTCCACTGGGCAAACGCTGGACTTCATCGAGGCGGGTCATATCCTCGACGGGAATTTCCACGCGCAGATCAAGACGCTTCGGTTCGCTGGCGTCAATTATCATGACCGGACGGTAGACCACCGCGGGAGTGTCGCTCTCCTGCTCTGGCAGAATTGCCGACCTATCAGCGGCGGGAATGGACGCTGATTCTTTGGTACGACCCGTGTCGACACCCCCTAAATAGCTAGCTACTTCTCCCAAGGGACGCTGCGTGGCGGAAAGACCGATCCTTTGTAATCGCCGCCCACACAAGTGCTCTAGCCGCTCCATCGACAATGCCAGATGCGAACCACGCTTGCTGGGCACCAGTGCATGAATCTCATCGATGACTACCGTCTCGACAGGGCGCAGCGATTCACGCGCATTGGAAGTCAGCAACAGGTAAAGAGATTCGGGTGTGGTGATGAGGACGTCCGCGGGATGACGCAAGAAACGTGCGCGTTCGGCTGGCGGGGTGTCACCGGTTCGAATGGCAACTTGCGGCTCGTGGAAGTCAATTCCCATTCGCTTGGCCGCCTGGGCAATACCAACCAAGGGCGCCCGCAAATTGCGCTCCACGTCGACTGCCAACGCTTTGATGGGCGAAATGTACAGGACACGGCAACGCTGCTGCTTCTCCGGGACCGGCGAGAACATGAGCCGGTTGATGCACCAGAGAAAGGCCGCCAAAGTTTTGCCTGTTCCGGTGGGGGCAAGAATTAAGGTGGATTGACCGCGCGCGATGGCCGGCCAGCCCTCCAGTTGCGGCCTGGTCGGAGCGGCGAAAACGGCTTCGAACCACTCGCGAACCGGAGGGGCAAATAGAGCACTATCGAGCTTCGCTGAAGCGTTCGACGAGAGATTGTCAGGATCGGACATAACAGGTCCCTATTTAGATGCGAGAATTAACGAAATTGTTGGGAAAGTAGGCGAGTCCCTTAGGCGGCGTTTGCTTTGCGTTTGTTCAACAAAGTGATCGCCATGTCCAGTTCCGTGCCAACTAAAATGATTATGATGGCCACGTAAATCCAGGTCATCAAAATCACGAATCCCGCCAATACGGTATACACCTGAGGAACGGTGGGGCTGTAAAGCAAAAAAAGATTGAAGCCCACTGATGCGACTAGGATCCCAGTTACCGAAAAAATGTTACCGATGGTAAACCATCGCCAGGATCTTTTCACATCCGGAAGAAAATGATTAATCAAAGTGAGCGCCACAAACATGAGGAACACTGTGCCTACCCACCAGGCGACTACGCTCCATCGAAAATGGATGGTGCCCACAAATTTGAGCTGGCTATATATCTCATGGGTGGCCCAGTGCCCGAGAGTCCAAAGTCCGAAAGCAACGACGCAGAATAAAGAGGCTATGAGGGTGGTTACGGTGGCGATGGCTCGCCTCTTCCAGTAGCCTCGCGTATCCCTTCCGCAGCAGGCAATACTTAAAGCTTCCATCAGGCTCATAAATCCTGAAGACGCGCTCCACACCGATACCAACAATCCGAAGGAAAGATATCCAGTGTACCCGCGCGTAAGGTCCAGAATGGTGGCAAAAACCGCTTGCCTGGAACGATTAGGAAAATAATCGGTGATCCATTGCGCGAACGATTGCCATAACGTTGTGGAGGGCAGCCAGCCAACAATCGCGGCAAGAACAATCAGGAAAGGCACAAGCGACAGAACAAAGTAAAACGAGACTTGAGCCGCCAAGTCCAAGATGTCGTCTTCCATCACCCGCGAAAATGTTAGTTCGATAACTTCGGATAAGCCGCGCCGTAACGAGGTGCTGCGCCTGAAAAAACGGTACCAGAGGTGACCGGCGGACCTCTTACCGATTACCGGCGCTCCAGACTGGAGTTCGGCGGAATGCAATCGACGGCTTGGGCTAGAGTGTCGCATCTCTTGAAAGGATCGCTGATGCGGTGTTGCGCACACGAACAGATAAAACTGCCAAAATAGATGATAATGCAGAAGAAGGGGTAAGAACTGAGGAATCGGACAGAGCCCTCCCGAGGCATTTAGGGGTTGTCGTCGAAAATCGATTGCAGGTATACTCCTCGTGCTTTATCTGACGGTCCCCGGCAGTGTAGTGAACGAAGCGCCTCTCCCCAGCAGGCGTAGTAAGAACAAACAAACTTTATAAAAATTTCAAAACGCGAGCATCCTCCTGCCGGGCCGCTCGTTTTATCCTGGAGAATCAGATGAAGCACCCTGCGATATCCCCGCTCGTAATTCGTTCTTTTGCAAGGGGTTCAAGATTTGATCTCTTGAAATCCAAAATTACTTTTACCTGGCGAATGCCGTTTGCCATGATGCTCCCAGGGTTGTTGTTTTTGGCGCTCGGGGTCCAGGCACAAACCAACGTAGTAACCCAGCACAATGATAATTCCCGCACTGGCCAGAACAACAACGAAACGATCCTCAACCCCTCCAATGTTAATAGCAACACGTTTGGAAAGCTGTTTTCCTATCAGATTGACGGCCAGACTTATGCCCAACCACTTTACGTGGCGGGCGTAACGATGGGCTCAGGCACCGTACAGGCCGGCACCACGCACAATGTAGTGTTTGTTGCCACTCAGCACGATAGCGTTTACGCCTTTGACGCAGATAGCAATGGCGGCTCCAACGCTTCACCGCTTTGGAAAATTACTCTGCTGGATTCAGCGCATGGAGCGGGTTTCGGAGCTGTTACAGTGCTCAGCGGTGATGTCGGCACTGATGACATCAGCCCCGAAATTGGGATAACCGCTACTCCGGTGATCGATACCACTACGAACACTCTTTATGTGGTTGGCAAAACCAAGGAAAACGGCAATTTTTATCAGCGCCTTCATGCTTTGGACACCACCACCGGCGCGGAAAAATCTGGCTCCCCCGTTACTCTCTCCGCGCAAGTGAATGGAAATGGTAACGGCAGTTCAGGTGGTGTGTTGCGCTGGGACGCCAAGTTGGAAAATAACCGTCCCGGGTTGCTGCTGCTCAACGGGACGGTGTACATCGCTTTTGCGGCCCACGGCGATCAAGGGCCTTTTCACGGCTGGATTTTGGCCTACAATGCGAAAACCTTACAGCAGACCAGTGTTTTCTGCACAACCGCGAACGGAGCAGCCTCTGGCATTTGGATGTCGGGCGCGGGCTTGGCTGCGGACACCATTAATTCAGGGCGCTTGTTTGTGGCTACCGGTAACGGGGCGTTTAATGCAGCGGCGCCGTACAACAACAGCATGAGCTATGGCGATGATCTGATTCGCATCGAGACCAGCAGCGGCGCCATGAGGGTTAGCGATCAATTTACCGCGTACAATCAAAATTACCTCAGTACTAACGATCTAGACCTGGGCTCCGGGGGCGTGTTGTTGCTTCCTGATCAATCATCTGGACCCGCCCATCTCATGGTGCAAGCGAGCAAGGAAGGGCGGATTTACCTGGTAGATCGCGATAATCTCGGCGGATACAACTCCAGCTCAGACAACATCGTTCAGGAAATTGTCGGTCAGATCGGCGGAGTCTGGGGTTCTCCTGCCTATTGGAACGGACATTTATACTTTTGGGGCAGCAACGACAGCTTAAAGTCGTTTTCGTTTGCTAACGGCAGCATTGGCAACATCACCGCCGAGTCCTCAGAAAATGGCGGCTACCCGGGGCCAACGCCGTCGATTTCTTCAAATGGTAGCAGCAATGGAATTGTATGGGATGTCTTGGGCAGCGCGTTTAACGGTGGTGGGCCAGCGGTGCTTCTCGCGCACAATGCAACCGACGTCTCCAATACGTTGTACAGCAGCAACCAAAATTCCAGCCGCGATTATCCCGGCGGGGCTGTCAAGTTTGTCGTGCCCACCGTTACTAATGGAAAAGTGTATGTCGGCACTTCTAACTATTTGAGTGTTTATGGGCTCCTGGGTGCGGCTCCGCAAGCTGCCGCGCCGGTTTTAAGTCCTGGAGGCGAAAACTTCACGGGATCAGTTTCCGTCGCCATCACGGACAGTACTCCAGGTGCATCGATCCTCTATAGCTCAAACGGCGGCACACCTTCAACGAAATACAACGGACCAATCAACGTTACCGCGAGCGAGACGATCAAGGCTATCGCGAACGCTACGGGATACACGCCCAGCGCAGTCGTGTCCGAGACTTATAATCTGCAATCCCAGTCGGGCGGTGGCGGTTCATCCACGGTCAACTTTGCCAGCGGCTTCGGCTCAGCACAAAACTCTATAAGGTTTAATGGAAGCGCTGGGTTAAGCAATGGCGTCGTGCAATTAACAAATGGCGGGTCGAGTCAGGCCGGGAGTGCGTGGTTCAATACGGCCGTCAACATTTCTCAATTCACAAATGATTTTGCGTTCCAATTGGTGAATCCCAACGCCGACGGCATTACCTTCACGATTCAAAATGCTGGTTTAACCGCGCTAGGCAACATGGGAGGTAACTTAGGGTACCAAGGCATCTCCAACAGCATCGCCGTGAAATTCGATTTGTATAACAACAGCGGGGAGGGGCGTGATTCCACTGGCCTATATCAAAACGGCGCCGTGCCGGCCATGCCAGCCAATGATCTGACGGAGTCGGGCATTAACTTGCACAGCGGAGATAAGTTCTCCGTGCACATGAGCTATAACGGCTCCACTCTTGCTATGACCATCACCGATGGGACGACCGGTGCTGTGTACAATCACAGTTGGTCGATTAACATTCCGCAAGCCGTCGGCAGCAACACCGCTTTCGTGGGGTTCACGGGCGGAACCGGTGGAACAACCGCCACACAAAACATTCAGACCTGGACCTTCCTGAGCGGCACGCAGCAGCAGGCGACGGCGACTGCTCCGATCTTCTCGCCTGCGATAGGCAGCTATACTACAGCCCAATCGGTAACTCTCTCGACGCCCACTCCTGGCGCCTCGATCTATTACACGACGGATGGTTCCACGCCCACCGCTTCGTCAACACTCTACTCGAAAGCGATTACGGTGAGTGCTGCTACTGAGACGATTGAGGCCCTCGCAGTGGCCAGCGGTTACTCGAACAGTTCAATCTCCGCGGGCACTTACACCATTAGCTCTCCTAGCTCGGGCGGTGGAGGCGGAGGAGTGGGTTTGGGAGGCGGCTTTACCGCGGGAGCGATGGCGCTCAATGGTAGCGCGGCATTGAACGGAACCAGACTGCGTCTGACCGATGGCGGTGGAATGGAAGCCTCTGCCGCATGGTACAACTCGCCGGTTAACATCCAACAATTCACGACTAGTTTCAGTTTCCAGGTTTCGCCGGGCAGTAACCCAAGAGCGGATGGATTTACGTTCGCAATTCAGGGCAGCGATACCGCTGCTTTAGGTGCCTATGGCGGGGCCCTGGGATACGGCGCGCTGTCGCAGAAAAGCGTAGCGATCAAGTTCGACCTTTACGACAATGCGGGCGAAGGAGTGAATTCGACCGGGGTGTTTACCAATGGTGCGTCTCCAACTACGCCATCGGTCGATCTGAGCGGCAGCGGCATCGATCTGCACAGTGGCGATGTCATGAATGTCCAGATCAGCTATGACGGAACGAATCTGTCCATGACCATCACTGATCCCGCAGCCAACGCCACCTTTACACACGCGTGGCCGGTGAATATCTCGTCAGTGGTCGGCGCAAATACTGCGTTTGCCGGGTTTACAGCCGGAACTGGCGGTTTAACGGCTATCCAAGACATTATCAATTGGACGTTCACGCCTGGAGCAAGCGTGCCAGTTCCGCCGCCCGGCGGGGGTGGCGGCAGTACAAGCGCAATAAATTTTGCATCCGGATTCACTGCCAGCGGAATGCAGTTCAATGGGAACGCCGCTTTAGTCGGCAACCGTCTCCAGTTGAGCGATACCTCTACGACCTTTGAAGACAGCAGCGCATTCTGGAATCAAAAGGTAAGCGTTCAAGGTTTCACGAATGATTTCACGTTTCAAATAGCGAATCCCGGCGCCGACGGGATCACCTTCGCCATTCAAGGATCGTCGCCAACTGCTCTAGGTGTTGTCGGGGGAAGTCTGGGATACGGAGGGATGCCCAATAGCGTTGCGGTGAAATTTGATATCTACGACAACGCGGGTGAAGGAACGAATTCGACCGGCCTCTATGTTAATGGAGCGGTCCCGAACGTCCCGGCAACCGCCATAGGAGGGGGAGTTAACCTTCAATCTGGCGATGTCATGGCGGTGCATATGACTTACGACGGCACCACGTTGACGATGACGATCACCGATACTTCGAACCCGTCGCAGACGTTTACCACGAGTTGGCCGGTCAACATACCCGGCGCGGTGGGCTCGAACGGTTATGTAGGCTTCACCGGCGCTACCGGCGGTTTGGTATCCGACGAACAAATATTGACGTGGTCATACAGTACAGGGACCTCTGCTAACGCGCTGGTAGTGCCAACAGCTAACTTGGCAGCCGCCGCAACTACATCAGGCCCAGGCGTTCAAGTATTCAGCTACCAGAATTTCCCCGACAATTTGGGCACCATGTTCTATTCCACGAGTGTGGGAGATAACGTGACCTTTATGGTCAACGTTCCTGCGGCTGGAACGTATGACGTGAAAATTTCCTACAAGCAGTATCAGCCTCGCGGAATCGTGCAAACAACGATCAACAATGTCAACGTTGGCCCTCCCATTGACCAATTTATATCAAGCGGCGATGCCTACGCCGTCACCGACCTGGGGTCTGTTAATTTCCCCAGCGCCGGAAGCTATCCATTTACATTTACAATGGTAGGAAAGAACCCCGGCAGTGCGGCTTACAGCCTGGCGTTCGACGATATTATTCTGACTAAACAATAATCGCTGATCAGGGATTTGTACTCAAAAAAGGGATGCCGCGGCTGGTTAACGGCGGCACCCCTTTTTTTTTATCCACTTAGATCTTTCGTTTCTACACTTCGGTGCCTGAGCACCTGGTCATTAACCCGGGGGCCATCGCATGTTTCTGCCGCCCAATAAGTGAAGATGCAGGTGCAGCACTGACTGGCCCGCGTTCTGGCCGGTATTGATTACGGTACGATAACCTTGCTGCAAATCTCTTTGCTTGGCCAGCTTTGCCGCCACCGTCTGCAAATGACCCAGCATTAATTCATCCTGGTCAGTCACATCTTCCAGCGAGACGACGTGTTTACGGGGGCATATCAGCAAATGTGTGGGCGCTTGCGGGCCAATATCTTCAAAAGCGAAAACGTCAGGATCTTCGTACACAATTTTTGCGGGGATTTGTTTCGCAGCGATTTTGCAGAAAAGACAGTCGGTGCTCATTGATTTTCTCCCGCCTCCGAAAAAGTATCATCGAGCCGAATTACCATCGGTGCAACTCCCTCGCTTGAACGCAGGCGCTCGCCGAATTCCTTGGCGGCTTCTTCGCCGGATACCTTGCCAACGTGCACGCGGTAAAAAACACCGCTGCTGGTGTCGTAGCGTTTAACAAAAGTCGGAGAGTAGGTGGCGCTCAAGCGTTCGCGTAATCGCTCGGCATTGGTGCGCTCGCGAAACGATCCCACCTGAATCGTAAAAAATCCCGTCTCGGGATCTATGCCTGTCGATAAAACCTCCAAGCGCACGGGCACAACTCCCGGGCCGATGGAATCGATCTCGCGCGCCGCGGCATAAGAAAGATCAATAACGCGGTTATTCACGAACGGTCCGCGATCGGTGATGCGCACCACGGTGGATTTTCCGTTTCTCTCGTTGGTGACCCGCACCATGGTTTCAAAGGGCAGCGTGCGATGTGCGGCGGTGAGTTTGTTCATGTCATAGATTTCGCCGTTTGACGCTTGCCGTCCGTGGAATGGCACGCCGTACCACGACGCTTCGCCTTTTTCCTCGTAGCCTGCGGGCACAGGAATGGCGGCGGCGTCCCTGCGGCGCTTTGCACCGGCAACGGAACGCGCCGGACTTGCTGGCGTTGAGGCCTTGGCGGATTCAGAGGCCGTTTCAGGTGCGGAAGAGGTGTCAGTCGGCGGCTGACTGGCCGCTACCGGTTTACGCGAAGCACATCCTGAGATCGCGGTGAGAACGCAGACTACCAAAATTATTAAGGGTGCGAATTTGAGGCAGTCAACTTTTGGACTAGGCCGCGTGGTAGGAAATATTTGGGAATTGAGTCGTGGGCCGAATTTCTGTCGCGGTATCGCTGCGTTCACTGGCGGCCCATGGATGCGCGTGTCGTTCCAGTCTCGTTAAGAATGAGCGTCTTTCGCAGACCCCGTGTCCCGACCTGCGGTCCGCGCTTCCAGCTTCTTCGCGGCATCGGTCAACAATTCCGAAACCTCGCGAAGGAATCGTGCGGTGCGCTTTTCGGTGCCGGGCGCAACTTCTTCTTCGACATATTTACGCAATCGCGCCAGTTCTTTGTCGAGCCGCTGCCCAATTTCCTCAAATTTGTCCATGTTTTGCCCTCTTACGGTGACCGAGCCTTCGCAAGTCAGACAACTTCGCCGACTTGGGTATTATAGGAACGCGGTGTGCGGGTCGCAAGGAGGAGAATGGCACTTCCTTATCAGTGGCAGATGCGCGTGAATCGCTGGCGAAGTGCGATGAGCGGGCTTTTTGCAGGGGGCGGCGATCAACAGCCGCGGCCCAAAATTTGTCCCGCCTGCGGAACGCTGGTGGGCATCAACGCGACGCGTTGTCATCAGTGCGGCACCAATCTTAATTTTTCGATGGCGGCCCTAAATCGGCGCTTCTCGGGGTTCTTTGGAGGGACCCGGGCGCCGGTCACGACGGCACTGCTGATCGCCAACATTCTGATTTTTGGTATCAGTGTGGTTCTCACGTTACAGGGCGGCCAGGGCGGCGGCCTGCGGATTCTCTTTGGTCTCGACGGAGAAGTTCTTTACCGGCTTGGCGCCTTGTGGGCACCAGCCATCGTACATGGCGAGCCGTATCGCCTGGTAACAGCCATGTTTCTTCATGGCGGCTTAATTCACATCGGTTTCAACATGATGGTGCTGATGGATATAGGGCCGGTAGTGGAGGAGGTGTATGGCTCGGCACGATTTTTGTTTCTCTACACAGCGACGGGAATTGGCGGCTACGTTCTTAGCGCCTTTACTCCGTTTAGGCCTCACCCCGCGCTGGGCGTGGGCGCAAGCGGCGCGATATTGGGACTGATCGGAGTGATGATTGCGATTACCACTCGCCGCGGCGGATCGTCCATGCAAGCGCTGCGTTCACGACTGATTTCCTGGGTGGTTTCGATCTTCGTCTTCGGCTTTATCATGTCTGGCATCGATAATTGGGCGCACTTCGGCGGATTAGCGGCGGGCTTTTTGCTTGGAAAGGTGTTTGCCGATCGTGAACCCATGAATCCCATCGAATTGAAACGTGCTCATGCGCTAGGTTGGAGCGCGGCTATTGTGCTGCTGGCTAGCTTTGCATTCATGATGCTGCATTTCCGCGATCCCTTACGGTAAACTTTTCCCGGCTACGGTTAACCACACAACACGCCAGCTCGACTGAGCTGATTCCAACATTGCGAAATGCGCTACTCTCAGTAGCGCTGGCGTGTATTCAACACCGCCGCCGGGCCAAAGCAAATTCAACTATGGACCTGCATTCGATCATTGTCGTGAGCTTGCACTCTCCAAAAGAAAAGTTTTGGGGGGAATTGCTCGTGCTCAATCAGGCCGGTATTACCGTGCGTGGCATTGACCTCAACTCTTTCGACCACTTTGTGCGCGCCATCAACGAGCCGGACGGCGAACGTGTGGGATTCCCCACAATTTTCTTCCCCATGAATCGCGTGGAGCGTATTTCTCTGGACGAATCTACTGGCTCCATTCCCTCGATGGCGGAACTTTTCCAACGCAAAATAGGCCGCTCCCTCGGTGACTATCTCGCGCAATTTGCGTGAACTGCGTTATCCTCATCGGCAATGCAAGGCCCCATCTGGACGGTACCTAATCAAATCACCTTGTTGCGGCTGGGCTTCCTGCCGTTTTTCCTGATTCTCATTTCTTATGAACAGTACCGGTGGGCGCTTCTGGTGTTGGTGGCCGCCGGACTTTCCGACGGCATCGACGGATTACTAGCCCGCAAACTGAATCAGCGTTCACCGCTGGGCGCGTATCTGGATCCCATCGCGGACAAGTTGTTGCTCTCTTCTTCTTTCATCATTCTGGCGTTCAAACAAAAACTGACGTGGTGGCTGACCATCATCGTGCTCAGCCGCGATGTGCTGATACTGATGGTTGCCGTGGTAATACTTTTGATTTCCGGCTACCGGCCTTTTCCGCCCAGCATTTATGGAAAACTGACGACCGCTTTGCAAATTCTTCTGGTGTTCATGGTGGTTTTGTCGGCGGCGTATCCGCATCCCGCATTTACGCCGTTAAATCGCTTTCTGATTTATGCGGTGACGGGCCTAACGGTGTTTTCCGCTTTTCATTATTCGTTCACTACTTCGAGGCGGCTCAGCTCTTCCTGAGGACCTGGCCTGAGCGGAAATCAAACAGGCATCGTTCGAGGACCGCCGGGAGGCAGCAAGAGTTTCGGCTCCGTGAGCGATTGAACTTCTTCAACACTGATGCCCGGCGCTAACTCCCGGAGCAGCAAACCTTGCGGTGTCACATCGATTAGCGCTAGTTCCGTGACGATGTGATCCACGACTTCCAGGCCGGTAAGAGGCAACGTGCACTTTTTTAGAATTTTTGGGCGCCTGTCTCGCGTGGCGTGTTCCATGGCGACGAACACACGCTTCGCGCCGGCGACCAGATCCATCGCGCCGCCCATGCCTTTCAGCATCTTTCCGGGAATAGCCCAGTTCGCCAGCGTCCCTTTTTCATCCACCTGCAGCGCGCCCAAAACCGTAAGATCGACATGCCCTCCGCGGATCATCGCGAACGAATCTGCGGACGAAAAATAGCAAGTGCCTGGGAGTTCGGTGACGGTTTCTTTGCCGGCATTGATCAAATCCGGATCGACTTCAGACTCCAAGGGGTACGGTCCCACACCTAGCATGCCGTTTTCAGATTGCAAAACCACTTCCATGCCTTGCGGCACGTAGTTCGCTACGGCAGTCGGCATACCAATGCCGAGATTTACGTAGAAACCGTCGCGCAGCTCCAGCGCTATACGCCGCGCGATGCGCTCACGTTTTTGTTCTTCGGATAAATCCATGTACGCCCTTTCACTTCTGCGGCCCAGAGTGCCAAACTATTCTTTTCTGATACAGCGTTTCTCAATGCGCTTTTCGTACGCCGTTCCCTGAAAGATGGCATTCACAAAAATTCCCGGCGTGTGAATGGAATCCGGATCCAGTTGACCGAGATCCACTAGCTGTTCCACCTCTGCGATCACGTAGTCCGCGGCGGTAGCCATCAGCGGGTTAAAATTTCGTGCCGCTTTCCGGTAAACGAGATTTCCCCAGCGGTCGCCTTTCCAGGCTTTCACAAATGCGAACTGGCCGCGCAATCCGCGTTCCATCACGTATTGCCGCCCATCAAATTCGCGGGTCTCTTTTCCCTCGGCAACCATGGTGCCCACTCCTGTGGGTGTAAAGAAAGCCGGCACCCCTGCTCCTCCGGCGCGCAAGCGTTCCGCCAAGGTACCCTGTGGATTCAGTTCGACTTCCAGTTCCCCGCTGAGCACCTGCCGTTCGAACAATTTATTTTCGCCGACATAGGTGGAGATCATTTTTTGGACTTGCCGGCTTCGTAGCAGAATCCCGATGCCAAAATCATCGATGCCCGCGTTGTTGCTGACAATGGTGAGATTTTTGGTGCCCTTACGGCGCACGGCGGCAATCAAATTCTCTGGAATGCCGCACAAACCGAATCCGCCCATCAATATGGTGACGCCATCGGTCAACTTTTCGATGGCCGCATCAGCTGAAGAAATACGCTTGTCCATGAATGCTCTCGCGAACAGAGCTTAGTGTAATGCAAGCTGTCGGGCTGTTGACAAGACCATACGCTGAGTTGTCGCGGTTAAAAACTGCGTAGCAGTTTATACAGTTCGTTGGCGGCGTCGAAGTCGGTTTCCAGTTCGCGGGAAGCGAGCTTGTCGCGCAGTTCGTCGAGCCGGCGAGCAAACAAATCGAGCCCGGCGGAAAGAACTTCCCGGTTAGTCAGCACAATGTCCCGCCAGGTGCGGTAAGGGCTGCCGGCTAGCCGCAGCGTGTCGCGCAGGCCGGGACCGGCGAGCGCAATGGGCAAACCATTTTCGTCCAGATGATCGTAAAGAAAGGAAGCCAGCGCTACCGCGGCGAGTTGCGGAAGATGCGATGCGAGGCCCACGGCGTAATCGTGTTGTTGCGCTCCTAACCAAAGTGGCCGCGCGCCAATTTTGCCGATGATCTTCACGAAGGCGAGTACGCGCGGATCGTCCTTAGATATACCCAAAGTACGACGCGAGGGCGACGGGACCGGATCGCCTTCAGGCGGTGAGCGCCGCTCCGCTTCATCATCGGCATTCGACGAGGATTCGCCGATAAGCGCGTAAGTGGTGTCGCGAAATAAATTCGCGTCGGCATTCGCAATTCCCGACAATTCCTTTCCCGCCATCGGGTGCCCGCCAAGAAAAAGCTTCTCGCCACTTCCCGAAAATAATTCCTCCGCCGCGCGCACGATACGCACCTTGGTGCTGCAAGCATCAGTCACCAAGGCGTGTGGCGGGCTATGACGCGCAATCTCGGGCAGAACATCCAAGGTCGTACTGATCGGCAGCGCCACGTAAATGAGGTCAGCACTTTCGATGGCGGGCTTCAGTTCACCAGAAAAAATCTGGTCTGCCACACCCAGATCTTTTGCGCGCGCCACGGTGTCCCGGCGATCCCACGCAGTAATGTGAATCCCTTCCGTATATTTACGAAGCGCCAACGCAAACGAACCGCCGATCAAGCCGGTACCGAGGATGCTGACACGATTGATGAGGTGTGCTGGCGACATGAATCAGGCTATGAATTGGACCACGGTCACGCTATGCGCCGTCCAATAGCCGGCGCGATAATGCGCAATTCGCCCATCAATTGCTCGAACTGGCCGGGATCAAGCGACTGCGCTCCATCCGACAGTGCGTGATCGGGATCGTTGTGCACTTCGATCAGCAAACCGTCGGCTCCCGCGGCCACTGCTGCTCGCGCCATAGGTGCAACTTTGTCGCGGCGTCCAGTGCCGTGGGAGGGGTCGCCGATCATGGGCAGATGCGACAGCTTCTTGATCACCGGAATGGCCGCGATGTCAAAAGTATTGCGCGTGTAAGTTTCAAAAGTGCGGATGCCTCGCTCACATAGAATGACGTCCGGATTTCCGCCAGCAAGAATATACTCAGCGCTTAGTAACAGCTCTTCCATGGTCGCGGACATTCCACGCTTGAGCAGAATGGGCTTGCGCACTTCACCCAAGGCACGCAGCAAATGATAGTTCTGCATGTTGCGCGCGCCGACCTGCAGAATATCCACGTAGCCAATCATCATTTGAATCTGCGAAGCGTCCATGACTTCGCTCACGGTAAAGAGGCCGAATTTTTCAGCAGCCTCACGCATAAATTCCAGGCCCTTTTCGCCCATGCCCTGAAATGCGTAGGGAGACGTGCGGGGCTTAAAGGCCCCGGCGCGCAAAATTTTGGCTCCAGACTTCGCCACGCTTTCCGCAATAATGCAAATCTGCTCGCGCGATTCCACGGAGCACGGCCCCGCCGCGACGACTACTTCATTACCGCCGATGGTTACACCGCGACCCAGATTGATAATCGTTCCCTGCGGATTAAATTGGCGGCTGGCTAGCTTGAAAGGTTGCGTGACGCGCATCACTTCCCGCACGCCATCGAGCAATTCGAAATCGCGATGATCGAAATCGCGGTGCACGCCAACGGCGCCGAGCACTGTGTGCGATTCTCCCGTGGAGCGATGCACGTTAAATCCGCTGGCGACGAGCCGGTCAATCACATGTTGGATCTGGGCGTCGGTGGCGCCCTCTTGCATCACAATTACCATGAGCGCTCTTTGTTCCCTTCTTCGATTTGCATGGCACCCATCACTTTTTTTAGCCGAATTATTCTTTAGAGCTTTTTCGCTTCCGGCTCCATAGCCGCGCGTTCCGCTGTTCGCGCTTCATCGATAATGCGTTCGAATAGACGCCGAATTGCGCTATTCGTTAGCGGGCCAGGATTCGATTGCTCGGCGTTTTGCAATACTTCTTTCTCCCGCTCCGGCTGATATAGCGGCAAATTTGCCGCGTGCTTAAGTTTGCCGATTTCCAGCGCGCAGCGTGAACGCTCATTTAACAATTCCACTAGTTTGCGGTCGATCTCATCGATCCGACTTCGCCAGTCCTGGAGATTCACGGCGCCGCCTCTCGTTTGGAAAGCCCGTGGCGAGCCGCTTCTTTCAGGATACGTATCCGCTCACCCAGAGCCTTTGCGGCCTGTTGAGGCGTTTTTGCGTGTTCAATTTCAGCCACCAGCGAAGAGCCCACTACTGCAGCATCCGCTAGTCCTCCTAGCAAAGTAACGTGACCCGGAAGCGAAATTCCAAAGCCCACCGCGATAGGCAGCGTCGTAAAATTTCGTACCCGCCTTAACAAGGCAGGCAAATCATCCGGCAACGTATCTTTTGCTCCGGTAACACCGGTACGTGACACCAGATACAGGAAGCCACTGGAGCATTTCGCGATGCTGGCTAGCCGCTCATCCGTAGAGGTCGGCGCGCACAAAAAAATTGTGTCCAGATGATGCCTCGCAAGAATTTGTCGGTATTCCACCGATTCTTCCGGCGATAGATCCGTCGCTAGCACGCCGTCGACTCCCGCTTCGGAAGCCGCAGCGGCAAATATTTCGAGCCCCATCTGTAGAATTGGATTGTAATAGCTAAAGAGCACCAGCGGAATCTGGGAGGATTTCCGAATGCGGCCCACCAGTTCCAGAATTTTTGGCAAGCTGGCACCGGACTTCAAGGCGCGTTCCGAGGCGCGTTGAATGGTCGGCCCGTCCGCCAGCGGATCGCTGAACGGAACGCCCAGTTCGATTACATCCGTGCCAGCCTCTTCCAACGCCAACACAAATTCCCGCGTGGCATCCAGCGATGGGTCGCCGGCGGTGATGTACGCAACAATGCCCATTTCGCCGGTGGCACGGAGTTTGGCAAAACAGTTTTCAATACGATTTGGTTGCGTGGCAGAAATGCTCATTATTTATCGGGAAAGCTTAGAGCAGGCGCGAGTAAGTGTCCATGTCCTTGTCGCCACGCCCGGATAGATTGAGGATGACGAGATCGTTCTTATGCAACGACGGAAGGCGTTCTATCAGGCCGGCAAGAGCGTGCGCTGATTCCAGCGCGGGAATAATTCCTTCGCTGCGGCAAAGCAATCGCGCCGCATCCAGCGATGCATTGTCCGACATCGCAAAATACTCGGCGCGATTTTCATCCGCGAGCCACGCATGTTCCGGGCCGATCGCCGGGTAATCGAGTCCGGCGGAAATAGAGTGCGTGGTGGAAATCTGTCCGTCTTCGTTTTGCAGCACGTAGGTGTAAGTGCCGTGGAGAACGCCCGGACGCCCCCCGGTAAACCCTAGCGCCGCGCCTAACCTCGCTGCGTGCTCGCCCGAACCGGTGCCACGGCCGCCAGCCTCGATACCGATCATCTTTACATCCGTATCACGCAGGAAATGATAGAAGAGTCCAATTGCATTCGAACCGCCTCCCACGCAGGCAAACAAATGTGTCGGTAAACGCTTTTCCGCGGCGAGGATTTGCTCGCGCGCTTCGCGGCCGATCACCGACTGGAAATCGCGCACCATGGTGGGATAGGGATGCGCGCCCAGCACAGAGCCCAGAAGATAATGCGTGTTTCGCACATTGGTAACCCAGTCGCGCATCGCTTCGTTGATGGCATCTTTCAAAGTGCGGCTGCCGGACTCCACGCCAACAACCTTCGCGCCCAGAATGCGCATGCGTGAAACGTTGGGTGCTTGCCGCGCCATATCGTCGGTGCCCATGTACACGGTACATTCGAGACCAAGCTGCGCAGCCACCGTGGCGGAGGCTACGCCGTGTTGTCCCGCGCCCGTTTCGGCCACGATGCGGGGCTTGCCCATTCTTACGGCCAGCAATCCCTGACCAATGGCGTTGTTAATTTTGTGCGCGCCGGTGTGCAACAAATCTTCGCGCTTCAAATAAATCCTGGGGCCGCCCAATTTGCTGGTGAGTCGCTCCGCAAACTGTAAAGGTGTGGGACGGCCGGCAAAATTTCTGAGCAGATCGGCGAGGCGAGCCTGAAAACCCGGATCCGATTTTGCCAACTCATAAGCGCGTTCCAGTTCGAAAAGCGGCACCATCAACGTTTCAGGAACGTAGCGGCCACCGTACGGACCGTAACGCCCAGGCGAATAGCTCAGGGATTTAAGAATGGAGCTCATCTGGCCCGCAATTTCTCCACTGGTAAATTCAGTTCCTGGTCAGCTCGACGCGCTTCGCGAACAAACTCGCGTAACTGAGCATGATCTTTTGCGCCGGGCGAAGCTTCCACGCCGCTGGCCACATCCACACCATAAGGGCGCACTCGTAGGATCGCGGCGGCCACATTTTCGGCGTTCAAGCCGCCAGCCAGGATGATTCTGTGGCTGCGCGCCGCCTGCTGAGCGACGCCCCAGTCCGCCAGCCGGCCGGTTCCACCATATTGACTAGGCATGGCATCGGCGGTATCGAATAAGAACCCTGAAACATCGGGATAGTTTTCCAAGGTAGCGGCGGAAAAATCGGGGCCGACCCGTAGCGCCTTAAAGACCGGAGCTAGGCGAGCCAACTGTGTAACCGTTGTGGGCGACTCATCGCCATGTAATTGCAGCGCATCGAGCCGGACTTGCCGGAATATTTCCATAACTTCATTGGCTTCGGCGTTTACAAAAACACCAAAAACCTCCACGCCTGAGGGAATTGAAGCTCGAAGCTCAGCGGCCCTTTGGACTGAAAGCGCGCGAGGGCTTCGCGGATAAAAGTTTAGACCAATGGCATCGACGCCGGCCTCACATGCAACACGGGCGTCCTCGGCCTTAGTAATCCCGCAAATTTTTACTCGGATCATACTTAATTTTGCCAATTACCGTTCTTCGCGTCGGTGGCCGCGGAGGCCGTATCGAAGTGCTCTCTGGTCACGCACGGCTGTCCAAGCAATTCGAATAGCGCCGCTCTTGGATCGGCCGCCTTCATTAGATGTTCACCAATGAGAAAGGCGTCAAAGCCGGCCTGGCGCATCTTTACAACGTCCTGATGGTTTCGAATGCCGGACTCGCTGACCGCCACGCAATTTTCTGGAATCTGTTCGACCAGTTCCAGCGATGTTTCGATGCGCACCGCCATGGTTTTCAAATCGCGATTATTCACTCCAATAATTTTCGCCGAAGCCACCAGAGCTCGCTCCAACTCCCCGGCAGTGTGCACTTCGATCAAAGGTTCCATGCCGATTTCGCGGCCAAGGGCAATCAGATCGCGCAAGAGAGAATCGCTTAACACCGCGACGATCAGCAGAAAGCTGTCCGCGTCATTAGCCCGCGCTTCCCAAACTTGCCAGGGGTCAAAAATAAAATCCTTACGCAGCACCGGCAGGCCCGTAGACCTTCGCGCATCACGAAGATTTTTTAGCGACCCATGAAAATATTCGCCTTCGGTGAGCACAGAAAGCGCCACGGCGCCGGCTTCCGACAGACTCTTGGCCAGCTCCGGCGCGTCAAATGGCTCGCGAATAACTCCGCGTGAAGGAGATGCCGGCTTCAGTTCTGCGATAATGTTTAGCCCGTCGCGTGACAGCGCGGAATAAAAATCGCGCACCGGCGACGCCGCCTTCGCGCCGTATTTCAGCGCGGTCTCGGGCAGCACGCATTTGCGATGCTCCACCTCGGCTCGACGAGATTCGAGAATGCGGTCCAGCATCGTTCCGGGGTTGGTTTGAGCGCTCAAATGGGTAAGTTTGTATGCTAGGTAGCCGCGGCGGACGTGTCAAATCGGAAGCGTAAGGACGCCGCTAGCTTTGCATAAGGCTGCGAGCCGACGGAGAAATGATGGGATATCGCGAACAATACGGCCCGCTGCTCGATTCCATCGTGCAGGAGGGCGACCTCATCGCCATGCGATATTTTCGCGCAGTGGAAATGCGCGTGGACCGCAAGGGCGATGGCTCCGCGGTGACCCAGGCCGATCGCGGCGTCGAAGAAATGGCGCGTAAAAAAGTAGCCGCCAGCGGACTGGCTCTCGATGTTCTGGGCGAGGAAATGGGCGGCCGCGATTTGGAAGCTGCCAGCTCCGGCGACCGAGCAAGATTGATCATCGACCCTATCGACGGCACTGAAGAATTTTCGCGCGGTATTCCCACTTTTGGAACGCTGCTCGGAATTGAACACCGCGGAGAAATTGTCGCGGGCATGGTGAGCGCTCCCGCGCTCGGCACACGATGGTTCGCGTATCGTGGCGAAGGTGCTTTTCGCGACGGCAAAAAGATTCACGTATCGAAGGTTTCGAAGCTCAGTGAAGCCATGATTTTCACCACCGGCACTGGCCCTAAAAAAGACGCAAACGACCGTGCGAAACTGCGTCGCCTCCACGATGCGGTGCGAAACAGCCGCTCTCTGGGTGGCTTTTGGCAACACATGCTGGTTGCCGAAGGCGCCATCGACGGCGCCGTGGACTGGACCTCCATGCCGTGGGACCTGGCTCCCCTGGGTCTGATCGTGGAGGAAGCCGGAGGAAAATCCACAAATCTGCTGGGCGAGCGAACTATTTACAGCGGGCAATTCGTCAGCAGCAACGCGCAAATTCACGATGAGGTTCTGGGACTTCTCGCGTGAACCGCCAGGGTGCGCTTAAGCGCCTTGCCCGCGAGGTGGTGGCGTGCCGCTTGTGCCCGCGCCTGGTGGAATATCGCGAGCGCGTTGCTCACGCAAAGCGGCGCGCCTATCTTGATTGGGAATATTGGGGCAAACCGGTGCCGGGATTCGGCGATCCCGACGCAAGGTTACTGATCGTCGGGCTCGCGCCCGCTGCACACGGTGGAAATCGCACTGGTCGCGTATTCACCGGCGACCGCTCCGGTGATTTTCTCTTTGCTGCGCTTTACGAAGCTGGCTTCGCGAACCAGCCCACCTCTGCGCGCCGCGATGATGGTCTGCAACTCGTCAATAGTTACATCACCGCCACGGCACGCTGTGCCCCACCAGATAACAAACCGTTGCCAAGCGAAATCCTGAACTGTCGCGGCTACTTGGAACGCGAAATCCGCATCCTGGAACCGCGAGCAGTGCTGGCTCTAGGCCGCATCGCCTGGGATGCCTACCTTGAAATACTGAAGCAACGAGCGCTCATTACTTCGCGAACACCCTACCGTTTCGCGCATGGCGCTGAACTTCAACTGCCTCCGCCCGCGCCCCGATTGTTCGGCGTATATCACCCCAGCCAACAAAACACCCAGACCGGTAAGGTTACGCCGGCCATGTATGCCGAGGTTTTACGACGCATCAGAAAGTTTCTTGGGCACTAAGACCGGGCAGTCTGCTAATAAACACGCCCTCTTGCATTGCCGCGGATGAAGAAATACCCTTAAAACACGCGTTGGCACCCAGGCCGCATCTAATATTCTGCGCATCAAAACTGACCACCGGCGGAAATAAGAATCTGGGGAGAAAAGCATGACCCGAAACTTTTTAACGTACGCGAAATCCAATAGCGCCCTATTCGCCATAATTCTCGCAGCCATAATTTTCCCAGCAACTGCGAAGGAAATTCAGCAAAACAGACTACAGGATAACGGGCAATCTGCGCCTGAACCCCAGCAGGCCGATGGACGCAGGCACGGCTTGCCGCCCGAGACGTTCGCGGTTGCCCCGGGAACAAAATTCCTCGTGGTTCTCGAACAAGACCTCACTTCCAAGGGGACGGAAGAAAACGCCAAATTCATAGTAAGGACTGTCGAACCGCTTGAGGCCGGTCGCGGCATCTATTTACCGCCCGGCGCGGAGATTCACGGCCACGTCAGCCGCATCGAATCCGCCGGCGTCAGCGGACGCGCAAAAATCTGGCTGACCTTTGACGACATTTATACGAAATTCGGCAAGCTACCCATCGTCGCAGAGGTGGTAAGTGTTCCAGGCGATCACAGTGTTAAACCGGCCGGACCCAATCAGGAGGGTCTAATCGAAGGACGCAGTAGCACGCAACAGGACGCTGCCCAAGCCGCCGCGGCCGGCGCAGCAGGCGGCGCGGTTCAAGGGGTGAAGAACAAAGATAAAAAAGAAGCCGCACAAGGTGCAGCCCTCGGAGCCCTGACGGCTTATCTCGAGGAATCCGGGCGCGGACATGAGCTGAACTTGCCGAAGGGCGCAAAGCTGGAATTGGAGCTGGAAAGAGCGCTCTACTTACTGAAAGAATAACGCATGGCGCGGCTGGAGCAGCACCTTGATTAACACGCGGTGATTTTCACGATTGCTCTAACAAAAAAGTTACCAAAAACTTGGCAAGCACTCATGGGCTTGTTAGAGTCGAGATTGCCCAGTCAAGCGGCTTTCTAAAGAGCCAAAACCACGATAGGCGGAGAGGTTTTTTTCACATGGCTGAAGAAGCGAAGGGCGCGGTTCGCGCTCTCGAAGCGTCCGAGCGCCGCGACCGCGTTCTGATTGTCGAAGACGAAGACAACGCACGCAGAGGCTACGAACAATTATTGCAGCGCTGGGGATGCGAAGTTCTGGGCGTAAGCAACGCCGAAGATGCATTGGCAAAATTCGCAACTTTCCAGCCCGATGCGCTGATTGCCGACGTCGAGTTACCGGGCATGAATGGATTGGACCTGCTCAAGCAGCTTGGACCGGAACTTCACGATGTTCCGGCGATCATTATTACCGGGCGAGGCAGCGAGGAGCGCGCAGTAGCGGCTATCGAAGCCGGCGCGTTCTGGTACATCGAAAAACCGCTGAAAGGCCCGGTCCTCCACGCATTATTGGATCGCGCATTGAGGCGTGCGCGCGATGCCCGCCAGCTGGTGGTATTGCAGCGACAACTACGCGAATCTGGCCGACTGGGCGACCTGGTTGGCGGTTCCAAGCCCATGCAGGACGTGATGCGCCTGGTCGAAATGGCCGCGCCCAGTTCTGCCTCCGTGCTCATCACCGGCGAAACCGGATCGGGCAAGGAAATCGTGGCGCGCACCATTCATAAATTGTCGCCGCGCGCCGGTGGCCCATTTGTGGCCATCAATTGCTCGGCAATTCCCGAAACGCTCATGGAAAGCGAAATTTTTGGTCACGAGCGCGGCGCGTTTACGGGCGCGGCCGAGAGGCGCATCGGTTGTTTCGAATTGGCTGACGCTGGGACGCTGCTGCTCGATGAAATCGGAGAGATGCCCGCGCCTACGCAAGCCAAGCTGTTGCGTGTGCTGGAGGATCGCAAAGTTCGCCGCCTCGGCAGTAAAAGCGAAACGCCGGTGGACGTACGAGTGCTCGCCGCTACCAATAAAGACGCGGAGCAAGCGGTAGCCAGCGGAGATTTGCGGCAGGATTTATTTTTCCGCTTGAATGTTTTCCATATTAATTTGCCGCCGCTTCGCGAACATAAAGAAGACATTCCTCTACTCGTCGACTACATCTTGCGCGATGTGAACTCCAAACACGGCAAACATGTTCGCGGCATCGGAGCGGAGGTGCTCGATATTTTCATGAGTCATACCTGGCCAGGCAATATCCGCGAGTTGCGCAATATCCTGGAGCGCGCCTGCATTATGTGCGAGAAGGAATTAATCACCCGTTCGTGCCTGCCCGAGGAATTCGGACGCACCGCCGCCAAAGGACCCAGCGATCTTTCCCACATCAAGTTCCCGGTGGGCACCACGGTTGACGCCATGGAGCGCGAGCTGATTCTGCAGACTCTCAGCGCTACTGGCAACAATAAGACACGCGCCGCAGACCTTCTCGCAATCAGCCTCAAAACTCTGCACAATAAGCTCAAAGAATATGGCGCTGACCGCGCTGGCGCGGAATAGGGACTTTCATGCAGCTACGGCTGCGCACAAAATTAACTATCGTTATGACCGGGCTGGTGCTGCTGGTGGTTGTCGTTTTATCCGGCGTTTTTCTCGCGCAACTTCTCGAGCAAACTCTACTTGAAACCGACAAGCGCGCCAGCGATCTTGCTCATCAGGTGTTCGTCCAGGCCCAACATGCGTTGGCAGACGCCGCCAACCAGGGACTTCGTCCCTCATCCGATGATCCAGACGACATCCATGATTATGTGCGGAGGGCTTTTGAAATTAACGCCGGCTTGCAGGCGCAACTGGAAGCGGCCATCAGCTCTCCGTCGGTGTATGAAGTTTCCATCACGGATGACCAAGGGCAGGTATTGATTTCAAATGACCAGTCTCTGCCGGGCAAAACCCGGCCCCGCCGTCCTCCGCTCTCACAACTAGTGCAGAGCGGTTTCGTACACCAGGTAAAAGTCCTGCGCGGACCATCAAGAATTTTTGAGTACGATTACCCTTTCAATATGGCCAGCAAACCGTTCGGAGAGGTTCGGGTAGTGTTGTCTACCGGCTTGTTACTGAATGAAATTGCTCCCAGTCTAAAAACTTCCGGAACCATCGTTTTGCTTGCTCTGGGAATCTGCACGCTTCTTGCTGCCGTTGTGAGCGGCGCTACTCTCGCGCCATTGCGCGACATTTCCGCGCAACTCGATCGCATTTCAGCCGGGCAATACGACACTCCATCGGGGAGCCTGCGCATCTTTGGCGGCAGCGGCGACGAGCTTGGCCAAGTAAGCAGAAAAATTACCCAAGTCGGTCAGCAACTTCGTGGCGTGCATGAGATTTTCAGCACTCTGCGCGAGAACATGAATTCCGTCATGGCCGGTCTTGAAGATGGCTTGCTGCTATTCACGCGAGACTCACGCGCTGTAATGGTTAGCCCCGCGGCGGAAAAATTTCTCGGCGCGCCCTCGGGAGAATTTCTGGGCCGCCGTGCGGAAGACATTTTCCCCGAAGGACACCCACTGCGGGCGGTGCTGCATCTGGAAGGCGATGAACTCAGTGAAGTCGCGGCGGAAACCGAGTTGATGACCGCCGGGGTCGCCCGTCGCGTCGGCGTCAGCGTGCAGGCGATTCAGGAAGGCGGTGAACGCATTGGCGCGTTGGTTACGCTGCGTGATCTTGACTCGCTGGAAAGCATTAATACCCAGCTGCAAGTGAGCGAACGCCTGGCCGCGCTCGGCCGCATCACTGCCGGTGTTGCGCACGAAGTAAAAAATCCACTGAATTCCATGCGCCTCTGGCTGGAAAATCTGAAAGAGTCGTTGCCAGCTGATCAGCAAAGCGGTGCACAACAGGCGGTTAGCGTGCTTGACAAAGAAATCGATCGCCTCGACGCAGTGGTCAAGCGGTTCCTCGATTTCACCCGGCCGATGGATATTCGTCTGGAAGCCACGCAACTTTCTCAGCTGCTGCCGGAAGTGCTGGAAGTAGCGCAGCCTCAACTGCAGAAGGCCGGTATCCAACTGGCACAACTCTTGCCAATTGACGTTCCTGAAGTTTATGTAGACCGTGCTTTACTGAAGCAAGCGGTGCTGAACCTGGTACTCAACGCGGCGGAAGCGATGCCGAACGGTGGGCAGTTAAGCCTGGTTCTTAGCCGTAGGGGCGAAATGGCGGAAATCACCGTACAAGATACCGGCAAAGGCATTCCTCCGGAAAATAAGCAGAAGATTTTTCAGTTATTTTTTACTACTCGACCGGGAGGCAGCGGCATCGGTCTGGCAAGCGCTTTCAGAATTGTGCAACTTCACAACGGTTCGATAGACTTTACTTCGGAAGTAGGTCGTGGCACGACTTTCCGCATAGAGTTGCCTCTTGCGGCCTAGTTAACTAATGACGACGAACAAACCCCAGCACTGTTCCGTCAAGTCGCGCAATCACGCGTGCACTGTTCTTGTGTCTAGTTTGTGCGCTGCGCTTTTGGTCCCCGGATGCGCGGAGCGCAAGCCAGCGCCGGTCTCCTGGCGTGGGGCAGGGCTCTCGAGGCCCATTGTGCCTGCCACGGTTAGCGCTCCCAAGCCTCGCCCATTACCGGATGAGAGCGTCGATCCTGTACCGGAACTGCAGCTGGAACTTCCCCCGCCGCCGCCGCTGCTGGCCGTTCACGCCGCGCCTGCCCGGCCACATGTCGCTCCCGCGCCCGCGGCGGAGAACAACGCTGAGCGACCCGAAGCTCCGGTGATTGCTCCGCAAATGTCAGACGCGGAAGCCTCCGCGGCTCGACAACAAATGACCTCTAGTATCAGTGAGGCGGAGAAGAATCTGGCCCGTTCACAGGGCAAAACACTCAACGCAACTCAATCGGATTTGGCGACGAAAATCAAACAATTTATCGGCGATGCGCAGTCCGCCAGTCGCGATGGCGATTGGACACGCGCCCGCAGCCTGGCTACCAAGGCGCAGGTTCTCTCAGAAGAGCTGGCTTCCTCGTTATAACTGCGAGTTTGCATCGACAGTTTGCCTCCGAAAATCGATACAAGAACCCCAGCGACGATTCGTTAGCACCGCCATGCGCTATGATTAATTTATGAAGACGTTTGATGTCGCTATTGCGGGCGGCGGGCTGATTGGCGCCACGATCGCCTTCGAATTGGCGCGTGCCGGCCTGCAGGTCGCGCTGTTTGACCGCCACGAGCCTGGCAAAGGGTCCTCATGGGCTGCCGCCGGAATATTGTCTCCGGCTCCCGAAAACGCGGGAATGATTACCACTGTTCCGCTGGGCCGCGCGAGCTTGCAGCTTTATCCTGAATTTGTCGCCGCGGTCGAAGAACTTTCGCGCCAAAGCGCCGGCTATCGAGCGCGAGGAGCGCTAGAAGCGCTCTTCTCCACAGATGCGCAAGAGAAACTCAGCACCATTATCGCTTTGCATCACGGACTGGGATTAAGAGCAGAGCCAGTCAGAGCGGAAGATGCCCGCGAAATGGAATCTGCATTGAGTCCCGAACTGGAGGCCGCGGTATTTCGACCCGACGAAGCCTGCGTCGATAATCGCGCGCTGACAAAAGCGGTTTTAACCGCGGCGGAGCGCTCCGGCGTAAAAACTTTTGCGGGGTCTAACGTGCAATCCATCGCGAAGAACGGAAGGCGCTGCGGCGGATTCGTCGTGGACGGCGAAAAAGTACAGTCTCGTTGGACCGTGATTGCCGCCGGCTGCTGCTCTGCAGAAATCGAAGGTGCTGCGAAGTACGCGCCTGTCCGTCCCGCAAAAGGCCAAATGATTGCCTTGCGCGCAAAAGATTTGAGTATCGAACGCGTACTCTGGTCGGATCACGTGTACCTGGTGCCAAGAAATGACGGGAAAATTCTCGCCGGGGCGACGGTCGAGTATGTTGGCTTCGACAAAAAAGTGACTCTCGGGGCCGTGCAAAAAATCATCGCCGCAGCGCTGCAGCTTGCACCGGTGTTGGCCGATTCGCAAATGGAGGAAACCTGGGCGGGGTTGAGGCCGGACTCGCCCGATCATCTCCCAATTATTGGTCCTACCGATCTGGACGGCTTGCTAATCGCGACTGGTCACTTTCGCAGTGGGATTTTGCTCGCGCCCATTACCGCGCAATTAATCCGGGAATGGATCACAACGCAAAGTGTCAGCCAGGATTGGACGCGCTTCAGCCCGATGCGTTTCGGCGAGGTCGCCAGAGCGACAAATTCCTGAAAAAAGTTTGCGCTAATATCCAGAAAACAAGTTTTTTACTGCTCGCGGGCCGGCGGCGGCGTAATGGGCGAGAACTGGCCCACATCCGTATAACGAAGCTGATCGCCTTCCAGCGACAAATCGCGTTCCAGCACAATGTCCAGCGTCGAGCCGCGCGGCAAGTGCGCTTCCGGTCCCCGAGTTAGCAACACCGCCGCCAACCCTGCTGCGCCCCCGATCCCTGCTCCGATGCCTAAGCCCTTCGCACCTGACGCAATCGCGCCGATACCCGCACCAGTCGCAGTAGTTGTACCTATCGTTTCCGCGTCTTTGCCTTTGCCGCCCGGCCCGGTCACTTTGCCTTCCGAATCCATCGTTTCATTTCCACCACTGTCCGCGCTTCGTGGCGCGCCCAGCAAATCCACGGTGTATCCATTTGGAAAAATCAGCGTGGTAAGCCGCATGCGAAATTCTCCGCGCCCTTTGATTCGTCCTGGCCGCTTTGAATCCAGAAGTTCGCCGCGAACATAAGATCCAATAGGGATTACGATGCGATTATTCTGGGTGATAGGAAACGAGGTGCGTAAATAAACGGAGTCACCGGCTTTCGCGTCTCGTGTCGAAATACCGTTCTCCAAAACCACAGCCAGCCGCGTACCCGCTGGAACCGTAATTCTTTCTGTTGTCCCGCTATGGCGAGGAATAGTTGACCGGGCTACAGGGCCAACCGCGGGCGGCGGCGCAGTTTGCGGGCCGTCAGGTTGCTGCGCAAATATTTTCGGAGCGGATAGAATCAGTGCGTACGCTAAGGCCGCTACGGCATTTTTTATGATTGCGATTCGCTTCCTGGACGTGCGCTTCATGGGCATCTTTCCCCTAACTTTTTGGTCCGATGCTGTCGCTGGAATGGAGGATGCCCACGGTATCACGTTTACAAGCCGAGGTCTTACCTAATTCAATATCAACGGGCGGTGCTCATTGACCTGCCTGACAACGCAAGCTAGGCTGTCCTGACACTTGGAGGCCGTGATGGCAAAACTAGCGCTGATTTACGGGATGCGTCTTCTACCCGAAGACGATCTTGGCGAGGTACGCGACGCCACCGTGGTTTTGAAAAATGGGCGCAGCGCACGGGTGACCATGCACCTGATCGAAGGCAGCAAGGAAGAAATCGAGGCCACCTTCCGCCAATCCATGGAAGCGTTTTTCGAAATGTATCCTGAGATTTGATCGAAGGCCGTCAGACGGCCCCGTGGCACAAGTCTACCGGTTTCCGAAATTTTCCGGATCGGCGTTGGGATCGCCAAGCGTATCGTTGATGAGCACCGTGGATTGCCCAGTCAGCTCAAACCTTTTCCGGCACTTGTAACAGGCCACCAGATCGTCGAGCCTGACCATGTAGGAACTAGCCTTGGCAAAGCGTTTCTTATCTTCCTCGCCGGCGCCGCGCGGTAATTCCCTTTTCTTGCGGGCCACTTTCCAGCGTACCGGGGCCTCAAATTCGCCGCGGCAACTGGGGCAAATCAACTTTACCTTTCGTACTTCTTCTTTCTCGTTATAAAAAGAACGCTCGTCCATGGTTATAGCGCGGGAAGGCTCACCGCTTCATCGATTGTAACAAATTCAAGCCCCAGGTCACGCCAGCGCGGTAGCCAGTATTCCAGGGCTTTCACGGTGGCGTGGCGGTCCGCATTCAAAAAACGGTAGTCTCCGTCGTGCAGGCAAAGAACGTCGCCGTGGCCTGCTTGCGCATTTTTACCAGCGGCATTCGAGAACTGCGCTCGCTTTGCAATGGGCGCCATTCGTTCTATTAGCCATGCCGCCGGTTTGATCCGCCAATCGCCAGGTAAAATTGTCCATAGCGCGGTACGCATACCGATCCCCTTGGCACTGGAAACCACCCACGGATTGCGCATCCCCCACGGCGGACGAAACCATGTAGGGGTCATGCCGGTGATAGTTCCGATCGCTTCGTTACACCTCCGCATTTGCTCCCTTATTTGCGTTGGCGTATTCCAAAAAAGATTGGCGTGCGTAGCCGTATGGTTCCCGATGGCATGCCCACGAACGACAATTTCACGAACCAGTTCCGGGCATTCCTGCGCGAATCGCCCCACCACAAAAAACGTAACGCGCGCCTCGTGATGTTCCAACAGCTTCAATAATTCAGGGGTGATTTTGGGATTGGGTCCATCGTCAAATGTAATCGCCAGTTTCCGCGGCGAGTTTGTTCGCCACACCATCGGGCCAAACAGTTCGGAACGCGGATGGACTGCGCCGTAAGCCGTCACAGCAGCCGTTGTGAGCGCAGCCGGGGTGGCAATAAGCCAGGGATTCACGGATTCATTCTCACATGCGTAAAGACCACATCAGGCAGGAATTTTTGCCGTATACGCAGACAGTTGCGCTCTCATGCAGGCTTGCGCATGGCTTGTAGGTCGATTCCCAGTTGCTGGCATTTCTTGTACAAATGGCTGCGCTCCAATCCCAAGGCACGGGCCACGTTAGTCATATGAAAATTCTGGCGTCGAATCTCAGCGATAAGCGTCTCGCGTTCAAACACCTCACTCTGCTCTGCAAGGGTACCCCTGGTTTCATGATGGTTTGCACCGCAATCATTATTATCGCCGGGTTTGCTTCCATAACTGGGCAGCACGACCTTCACGTCATCGGCGTTTACCGTCTCTCCCTCGGAGAGCAGGGCCAGCCGCTCCACAACATTACGCAACTCGCGAACATTTCCCGGCCAGCCATATTGTCGCAACTCTTCAACCGCGTCGTCATCGAACGATTTTTGTTTCCAGCCATTCTGCGCGGCAACTTGGCTCGCAAAATGCGCGATCATTTCCGGCAGATCTTCTTTTCGTTCGCGCAGTGGCGGCACGCGCAATGGGAAGACATAAACCCGGTGGAACAAATCCTGGCGAAATCCATTTTCTATTACGAGATTTTCCAGATTTCTGTGCGTAGCCACTAGCACTCGGACGTTTACGCGGATGGGCTTGTCTCCACCCACCCGTTCCACTTCCCCTTCTTCAAGGACGCGCAAAAGTTTTGCCTGCATTGCCAGCGGCATATCACCGATCTCATCCAGAAACAGCGTACCGCCTTCCGCCTGTTCGAACTTTCCAAGGTGCTTGGCTGCCGCTCCCGTAAAGGAGCCTTTTTCATGGCCAAACAGTGCTGATTCGATCAGCTCCGCGGGGACCGCCGCGCAATTCAAGGTAACGAACGCGTTTTCTCTCCGCGCAGATTTTTCGTGAATTGCTCGCGCCACCAGCTCTTTCCCCGTCCCCGTCTCTCCCAATATGCACACGCGCGTCTCACTAGCCGCGACACGCTCAATTTCGCCTAGAAGTTTTTTCATCGCCGCACCCCCGCCCACCAGTTCATGTTTCCCGATGCGGCGACGCAGCTCCTGATTCTCACTCTCGAGCCGCGTAATGCGCAGTGCGTTTTCGATGGTCAACAATAATTTGTCAGTGGAGAGGGGCTTTTCCAGGAAATCGAGCGCGCCAAGCTTCGTAGCGCGTACTGCCATTTCAATGTTGGCCTGACCCGAAATCATAATGATGGGCGTTTTTATGTTCAGGCTTTTCATTTCTTCGAGCAAATCCAGCCCCGTCTTCCCAGGCATGATCACATCGGAAAAAACCAGATCAAATGCCTCGCTACGAAGAGCGTTCACCGCGCGTGTAGCGTTGTCGCAAACCGTTACTTCATGCCCCGCCATGCGAAAGGCGCGCGAAAGCGAAGCCAGGGTGTTGGGGTCGTCGTCTACCAGAAGCAGGTGGGCCTTGCGCGGCAAGCGGGCTCCTTGAGGTCTTAGTCCGACGCGGCGGCCAATGTACTCGGAGTGGTCCGCTCAGATTTTGCGATCACGACTTCATCATGAGGAGTTTCTGTGCGCTCTGACTGGCGTTGCGGCAAATCAATTCGAATCGTGGTGCCGCGGCCTTCTTCGCTGGAAATAGAAACAGTGCCATGGTGATCGCTCACCACGGACTGGACAATCGCCAGGCCGAGCCCTGTCCCCTGTGATTTTGTGGTGTAGTACGGCGTAAACAATCGCGCCGATTCTTCAGGCGTCAACCCGTTGCCGGTATCGTCGATTTCCACGCGAATCTTTCCGTCAAGATCCGAGGTTCGCAAGGTAAGCGTCCCGCCGGCAGGCATGGCATCCAGCGCGTTCAACACCACATTCTGAAACGCGCGATGCAGCAATTCAGGATCACCATCAATCTCTGGCAAGCTTTCTTTCAGAAACAGTTCGCGGGTGATGGCCGGCTTCCCAACTTCATTAAATTGCGCATCAAAAAGTCTCAACACTTCATGAACTGCTTCATTCACGTTCATCCGTTCGAATCTGGGCGCGGGCATCTTCGAAAAGTCACTGAAGCGCGCTACAATGGAATTCAAGTTAGCCAATTCCGTTTTCAATGTCGCGGTCGACTCGGTAAAAACCTCCATGAACTGTTCATGGTCCAGCTGCAGCGCGCGTTGCAGATTTTCCACGGTGATTTGCAGCGGAAACAGGGGGTTCCGCAACTCGTGCGCCAGCCTCCGTGCCAATTCCCGCCACGCGGCAACCCGCTCTGTTTGGAGCAACCGCTCCTTCTGCACTGCCAGCGTGCGGGTCATATCGTTAAACGCGGTCGCCAGTTGTCCCACTTCATCGTAGGTGCGCACATCAATCCGCGCGTCCCATCTTCCCGATGCCACTTCGCGCGCCGCGACCGCCAATTCTTCCACCGGATGCGTAATTCGCGCCGAAAACCACCATATCAGCAGGAGGGCAATCAGTAGCGCGGCAGCGCCCACCGATGCGGCGATCCATTCGATGCGTTGCGCTAACAGCACCAATTCTCGCCGCGAGCTCCCCACCAACAATATTCCCAACAACTCATTGTTCCGGCCAGTGAGCGGAATGGCGTGAAAGGTCTCCGCGCTCGCCGGATCCGCACTCCAATTGATGGTGCTGATAACCGGCCGCTGCGGCTGCTTTTTACTTTGTTCGATCAGCGGCGCGTATCGCTCCGCCTGGGGCACCGCGCCGCCTGCATCCGTTAATTCCGCAGGAGCAAAATCAGGCTCCAGATTCTGATATAGGAGCGTCCGCATCCCCGCGGGCAGCACCAAGGAGCCTAGAAAATTCTGATCAAGCCGGCGCCCACCGATGATGTAAAAATTCTTATCGCCCACCGGCAAACTTCGCACCACCGTCAACGAAAGCGCCACGCTGTCCGGCAACTCCTCTTTGGTCAAAAATGCGTGTGAGTCTCGCCAATTCTTGTTGGCAATGACCCAGCCATTTTTATATCCAACCCGGGAGGGAAATTGCGCCGACGAGATCAGCGTTCCGTCGGAATTGACGAACTGCACGAAATCCAGGCCATGATCCTGGGCAGCACCGGTGCCGTCATGCACATATAAAGACTGATCGGCGTTGGGCCGCGCCAGATCCAACGCCATGCGCAAGGTGATTTCCGCATTGGCGATATTCTCCACCTGGTGCACGACCTCTTCGCCGCGCTGTGCAAATTCCTTCTGGAATTGCGCCACCAGCGCCTCGGTGCGCTGCGAGTCCATTTCCTCAAACGCCGCGCGCGTGTAATGCGTCACGCCGTACGCCACTACGGTGACCGACGCCACTACGGTCAACATAAAAATCAGCAGCAACTTGGTGCGAAGACTCAACGAAATACCCCGGAAATTATTTTTAGGCCGTTTCGCCTAATTAGCTTTGCTATCCACGAAGAAGAAAGCATATCCCGATTAACCGTCGTGGTAAAACAGCCGGCAGCGAGATGGGCAAATCAGTTAGCCCATCCACGCTGCCTTGTACACTGTCCGCTATGGAGCTCTGCATCAGGGCCGCCGGGGAGCTTTACCCTGCACCGCCGCGCTCGTCGTCGGTTGGCTGGATGGATCTGCCTCGTCGACAGCATTGCCGTTAGGGCTACCCAAGCCCGAGAACGCCGAGCGCATCACGTCGCTGGCAAAGAAATTCCTGCCATCCATGGGTACCATCATGATTTGCAGCTTATCCGAAAGACGTTCCGCGATGATTTTCTGAATGAGCATCGGATTGGACTTCAGCACCGCAGCTTCGAATTTCATGCGCTCTGAATCAGCCACCGCGGTCACGCGGATGCGATTTGCTTCGGCCTCCGATAAATTCTTTTGGCGTTCCAGTTCGGCCTTGCTGTCGATCACTTTGGCCTGCGCCGCGGCTTCCGCATTTTGCAGCGTGGATTCCTTGCGTGCTTGGGCCTCCAGCTTGGTTTGTTCAATCTGCTTTTGTTTCAGCGGCAGCGTATATTGCATCGCGTCCGATTCGGCCTTGGCCTGCAGTACGCGTACTTGCGCCTGCGCTTCGGCTTGCTTCACCGAGCGAGCTTTCTCTGCTTCCGCCTCTAGCTCGGCGATCTTCACTTCCTTGAATTTAATATCCTGCTCGGTTGTGAGACGCTCGTCTTCCTGCTCCTTCAGCAGCAGCCCTTCGAGGCCCTTGGCATATTCCTCTGGCAATTGCAGATCGCGCAGCAAGACTTCGCGCACTACAATGCCGTCGCTCGCTAGCCGCGCAGTGATGGTTTCCGCGGCTTTCGAACGCAACTCTTCCCGCTTGGTCGCGAAAATTTCCCGCGTCATGTAGTTGGGAGCCAATTGCCGGTAGATGGTCGACACCACCGGCGCAACTACCTGTTCGCCAACCGGTTGCGGCAGGTTGGCATGAATCGAATCAAGACGCCGCGGATCGAGCCGGTAACGCACCGAGACCGCCAGGCCGATATTCAACCCCTCGCGTGCCTGAACGGAGAGCAGTTCGCCTTTCTTCTTGTCGGTCTCCGCAGCGACCGTTGAATACACCTGTTCGCGCGTGTCATACAGCGCCACGCTATCGATGAGCGGCGTGACGAAGTGCACCCCGGGATACAACGTGCCGGGACGCGCGCCCCAAATCTGGCTGATGCGCACTCCCGCCGTGCCGTCAGGAACCGCCACAACGCTTAGCGCCAGCAGCAACGGCAAAATCCCCGCAGCTGCCAATTGTTGTGCCAGCTTCCAACGCACCGGCGCTAAAGGGAGCGGTGGCAAGTCGACCGGTGCATCACTTTCGCCAGTCGCTTTTCGCTGAATCAATCGCCTCAATCGTTCTGAGACATACACATCGTAAACAACCACGGCTCCGGCGCTGCCAAATAGGCCGACACCGAGAAGCATCAACAGGTATTTCAAAGCCAACATGATATTGCTCCCTTCTTTCTGTGATCATGCAAATCAAAAGCTGTTCGAGTGACGCCGTCTCCCGCCGTCGTGCGGAAATCCCGGCTCGCTTAGCCGTCCTCCGCAATTAACTGGAGGCGCGTGCACGTCTCAGTAAACTCCCTGCTGCGGGTGCCACCGATGGCCTGCCTGCGGTCGCCGGACGCATAAGTTGAAATGTCGCACGCAACAAAAGCCAATTGACCAGCGCCGCCGCACCGGCCGCGAATAAGGTGGTAATTACCAGCGTCGTGAAGTGCAGTATGGCGATCATGTGACTCTCCCTTACCTCTGCGTGTTGGAATCGCACGATCGGCACCATCGCAAAGAGAAAGCAAGGAAACGGGTTATGGGCGCCAAAGCGAGTTGTTTTGTGGAACGAGGAACACGCTGTGGTTGCCCTGACGCGGCGCGCCCGGGTTTGGCGGCGCATTCAATAAAGGCGTAATCTACAGGTAGTAACTTAGGAAAATCAGCCCGGGTCGTGGTGAGCCCGGCTTAGTCACGATCATGCCAACGAAATCAGGCCTTCGAATCGGCAGCATCCTGGGGATCCCCATCTACCTGCACGCCAGCTGGCTGCTGATTTTCGCCTTGATTACCTATTCCCTGGGCACGCAATTCACAGACACCCATCCGCAATGGAGCACCACGCAACACTGGACCGTGGGCATCCTCACCAGCATCTTGTTTTTTGCTTCAGTTCTCTTCCACGAGCTTTCGCATAGCGTAGTCGCCATGCATTACAAGATCCGGGTGGCGTCCATCACCCTGTTCATTTTTGGTGGAGTGGCACGCATTGGCCGCGAGCCCTCGAAAGCAATTCAGGAATTCAACATCGCCATCGCCGGTCCGCTCTCCAGCTACTTTCTCTGCGCCTTTTTCTTTGGTTTAACTCTGTGGTTTCCCAATAGCGAGGCGCTTGGAGCTTTGGGTCTATGGTTGGCGCAGATCAATTTTGCCGTGGCCACCTTTAATTTATTACCGGGCTTCCCGCTGGATGGCGGCAGGATTTTTCGCGCTGCCGTGTGGGGCGCGACCAAAAACTTTACTCGCGCCACGCGCATCGCCGGCGTCAGCGGCCAATTGGTCGCTTACGGCCTGATTTTACTGGGGGCCTGGTTCGCCGCGGTTAAGCGTGATTGGCAGTCGGGACTGTGGCTGGCTTGTATCGGCTTTTACTTGCAGAGCGCGGCGCGCGATAGCATCGCTCAACTCGCCATACGCGAAACGTTAGCCGGCTTGCGCGCTTCAGATGTAATGAATAACGAAGTGCCGACCATCAATCGCAATACTTCTCTCGAGGAATACAGCGCGGAAGTCTTAAGGACCGGGCGCCGCTGCCATTTGGTGGTGACCGAAGACCGCCTGGTTGGGATGATGAACGTGCAGGCCCTGAACTCCGTGTCGCGCGACGAATGGAACAGCAACTCCGTCCAGGCGGTCATGATTCCGCGCGAACGCATCTCGTGGGCCGCGCCTGAAGAGCCTCTCCTGCGCTTGCTCGAAAGGCTGCTCGCCGCCGACATTAATCAAATGCCAGTGGTCAGCGTATCCGGCGAAGACGACGCGCAGGTAATTGGCATGGTTACGCGCGACTCCATCCTGCGGGTAATGCAGACCAGAGCTGAGTTGGGAGCCGCGATCGCTGCCAAGTAACGCGGCCTGTCAGCAGCCCCGGCATATTTTCAAATCCCGTTAACGACCACCGCCGGAATATTTGCATCAGACTTGGCACGCCTTGATTCCAGTCGCATCGCTATCCCGTTCTTAGGTCGCAATGTAATCGACGCCAGCGGCACGATCTCCTGATTTGGCATCATCCTCAATCGAAACGGTTGCGCGACCGTCGCGAGCACCAGCGTGGCTTCCATCAACGCAAACATGTTGCCGATGCACTGACGCGGGCCGCCGCCAAACGGAAAATATGCAAACCGCGGCAGCCGCTTATGCAAATCCCCTTCCCAGCGTTCAGGACGAAACTCATCCGGCGCTTCATACCATCGCGGATCGCGTTGCACCACCCACTGCGCAATTGCCACGCCAGTTCCTGTGGGCACCGGATAGCCCGCGATTTCATGATCTTCAATCGCCAGCCGGGCCATCCCCCACGCGGGAGGATAGAGCCGCAAAGACTCGGTCAAAACGTGTCCCGCGTATCGCAATCTCGGCAAATCATCCATAGCTGGAGCCCGCCCTGCGAGCAGTCCATCCAGTTCCAGATGCAATTTACGTTCTATCTCCGGATGAGTCGCAAGCAGCCACCACGTCCACGCCAGCAGATTTGCAGTGGTTTCATAACCCGCCAGAAACAGCGTCAGCGCCTCGTCACGCAATTGCTTATCGTCCATTCGCGAACCATCATCGTCTCGCGCGGCCAACAACATAGACAGGAGATCCCCTGCATCGTGACCCGACGCGCGGCGTTCCACAATCATGCGGAACACAATCTTGTTCAACCGTCGAATCGCCAGGCCGGTTTGGATATTACGTGGCGTGGGAAGCCACTTGGGAGTAAAAATCAGTCGCCGAAAATCAGAACTAAAATCCAGCAGCATAGTGATGGTCTCGCCAATTTCTCGCGCGTCGCCCGCTACCTCGGCGTCAAATAAAGTCTTGCCCACAATATTTAGCGTGAGCTGCATCATCTCCTGATGCGCGTCGACTTCCTGTCCATGGCTCCAATGCTCCAACATTTGCTCGCTGTAACGCACCATCGTTTCGCCGTAAGAAGCAATACGCGTGCGATGAAAGGCAGGTTGTACCAGCCGCCGCTGCCCTAGCCAAAAATCGCCTTCGCTGGTCAGCAATCCATTCCCGAACAAGCGCTTGTTGGCCTGTAGCACGCGGCCTTTCACAAATTTTCTCGGATGATTCACGAGCACATCTTCGATGTAATCCGGATGAGAAATCAGGTAGGTGCGGTAATGCAAAAAGCGCAATCCAACTATATCTCCATACTGGCGGGCCGCGTTGGCCAGAAAAGTCAGGGGGTCGCGCCGGAAAGGGCTGAATACGCCATCGAGTGCGCCGGGTTCAGGACCGGGAGGAAATTTAGAGGGAAGCTTGCCCTTCATCTTCGGATGTTAAGCGGAGCCAGTTACGACGTCAACGCGCGTCAAGTTTTGTGGCAACGTTGTTCTCCTAATTGCGTTCTGCTCGTATTCGAAACCCTCCATTTCGATTGTTCACTCTGATGTTGGAAAATCCCGCGGCACACAGCCGGCCGTTCAATCCATCAGTCGAGACTGGCACGAAGGTACTGCGGAAATGCGCCACGCGCGTTAGCCAACCTTCAGAAATCTCAAGGGCCACGAAAACGCCGCCTGGCTTTAGCACCCTAACAATTTCCGCGAAGGCGCGGTCTTGAGCGTCACTTGAGCGGAGGTGATGCAAAACTAATACTGCGATAGCCGAGGCAAATGTCTGGGAAGCAAACGGCAAAACGGAAGCATCGCCTTGAACTACGCTTGCGGCACTGACCTTGGTCTGCAATATCACGCAGAAATCATGGCTGTATTCGAGGCTGGTAACATTGCGCGTGCGTCGCGCCAGTTCCGCCGTGGCCGCCCCTGGGCCAGCTCCGACTTCCAGGACATGCTCTCCCAGATCTGTGCCCTCCAGCAGCCAGGGCAACCACCTGCGTTCGGTGATGTACCGCCAAAATCCCGATGCACAGAACCAGTTTTCAAAACTATTCATACTTTGGATGATGACGCAGACGGCGGGATCTTCACAACATCCCGCGGAGCCGCCGCAAGGCCGCCGCAAACTGGTCAGCGTTATACGTGGAGGGGTTTTCCAGCTGCTGAAATAACCCATTGATCGCGCCCCGCACTTCCTCGGGGTTCTTGGGCTTAGCTTCCTTGCTATACGCGATATAGAGCGAGTCAATGGCCATGGTGGCTTGTTCCGCGGCACGCTCGTCAGCCAGCGAAATATTCTCGGCATCGCTGGTAATCTGCTGCAACATTCGAAGCGCCAATTCCTGGTCGTATGGCATCGTCGCCAGACGTTCCGCCAGACGCTGCGCAATCGGCGCAGCCACCGAAGCCTCGGACGCCACCGCCGAGCGGTCAGAATTTAGTGTGCTCATCGTACCGGCCAGCTTAACCAAATCTTGCTCTAACTCCTGCGCCGCCGCCGGATCAACCTGCTTCGCCAGCAGACGAAATACTACATAGCGAGATTCGTTCCACTGCGGATCCCCAGGCCGCCGCCCTGGATATTCGTGCGCCTGCCGCCAACTGTCTTTCGCCGGAACCAGCGCGTGATGGCACGCGAAGCACGAGAGCTCCGCATATTCCGGCCACGCATCTTTTTTGTCGTAGCGGTCGCCCTTCGCTCTCCAACTCAATCTTTCCAAAGAAGCGCGCAATTGCACGGCTTGGCCGGTGCTCCAGTCCCGCACGCCATTCCACGCCCCGTCCTCAACGGGCTTACCGGACGCCGACTCCCGCGGCGTCTTCCAATGACGCGGTTCCACCGCTGAAAATGAATCCAGCTCAAAGTAAAGGTCTGGATGCCCGGCCGCAATCATTTCGTGATCTACAAATTTGTTTTGCGTACCCAGGTGGCACTCCAAACATTTCTCGGTACGATGAATCACATTCCTAATGTCCACCATTCCCAGCGCAATGGATTTCTCGTGTGTCCACTGCCTCTCTGCATGCGGCCCTAGCCATGCTGACGACGGGCCATGGCAATTTTCGCAGGACACTCCGTCCGCCAGTTCGAACGCCCGCCCCCGCTGCGCGGGAGTGGTGTATAGCGCGTGGCACGCCAAACATTTTGGCGCCTCTTCTGCTTTGGAACCCAGCTTCAAGATCTGCGCCATGCGCTCGCCAATATCCCCGGTCAGCGCCTGGTAAGCCTGGCTGTGCTTATCCTTGATAATCCATGTTGAGTATTCATTTTGCAGAATGCGGCTATCGGCCACCGGCTTCACGCTGCCGTGGCAACTGGTGGCCGCGCATGAACCCGGACCGATGTATTTAGGTGATTCGTTCTCCGCCGCACCAAGGATACTTGGCAACGCACACAACATCAGCAATGCGGCGATCAAGCCAATACACCCGGCGAAATGGAATGATTTAGGCATTTAGGGCGTTGAGGCATCCACGGCTTCGCAACAGACGAATAAATCTGTTCGCTTATATCCTCAGCGGTGCCAATTCGTCAACGAGCCGAGTTGGTTCTGGGCTCTTCCACGCTTGCGGCCAAAAGCAAAAAGGGGCGCTATTTACACCTACCCGCTCAGTAAGTAGTATGCATACGATTAATCCACTCCAAACGCGTCGTTCATTAAATTACAGCGGCGTAATACATTGAGACGGGCGCAGTGATCTTCGACGACCTTCGCACTATTCAAACTCGTCACGGTTTTCTGCCCAAGGCGGAGCTTGAGTCTCTTTCGCAGCGTACCCAGACGCCGTTGTATCAGATTCACAGCGTCGCCAGTTTTTATCCCCACTTTCATTTAGCGGCTCCGCCCAAAGTCGATCTGCGCGTTTGCGCCGACATGAGTTGCCACCTGAATGGCGCGCCTGAACTGCGCTCCGCTCTTCAGTCGTCTTTCGCCAATTCACGCCCGGAAGATGTGCAGATACGCGACGTATCGTGCCTGGGACGCTGCGATCACGCGCCGGCAATTTCGCTGAACGACTACATTTTCACGGGCGTTACCGCCTCTGTGGCTGAGCAATTAACCCGCGCCGCGCTGCGCGCTGACCTGTTACAGGACCTTCATCATGATTCGCCATCCGTCGTTTGCAAATCAGACCCTTATGCGGGCCCCGCACCCGCCGGAGAAAAATACGCCGTAACGCGAACTCTGGTGCAAACCCTGAATTCGGACGGCGTCATTGCTTCGTTGAAGGAATCCGAACTCCGGGGCATGGGCGGCGCGGGCTTTCCCACCGGCCTGAAATGGGACCTGGTGCGCAAGCAGCCGGATCCGGTGAAATATGTAGTCTGCAATGCTGATGAGAGCGAGCCCGGCACGATAAAAGATCGCTTCATCCTCACGCACATTCCACATCTGGTCATCGAAGGGATGATCATCGCGGGGCTGGTTACCGGAGCAAAAAAAGGTATCCTTTACATTCGCCACGAATATCACACTCAAGAAGAAACTCTTCGCACCGAGATTGCCCGCTGTTACGCCGAAAGACTGCTTGGAAGGAATATTCTAGGCAGCGCACTCGGTTTCGATCTGGAAGTTTTTGTCAGTCCCGGCGGCTATATCTGCGGTGAAGAAACCGCGTTGCTCGAAGCCATCGAGGGACGTCGAGCTGAGCCCCGCAACAAGCCGCCTTTCCCTGTTCAGGCGGGCTTGTTCCAAAAACCCACGGTGCTGAACAACGTCGAAACTTTCGCGAACGTCCCCCAAATTCTCGCTCGCGGTGCCGAATGGTTTAAATCGCAAGGCCAGGGTGACTCGCGCGGCTTGAAGTTTGTTGGTGTCAGCGGCCACGTCGTCAATCCCGGCATTTTTGAAGTTCCCTCCGGTATCCCGATGCGCGAAGTTCTTTTCAAGTACGCCGGCGGAATTCGCGGCGGCCGGAGTTTGAAAGCCTTCGCGCCTTCCGGCCCTTCTTCGGGTTACTTACCCGCCTCGATGGTCGATGTGCGTCTGGATTTTAAAGCCCTTGCCGATGCCGGCTCCATGCTGGGCTCCGGCGCAATTGTCGTTTGCGATGACACAACTTGCATGCTGGACATGGCCCTCAACGCCGTGCGTTTCTATCGCAACGAGTCTTGCGGCAAGTGCGTGCCATGCCGCGTAGGCTCGCAGAAAATGGTGGACCTGCTGGCGCGTTGGACCCCAGGCGTGGTGCCGGAAAGCCAATATCGCGCCGACCTGGCGCTGCTTGACGAACTATCTTTGGCCATGGGTCTCGCATCCATCTGCGGTCTTGGTCAAATTGTCCCAGCGCCCATCCAGTCGGTGTTGAAACATTTTCGCGCTGAAATCGACGCTCACGTTTTGCAAGGGCAATGCCCCAGCGGAATATGTTTCACCAACGCATCGCGCTCCATCGAAACGCAACGTGTAGGTATTCGGCCATGAGTACAGCCGTGAGCGACGAACCAAGTAAATAATGGCCACCGTCTCCACACCTCCCGGACTCGTCAACATCACTATCGATGGCCGAGCAGTGTCTGTTCCTCCTGGAACCAGCCTTTTTGACGCGGCGCGAATAAACGGTATCCCGATACCCACGCTGTGCCATCTGCAAAATGAAACTCCCGTGGGCGTATGCCGCCTCTGCTTGGTCGACACCGGTGCGCGCGTTCTTAGCGCCTCCTGCGTTCGTCCCGTCGAACCCGGAATGAAAGTGGAAACAAATTCCGGCAAGGTCTTGGCAGCCCGCAAGACCCTTCTTGAATTGTTAATGGCCGATCATCCCTCGCCCTGCGCGCGTCAACAAAAGTCGGGCGATTGCGAACTGGAAACACTCGCAAAATCTGCTGGCATCGAGCAGTCTCGTTTCGCCAAACGCACTGTCGCGCGCGGCCTCGACGATTCTTCGCTGGCCATCGCCGTCGATCATGACGCGTGCATTCTCTGCGATCGTTGTATTCGCGGCTGCGACGAAATCAAAAACAATTTTGTCCTCGGGCGCATGGGCAAAGGATATTCAACCGGCATCGCCTTCGATTTGAATGCCCCCATGGGCAATTCCACGTGTATCTCCTGCGGCGAATGTATGGTCTCGTGTCCCACCGGCGCGCTCACCAACAAAGGCGTTGCCGGTACTTCCATCGCCGCGTCAGAGGACGGATATACATTCCAAGCCGAAGAGCTTCTTCGCATCCCCGTATTCAAAGGCGTGTCCGGCACATTCCTGGAACTGAATCGCGGCGCCATCGTTAAAAGGCGATACCGCAAAGGTGAAGTGATCTGTCGCGAGGGCGAGTTCGGATCCACGGCGTTTTATATCGTGGAAGGCGCCGCCAAAGTTTCCATCTGCAGCCCGATCGCACACGTAAAGACTCACGGCGGTGCCAAGGGATTTTTCAAGCGCCTCACCAGCACGCTGGTCAACCGCCGCGAGGATGTTCGCGAGGAAGAAACTCGCGACCGCACTATTCCCATCGACGCCTCCGTCGACCTTAATTATGGCAATCCGGTCGCCTCACTCGGTCCCGGTGACCTGTTTGGCGAAATGACGTGTCTGAATTTTTATCCGCGGTCAGCGACCGTCCGCGCCGAATCCGATGTCGTTGCGTATGAAATGCTGCGCAACGTTCTCGACATCATGATGAAGAACAAAACTTTTCGCGCGCAGATTGACGCCACTTATCGCGCACGCGCTTTGGAAAACCATCTTCGCGGCGTGCCGATGTTTGCCGATCTCTCGCCAGACTTCATCGATCACTTGAAGCAAAGCGTGGAACTCCAACGCTTCGCCCCCGCAGAAGTTATCGCGCGCCAGGGCGACCCCGCGGATTATTTTTACCTCATACGCATCGGTTTCGTGAAAGTCTCCGAAAATTACTCCGGGGGAGAGATGGTTCTCGCGTACCTTTCTCGCGGAGATTATTTCGGTGAAATTGGTTTGCTCGGCGGCGGAGTGCGAACCGCCATGTGCACCGCTTTGGATCACGTGGAAGTAGTTCGCATCGCGGGCGACGATTTTCGTCAAATGGTCGAGCGCTTCCCCGCGGTTCGAAAGGGTCTGGAAGCTGTCGCTGACGAGCGTCGTCTCGCCAATGAGCAGCGTCTTAAAACCGTCGACTCCGTACCGCTGGATCAATTTCTTTCACAGGGCTTGCTGGAGGCCCAGAGTCTACTGGTCCTCGATCTGCAGAAATGCACGCGCTGCGACGCATGCGTCAACGCTTGCGCGGACGCTCACGATGGCGTCACCCGTCTGGTTCGCGATGGTTTGCGCTTCGAACAATATCTGATTGCCACCAGTTGCCGCCAATGCCGCGATCCTCTGTGCATGGTGGGCTGCCCGGTCGGCTCCATTCGCCGCCGCAATTCGCTCGAAGTCATCATCGAGGATTGGTGCATCGGCTGCGGTCTGTGCGCGCGCAATTGCCCTTACGGCAATATCAATTTGCATCCGTTTCAGGTGATGAACGAAGATCCTGACCATCCCGGCCGCACCAAAGCAGTCATAAAACAAAAAGCCACTTCCTGCGACCTGTGCACCAATCTGGCGGAACCGAGTTGTGTTTATGCATGCCCGCACGATGCGGCTCATCGCGTCGATCCGAAAAAGTTTTTCGCCGATACTATCGGCCAGTTGCCCACCTACTAAGACGGAGCATTCGCGGATGCGCATCGACAGCACCCAGCGTACTTGGGCCATCGCTTCCGCAATAATTTTTGTCGTCTCGCTGATCGCCTATATCGTCTACGCACACAATTCTATTCAGGGTGCCAGTGGTGGTAGCGCTATTGGACTCACTTTCGGCGTCCTCGGTTTTACGTTCATGCTTTTTACCGCCCTGCTTGCTGCACGGAAGCGTGTGCCGATATGGCGCCTGGGACGCGCTCAAGCCTGGATGCGCGGCCATCTCTGGCTTGGTGCACTCAGTTTGCCGATCATCCTTTTCCATGGGGGATTTCACTTTGGCGGCGCACTCACGCGCGTGCTGATGTGGCTGCTCATTTTCACGGTGTTCAGCGGCCTTTTCGGCGCAGTGTTGCAGCACTACATTCCCCGCCTGATGACCGCCGATGTGCCACTGGAAACCATCTACGACGAGATCGGCAATGTTCGCAAACTGCTGCTCGAAGAGGCCGACCGCGCTATGGAAGGTTTATGCGGCGCTATCGGCTGTAGCAAAACTTCGGAGCAGGACATTCAGCGCGCCGGAGGATTTACCGCCATGCGTCCGATGGCCGCGCCCACAAAAGACGGCACCGCCGTCGCGCCAGCCACCGAAATTTTGTTGTTGAGCGAAGAGGAAAGCTCCCCGCTTCGTCATTTTTATTTCAATGAGGTGCGCCCTTTTCTTGAGCGGCCCGCAGAACACCGGTTGTTAGTTTCTGACGCGCACAGGTCCCAACTCGGATTTTCAGGTTTGCGCACGCTGCTTCCGTTGGGTGCTCAGGCCACCGTCGATGATTTGGAGGACGTGTGCGAAGAAGCCCGGCAACTTAAGAAGCAACAGCGATTGTACCGCTGGCTTCATCTCTGGCTGCTCGTGCACATTCCCATTTCGCTGGCTTTGATTGTGTTGGGCGCCGTGCACGCCGTTATGGCGCTGAAGTATTGAGTGATGATTTTTGAAGTGGCGCGTCCGTAATTGGCGCGCTTCGATCAGCGGTTGGAAAAACGTGGCTAGAACACGCACGACCAAAAAACTCGCGCAGCGCATCGATCTCAACTATTTCAAGAGGTCGACTCCTCTGAAGCGCGCCAAGCTCTGGCTGAGTCTTCTCGCACCGGTGTTGGCCGGATTGTGGATTTTCTGGTACGCATTCCACAAAGATGCGCAGGTCTACAGCAGCGGCCGCATGTCCGCGCCTCACGCCATCCTCGAAACGCAATGCGCGGCGTGTCACGTCCAGAAAGCTTCGGTGTTCTCAGCGAAAGTTCAAAATCAGGCTTGTCTCTCGTGTCATGACGGCCCGATCCACCATGCTAGTCAAGGGAGCACTCCCGATTGCGCGACGTGCCACACCGAACATCGCGGCCGCATAAATATTACCGCCACCAGCGAAAAATCGTGCACTGAGTGTCACGCCAATCTACGAACCACCGGGGCGACTTCACGTTACTCGCCGCACATCCGCGACTTGGCTGACGGCCATCCGGAATTCGCGGTGATACGCGAAAACCGCCGGGATCCTTCAACTATCAAACTGAATCACGCGCTTCACTTGAAACCCATTCGCCGCGGCCCAACCGGGCCAATCGTGCAATTGGATTGCGCCGATTGTCATCGTCCCGCTGCCGCAAAAAGTTCCTGGTCATATGCAGATGCCAGTTATGCAGCTAGCTCGCCTATGAGCGAAACCGTAAACAAGAGCGCGTCAAATGGAGAGGCATTGCCAGCTCACAATCCACCGACCGGCCGCGAATTGATGGCCCCGGTGACTTTTGCCAATGCCTGTGCATCCTGCCATTTGCTTTCCTTCGACAAGCGTTTCTCAGAAGGCGTTCCGCACGATAAGCCGGAAGTCATCCATGCTTTTCTGAAGAAAAAATTCCAGGATTACGCCGCGGCGCACCCTTCCGAACTTCGATCAGCGCGTGATCCAGACCGGGACATAACCGGCAAGCCCCTCGCTCCTCGAATCCAAACACTGACCGCCGCACACTGGGTTGCGGTTCGAACCTCTGAGGCCGAGCAACTTCTGTGGCGCAAAACCTGCGTGCAATGCCACCAGCTTTCTATCAATCCAAATACCAAATCGCCTCAGCCCCATCAGGCCTCGTCGCCGACCGAAGACGTTTTGCCGCACATTGCCGAAGCCGGCGTCACCACCCGCTGGATGTCGCACGCAAAATTTGACCACGAAGCCCACGGGGGCTTTACCTGTGCGAGTTGCCACGAAAAAGCTTTGCGCAGTTCCGATTCCAGTGACTTGCTGATACCAGGAATTAAAACCTGCCAAACCTGTCATGCGCCCGGCCCCGACCACGCCGAATCGCGCTGCTTCGAATGCCACACCTATCACGACTGGTCAAAGAGAAAAGAAATCACGCCTGCATTCAGTTTTCCACCGCTAAAAACCGGCGGCCTGTAATTCCATCGTGATAGCAGACATATATGTCCTATCGCTCGTGATGCGAACACATGCAGGACATGTAAACCTCGTCATTCACACCTTTCCCTGAAAGGCAGAGGTCCGGCTTAAGCCTTAATTAATTTTCGTTGTTGTTTTCGTTCGAACTATCGCCTGGGATCGTGAATTGATGGGGTACTTTCCCGTTGTGGCCATTTTCCTTGGCGTCTTTGGGGCCTTCTTTGACGAGGCCTTCGAGGGTGCTCTGCGAATGTTCGTCTACGGCGCTCACCGCGGCGACCAGGCACGAATATAGAAACGCCTTGATCCCGGTGCGAAACTGCTCTGCCGATTGTTCCGCCACCCGCGCCACGTCCGTTTCAAGCGAACGCCGGCGCGTTTCACACGCCGAACGGCTCTCGGCTTCAATCGAAGCCAGCGCGGAACCCGCCTTCTGGGAGGCCTCCGCGATCATCATGTCCACTTGCGACTGGAGCTGGCGGCGAAACTCATCCACCGCGTCGCTAGCGGCGCTATGTAGAGTCGCGCGAGCTTCCGCGACCCTCGCTTCCATCTGGGCCGTAGCTTCCCTGGCCACCATCTGCTTATCTTCCATCAGGCGGATCAGGTGACGGTCTGAAACGCGCGTAGCCGCCGATTCGAACTCCTGCGTGGTGCGCTTCAAGATCTCGTCCATGCGCGACTGAACTTTGTTATCAAAAAGCGCTGGTTGCATTTGCTGGCTCGCGACGGAAACGTCGGCGTTCTTCTCGGTCATTTCCTGCCGAGGTTCGCTAACCAAGCTTTCAATTCGTTGGGTTAGTCCCTGTATCAGTCGGCGCTGCTCTTCTTGCCGCTCGTCTTGCTGCTTTATCCATTGCGAACGCTCTTCCGAGAGCCGCGCTTCCAACCGGTTCAGAATAGCTTCTTCCGAGGATCGCACCATCGGCTCAAAGTTTTGCGCGGAACTCTCGGCCGACTCAGTTGGCATGGCGTTGGCGCGTTGGAATTCTTCTAGCTTTACGATAGCTTCACGCACCGCTTCATCCAACTGCGACGATATCGCCGATTGCATGGCCTGCTCGGCCGCTTGCTGCAGCTTGGGGCGCACTGACAAGATAAGTTGGTCCGAAGTGATCACAAATCGTTCCGTCTTGGGTGCGGCTTGCTTGTTGGATTCGTTGTTGGAGCCAGGAGACGGCACGGCCTGTGGACCGTGGCTTGCACCATTTGCCGGCGCTTCCGCCGCCGGTTCCGAAGGCAAATTTCCACCAGTCGCCAAATGGGTCGTGGATAATTCCCCGCCAATCAGCTTTTGCCAATCTTCCGGAGGAGTAGACAAACCCCAGACGTTTGATGGAATTTCCAGCTCCACACCGATCTGAAAAAGCTCCCGCGGTGTGTCGGGAGTATGCACGGAACGAACCTGCGCGCGGATTAACGGCGATCTGGCCTGCCGGTCCGGGTGAACCACCTGAAGACCAACCCACGATCCAACCGGGTACTCATGACGCGACGGATAGCGGCACCCGTGCAGATTCACACTTACCGAAGCGGTTTTTTCTTGAAAGGGTTGGCCTAGGCCATTTTTTCCTAACACAATCAAAGTGACGGGGTGCTCTACGCGGGTGCTGCGGCGCCCCTCCATACCTGAATATTTTGCGCTTGTTGCAGGGCTCACACTACTACCTCCAAATTAAATCGCGTGGGCGGTAGCGTACCACCGTCCCCGACACTGATACAAACAAACATTAGACTCTTTTAGGTCAGCCGTAAATGGGTTAACCGTCCTGGTACTGGCTAACCTCGGGTTAATGAAGGGCTTATGGTTTTGATAAGCCCCTTAGAAGGACATCCGACCTATTGCGCTGGCGTGCCCGTCTGTGCGGCTTGCGCTGTATCCGCACTAAAGATCGTCACCTCTACTCTGCGGTTTTTTTCGCGAGCCTCGCGGTTCTTCCCTTCATCCACGGGCTTGTCCTTGCCTAAACCCACGATCTGAATTCTGTACACCGGCATGTTGTGTTGGCTCACCAGATACGTCTGTACCGCTTCTGCCCGGCGCCGGCTCAAATCCAGATTGTGCTCAACGGATCCAATGCTATCCGTGAAACCTTGAATCGCGACGACGTATCTTTTCAAGCTTCCCACCTGCCCGGAAGCCAGTTGATCGAGTTGCTGTTTCGCATCATCGGTCAATTTCGCCGAGTCAAACTTGAACAAGACCGTAACGTTGCCGGCGGCTTTGTAGTCGTCAATGTTCGCGATTCGATCGTTCAGTTCGTTACGTAAATCGGCCCGCACCTGATCCGACTTCTTTGAAGCCGCATCCGCCCTACTGATCGCGTCCGTCGCGCGCTGATCCGCAGACGAAGCTTTTTCATCCGCGGCGCTGATCTTCGGTTCATCCGCTTCCAGCTGTCGCTGCGTATTTTTTTGATTTTTGTCTACTTCGCTAATTTTGGCATTCGCAGGATCAACTTGCTGCGCGACGTATTTTTTCGTTGCACAGCCGCCCAGCAAGAGCACGCTGGCGATAATGCTCACTTCAATCTGCCGCTTCATGGATTCTCCTCAATGCAAAATTGAGCCGGGTGCTCACTGGGCCTAAAACGCGACTTCCGTTGGCTGGGATTGCGCGGGCTGGAATCCGATTGTCGCCTGACCAACACATCTTACTTGAAACCCA